>Ga0156233_104_pt1 | contig 121543 bp, 108 predicted proteins | sample RifCSPlowO2_12_FD_107880 | JGI IMG/M metagenome (GOLD analysis project Ga0156233, IMG submission 107880) | Candidatus Schekmanbacteria bacterium RIFCSPLOWO2_12_FULL_38_15
TCCTGTCTTTTCAACAGGATATTCTACTGACATTTTCACTTGGCTGTTACACTGACATTTTCATGTGGCTACCACATACAGAAAAATCATTCTTGACATTTACTTTTATTCCATTTATATCTTGCCAAAAAACATTATGCATAACATAATGAATTTATTAGTTTATTTAGGAAAGGAGAACACTTTAATTATATGGAGCAAATGGAATTACTTGAGGATAAAATTGTTAAAATGATAGAACTCATGAGAAAATACAAAAAAGAAAATTCAAACCTTAATTCAGAGGTCAATGAGTTAAGAACTAAACTTGAGGAAAAACAATCTGTGAACAAAGAAAAGGAAAAGTTAAAGGATAAAGTCGAACTTTTGCTCAGCGAAAAAGAAAATCTTGTTAAAGAACGGGAGACCGTTAAGGTTGCAATCGAGAAGATTTTAAAGCATGTTGAAAATATCTTGTAAAACTTATGGACGAGAAACCAGAAATAGCAGGAAGTAAAGCACGGCAGATAAAAGTAGATATCTTAGGAAAAACATATACTCTGAAGGGAGACTCAGATTCTGAGTATATGGAAAAGGTAGCCGACTATGTAAATCAAAAGATGAAAGCATTATCTGTAAATTCTGAAATAGTAGATTCTTCGAAAATTGCTATACTGACAGCCCTGAATATTGCTGACGAACTGTTTAAGGCTAAAGATAAACTTGTGAATATAATCAAGACCAACGAAGAAAAGACATCAGATATACTCAACCGTTTAGATCAGGAATTTAGAAGTTCTAAAGATTTTCTTGAAAACCCTTAATAAAAAATATATAATTTAATTGAATTAATTTTATTTGTAATTTTTTGGTAAAATCATCGGGTAAGGTAAAAAGGAAGCATAAAAGTTTTTGAAAGATTTGAAAGAGATGAATAAAAAAAGTCCATGGAGAACTATTGTTAACTCAGTCGGAAGATTTTTTATAGAAAATAAACTGTTAAAAACTTCTTCTCTTCTATATTTTAAGATAAAAAATCTGCTACAAGATTCCCGTATAAGTAGCAGAAAAAGATTTTTCTGTATAGTTTCTGCTCCATGGATTAATCTCTCTCTATTGACTTGCTCATTATCTCTGCAATAATCTTTTATTTCTTCTGAACTTTTTCAGAAAAGTTCATCCTTATCCTGATTAATTTTGAAACTCCCTGCAGTAAGCTGTTGGGATTGTGCTGACTATGCATTTTAAGAGTATCTTTAATATTTAAGAGGGATATTTATTTGTCAAAAAATAAAATCCGGAAAGAAATGCTTTTTCGAAGGGAAAGGTTATCTGAAAAAACATCAAGTTTTTTTTCCAAAGCCATTGTGGAAAAAATTAATAATTTAAGAGAGTTTAAAGATGCAAAGACAATCTTCTGCTATATATCAAAGGGAAAGGAAGTCTGCACAGAAGATATAATAAAAAAAAGTATTTATATGAATAAAAAAATAATAGCACCAAGAGTAGATGTACATAAGGATAAAATTGTCCTCCATGAAATAAAAAGCCTGAAAAATGATCTCTCTGCAGGCTTCAAAGGAATTTTAGAGCCAAAATTGCATCTGCCTACTCTGAATAACATCAGGAACATTAACTTTGCTATAATTCCAGGAATAGCATTTGACAGAAACGGAAGAAGAATAGGTTTTGGAAAAGGGTTTTTTGATAAGTTACTTTCAAAAAAAAACCTGTATCCAGTCCTTTGCGGTATAGCTTTTGATTTTCAGATTATAGATGATATTCCATATTTTTCTCATGATATTTGTATGGACATCATTGTGAGTGAGAAAAGAATAATCAGGTGTTAATTTAAATTTTAAAAATTAAGGAGGATATAAATTGCCAGAAATTACTTATCTAATAATATGTTTTATTGCGGGGCTTCTAACAGGAGGTTTGTCTTTTGGTGTTTTATACTTTGTCCGCTCAAAATCCAGTGAAACGAAAATAGTCCAGGCTAAAGAAGCAGCGACAAAAATTCTTTCAGAAGCAGAAAAAGAAGCTAAAGGAATAAGAAAAGAAGCTGCCATTGAAGCAAAGGAAACTGTTTTAAAATCAAAAGCAGAATTTGAAAAAGAATACAGGGAAAAAAGAAAAGAACTTCAGATTCTGGAAAAAAGGCTCATGCAAAAAGAGGAAAACATTGACAGAAAGATAGATTTCCTCTCAAAAAAAGAATTTAACCTTCAATCGAGGGAAAATGAGCTGAAAAAGAAAGAGGAAAAGATTAAAAAGGATGAAGAAAACCTTAACAGCCTGACAATGGAATGCAAAAAAAAGCTTGAGAGAATTGCAGGAATGTCAGTTGTTGAAGCAAAGAATATGCTATTGGAAAGCATTAAGGAAGAAGCAAGGCACGAGTCAATCAAACATATTAAAAAAATAGAAGATGAAGCACGTGCACAGGCAGCTAAGAAGTCTAAGGAAATAATTGTGACAGCTATCCAGAGGACTTCATCAGATATTGTGCCAGAAACTACAGTCTCTGTCGTAGACCTTCCGTCTGATGAAATGAAAGGAAGAATTATTGGAAGGGAAGGAAGAAATATCAGATCTTTTGAAATAGCTACGGGTATAAACCTGATAATAGATGATACCCCTGAAGCAGTAATTCTTTCAGGGTATGATCCTATAAAAAGGGAAATAGCTAAAAGAACTCTGGAGCGATTGATTGCCGACGGAAGAATTCATCCTGGGAAAATAGAGGAAATTCTTTCTAAAGTAAGAGAAGAAATTGCTGTTGCAATACGTGAATACGGAGAACAGGCTGCCTTTGATTTAGGTATTCACGAGATACATCCTGAAATAATTAAGCTTCTTGGTAAATTAAAATTCAGAACAAGCTATGCGCAGAACGTTCTTGAACATTCAAAAGAAGTGGCAAGATTGTGCGGAATAATGGCTGCCGAGCTTGGAATTAATACAACTCTTGCAAAAAGAGCCGGGTTTCTCCATGATATAGGAAAAGCTATTGACCATGAAACCGAAGGCTCTCATGCGCTAATAGGGGCAGAGATGGCAAAAAAATACGGGGAATCAAGCCTCGTAGTAAATGCAATTGAATCTCATCATGAAGAGGCTGCTCCACAGTCTCTTGAAGCAGTCCTGATTCAGGCAGGCGATGCTTTATCAGCTGCACGACCTGGAGCAAGGAGAGAGATACTTGAAAGCTATATCAAGCGCCTTGAGAAATTAGAAGAACTGGCTTCTTCTTTTAAAGGGGTGGAAAAATCCTATGCCATCCAGGCAGGAAGAGAAATAAGAATCATTGTTAATAACAGCGAACTTTCTGATGAAGCAACTTATTCCCTTGCCCGTGACATTGCGCAGAAAATAGAAAAAGAGCTCTCTTATCCCGGACAGATTAAAGTCACTGCAATACGGGAAACAAGAGTTGTAGAATTCGCGAAATAAAATTAGAGGTTGTTTTTAAAAATTTGAAAACAATATCAGGGAAACAAAAGTTGTCAGATTATTTAAGCCTTAAATCTGACAACTTTTGCTCAAACTGAGTCAGTTCACTCAGCAATTCATTGACAACATCCTTTGATTTTGCAATTTTTTCTTTAAGGATTGCAATCCTTTCATTTAAATCCTCATTTTCTGCTGACGTTGTTTTCTGGCGATTTGTTTCATTTTTTTTGTTTAAAACCTCAATTACAAGCCTTGAAATATGCTTTAAAGTCTCAAAAACCCCTGTTCCGTCTATTGAGCATGATTTAATTACCTCGAGATTTCTGTCATTGATTACTGAATTCAGTTCCTCATCGCTGACCCTGTCCTGAATATCCTGTTTGTTAAACTGAAGCGCCATCGGAATTGAATAATAATCTATCCCCAGTTCCTCTAAATTTGCTTTCAAATTATTCATGCTTTCAATATTTGCTCCAATAAGGTCTCTGTTTGAATCAGCGACAAAAACTATTGCATCAACTCCCTTAAGAACCAGTTTACGGGTACTGTTATATTTTACCTGTCCCGGAACAGTGTAAAGCTGGAGTTTAATATTAAATCCCTTTACTTCACCTAAATCCATAGGAAGGAGGTCAAAAAAAAGTGTTCTGTCAGTTTCTGTTGCCAGAGAAATCAGCTTACCTCTGGTCTGAGGATTGGTTTTTTTACAGATATATTCCAGATTACTGGTTTTTCCACTAAGAGCTGGACCATAATACACAATTTTAATCACTACCTCTTTTGATGTGTAATTAAATAGCAAGCCAAAACCTCCTTGAGAATGACTCAACCAGATCAGAGAGTTTTACAGATAATTTCTTGAGTAATTTCTATTATTTTTCATTAGTCAGAGCAAGATTAACCGGTTGCATAACTTCTTAATACATATTATATTAGTTATTTAATTTAACTAAAAGTCAAGGCATTTTAAATTCATATTAAAAAAATTTTCAGTAATCTTGTTTGATTGATGGAATAATTTTGAAAATGATTAATGAATACGAAAAATTAACTTTGGATAAGATTTTATCTTTCTGCTCTTCATGGCTTTTCTCTGCTGACAACATAATATACTTCGAAGAAACCTCGTCTACAAATGATATAGCAAAAAAAATAGCAGGTGAAGGAGCACCGGAAGGAACCATTGTCGTTGCTGAATCCCAGACCCTTGGCAGAGGGAGAGGCGGGAAACAATGGGAATCACCCAAATATCTTGGAATTTATTTTTCATTTATCCTCAGGCCAAAGATAGATAAGGCGCTAATCCCTTATATCTCCATGATGGCAAGCATTGCAGCAGCAGAGGCGATAAAAGAAGAAACAGTCCTTGATACAAAGATAAAATGGCCAAATGATTTATTGATAAACGGTAAAAAAGTATGTGGAATGCTGGTTGAGGGAAGTACTGTAAAAGACAAGCTTGAATTTCTTGTTGTTGGCATTGGTATAAATGTAAACAATGAATTTTTCCCGGGAAGCTATTTATACCCTCCTACTTCTCTGAAAATAGAAAAGGGAATCCCTCTTTCAAGAAAAAAGATTCTTAAGCGTTTACTTGAAAAAACAGAACAATGGTACTCTGTTTTAGTCTGGCAAAAAGAAAGCCATCTAATATTAAAAAGATGCAAGGAATTATCGCATACAATTGGAAAAATTATATCAGTTAGAACAGGCAACGAAATATTCAAAGGCTATGCCTTGGATATTGATAAAACAGGATATCTCATATTAGAAAAGGAAAACGGAGAAATCAAAAAAATTCCTTCAGGAGAAATTATAATTTAGTAAAATAAAATTAAATATTTCAATGCAATTTTATCAGTTTTCTGCTAAAATCTTACCATTGAAAAGCCTTGACATTAAGCTGTGGAAATAGTATTTTTCACCAACATCTTTATAAGATTTAATTTAACTGATTTATTTAACCAAATTGTTTTTATATATGATACTCAAGACTGCAAAAAATGTTTTAAAAATTGAAGCTGATGCCATCAAAAAACTGATAACAAGGCTTGATGACTCATTTATCAATGCCGTTGATATCCTCTACTCCTGTAAGGGCAGAGTAATTGTAACCGGCATTGGGAAATCCGGATGGATTGGGAATAAAATCGCGGCAACTTTTGCAAGCACAGGAACACCTTCTTTTTTCCTTCATCCTGCAGAAGGGAGCCACGGAGACCTCGGCATGGTGGTAAAAGATGATGTTGTGCTGGCTATATCAAATAGCGGAGAGACTAAAGAAATCAATGAAATTCTTCCAATCATAAAAAGGCTTGGGGTTAAATTAATATCTTTTACCGGAAATTTAAATTCTCTCCTTGCAAAAGAAAGCGATGTAACCCTTGATGTCCGTGTAGACAAGGAAGCCTGTCCCCTGGGACTTGCTCCAACAGCAAGCACAACTGCAGCATTGGCAATGGGAGATGCACTCGCAATTTCTCTCTTAAAAAAAAGAGGTTTTAAAAAAGAAAACTTTGCCCTTTTTCATCCGGGAGGACAACTGGGGAAAAAACTGCTTCTCAAGGTAGAAAACCTCATGCATAAAGGCAATGAAATACCAATAGTCAGTGAAGATGCTTCAATGAAAAAAGCGATAATTGAGATTACTTCCAAAAAACTCGGAGTTACTATAGTTGTTGGTAAAAAAGAAAAATTGATTGGAATAATAACAGATGGCGACCTCAGGAGAGCTATTGAAAAGTACTCTGATATTATGGAAAGAAAAATGAGGGAAATTATGACACAAAACCCCAAAACAATAAAAGCTTCTTCTCTCGCAGTGGAGGCTTTAAGGATTATGGAAAAATATTCTATTACTTCAATAGTGGTTCAGGATAAAAACAAGAAACCCGAGGGAATAATTCATCTCCACAATATTCTTAAATCAGGAATAGTTTAGAATTTAACAGAAAGGTTTAAATCAGTTGAAAAATTCCTTTGACGTTGACACAAGGGCAAAAAATATAAAATTTATTATTTTAGACGTTGATGGCGTTCTAACTGATGGCAGAATTACATTTAACAGCAAAAATGAAGAGTTTAAATCATTTGATGTTAAGGACGGGCATGGAATTAAACTGGCACAGAGATGTGGAATCAAATTTGCAATCATAACAGGACGGTGGTCCCCAATAGTTGAAAAAAGATGTAAAGAGCTTAATATTGATGAAGTTCATCAGAACGCAGATGACAAGGCTAAAATATTTAATGAGATTTTAAACAAATATAAGATTAAAGAGGAGGAAGTAGCTTACATGGGTGACGACCTTGCAGATGTTCCTGTCTTTAAACGGGCAGGGCTTGCTGCAACAGTGTCTGATGCCTTTGACTATATAAAAAAAGAAGTTCACTATATAACAAAGCTAAAAGGCGGAAGAGGTGCTGTAAGGGAATTGATAGACTTTATTCTACAGAAACAAAGTCAATGGAATAGTATAATAAAAAAAGAGTTTTTTGACAGGGCAGGAGCAGAATGACAGGGTTATCATTAATAAAGAAGAACAAGTCAGCCATATATATCACAATGATTTTATTTTTATTAGTGCTGGTAGCCATATCAGGCTATTTCATGAACACTTCAAAAAACCTTGGCAATAAGAAAACCGAACTTACAAAAAACAAGGCTACCATAAGTATTCAACCGCTGGTTTTTTCTCAGGAAGTTGAAAATAAAAATAAATTTATCCTTTCAGCAGACAGTGCTAAATTTTTTCAGGAACAAGGCAAGGGAATTTTAAAAAATTTCAGCATTACTTATATCTATAACGGAGGGAAAAAGCTTACTATTTCAGGAGCAAACGCAGAAGTTAACATAAATGCCAACAGAGATTTTTCACAGGATATAAGCATTGCAAATATTTATTCAGGAGGAAAGATTACTGCTGTTTCCAGCGAAGGTTACAGGTTTGAAACAAAAGACCTCGTGTGGAACGGCGACAGGAAAGTAATTTCCACCAAAGAACCAATTACCTTCTATGGAAAGAATTTCAAGTTAACAGGGGAAGGATTGAATGCTGATATTAATAATGAAGAAATAGAAATAACAAGCAAAGTAGATGTCACTGCAGCACCGGAATCCTTAGACAAACTTAAGCCCGAAAACACTAATATTAAAAACCCTCTCGGGAGAAAGATCTATCAATGAGAAAAACAGGAATAAATATTTTCACAGGATTCTTATCTGCCGTATTCCTCTTGTTAATCTCCCTAAATATGGTGCTCGGAGAAACCTCTGTTCTGGACACATTTAGCAAAGGCTCGAACCAGAATGTTTCAATCCATATAACTGCTGACAGAATGGAAGGTTACAACAAAAAAAATCTTATTATTTTTTATGGAAATGTAAAAGCCATAAGAGGAGATACAACGCTTTGGGCTGACCGAATGGACATTTTTTTTGACAGGGAAGAAAAAAAAGTAGAAAGAATTGTAGCATTGGGCAGTGTAAGGGTTAATCAGGAAGACAGAAATGCCGTTGCATCAAAAGCAACCTATTTTGAAAATGGAATGAAAATTATTCTTGAAGGGAATCCAAAATTATGGCAGAAAAATGACCTCTTAAAAGGAAATAGAATTACTCTTTTTCTCAATGAAGACAGAATAGTAGTTGAAACCGCAGATGTTCAAATTCATCCTAAAAATGCAAATATTACTGGTAAAAAAACTGCAAAGGATGAAAAAAAATGAAGTCTTTGAATGTGTCAAACTTGGCAAAAACATACGGGGAAAGAAAAGTTGTTGATGACGTATCACTCAAAGTTTCAAGCGGTGAAGTCGTCGGGCTTTTAGGCCCAAATGGTGCCGGGAAGACCACAATTTTTTATATGACAGTAGGACTTGTCAATCCTGATGAAGGTAAAATATATTTAAACGGAGAAACCATTGAAAATCTCCCAATGTATCAAAGAGCAAGAAAAGGCATAGGATATCTTCCGCAGGAATCTTCCATATTCAGAAAACTCACAGTTGAAGAAAATTTTCTTGCAATCCTTGAAATGTATCCGCTTACTGATAAGGAAAGGAGAAAAGTCCTGGATGAACTCCTCAATGAGCTTCACATTGCTCATCTGGCAAAAAATAAGGCATTCACTCTTTCAGGAGGTGAAAGGCGAAGAGTTGAAATAACAAGGACACTCATTTCCAAACCGCAATTCATACTTCTGGACGAACCATTTGCGGGTATTGACCCTAAATCTATTGATGACCTGCAGCAGATAATCAACCATTTAAAGAATAAAGGCATAGGTGTTTTGATTACTGATCATAATGTTAGAGAAACTCTCCAAATCACTGACAGAGCCTATATAATAAACGAAGGAAAGATTCTTGAAGAAGGAATCCCTGATAAGATAGCAGAAAGTTCTAAAGTAAGACAAATATTTCTTGGTGATAAATTTCAACTTATTTCTTGAGATAAGATATGGCACTTGAAATTAAACTACAGTTAAAGCAGATGCAAAAGCTCGTAATGACTACCGAGCTTCGCAATGCAATAAAACTGCTCACCCTTTCAAGATTGGAATTACAGCAGCTTGTTCAGCAGAAACTGCTGGAAAACCCGTTTCTTGAAGAAGTCAATGATGAAACAGAAGATGAACTCGATGAACAGGACACATCATTGGCAGGTGAAAATCAAAAGGAAGATCCCGTTTCTGTCTCTAAAAAAGAAGAAGAAATAGACTTCAGAAAAAAAGCAGAAGAAATAAACTGGGAAGATTTTACACAGGCATATCAGGACAATTACGAAACCAACCTGAGCTCAGACTATCAGGACAAATCTCCTCAGTATGAAAACATTCTGGCATCCAAAGTCACTCTCTCAGAATACCTCACAAATCAACTCAGGCTTGTCTGGAGTTCAAAAGAAGAGTTTGAGGCAGGTTGTTTTCTTATAGGAAATCTTGATGAAAACGGATATTTGGCAACTCCTTTAAGCGAGTTGATTGAACAGCACCATTTAGATTCTTCAGTAGTTTATAAAGCCCACGAACTGTTGAAGAACCTGGAACCAGAGGGCATCGGCTCGCAGAATCTGCAGGAATGTCTTCTTGCACAGGTCAAGCATCAAGGCATTACAGATCCGCTTATTACAAAAATCATTTCAAACCATCTTCCAGAATTAGAGTTGTCTAATTTTAAAGCAGTTGCTGATAAATGTAATGTTGCAGAAAAAGAAGTTTTAGAAGCACTTAAGTTCATAAAAACCCTTGACCCAAAACCTGCAAGAAATTTTGGCGGTGATGAAATAAAGTATATTATTCCTGATATCTTTGTGGTTAAAGTTGATGATAAATATGTGGTTTATCTGAACGATGATGGTTTTAACAACTTCAGAATCAATCCTTTTTACAGAGAATTTCTCCATAAAAAGAACAGCGACAATAATGCCACAAAGACATATCTTGAGCAGAAATTCCGGTCTGCTTTATGGCTTTTAAAAACTATGAGACATCGTCAGCAGACAATCTATAAAGTGTCTGTGAGCATTGTTAACAGGCAGAAAGAATTTTTTGACCATGGCATATCCCACCTAAAACCAATGGTATTAAGAGAAATAGCAAAAGACATATCTCTCCACGAATGTACTGTAAGCAGGGTAACAAGCAATAAATATATGCACACTCCACAGGGACTGTTTGAGTTGAAATTTTTCTTTACTAGCGGCTTAACCGGAACAGAAGGAAGCCGCTATTCCTGCATAACGGTTAAAAATATGATTAAAGAGATTATTACGAAGGAAAATAAAGAGAAGCCATTCAGCGATAAAAGAATTGTGCAGATTCTGGAAGGACAGAATCTAAAGCTCGCACGCAGAACTATTGCTAAGTACAGGGAAGATTTGGGAATTCTTCCTTCAGCCAGGAGAAAGGAGCTGGTTTAACAAAGGATTTTATTAATCAAGAAAAGGAGGAACTTAGTGCAGATAACAGTAACTGGCAGACATATGGAATTAACCCCCACCTTAAAGGACCATGTTCAGTCAAAGGTAAGCAAGCTTAATAAGTACCTTGAAAATATCCTCGAAGCCCATGTGGTTTTATCTGTGGAAAAATACAGACACATAGCAGAGATAACCATCCACATGGACGGTGTTAATATTACAGGCAAGGGTGAAACAGATGATATGTATGCCTCAATAGACCAGGTTCTGGAAAAAATTGAGCATCAGATAACGAAAAGAAAATCCAAGCATCGTACACCGTCAAACAGAAAAGAGAACATTGAACAAAAATTAAGCAATAATTTAACCGCCTTGGAAGAAAGGAACAGTCTTGAAACAGAAACATTTGCAGGTCAACTGGTCAAATCATCAAGATTTGAACCGAAACCAATGTCCCCTGCAGAAGCCGTTATGCAGTTAAAAGTTTCATATGATCAATTTTTAGTATTTGCTAATTCGACAACGAATGTTATAAATGTGGTTTACAAGAAAAAGGATGGTAATTTTGGACTTATAGAGCCTGACATAACTCACAATCATTAATATTGTGTTTATATGAAAGGCGAAAACTCTATCTTTATGTACAAAATTGGATTTGAGAATGAAAATATCAGATATTATGAAAGAAAGAGGTATATTACCAAACCTTGCTTCACGTGATAAATTAGGAGCATTAAGGGATCTCGCTAATCTTCTGGTAACTACTTTTAAACTAAAAGAAGATGCAGAAAAATTAGTAAAAATCCTGGAAGACAGAGAAAAACTCGGAAGTACAGGAATCGGAGACGGTATAGCCATACCTCATGGTAAGCTATCATCCCTCAAGGAAGAGTTGCTGGTGCTTGGAAGGTCAAAGGAAGGAATCGATTTCAATTCCATGGACGGAAAACCAACTTATCTGTTTTTTCTCCTGATGGGTCCCGAAGAAGCTGCTGGAATCCATTTGAAAGCCCTGGCAAGGCTTTCAAGGTTGCTTAAAAATGCTTTATTTAGAGATTCTTTGATGAAAGCCGGTAATTCCGTTGAAATGATGGAAATGATTAAACTTGAAGATTCCAAATACTGAACATGATGAAAAAATTCATCCAGGTCAAGGATTTGATTAATGAAAAGGGGAAAGAGTTTCAACTCTCCGCTCTGACAAATAAAACAGGCTTTGAAAATATAATCAGTTCTACGCGGGCTCAAAAAGCCGGATTGGTGTTAGTTGGATTTTTAGAGCATCTCATCCCTTCCGGTATCCAGATTTTTGGAAATTCTGAAATTTATTTTTTAAAAACTCTCCCATGTAAAAAACAAAAGGAAGTCATAGATAATTTTTTTGCATCTAAAATCCCTTGTTTGGTAATATCAAAAACGCCATCTATCCCTGAAGTAATTTATGAATCAGCAAAAAAGAGAAAAGTATCTGTGATTAAATCCAACCTTTACAGTTCCAATCTTATATCAAATATCACTTCATATCTGGAAAATCGCCTGGCTCACACAATAACAATTCATGGAGTTATGGTGGAAGTATTTGGAGTCGGAGTTCTTCTCCTCGGGAAAAGCGGAGTAGGTAAAAGTGAAATAGTTTTAGACCTCATTGTAAAAGGACACCGGCTTGTTGCAGATGATGTGGTTGAAATAAAAAGAACTTCATTAAATACAATTGAAGGACAAAGCCCTATAGCCATACGCCACCATATGGAGATACGCGGGTTAGGCATAATCAACATAAAAGACCTTTTCGGGGTCACTTCAATCCGCATTTCTAAAAAGGTTCATCTTGTTGTTGAACTGGAAGAATGGAAAACCTCCTATGAATATGACAGACTCGGGCTTGATGAGAAGACACATGAAATTCTTGGCATAAAAATACCAAAGATTGTAATGCCCGTTGCGCCTGGCAGAAACATGTCAATGATTATAGAAATTGCGGCAAGAAATTACTTGCTTAAAAAAATGGGCTATCATTCAGCTGAAAAACTGAACCAGAAGCTGATTTCAAAAATAAATGAAGAAGCCCGTGCAGTCAGAAATGAGAGAAAAGCAAAAAAACAATTATTATTTTAGGATTTAACTATGGTAGGTGCCGTCATAGTAACACATGGAAATCTCGGTGATGAGATTGTCAAATCTGCTGAGACGATTATAGGCGTTCAGAAAAAATTAAAGAGTGTGGTAATAAAGCATGAAGATAGCGAAGCAACTGTAAGAGAAAATATCTCAAAAGCCATCAGTGAAGTTGATGACGGAGATGGAATTCTTATATTCACAGATATGTTTGGCGGAACTCCTTCGAACTTGAGTCTGTGCTTTCTTGAAGAAAACCGTGTCGAGGTTGTAACAGGAATAAATCTCCCTATGCTGATTAAATTCTCATCAGAAAGAAAAAAAGCACCCCTGCCGGAGCTTGCAGCAATCATCAAGGAATATGGCCAGAAACATATTCTGGTTGCAAGCCAAATCCTTCAAAAAAACAAAAGCGGTTTATAGGAGATTTTTCATTGAATTGCATATTTTTTCATGTAGATGACAGATTAATTCACGGTCAGGTGGTAGAAGGGTGGATTAAGTTCCTGCATGCAACCAAAATCGTCGTAATTGATGACAGAGTTGCCAGCGATCCCTTTCAAAAATCTATAATGGAAATTGCCGTTCCGTCAGATATCAAAGTCTGCATATCAACAGTTGCAGATTCAGTAAATAAAATTAAAATCTGTTCAGAAGGAAAGGAGAACACTGTGGTTTTGTTTTCAAATCTGGAAGATGTCTTCAAGGCTGTCACGCTTGGTATCAAACTGGATAAGCTTAACCTCGGAGGATTAAGGTTTGAAAAAGGTAAAAAACTAATCTCGAAGACGATTTTTCTGAACGAACAGAACGCTGAAATTCTTAAAAAACTAATGAACTTTGGGGTTGAAATAAATATACAGTCAATACCTTCTGAAACCCCAAAAAATATACAACAGGTATTAGGAAAAATTTTTTAAATTTAATGGGAAAGATTCATTTTTCACTCGCAATACACAACCATCAGCCCCTTGGTAATTTTAACGAAATCTTTGAAATTTCTTTTAATAAATCTTATCTACCATTCCTTGAAATTGTGAAGTCCTTTCCCTATATCAAACTTGCTTTACACTACTCAGGAATACTTCTTGACTGGATAATAAAGAACCATCCGGATTTTGCAGAATCATTAAAATTGCTTATCTCTAACGGCCAGATAGAGCTGCTCTCCGGAGCTTTTTACGAGCCAATTCTTACCAGCCTGAATAAAGCTGACAGACTTGACCAGATTAAAAAGATGAACGATTTTATTTTCGAAAATTTTAAATATACTCCAAAAGGACTCTGGCTCGCGGAACGGGTATGGGATTCAAACATAATTGAGTCCATTGCTGATGCAGGGCTGGAATACGCTATTGTAGACGACTTCCATCTTATCTCAGCAGGTTTGAGAAGGCAGGATACATACGGATATTTCACAACAGAAGAAGAAGGCAGAAACATTGCATTATTTCCCTCTAACCAGACTCTCAGATACCTCATTCCGTTCCACCCTCCTGAACAGACTATCAATTTTCTCCATAATGAAAGCAATGAACAAAAGGACCCTCTTTTTTTTATGGGAGATGATGGGGAAAAATTCGGAATTTGGCCAGGAACCTACCATACTGTTTATGAGATGAGATGGCTGGAGAGGTTTTTTAATTCCCTTATAGAAAACTATAACAAAATTGCAATAATAACTCCTGGAGAATACTTAAAATCCCATCCTCCTGTCAGCCAGATATACCTTCCTACCTGTTCATACCAGGAAATGATGGTATGGGCTCTTCCAACTCCTGCTCAGAAAAAATTCAGGAAAATAGCAAAAGAACTTCAAGGCAGAGAGGATTTGAATGAATATCTTGGTTTTATAAAAGGAGGAGTCTGGAAAAACTTTTTTGTAAAGTATGCTGAATCAAACCTTATATACAGGAAAATGCTTCATCTTTCAAACAGGATAAGAGGCTTTAATTTCAAGTCCGAAAAAAGAAAAAATGAAGCATTGGATTTTCTTTTTCAGAGCCAGTGCAATGATGCATACTGGCATGGAATATTTGGAGGACTATATCTTCCTCACCTCCGTTCAGCAATATACTCATCGCTGATTAAGGCAGAAAAGATTCTTGAGGAAGAAATTTTTGGCGGGAAAAATTTTCTGAATATTGAATCTGTTGATTTGGATAATGACTCAAAGGAAGAGCTTATATTGAAAAACAAATTTCTAACTCTCATCATAAAACCCGACAAGGGCGGAAGCTTGATTGAATTTGACTATAAACCAAGAAACTTTAACCTTGTGAATTCTCTTATCAGAAGAGAAGAAGCATATCATGACGATCTTTTAAACCTTGAAAAACACCATGGAGAAAATTCTGGTTCTGAAACAAAAACAATTCATGAAACTGCTTCCCAGAAAGAATCAGGACTTTGCGAGCACCTGAGCTATGACTGGTATCAGAGAAACTGCTTGATAGACCATTTTTTTGATACCTCTCTAACACTTGATAATCTGAAAAAAAATCTTTTCAGGGAGCAGGGTGATTTCATACTTAATCCATATAAGTATCATTTTTCAAAAAGGGTTATTGATATGGATTTAACGCTTGAAAGAGAGGGAACCGTAAACAAAAATTTCAGAGTAAAGGTAATAAAAAATATCAACATTTCCATCAATACGAAAAGAATTACTTTTACATACAAAGTTATCAATAATTCAGATTCAGTTCTTGACACTGTTTTCGGGACAGAATTCAATTTTGGCTTGTTGGGAGGAAATTCTCCTCTTCATTTTTTTGAAATAGATACAGAAGGAACTCCTGTAAGGTTTAACCTCGCGAGCAGCGGGGAAATCGATAAGATTAATTCATTCAGAATAATCAATCAGTGGGATAAATTCTTTCTGGCTTTTCAGTTCACTAATTCTCCGAAGTTCTGGAGATTCCCGATAGAAACAGTCAGTAATTCAGAATCCGGATTTGAAAGGATATACCAGAGTTCAGTATTGATTTTCTCTTGGCAAATCAGTTTAAATAAGGGAAAAGCATGGGAAACAGCTTTTTCGCTGAATCTTTCTGAAATCTGAAGGGTAGCACTTCAATTGATAAAAAACATTTTTATTGCTTCATTAATAGGAAGTCTGATTGGTCTTGACAGGACTGCGGTTTTTCAAACAATGGTTTCCCAGCCAATTGTCACAGCCCCTGTTATTGGTTTTCTTTTTGGAAATTATACAGCAGGAATTGCAATCGGCATCGCTTTACAGTTAATCTGGCTTTTTTCACTCCAGATTGGTGCAGCCATAGTTCTAAACTCAACACTGGCGTCAGTGATAGTTACATCCTCAACCATAGAAATGATGAATACAATAAGCGGAGAGAACAAAATGTTCACGGCAATTGCTGTTTTTTCTTTTTTGCTGTGTTTGCCATTTCTTTTCATTGAGCAGAAAATGGACATGCTGGTAAGAAAGGTTAATGTCTTCTGGTCAAAAAAAGCAGAAGAGCTTATAAATGAAGAAAAATTTTCTGCTATAGGTTATGCAAATCTTTCAGGGATTTTCTTTTTCTTCTTGAAAAATTTTCTTTTTCTTCTGGTCTCTACTATTATTATAACCGGAATAATCACTATGAGTTATCCTGTTCTGCCATCAAGTTTTTTTGAAGGGCTAAACCTTTTTTTCATACTGATGCCTCTCTTGGGCATTGCAGTTGTTCTTGAAAGTATCCTGATGAAAAAAAACTATATCTATTTTTTCATAGGACTTTTTATTGCAATTCTTTTAAAAATTGTACTGGAGAATATGTGATAAAAAGGCAACCCTGTAAATCTGCGGATAAATGACAATGAAAAAAAAATTATCAAAATTCACATTACTAAGAGCTGCTTTCAATTCCTTTTATATCCAGGCTTCATGGAATTTTGAAAGGATGCAGGCGCTGGGTTTTGTCCATTGTCTGTCAAGGGCTGTAAGGACACTCTATGATGACCCGTCAATGGTTAAAAAATCACTGCTTCATCACCTTGAGTTTTTCAACACAAATCCATATCTTGCGTCAACAATTGTCGGGGTGGTCCTGAATCTTGAAGAAAAACACTTAGAAAACAAGAATACAGACATTGATTCCGGCGCCATAAAGGCAAGATTAATGGGACCCTTTGGAGCTATTGGTGATTCGCTTTTCTGGGCTACCTTCAGGCCGTTGGCAGCAATAATCGGAACCTTCCTTGCTTTTAACGGGATAAAAGCAGCTCCCGTCTATTTTCTGATTATTTATAATATACCGACTCAGGCAATAAGGTTTGTCGGGCTTTTTAAAGGATATCAGTTCGGGCTAGAGGTTGTTGACAAAATAAAAAAGCTCAATCTAAACCTTTATATGTCAAAGATGAAGGGATTTTCCTGCTTTTTGCTGGGCCTTTTCCTTGGAACATATATCTTGTCCTCTTCATTTCATCTTAAAAATATGTGGGCTCCAGCAAATGTAGTTTTGGGTATAATTTTAGTTAATGCCTTTATGCTGGCTTTGAGGAAAAAAGTCCCGCTGGTTGCATTAATATATATTCTGACAATCATCTGCATTGGCATAGGATATATGAATTAAAATATGGAAAAAAATAAAAATACTATAAAGATGACAATAAAAAACAAGCTCGGACTGCATGCAAGGGCTGCGGCAACACTTGTCAAACTGACAAACAAATTCAACTCTGAAATCTCTATTGAGAAAAGTGGTCAGGTTGTTAACGGAAAGAGTATTATGGGAGTGATGATGCTTGCAGCAGCTAAAGGACACGAAATATGGGTCACTGCCGAAGGCGAAGACTCAAATGAAGCCCTTGAAAGCATAAAACAGCTTGTATATGATAAGTTTGGTGAAGAATAAAATTAAAAAATAACGCATTTTATACTTGACTTTTTTCCTCAGTTTAAATAATTATACCAAAATTTTTCAGGACATACTATGCCTAAACTTAAGACAAATAAAAGTGCAGCAAAAAGGTTTAAAAGAACACGTAGTGGAAAACTGAAGCGTCATACTGCCTATGCAAGCCATATTCTGACTAAAAAGACCAAGAAAAGAAAGAGAAAGCTTAGAAAAAACCGTATGGTTTCAAAGACAGATATGAAGAGATTGAACAAACTGCTGCCCAATTCATAGAAGGGTCGAATAATGCCACGAGCAAAACGAGGGTTCAAAGCCAGGAGAAGAAGAAAAAAGATACTGAAAATGGCAAAGGGCTACTGGGGTGCCAAAAGCAGGAGCTATGCTATTGCGGCTCAAGCCATTCTTAAAAGCCTGACTTACTCATATATTGGCCGCAAGCAGAAAAAGAGAAATTTCAGAAAACTCTGGATTACAAGGATCAATGCTGCGGCAAGAATTAATGGTATCTCATACAGCAAATTAATTTCAGGTTTAAACAAAGCTAACATTAAAATTAACAGGAAAAGCTTATCCGAGCTCGCAATAAAAGACCCGGGTGATTTTTCTGAAATAGTTACAATTGCCAAAAGTAATCTATCTTAATAATTTGCAGGTATGATTTTTCAGGCTTTCCTTTTACTCTTCTGAAGGATTAAACCTTTTAATCCCTTTAGACTTATCAAACTGCTTTCTAATAATAAGACTGTTATGGAAAAAAAATTATCATTAATAGCATCAAAGGCGCTGGAAGAAATCCAGCTCTCAAAAACAAGCTCAGAGCTGTCCAGTCTCAGGGTCAAATATGTTGGAAGAAAGGGAAGCCTTACAAATATATTGAAGGAGCTTAAAAATCTTCCTGTTGAAAAAAGGGCTGAAGTTGGAAAATTCGCAAATGAAATTAAGAACTCGATTGAAAAAGCCCTTGAGGGAAAAAACAGACACCTGAAGAATTTAGAGACAGAAGAAAAATCCAGCAAAGATACCATAGACATAACTCTCCCCGGAAAAGAATTTCAAATTGGCAGAAAGCACTTAATAACCCAGATTCTTGATGAAATAGTTTCCATATTCCTCCGTCTTGGATTCAGCATTGAAGAAGGACCGGAAACAGAACTTGACTACTACAACTTCGAAGCCCTGAATATCCCCAAAGACCACCCTGCAAGAGACATGCAGGATACTTTTTATATTTCTGATGAGGTTCTTCTCAGAACACATACATCACCTGTGCAGATAAGGGCTTATCTTAAAAGTAAGCCTCCGATTCAGATTATCGCGCAGGGAAAGGTTTATCGCCGCGATGCAGATATATCGCATCTTCCGATGTTTCATCAGATTGAGGGGTTTCACGTTGATGAAGGCATCACCTTTTCTGACCTCAAGGGAACACTTGAAACATTTATCCACAGCATGTTCGGAAATGACGTTGGCTTGAGATTCCGCCCAAGCTTTTTCCCGTTTACTGAACCAAGCGCAGAAGTAGATATTGCCTGTGTCATATGCAAGGGAAAAGGATGCAGGGTCTGCAAAAGCAGCGGATGGGTTGAAATTCTCGGATGCGGAATGGTTGACCCGGATGTTTTTAAGAGAGTTGGCTACGATGATGAAAAGTACACCGGATACGCATTCGGAATGGGAATTGAAAGAATTGCTATGCTCAAATACCAGATAGATGATATAAGATTATTTTTTGAGAATGATTTGAGGTTTCTCAATCAGTTTTGAAAAATACATAAATTTTAGCAGGACAAGAATGTCCTGCCTATCGACCTGCCTACCGCAGGCAGGTAGGCGGGGTTTTCTTACCCCGCCAAAGAAATTTTTTACAGGATAGCGGCAGGTCTCCTGACCTGCCTTTGAGGAAATTTTCAGATGAAAGCAACCATAAAATGGCTTAAAGAATATGTTGATTTTGATTTTTCACCTGAAAAAACAGCCAGTATATTTACAATGGCAGGCATTGAGGTGGAGAAAATTTTATATTTTGCCAAAGGCATTGAAAACGTAATAGCAGGGAATATTCTCTCTTTTGAAAAAATCAATAGCGAAAAGAAATTGTTTCTGTGCAGTGTTGACATAGGAACAGAAGCCTTAAATATTGTTACCGCAGCCTCGAACATAAAAAAAGGAATGTTAGTGGCGGTTGCCCCTGCCGGAACTTTGCTCCCTTCAGGTTTAAAAACTGAATCTCAGAGTTTCAGAGGAATTGATTCTGGCGGCATTTTATGCTCTGAGCAGGATTTAGGCATCGCTGACCACTCAGACAAAATCATTGAGCTTCCTGAAAATTCAGCAATTGGAAAACCAATACCTGAACTTATTGATTCAGAGGACACGGTGTTAGAACTGAGTCCAACTCCAAACCGCCCTGATTGCCTGAATATCCTCGGGCTTGCAAGAGAAATATCAGCAATCACAGGAAATCCGCTGAAACTTCCAAGGATAAAAATCAATGAATCAGAGTATGATAATTCAAAGTTAGTATCAATAAAGATAGAGGAGCCAGAGCTCTGCCCTAGATATACTGCAAGAATCATACAAAAAATAAAAGTATCAGAATCACCTCCCTTCATCAGGCGCAGGCTTAAATCTGTCGGCATAAGGTCAATAAATAATGTTGTGGACATAACCAACTATGTGCTCATTGAATTAGGGCATCCCCTGCACGCATTTGATTACAACCTTATTGAAGGGAAAAAAATTGTTGTCAGAAGAGCAAGAAGTGGTGAAAAATTTAAAACCCTTGACGGGGTGGAAAGAAACCTAAATGATGAGACACTGCTTATTGCTGACAGCAACAGGGGAATTGCCTTGGCTGGAATAATGGGTGGGCAGAACTCTGAAGTTTCTGAAAACACCACAGACATTCTTCTTGAGAGCGCATATTTTAATCCTGTAAATATAAGACGGAGTTCAAAATATTTAGGGCTTTCAACTGAAGCATCTTACAGGTTTGAGCGCAGTGCAGACCCTGAAATACTGAAATTTGCATCAGACAGGGCTGCAGACCTGATACAGGAAATCTGCGGAGGGAAAATCGCTGCAGGAATAATTGACGAGTATCCAAAAAAAATCCAGAGAGAGCCGTTTTTATTCCGCCACCAGAAAGCAGAAAAGATTCTCGGAATAAAAATTCCGGAAAACCGTGTTTCTGATATAATTGAAAAGTTGGGAATGGAGATTCAGGAGAAGACTGATTCAGCAATAAAAGTCGTTCCTCCATCATACCGTCCTGACCTGACAAGGGAAATAGATATTATAGAAGAGGTGGCAAGGATATTCGGGTATCCGAATATTCCAACCACCTACCCTTCTCCAAGCCTCTATCATAAAAGAAAGATTGAAAAAACTCCCCTTGTTTCAGAAATCAGGAATATGATGACCGGGTGGGGGTTTTCAGAAGTAATCAACTACAGTTTCATTGACGAAAGGGTTCTCGAAAAGCTCGGCATTACAGATAAAAGCCCTCTTTGCAATTTTGTAAGATTAAAAAATCCTCTTAGCGAGGAACAGAATATACTGAGGACAACACTAATTCCCGGTCTTTTAGCCAATCTGGAATTAAATACAAAAAGATTTCTTTCTGACATTAAGATATTTGAAACAGGAAAAGTATTTTTCAGCAAAGGTTCTGCAGAGCAACCAGAAGAAAAAACCTGCTTCTCGGGTCTGCTTTCAGGAGAATATGAATCAAAATCATGGATGAATATAAAACGCAGAATGGACTTTTTCGATGCAAAAGGAATTATAGAAGCAGTCTCGAAGCATTTCTCAGTCACACTCTCTTTCCGTAAACACAAAGACAGGTATAAATTTCTTGATTCAGGAAAATCAGCAGAGATATTTTTAAATTCAAAACCCTTGGGATTCTTAGGAGAGCTTCATCCGGAAATAGCTGAAAGATTCGAGATTCTCCAGTCAGTTGCGGTATTTGAAATCTGTCTTGATGAGTTACTGCTAAATACAGGAACTAACCCTGTATACAAACCTATTCCAAAAAATCCACCAACTTACAGGGATATTTCTATAATTTTACCTGAAGCATCAGGCTTCAATGAAATAATGGATATAATCAGAAAAATAGGCGGAGAGGTTCTCGAAGATGTAAAAATCTTTGACCTTTTTAAAGGAAAGCAGGTCCCGGCAGGAAAAAAAAGCATGACTTTTTCGCTTGTATTCAGAAATCCCCAACGAACACTCACAGACAAGGAAGTTGATGATATCAGGCTCAATATCATAAACGAGCTTAACAAAAAATTAGGCGCAGAATTGAGGACTTGAAAAGCAAGGGTTCTTTTGTGATAAATTCAAAATACTAAATCCCAAACAATTTCAAATGACCAAAATCTAAAACTCAAAACAGTTCAGAACATTAGAATTTAGGATTTGATTTCAGCATAAATATAACATGAGATGATATCCTATGAAATCTTCAGGAGCAATTTTAAGAGTAAATCTCTCATTAGGGAAAATTTCAAAAGAACCTCTTCAGGAAAGAATGAAACGGGATTTTATTGGAGGCAGAGGGATAAATTCAAGAATCCTTTTCAGCGAAACATCTGTATCCACAAAACCCCTCTCACCCGAAAACAAACTGATTTTTGGCGCAAGCCCGCTTTCAGGCACACAGGCACCAGCAGCAGCCCGTTTCACTGTTACATCAAAATCGCCTCTCACAGGAATTCTCGGAGATGCAAATGCAGGTGGTTTTTTTGGCCCTGAACTAAGGCTTGCCGGATATGACCACGTAATCGTTGAAGGAGAATCAGATGGGCATGTATATCTCTGGATTAACAATGACAGGGTTGAGATAAGAAAAGCCCGGCATCTATGGGGCAAAAACACTTGGGAGACAGAAGAAGGAATAAGAGGGGAACTAGGAGACTCAAAAATCCGCATAGCTTCAATCGGACAGGCAGGTGAAAACAAAGTCCTTATTGCCTCAGTAATGCACGAGGAAAGGGCTGCTGCGCGCTGCGGCATCGGCGCAGTAATGGGAGCAAAAAAATTAAAGGCTGTTGCTGTAAGGGGAACGGGGAAGAGAGAAGTGGCTAAACCTGAAGAATTTAAAAACCTGATAAAAGAGCTTCACAAAAAAGCAGCAGAATCAAACCTCGCAAAGTCAATATCAAAATTCGGGGGAACTTCAGGAACAATAGCCACAAACAGAATGGGGATTCTTGCTTTGAAAAATTATAATCAGACAGCAGGATATGCTGAGGCTGAAAAATTTGACCCTGAAAAAATTGCGGCAGAATTCTTCACCTCTTCAAAATCCTGCTTCTGCTGCCCTATTCATTGCGGGAAAAGGTTTGAGGTAAAGGAAGGTCCGTTTGCCGGAGAAAAAGGAAACAAAATTGAGGAAGGCTGCCTTACACCCTTTGGACCCACAATACATAATTCCTATCTTCCGTCAATCTTCAAAATCAACAACATGGTAAATCAGTATGGCATTGACTCCCTTGACTGCGGAACAATAATCGCTGTTGCAATGGACTGGTATGAGCAGGGAATCATTAATTCAAAAGATACAGATGGCATTAACCTCACATGGGGAAACTATGATGCGGTAATTTCCCTCATACACAAAATTGCGTCACGGGAGGGGTTTGGAGATATTCTGGCAGATGGGATTGTAAAGGCTGCAGACAGAATTGGCAAAGGTGCTGACAAGTTTATAAGCCATTCAAAAGGAATGGTCTTTGGCGGAATTGATATAAGGATTCCAAAGGGAATGGCACTCTGCCTTGCGACCTCAACAAGGGGATGCGACCATTTAAGGGGAAGCGTGCCAACCGAGTTTGGAACAAAAAAAGTAAGCGAAGAAGAAGTAATAAAAAAATACGGAACAACTGAGGTAATGAAGCTCAACTCCTACTCAAAAGCCCCTGTTGCAATCCACTACCAGCACCTTGCTGCAATAACCGACGCTCTTGAAATCTGCAGGTTTGCAAGCGAGTCTAACGGAGGCGGACTAAAACTGGAGGATATGGCAAAACTGCTTTCCCTTGCTACAGGAACGGAATTTACCCCGGAACATCTGCTTCTTGCAGGAGAGAGAATATTCAATCTCGAAAGAGCCTATATTGTGAGGGAGGGGATTACAAGGAAAGACGACCATCTCATTGGCAAGTGGATTGAGGGCAAAGTCCTGTCAGGACCGCATAAGGGCGAGTTCATAGACCCTCAGAAATGGGAAGAGATGCTTGATGACTATTACGCAAGACGCGGATGGGATAAGAACGGAATCCCAACACAAAAGAAATTGTCAGAGCTTGGTCTGAAAGAACCAGCAAATGAGCTAAAAAACTTAAATAAATCTCCACGGACTAAAGTCCGTGGTTTCTAAGCGGAGATGACCGTCTCGCCGGAATGCCTTCGCTTCGCTACCGACGGCCAATGATCCCCAGTCTTGAAAGACTGAGGTTTCCTGACCGTTTTGATAAAGATTTTATAAATATAAACTCCATAGATGGAGCCTCAGGCTTCATTGAAAAGCCTTTTAATATTTTTGATATCAAAAAGGTACTTGCCTGCGCGCAGGGAAAAAGCCTTTCCAGATAATATCCCGCCTGTTTTGTGTAAACGCCAAGAAAAAATATTCTCCCCTGCCCTGATATAATCCTGCGCTGCTGACTGCTATTTGTGTCAACCACAAATAGAAATGTCCTCTTTTAAAAAAATTAGGAATTTTTTTGAAAAAGTTTTACTTGATTCTAAAGTAAAACTTTATACAATGAAGTTTAGTGTTAATTATGTTGAATCATGAAAAGAACCTTATTGAAGGAGGTAAAAGAGGATGGAAAATTTCTTAAAGATTCTCACAATGCCAGATAACATACCAATAGCCTTTATGTTCTTGATTTCAATCTTTTTAGGCTTGTTAGCCTTCAGGAAAGCACTGAAGAACGATAAGCTTATCAGTGAAGGCAGGAAAGATGAGATAATTGAGGAGATGGAGAAGTAGAAACAGACCTTCAGGTCTGTTGTTAACAGGTCTAAAGACCTGTTTCTACATTAAATCATTCTCTCTTAACAACCTCACAAGTCTTTCTCCATTTATCAGTTCAAGTTGAACTCCGGCAGCAGCGTTTAAAGCCTCTACTGTAAAGAAATGAGGCGTTATTAGAATCCCCTTCAAGGCTGATTCTCCTTTAACATTGTCAAGAAGATTTATAATATCTGTTGAATTAACAAGTTTATCTTCCTGAAAACAAAGGCAGTGGACAATAAACTTCCCTCCCTTTATTGGCTGTGGGTCATAAACAGAGAAGTCCACACAATTTGAATTTGTAGCGATAATTTCATTTATTCCAAATCCAAGCCTTATCAGCAATTTTTTTATTAAATCTATAAAGTCTTCTCTCGGCATGATTAAGAGGGGATTAATCTGCTGGTTGTTGATATTAGAGTAGTAATGAGCTTCAGGAGTTTCAGGAGTGGTCTTCCTGTTTATCAAAAGGAAGATCAGGATAAATCCTATTATTACAGCGCCTAAACTGATTATTATAACTGACATAATTTTTCGTTCAGCGTTCAGCGGCAAAAAACCTGATTGCCGTCATTCCCGTGAAAACGGGAATCCATGGTTCGACAGGCTCACCATGCATCCTGAGCTCGTCGAAGGACTGGATTCCCGCTTTCGTGGGAATGACACAAGATAACCCTGTGATAAACGGCAAAAGCTGCTTTCATCTCCCCAGCAAGCTGGGGAGTATTCAGCAGTATTTTTTTATAAACGGCAAAAGCTGCTTTCATCTCCCCAGCAAGCTGGGGAGTATTCAGCAGTATTTTTTTATAAAAGTGATAAGGATAGGAATGAGTATAAGTATAATGGCAGCTACTATCTTATGTAAGAGAGATAAGGAAAATTTTTTCATATCTTCCTACTTTACTGCCTCTACTGGAAGATTCTCTATGTTGACATTAACAATATCTGAGAGCTTAAACCTTTGACTCACATCAAGGACTTCTATTCCTATTAGTTGACCTTTCTCATCAAAATCTACTACTACTCCATCTTCTATTTCTTTACTCTTTGCAACATATTCCTCTTTGAAATACACATAAATGGCATCTGCCTCTTTGCTATATTCTATTTTCATCAAACACCTCCTTTATCTACCACACTTATAATTAAAATTTCCTTTGAAAACTCCTTATAGGTTACTTTCAGGTATCTTTGCCCAATTCCCTTGTAAAGATTAATTCTTCCTTTTATTGATGTTTCACTCTTATCTGGCTCATTTATAACCGAAAAAACTTCTTCCTCTGAAATCTTTCTCCATTTCATTCTTCTCTTTGCGTGTCTATCAAATCTTATTGGTTTGTCCATTCAGGTTTTCTAATCTTCGATATACTCAATGTATCTACTCGTGATATAAGTATTATATAATAATATAAGTCAAATGAGTTTTGAGACAAAGTTGAGCAGGCTCAACTTTTATAAATAATATAATACAAAATAATCTATGACACAATGAAAAACTCAATAAATTTTTGTATCTTTTCCGCAATCCACAATCCTAAATTGGATGATTACTTCTTCAGCTTATCAAATACGACCTTTGCAGTCCCTTTTTCTGTTACAGTTACTTCAGCAATCTGTGTGCCGAGTTTCTCATGCCAAGCCTTTAGCTGGTATTTTCCTGCAGGAATATCCTTAATTTCAAATATCCCGTTGTCATTTGTTACTGCATAGTAAGGATTTTCAGTTACAACTATATATGCGCTCATCCATGTATGCCCGGCATCGCACTTTATATTCATAATTCCAGGCTTTTTCACTTTTTTCTTTATCTTCTGGTCTTTCATTGGAAGCGCAAGGTTAAATGCTGTTTCAGTCTGGTTTAAGTACCCGTGGGTATTGTGAAGAATCGGGTCGCTGTTAATTATGTTTATTGAACTTCCTGCTACCATTGCCTGAACATGCGGGATATACTGGCAGCTCTGATTATTAATTGATGCATCCTCTTTTGAAATCTTTTTCCCTTTTTCAATTTTTTCAATTAATACAACTGCATTCTTCACACCGCCGCTTTTTGAAACAATCAGTTCCTCAGATGGCTTCTGGCTTCCGCACACATTGTTGTCCTTTGTTACAGGAAGTGAAGCAGTATCGCCTTTGCCTGCAAACTTAACCTCGCCTGCAATTGTTCCGCCGTCTTTTACATCAGTTTCCTGGTAGGAATAGGAAACTGAAATTCCTAAAAATAATAGAGTTGTTACTATGCTAATGATGCTAAAAATTTTTACTTTGTTCATAATTTTTTTCTCCTCCTTAAAATTTTAATTGTATCCAACAGAATTTGTAGAAACAGACCTTTAGGTCTGTTATTAACGGGTCTAAAGACCCGTTTCTACATCTGCGGGGTTAGAAAACCCCGCCTATCGATATAAATTTTTATTTCTCTTGAACTCTTGAACCCTCAAATCCTTGAACCATTTACTATATTACTACTCAATCTTCAAAGTGTACCACGGCGTAACAGCCTTCTGTCCGTTTCTGTCTCCCTGCGCTCCGTTCCACACAGCAAATCCAACAGGAACTTCCTTCCCGGCTTTAAATTTTGCATCATATTTATATTTTGAATCAAGGCTTCTAACAATAACCACCTTCCATTTTCCATTGTCCCATACACCCCTGCCGTCAACATTCTGTTCGTCAACGCTCCTTGGAGTGAGTGTGCTGAATCCCTCTGAGTTGAGGTTTTCAACCGGTGATTTTCTCTCTGGAAGTGATGCAAAATTACCTGCTCCCCATCCTGTGATATATGTTGGATCTTGCTCTACTACCGCGCTAATAGTCCTAACCGCAGGCTTATTTTTATCTTTTGGATGAAGGGCTTTTGAAAGCTGGTAGTCATCTGCAACCATCCCTGCGTATGTATCATCAATGTCATTGAATTTTTTCTTGTCTATGTCAAGCTGTCTGTCTGCTCTCCAGAACCAGATATTTACAGTATTTTCTTCCTTTTCTGTATCAAGCGCGCCCATTGTAAAAAGAGGTTTTCTCTTTGGGTCAACAGGAAACTGAATAGCAGCGCCGTCAGTAAAATCCTGATGCCTTGTAAACCTTGCTTCAGGTGTTAAGTCTTCCCACTCAAGCAGGAATGCCATCTTTCTCCCGTTATGAACTGCTTTAACTGACACGCTGTCAACACTCTCCTGTCTCTGCCACAGGAGCATAAAAGGCACCTTTTCTGCCCTGACATTTTTCCATACCTTGTCAAAAGGGTCAATACTGATTTTGCCTGCAACTTTTTTAGCCGTTACACTGCCGCCTCCGGGCTGAACTGCTACCTTTGAACCTGCCAAAGACCTCACATACTGGACAAGCGCCCATCGCTCTTCTTCATTTGCTGAATCCTCATACGAAGGCATCGGAGTTCCGTCAAGTCCTGAGATAAATCTTAAGTAAATATCAGAATTATTTCCACCACCCTTATAGATTCCTCTTGTAAAATCATTTGGCGGAGCTGGATAGCCAAGCTCATCCTTTGTTGTCAGGGATGAGGGTCCGTCGCCCTTGCCTTGCTCGCCATGACATTCAAAGCATTTTAGCTTTGCATATACTTCTTTGCCCTTTGCGACCAAATCTTTGGATGGAGCAGGTTCTTTGGAAACCTTGATTATGCTCTCCGGAGCCTCTGTAATGTTTGCAATCTTTTTTATGTAATACACAAGCCCCCATCTCTCATTTTCAGTCAGAGCCTTGAAGCTTGGCATTGCTGAACCGGGAAGCCCATTTGTTAAAGTCTTGAAAATATTTTCATCTGTTGGTGGCTCTCCTGTTGAAGTTGAGCGAATCTTGAATATCCCTTTTACAAGATTGCGCGGTTTGGGAAAAAGAAGATATGCTGCTGTGCCGTCGCCCTCACCCTTTTCGCCGTGACACACAACACACTCCCTTTTAAATGTATCCTCCCCCTTGCTCACAATCTCTGGTGTCTGTTTGGGCTGAGCTGCCTGCGCAGTCCAGCTCAACGCCGCAATAAAAACTGTTAAACCGACTACGGCACTGAGTAAAAACTTTTTAATTCTCATTTCTACCTCCTTAAAAAATCTTTAAACAATCTTTTAAAAGGGTTCAATAGATTGAACCCCTGCATTAATTTATCTCTGGCTTCAGAACTAAATATTCAATCTGCAATCCGCAATCAAATCTAAGCTTCTACCTCTCCTATGTCCCCTCCGCCGCAAAGAGCGCAGGCATCATCATCAAAATCCTTGAAAGAACCCAATTTCTTAATCTCCTCTGGTTCAATTTTAAAGAAATCAATCTCAGAGCGCATAAAATTACCAGTCAACTCAGCAAGTAATTTGTAAAACCCTTTTCCTGCCTTTTCTCCTAAAAGTTTTGTAAACAGAGGAACCCATATGCCTAAATGGTCTTTCAAAAATTTTTTCTGCGCATCTTTGCAGATATCGCTTTCCTCTGCTCTGCTGTTCTCCCTCGCATAGTTTTCCTTAAAAATAAGAAAGTACATAAACTCTAACTCAATGCTTATATGGTCATGTCTTTCCTTTGCCTTGTCAGAAGCTTCAAGTCCAAATGCCTTATAAAACCCTGCTATATCACCAAGCCCCTGACTTTTCTGGAACACATGGGACTTGCCGTATTCTGTTTCATAGGGCGGGCATTCATTTGAAACCGAATGGCCAAATATCCTTGAAAACTCTGACTGCATATTTTCAAGAGAAATGTTTCTAACAGAACAAGCCAAAGAATTTATAAGGTCTGAAACCTCTCTCTCATGAATATTGGCAAGAGAAGCAAAGCAGGAATTTAATTCCTCTGCAAAGCCCTCTTCTCTCAGAGATGAATACAAATCCTCCTCAGGATATATAAATGCTCGGGAAAGAAACTGGTATGCATTCATCCTGGCAGGATTTACTTCTTTTTCTTTTAAGTCTGTTTGTTCCATCTATCTTACCTCTTAATAGGTATAAGTTATTTCCTTTAAGATTCTGTAGAAACAGACCTTTAGGTCTGTTATTAACTGGTCTAAAGACCAGTTTCTACAATAACCAATAGTCTATTTACCTCAGATTGAGTTCGCATGTTTATCAGGCCTTTCATAGAAAGGTTCCTCAACAGTTGTTCTTATAACTTCCTCTCCGTTCTTTCCAAACCCGATTACTGTATCATTGAACATTTCCCACTTCTTACCGTTGATGGTTGTCTCATAGACCTTTTTGCCTTCTTCAATCTTGTAGCTATAAATAATCTTCTGTGTTGTCCTAAAAAGTTGAAGTACTGCAAGAAGCTCTCTTGATGGTGCTGAATATTTTTCAATTGCCTCATCAACACCAGGACCAAACATCTGCCTTAAATAGTCTCTTGGCACCCATCTTGGCGGAATATAATATCCGTTTGGCTGTGTTCCAAATGTAGGACAAAGAGGAAGCGCAACCTTTTCAACCTTAATAAGGTAATATAAAGGATGGTTTTTGTCTTCTTTCCAACTTCCATCCGGGTTGAGCTTTACAAGTCCCTGCATCCTTATCTTGCCGACACATGCTGCCATGCACCTTGTTTCTGTAGGAACATTTCCTGTTAACGGGTCTTTGCCTTCAATCCTTGGATAGCAGGCAATGCACTTTTCAGAAACCCTTGATGAAGCTCTGAACATTGGTTTCTTGTAAGGACACCCCTCAACGCATTTCCTGTATCCTCTGCATCTTGACTGGTCAATGAGAACTATCCCGTCCTCAGGACGCTTGTAAATTGCCTTTCTCGGACACGCAGCAACACATGCAGGATGCGAACAGTGGTTGCACAGCCTCTGAAGGTAGAAAAACCATGTTCCATGCTCAGGAAGTTTTACTCCTTCACTGTGCATTTTATTAGGCTCGCCCTTTATCCCCTTTGCAGTATCTTCATAAATGTTTGGAGCACTCCATTCCTCGTCATTTGGAATATAACCAACTGCCCTCTGTCCCCCTTCAGGACCATATTTCTTAAGCGCTGCCTCAAACACAGTCATTCCGCCAAATTCGCCGTAAGGTTTGCCTGCTCCGTCTTTTTTGGATGAATCCCAAACCTGTCCTCCGGGATTTATCTGCTCAATAATCTGCATCAATTTCATGTCCCAGAATTGCGGGTATCCGCCGTATGGCTTTGACTCAACATTGTTCCACCACATAAATTCCTGTCCCTTTGAAAATGTCCATGTTGACTTACATGCCATTGTGCAGGTCTGGCAGGCAATGCAGCGATTAATGTTAAACACAAAGGCAAACTGCTCTGCGGGATATCCGGCTTCATAAGGATATTCCATATCCCTTCCTAATTGCCAGTTATATACTTGCGCCATTTATTTTCTCCTTAATGTTTTATCAAATCCCCCTTAACCCCCCTTTTCTAAAGGGGGGATGGGGGGATTATGGGATTAAGATTTTTTTACCTTAACGATTTCACCATTTAGATAGCTTTTCATATACTCGCTTTCATTACCTGGTGTATATCCTGTTGTTGCAGGTCTCCAGATTCCCTTGCCGCCAAGACCGCCATCTTCAGCCTTGCTTATCTTGACAAGAGTCTCTTTTGGCACTGTGTTGACTGCGTGGTTATCTGCCTCGCCGCCAAACACAAAACCCATAAAGGTTTTTGTCTTATGGAATAGAGAATCTGTCTGGTGCATTGGCATATGCCAGTTTCTTGTAAGCGCCTGATGCGAGCCGTAGCGGAAAGTTGACTGATAGCCGGTATCTGCTGAAAGCGCTCTTCCATCTTCCCTTGTCTCGTGCGCTTTGACAGTTTTCTCGGTTGCTATAAAAGCTGAATGTTTCATCATTATCACATTGTATGGGTAAGCAGGATTGTACTTAACCCTTATCATAAGCCTTGAAACCTTGTAGAACGGGTCATCCGGCTTCCAGTCTCTGTAAGGCCTGTCCATTGGATTAGCATCAATATATGCATAGTCTCCGTCATTTAAGCCAAGGTCTCTTGCCGCTTCTGGATTAATATGCATCTGACGCTCGCCAACTCCGGGTGTCCTTTTATCCATTCTGTAGGGGTCGCCAAAGTTTGAATCCCAGATTAAGTTCCAGTCAGTAACAGCCCATGAAGAGTGAACTGTATGACGTGTCTTTGGAGTCATGCAGTAAAACTTGTAGCCTTTTTCCCAGAGTGGGTTCTTTGATTTTTTTACCTCACTCCAAGGCATTTTAATATTTCTTACAGTTCTCTCATCCCAGTGCATTGCATCAGGGGAAAGTCCATAGTCATCAGGCCTGATATATGGGTTTGAACTGACAATTACATTTGGAAGATATGGAGTCCCTTCTGGTCCTTCGCGGTGAACTACAAAATTCTCACCGTATTCAATTGCCTCTGGTATATCACAGTAGGCATGCAACCTTCCAGTATCAGTATAGAATGGAATGCTGTCAGTTACCTGTTCATAGAACGGATTGCGGGGATATGTGCGGAAAAGCATCAGGGCTACGCCCGGCTCTCCGTATTTTCCTGACATGATGTCTTCAAGCTTGTAGCCTGCTGTTGTTGTTGAAGAGTCAAGCAGGCGCTGGATATAGACATCGCGGTTTCCTTCAAGAACAAACTTCCAGTAATCTGCAAAACGTTTATCATTAAGAATCTCTCCAAGCCTCTTGGCTATCGTTGCAAGTATGTCTACATCATCTTTGGTATCATAAAGGGGTTTAATACCACCCTTCCATATCTGCAGGAACGGGTTTGAGCATGAAGCTGTTATTTCATTCCCCTCAAATTCCATCCATGAGTTTGCAGGCAGAGCAAAGTCTGCATATTCAATTGATGCTGTCATCTCAATATCCTGCGAAATTATCAACTCAACTTTTGGGTCAACATTTTTAAGCATGTCATACACATGCTTTGCGTTGTTGATAAGGTTGACGTTTGTAAAATACATCACCTTTGTAGGAGTTGGCATGTGAGTTTGCCCGGTAAAAACCTTTCTGCCGTATTTTGGTGTATTAACAATCAGCGGCTTATCGCCGTGGTTCCAGTATGCAGGCTCCTCGTCCTTTGTATATGCATGTGCGTGTATATCTTTTCCCTTTGCATTCGGGTCTAAGTTAACTTCAAACGGGTCTTCTGCAACCCATCCCTTGAAACCCGGTCCACTCCATGCAGAACCCTGAAACAATGCTGATTTATAATTACCAGCCCATGTATGCGAACCTGAGCCCTTTACTCCAATGTTGCCTGTTAGCATTAATGGAAGGTATGTTGCGCGGTTGTGGAGTGTTGCATGGAACCAGTGGTTGATTCCCTCACCATAATGGATTGCAACAGGTTTGATTGTTGCAATGTCTTTTGCAAGCTGTTCAATAAGATTTTTTGGAGCGCGTGTGATTTCGGCAACTGTGTCAATATCATAATCTTTGAGATGTATTTTGTACATTTCCCAAAGTGTCATAACCTCAACCTTTTCGCCGTTGGCAAGCTTTATAGTGCCTTTGTATCCCAAGTCAGGGTCAATCCCCTTTGCAGTCATTTTATCACCAATCTCATCACGTGTAATTGCCTTGAGCTTCTTGGTTTTTGCATCAAAGACAACAAAGTCGCCAAGCTTTTCATACTGTTCTTTTTTAAGTCCCTGAATTTTGAAGCTTGCGCCATTTGGGTCAATCACTGATTTATAACCCTTGAATACTTCGTGAGCTCTTAATCTCTTGAGGTTATCAGTTCTCACAAGAAGAGGAAAATCAGTAAACTTCTTAACAAACGGTTCATCATAGAGGTTGTTGTCCATCAAATACTTGCTTATTCCAAGAAAGATTGATGTATCAGAAATGCCAGGACGCACTGGTATCCAGTAATCTGCTTTTGTTGCAGGCGGATTATACTCAGGAGCTATAACTACTATTTTTGCACCTCTTTCCATAGTCTCAATAAACCAGTGGGACTCAGGCATCTTGTTTTCAACCATATTTTTTCCCACCTGAATATGGAGTTTAGAGAAACGGAGATCATTGAGGTCTATTTCTGAAGCCTGAAGGCCATGAACATAAGGATGCCCGGGCGCCTGATCACCGTGCCATGTATAGTTTGACCATGCTCTTCCCCCAAGTGCGTGTTCGTGGTCAACCTTTCTTAAGTTTGCGTCAAGAAGCGCAAGGGTGTTTGAAAGGCGGTACATGCCGTATTTGCCGATTACGCCTAAAAGCCCCATTCCGCCGCGCAGTTTAAATGTCCTTGTCCCAGCACCCCTCATTTCCTGAACCATCTCAGGCTCATAGCCCTGAGCCAAAAGTTTTTTTGCTCCTTCCTCGCCGTTGTAACGTTCTGCAATATTGATAAACCCACGCGCAATATAATCTACAGCCTTGTCCCATGAAAGTCTTACAAATTCATCAGTCCCGCGTGAGTCAAATTTATACTTCTTTTTGTTCTCCTCTGTAAGTTCAGGAAAACCCTCATCAGCCCATTGCTTCCATCCCTTTCTCACAATAGGATATTTCAATCTGTAAGGACCATAGACCCTTCTGTGGAAAGTGAACCCCTTCAAACACCCTCTTGGACCCCAGTTAGGGGTTGCCTTGTTGCCATAGAGATCTGCATAATCTTTTACATCATAGTTCTGCTCAGACCTCATCACCACGCCGTTTCTCACAAAAGCCTTCAGACGACAGGCATGCGTGTCGTTTGGCGAGCATACATATGTGAAAGTGCTGTCATAACGATACTGGTCCCTGTAGATTTTTTCCCAGTCCCTTGGCGGATAGGACTGGAGAGGATTGTCAATCGCCACAACAGGCTGCAGCATTTCAAGCGCAAGACCATCCTTGGCAAATACTGCAACAGTTCCTGCCGCCGCTGTGGTTTTTAAAAACCTTCTCCTGCTAAATCCCATAAATTCTACCTCCTTTTCTATCTATAATTCCTTTAATAAAGAAACTCTTTTGGGGAAAACCTTTATAAAAGCTTTTCCGTTTAACATAAAACAAACATTCTCGCAAATTCCACAGCCAACACACTTCTCATGGACAACAACAGGCTTGAAATCGTCAAGAACTATAGCCTCATCCATGAAAGGGCACTTAATATAGCACATTCTGCAATCCATTCCTGACCATGCAGAACATCTTTCCTTATCTATTTCTGCCATACCTATTTTGTTTTTTTCATCTGTCTTCACGAGGTTCAAAGCACCGTTTTCGCAAGCACTTCTGCATGGAAATTCTTTGCATAAATAGCATGGAGTGTTTTCAGGCATAATGCAGGGGTATTTATTTACAAGCTTTATGCTTTGATGAGGACAGGCTTGCACGCATTTACCGCACCCCTTGCATATTTTCTGAAAAACCCCCTCTTCGACTGCGCCCGGAGGCCTGATACAGTTTTCATCTTTTGTTACTGTCCTCGTTGCCAATCTAAAAAATTCTCTTCTGTTCATAACCCCTTTTAAATTTTAAGTTTTGATTTTTTATTTTTGAACTTCCCTATGACACCCCCAGCCATTCTCTTCTCAGCTTATAGACCTCTAAACATCTCCCGCATAAACCCTTTTCAGGACTCCACCACGGATAATCCTTTTTTATTGCTGTTAAAACTAACTCTTTTTCTTCAAACAGGTTTTTGCTCCAGTCAAATGTAGGAAATTTACAAATAGGACATGGAGAACCCGGAAGCGCTATCATATCCTCGCTTAATTCTTTCTCATCAATTGAAGAATATTTTTTAATTAACACCTTAAAATCCCTTGCCATAGCAAGAATCTCTTCATGGGTCAATTTCTCAGCATTCCATAGGGCTTCAAAAATTTCATCAAGATGAGAAGATGGTATTGACCTGTAAAGTTCTCTGAACTCTGCAAATGTTTCTTCCCTCAAGACAACTGTTTCTTTCCTGCTTCTTGCAATTCTTCCGTCTATAAATATGTCCCATATAATTTTATAGCGGCTTCTGATTGCATTCTCTTGCGCAGGCGAAACAGCTCCTGTCTTATTATATTTTCTGTATTTGAAATTGCCATCAAGCATATCTGAAATATGTTTTAATTCATGCCTTATGAATGCTTCAAGTTTTGGCTGGATAAAAAACTGCTCAGGATGGATTCTCAACCCTATTTTTCCTGAATCATTGCTGATTGATGCCTCTTCCTGAGAAACTATAAGGGCTTTAAAAACAGCTATAATTTTTATTTTATTGTCAAACTCTTTAAATTCAGAGAGGACATCAAGAATTGGCTTGCCAAATCCAAACTTCAGAAAAAATTCTTCATGGAATTTTTCAAAAAGTTTTTCCCTTGAATCCTCACGCCTTTCATAGATTTTCCTGTGCCTATCATAATAATCCTTAACATCACTATCTTTCCCAATAGCCTCTCTCCTCTTTATTTCCCTGAATACTACATCCTCAACCAACGTTGTATCGTATAGAACTTCCATAATCGCCTACACTCTCTTTCCCATTGAAATTGCTTCCTTTATGCAGATTGACTCGCACAGCCTGCATGCAACGCACTTCTTTGCTGTAACTGTTGCAATGCCAAAGACATCCCCGGCATTTTCACGTTTGAGCAATTCAACAGATTCAAAAGGACACATATCAGCGCAGAACCCGCATCCGGAGCAAAGGGTTGTATCAACCGTTGCAACCGGTATTTCATTTGGTTTAAGCCTTTTCCTTGGCAGCCCATTGCCGTTTGTTATTGCCTCGCTCGGACATACCATGCCGCAGGCACCACATTCAATGCAGAGTCTCTCATCTATTATATGTTTTATCTTCCTCTCGCCAGAAATTGCGCTTACAGGACATCTCCTTGTGCAGACAGTGCAACCTATACATTTCTCTGTTATTCTAAAAGCCATAATATATAGAGGTATTTCTGAAAATATTTCTTTTCTTCCTGTCATTGCGAGCTATGAGCTTGCCGAATGGCGAAGCAATCTCATTAAAAGCTGACAGCTGATAGCTTACAGCTAAAATTGAGATTGCTTCGTCGCTAACGCTCCTCGCAATGACAAATAGGGTTTTATTCAGTAATTTCATGATTTATTGCTTCAAACTGAACAGATAATTTCTCAAAAGCTCCATCTTCTTTTCAGGTTCCGGCAGAAGTTCTGACTTCTCGCCATCCTCATCAATATCATAGAAAAAATTTGGCATCCTTGTCCCAGGCATGAGCGGCTGAGGATTGGTAAGCCAGTCTATAATCCATTTGGGTTTTAATCTTCCGTTCGCCAGAGAGAGGTCAGGAGCTAATTCTGCAGCAGAAATCCCTGCTCCGCCTTTTCCAAACTGATGGCATTTAAGGCATTGCAGTGTATCGATAAGAGATTTCATTTCAGCCTTTTCCTGCGCAGTAAATTCTTTTTCCTCAAGATAGTGATAGAATACTTCTTCTCTGGACATGGACTGGAAATATCTTACAATGCTGTTTGCCTGTGCCTCTCTAAAATTGAATGTTGGCATTCTTACAGAAAGCCAAGGCCTTATTGGAACAGGTTCATGAATAAACCTGAATAGCCACTCAGATTGCACTTTTGTCCCTTCTCCGACAATCCTCGGAGGCGAATAGCTTTTTACGTTTATCTCATCATTACTATATTTTTCTCTCAGAGCAACCTGAATATTTGCACCATCCCACTTTTCCTCAACCTCGTGGCAACCAATACAGTTATACTTTTTTACAATCTTCCTTCCTTTCTGAATGTCTGTATAATTTGCAGAAACCTCTCTTGTGAACTCTTTTGGGATCTTTTCATCCCTGAAGCCCTTAAGAAGAACTGCAAGAGCGTGAGCTTCTTCATCATTCAGTTTAAAATCAGGCATTCTCTGCACAACAACTTCAGTTTCAAATATCCTTGGGGTCTTTATTTTTGTAAGGGCATAGCCAAGCCAGCTTCTTTCAACCTGTTTTGCATAACCAAAAGCAAGCTCATACAGCTCTTTGTTGCCAAAATTGCTCAACTCAGCGCCCACCCTTCCAAGCTTTTCTGTACCGGGTATCTCATGGCATCCATAACAGCCATAATCTGATATTATTTTTAATCCTTTTTCTGCTTCTGTTTTGTTGGCTATTTTCTGTTCTATGTCTTCTATCTTTTTGAAATTTGAATCCCTCAGGCTGTAAAGGTAGGCAACTATTGCCTCTGCCTCATTCGCAGTAAGCCTCAGATTTGGCATAAGGGTTTTTGAATTGTACCGCTTTGGATTCAAAATCCAGTTTAATATAAATTCAGGTGTTGTTTTGTTTCCAATATTAGTAAGGATTGGAGCTATATCTCTTGAGTTATTCTGGTAAATTTCTGTGATGCCAACTGAATGGCAACCATTACATCCTATATCCCTTACCAGCTCTTTGCCCTTAGCTATCAGGGCGCTGTTTCCAAGAACACCATCTCTTAATTTGTAAACCCTCCATGTTTCGTCTTTTGGAAGATTCAAAAGATATGCAGCAACTGATGCGGTTTCCTGGTCAGATAAAAGGAAATTGGGCATTCTTGTCTTTGCATGATACCATTTGGGATTTTTTACCCACTGGAAAATCCAAGAAGGATTAACTTTTGAAGCAATGTTCTTTAAGGATGGACCAATTTTATTAACATCTTCATATCCTTTTACAAGATGACAGTTGACGCATCCTATTTTTTCTCTGAAAAGATTTATGCCCTCTGACAGAACAGGCGCCCCTTGAATATCCTCTTCAAGGGCATGGCATCTTCGGCATGAGGATTGTATAAAATCTCCTGCAAGCATAGGTTTTTCCCAGTGAGAAATCGGATGCCAATCATATTTTTTCTTCCATTCTGTTTCCTGTTTTTTATCTTTAGGTGCATGCCCTGCATCATAAAAAGCAAGACCGCTTTCCTGTCCGTCATGACAGGAAGTGCAGCCGAATTTTTCAACAGGATGTTTTTCAATAAAAATTTCATAATTAACATGAGTCCTGTAAGGCTCTTTAAAACCTTCAAAACCTTTTCTGTCGGTTCCTAAGTGACAGGAGAGACACCTGTCAGCTTTAAGAATTGGTTCATCAAAATTATTTCTTGAAAAATCCTGAATTACAATTTGATTAATTTCAGGAATTTTTTTGGAGAGAATATCAAGCTTTTTTTCAATCTTGGCAATATTCTCTTTATATTTTTCTAACTTTTCCTCAAACTCAGGAATTTCCCCTTTGAAGCTGTCAACTTTTTTCCTGATTTCATCTCTTTCAGCAGTTGCTTTTTTTACTACTGGTCCCCATTTCTCTGTCTCAGCAAAAAGTTTTTCCCATTTTGCCTTCTTTGCCTGATAATTGCCCCCTTTATCAAAAGCCTGCTGATACAGGAAGTAAGCCTCTTCTGTTAAACTTTTTGCAAACTGAAGTCCCTGAGAAATCTCAAGAAGTTTTATTTCTTTTTTATCAAGTTCCTTTATTGCATTTTTGTATTCATTGCTTTTTTCCTTCTTATTAAACTCCTCTCTTAGCTTCCTGAGTTTTCCATCAATCTCTTTGAATTCATCTGCAGGGATTGCATTCTTAGCCTCTTCAAGCTCCTTCTCAAGCTTTGCAGTCTCAAGCCTGAAAAACTCTTTCTGATAATCCTTCCATGGTCTTCTTGTAACTGTCTCATTATAAACTGACCAGATAAGCGAAATACTTGTTATAAGAGCCAGAGTAAAAAAATGTATTTTGTAAGATTTTTTCTCTTCAGATGGGCTGCCACCATTTAAACCGGGTTCACTTGCTTTCATCAGTCTCCTTTTATTAGAATTAATTTCTAAATTCTTTAGTAACTATATATAGAACCAAGGAGTTACCCACACATATTTAATATTAAACGCTAATCTCAAAAACATCTTTATAATAAGTCCTATCATTGTTAGGAAAAGGAATGAAACAATTGCATACCTTGTTACCCCAAGTTTCCTGATAATTTCATTCTTACGCTTCCAGAAATAGTAAAAAACCCCAAGCGCATAATATCCGCCAACAACAAGCGCACCAAATATTGATGCAGGAACATAGTGGCGTATCCCAAAAGCATAAGAAAGGTTGATATTAGTAAGAGCTACAGTTTTGTGTGGGTCCCATTCCTGCCAAGGCCAGAAGAAATACCATCCAGGACCTCTGAGGAAAACTCCCATGATAATGAGTCCTATCCAGAGGACAAAAAAGCCAAAGCAGAAATTTAATACAGCAAATTTTCTCTCCCTGAATGTATAGTAACCATTCCCCCTTGGATTGATATCAATATAAGGAATAACCATTAACCCTACAATTATCAGCACTGGTATGACAACACCTGCAATCCACGGGTCAAAATAAACAAGCATCTCCTGAAGCCCGAGGAAATACCACGGGGCTTTTGATGGATTTGGTGTTTTTGTCGGGTTTGCTGCCTCTTCAAGGGGAGCATCAATCGTAATTGACCAGACAACCAGTATCAATGTTATTATCAAAGCTACAATAAATTCCATCCTCATAAGATAAGGCCATACATGAAGCTTTGTAATTTTTTTTATTTCCTTCTTCTTAACTTCTTCACCATCAACAATCTTCTGCGCATTCTGCGCAATCTCAAGCTGAGGTGTTGAAATTCCTCCATCCTTTCTTATTCGCCAGAAATGGAGAATCATAAGAATTGAAGCTACTATTGGTATAAATATGCAGTGAAGGACATAGAATCTTAAAAGTGCAGCAGGTCCAACAACGCTTCCCCCAAGCAGGAATGCCCTTGCATCATAACGGGCTGTTACACCAACCTCACCGCCAAAGGGACCTTCATGTCCAAAGAACGGAGTAGCTCTTGCCATATTTGTGCCTACTGTAACTGCCCACATTGAAAGCTGGTCCCACGGAAGCAAATAACCTGTGAAGCTTAAAAGAAGGGTTAAAACAAGAAGAACAACACCTATGACCCAGTTAAATTCTCTTGGAGACTTATATGAACCTGTCATAAAGACCCTGAACATATGAAACCAGACGCAGATTACCATTCCATGCCCTGCCCATCTGTGCATATTCCTCATAAGAGGACCAAAGGGAACATCAAACATCAGGTATTTCATATCAGCATAGGCATATTCCCCAGTAGGCCTGTAATAGAACATTAACACTACACCAGTTACAACAGTAACAAGAAACATAAGAAAAGTTATCCCTCCCATTCCCCATGTATAGCTTAGCCTTGTTCCGTGTTTTGCAACCTTTGGTGGATGAAGGTGGAGAAAAACATTGCTTGTTACCTGAAGAACCCTGTTCCTTGGAGTATCAGAATAATCGTGGCGGAAAATTGATTTCCAGATATAGGAATTAAAAATGGTTTCTTTTAATTTTTCTATTGATAACTTTTTCATTTTACACCCTTAAATTTTTAAAAGTGCGTCAGATTTTTCCCATTCACCTTTTTCAAAAAGAAATTTGACACTTTTATCTATTACAAGTTCTCCCTGATCAGAGAGAGAAACCTTTAATCTTTCAAGCGCCCTTGGCGCAGGACCCTCAAAATTCACGCCATCTCTGAAAAAACCACTTCCATGGCAGGGACATTTAAATTTATTTTCAGCCTCAAGCCAACGTGGAGTGCAACCAAGGTGAGTACAACGGGCAAGCAGCGTATATAACCCTTCCTCTGTTCTTATTATCCATACCGCCTGTGACTCTTTATATTTTTCACTAACTGTTCCAACTGGATACTCATCTGGAAATCCTGCCTTAAAAGTTGTCTTTGGCTCAAACAGTACCCTTGGAAACATAAATCTTGTAAAGGCTATTGTTGAGCCAAGTAACATAGAAATAATCATTGACCACCCTGCCAAAGAAAAAAAATCTCTCCTTGACCATAAATGGTCTATTTCACCCTGTTTTACTATTACTGCTTCTCCAGTTTTTTGCTCTGTCACTATAAGTTCTCCTTAAAATTATCAGTGTTTGAGCTGTTTTCAAGATTGTCTCTTAATTGTTCCAATGTTGTTGACTCCAGAATCATGTTCATTGCCTTTACTGCCTCACGCCATTTAGCACTTACAGTGCATTTTCCGTTCCTTGGACAGTCTCCCCTTCCAAGGAGGCATTCATCAGCAAAAAACTTTCCTTCAAAGCTTTCAATAAGCTCTTTTAAGGTAATTTTTTCAGGAGGTTTTGCAAGAGCAAAACCCTTGTGCGCACCACGATATGATTTAAGAATTCCAATCTTTGTATATGTCTGAAATATTTTTGAAAGGTAGCTTTTGGAGATATTTTGCGCCTCTGCAACCTCATCAAGAAGAGTTATTTTTCCCTTAGGCTGCATAGCTAAATATAGGACACCATGAATTCCGTATTCACTTGCTTTCATTAAACGCATATAGCTTCCATTTGGAGTCAAAAGGTCTAATGGAGTTAATTTATTTTCTAAATACCTAATGACTAAAAAATTGTCAAGAAAATTATTTCAAACCATGAACTTTAAAAACACTTCATTTGAGAAAAGAATTCCCTTGTGGGTAAGCCTGAGTTTTCCATTTTTTAATTCCAGAAGTTTATCTTTTTTTAACTCCTTTATCTCTTCACCGTATTTGTCTTCTATTGCTACTCCGTGAATACTATAAAACTTTCTTGTATCTATTCCCTCAATCATCCTTAACCCAAGCATCATGGCTTCTGCAACAAGTTTCTCTTTGTCTAATAATTCCTCTCCCTCAACTATATTTTGAATTTTTTCAGTCGCTCGTTGTTCTGTATTCCGTCCTTCGTTTCTTTTGCCCCTTCTTGCCCCTCTCTCTGACCTCTCAACTCTAAACTCTCAACTCTTTCACAATACCTTTCAACATCCTTAACATTCCACCACCTCTTTCCTATTTCCCTCTCCTTATCATTATATTTTTTTTTACGCAGACTAAAGTCTGCGGCTACGGGTTCCCCCTCACCCTTCCCTCTCCCACCAAGGGAGAGGAAGTCTTCGAGAACCCCTCTTCCAAAAGGAAGTTGGATTGAAATGTTATTGCGAGGAGCAAAGCGATGAAGCAATCCCCCCATATTTCTATGTCCTCATCTTTCTTTCATATTGACATTAAAGCCATTGCTCATATAGATTATCTTTTGTAAACATTTCGATGTTAAATAGGGGAAAGGTGTGGTTTTTTTTCTTTTTTCTCTCTCTCTAATAATTCCGCTTATTCTTGCAATCTATGTCATAATCATCAACCTCAAGGAACTTGAGAGCAAGCTATTCATAGGTTATATGGCGGTAATAGTAGTTGGTAGCCTTCTAACTCTCTTACCTCCCATAGCCCACAGCATTGATTTTGCACGCTGGGGAAATGCTGTAAGGCTTATCTTTGTTTTCTATCTCAATGGCATATTCCTTTTCTTTTTAACAGCCGCTATTCTTTTCAAGGAATTTTTCAGGAAAAAGGCTTTAGTCAAATTTCTGATTAGTGCCCCAGTCATATTTTCAACAGTAATTCTCTCAGATTATTTTTTCTCAACAGGAATCCTTTATTCAGGTGTAAAATTTTCACAAGGGGTCTATTTCACAGAATTTGGCAGATTTAGGTTTTTAAATGACATATACATCCTTTCCTTTGCCCTGCTGACATTTTATATCCTAATCAGGGCATATCCTGTATCAGACCCCATTAAAAAAAAGGCGATTATAATTCTTACTTCGCTGATACTGCTAAGTTCCATTCTTTCTTCTCTAAGGCCCTTTCTCAAGCAATATCCCCTTATAACCTTAATGCTTTCAACCTTTGGTCCCCTTCCGGTCCCTGTTGCCTTTGCCTATCTGATTAGCAAGTACAAACTCTTTTCTCCTATTGAAAGCGCTCTTAATTTAGCCATAGAAACTTTGATGGATGGAATCATTGTGCTCAACCAAAACAGGGAAATTATAAAAATGAATCCAATGGCTGAAAAGATACTCGATATAAAGTTTGCCGATATAAAAGAAAGCTCTTCATCAAACTTTCAGACTATTCTGGAAGAAAAATTCGCAGGTGAAGAGCTATGCGATATATTCAAATACATTTTCCAAAATGAAAAAATAGAAATCCGCGATCGTGAAACCGAGCTTAAAAAAAGCAGAGAAGCCTTCCTTGAAATCAATGTGTCTCAGATTAAAGAAAAAGGAACAAAGCTCTTGGGTACTCTTGTAAAAATCAGGGACATAACTGAAAAGAAAAAATCAGAAATTGCGCTGAATTACGAGAAAGAAATGTCTGCAAATATTCTGGAAAATGTCGGACTGCTAGTGCTTGCAACAAGCAGAGAGGCTGAAATAATCTTTTGCAATAAAAAACTGGAGGAAATCACAGGTTATACAAAAGAAGAAATTCAGAAATATTCTTTTGCAATGCTTGTTTTTACAGAACCAAAATACAGAAGAAAAGCCGTTGAAACCCTGTACAAGCCATATATGGGAGAAATAACAAAGGATGAAGAGTTTATTATAACAAGAAAAAATGGTGAAAAGAGAACTATTTCCTTTACCTCAACGCCCATAAATGACTTGAATGGAAATTTCCTTGGAGTCTTAATCAGCGGGAATGACATAACTGAAAAAAGAAGGGCTGAGGAATCATTAAAACTGCTCGCCAACCTCACCTACCTTTCTGTTGATGGAATAATAAGCACTGATGAAAACGGTATTATTATCTCATGGAATAGGGGGGCTGAAAAAATCTACGGCTACACCTATGATGAAATTTTTGGCAAATCGATCCGCGTCCTTGACACAGAAGATGTAAGGGATACGGGAAGGAATGAAGAGTTTTTAAAAAACCTGAGGGAAAAAGGCTTTGTAACAAACATAGAAAGAATTCAGGTTGCAAAAGACGCAAGATTTATCAGTGTTCAGATTACTGCATTCGTAGTAAGGGATGAAATCGAGGAAAAAAATTACTATGCGTCAATCGTAAGGGATGTTACCCAGACAAGAATGATGGAAGAGGAGCTCAACCAGTCATCAAAGCTTGCTGCAATAGGAACCCTTGCAGCAGGCGTTGCCCACGAATTCAATAACCTTCTTGCAGGAATCCTTGGGTATGCACAACTCGGAAAGTCCTCCACCGAACCAGAACAGATGAAAAAGGCTCTGGAGATAATTTTTAAAACCTCTGAAAAGGCAAAGAACATTTCCCAAAACCTCCTGAGTTTTGCCAGAAAGCAGGAACAAAAGAAAAAACTTAATGACATAAAACATATCATTGAAAATACCTTGGGTTTTATGGAAAGAGAGTTTGATAAAGCAGGAATCAAGGTTGTGCGCGACTATATCCATATCCCGCTAACAGTATGCGATTTCGGACAGATTTCTCAGGTTTTTTTAAATTTGATGACTAATGCAAAAGATGCTATGACTCCATGTGGTGGGACACTCACGATTAAAACTAGACAGGTTGCTAATGATATAGAAATAAGCTTTTCTGACACAGGCTGTGGCATTCCAAAAGAATTAATTGACAAGATATTTGAACCTTTTATGACAACAAAGGGCCCAAGAAGCGGCAGCAAGACTCCCGGAATAGGACTTGGACTTTCTGTTTCCTATGGGATTATAAAAAGCCACAACGGAACAATAAAAGTTGAGAGCAAGGTTTGTGAAGGTTCAACTTTCATAATAAAACTTCCAGTTGTTTCTATGACTAATGAAACATTTCCAACTAAGTTTCAAAAAACTGATTTAATTGAATCAACAGACCTTCCTGTTGTGCTTAATACATTGGTTGTAGACGATGAAGAAGTTGTTAGGTTCCTTCTCAGGGATCTACTCGAACAAGAAGGACATAAAGTAGTTATATGCTCTGATGGCAAAACAGCCCTTGATATGTTTAAAAATGAAAAGTTCAACATAGTCATTACCGACATCACAATGCCCGGAATGAATGGAATAGAACTCTTAAAAGAGATAAAAAAGATTGACCGGAATATTCCGGTTGTCCTTATTACAGGAAAAATAATGGGGGATAAAAAAGATATGATAAATATTGACTCAATTGAAGAAGCTTCAGGCTTTATAGAAAAACCCTTCAATATCTCAGATATAAAAAAGGTCCTTATTGACGCACAGAGAAAAAATCTTAAAGCATCAGAGAAATTTTTGCATAAAAAGAATCAGGAGCCACCAGTTCAATAACGAAGTGCAACACTTGGGGTTAAAAGGTCTAAAGGAGTTTCTAAAAAATTGTCAGAAAAAAAGATTTAGCAAACTTCATTCATTCTTTAAATATTTTTTTTAAAGAAACAAAGCAGTTAACTATTTCAGCTTGACAGCAAAGTCTTTTGACCTTGACATTTATTTTTCAAGCAATTAATATTCACAAATTCTATACAATAAGATAGAGTCACTTTGCGCGGTAAGATATACTATTGATTATCAACAGATTAGCAGGGTTAGCCTGCAAAATTTTAAACAGTTTTTAAGTTTTATTTTTCAGAAACACAGAGATATGAAAATCAGAAAAGCCGTCTTTCCTGTTGCAGGCTTGGGGACAAGGTTTCTTCCTGCAACCAAGGCTTCTCCAAAAGAGATGCTTCCACTTGTTGATAAACCGCTGATTCAGTATGCTGTTGAGGAGGCAAAGGCAAGCGGGATTGAAGAGATTACAATTGTTACAGGAAGGGGTAAAAGGGCAATTGAAGACCATTTTGATTATTCAGTAGAGCTTGAGAACGAGCTTTTTGAACAAAAAAAGTTTGAGCTGCTTGAGCAAATTAAAAATATTTCAAACCTTGTAACCTTTGCCTATGTAAGGCAGAAAAAGGCTCTTGGCTTGGGACACGCAATTCTCTGCGCAGAATCTATTGTTGGTGATGAACCCTTTGCGGTTTTTCTTGCTGATGACGTAATTGACTCAGACACTCCCTGTATGAAACAGCTGATTGATGTCTACGAGGAATACCACAGCTCGGTTATTGCAATTCAGGAGGTAGAGAAAAAAGATACAAAAAGCTATGGAATAATAAAGCCTAAAAAAGTTAAAGACAGGATTTATAAGGTAAATGACCTTATAGAAAAACCTGACCCTGCAAAGGCTCCATCCAATCTGGCTGTAATAGGCAGATATATCTTAACTCCGGGAATTTTTAAAGCCCTTAAGAAAACCTCTCCGGGAAAACTTGGGGAAATACAGCTTACAGATGCTTTGAAAATGCTTTTGCAGAAAGAGGATATTTACGGTTGTGAGTTTACAGGAACAAGGTATGACGCAGGAGATAAACTTGGCTTTTTAAAGGCAACTGTTGAGTTTGGCCTCAGAAGAAAAGACCTTGGCAAGGAATTCAGGAAATATCTTAAGGAGTTAAAACTTTAACCTATGTCTCATAAAAAATCAGGCTCTGGGGGACCAAAACAGTTTGGCTTTGAGGATGTTGTTCAGCTTTTCAACAACATCCCAAAAGTCCTTAGCGGAAACATGGAAATTTCAAACGGAACCAAGGGGTTTCCCCCAATAGATATATATGAAATACAGGACTGTGTTGTTGTTGAAAGCGAACTGCCGGGAATTAATCCAGCAGATGTGTCTGTTTATATTAGAGGCAATGAACTGACAATAGAAGGAAACAAATCAGACCCCACAATTCCCAATTCAGAGTCCGTAAGGTTTCTTTGCATGGAGCGTTCTTTTGGCAGTTTCAAGCGAATTATAAAACTGCCTGTTTCATGTAATCCAAATGATTCAAATGCGAGCTACAAGAAAGGAATTTTAACAATTCGGATTAAGAAAATAGTTGATAAAAGAGGAGAAAAGAAAGAGATAAAGATAGAATAAATTTAGAAGGTGAAAAAAAATGATTGATACTTTAAACATAGAAGAAATTCAGATTCCTGATATAGTTCCTCTTCTGCCAATAAGAGATATTGTAATCTTCCCGTTTATGATTGTTCCTCTCTTTGTTGGCAGGGAAATGTCAGTAAAATCAGTAGATGAGGCCCTTTCATCAAACAGAATGATAATGCTTGTTGCCCAGAAAGATGGCGCTGCAGAGAGCCCTTCACTGAATGAAATCTATTCCATTGGAACTGTGGCAATGATTATGCGGATGCTCAAGCTTCCTGACGGAAGAGTCAAAATTTTAGTGCAGGGTTTGAGCAAGGCAAAAATTTCAGATTATACTCAGACAAAACCTTTTTATAAGGTCAAGGTTGAAGTGCTCAAAGATGAGCCCTATGGAGAAAAAACCTCAGAGGTCGAAGCCCTGATGAGGAATCTCAGGGAACAGCTCCAGAAAGTCATTTCCCTTGGCCAGCTTATTCCTCCTGATATCCTGCTTCTTGCTGATAATCTTGAAGACCCGGGTCGGCTTGCTGATATTGTAGTATCTAATCTGAATCTAAAGGTTGATGACGCGCAGAAAGTCCTTGAGACACTAAACCCGATAGAAAGAATAAAGGCAGTAAGCGAGTATCTTAACAAAGAACTTGAAGTTCTGACAGTAAAACACAAGATTCAGACCGAAGCAAAAGATGAAATGAGCAAGACCCAGAGGGAATATTTCCTGAGAGAGCAACTCAAAGCCATCCAGAAGGAACTTGGCGAGGTTGATGAAAAGACAGAAGAGATAAATGAGTTTAGGGATAAAATTAAAAAAGCCAAGATGCCTGAAAAAGTAAAAACTGAAGCTGACAAACAATTAGGCAGGCTTGAGAGAATGCATCCTGATGCTGCAGAGGCTTCGCTTGTAAGGACATATCTTGATTCCCTCGCTGAACTTCCGTGGAACAAGTCCACAAAGGATAATCTTGACATAAAAAAGGCTTCAAAGGTTCTCAATGAAGACCATTATGACCTGGAGAAGGTCAAGGAAAGGATTCTTGAGTATCTCAGCGTATGCAAGCTGAAAAAGGAAATGAAGGGACCTATACTCTGCTTTGTGGGACCTCCGGGAGTCGGAAAAACCTCTCTTGGAAGATCAATTGCAAGGGCTCTTAGAAGAAAATTTGCAAGGATTTCTCTTGGCGGAATCAAGGATGAGGCGGAAATAAGAGGACACAGGAGAACATATGTAGGGGCTCTGCCCGGAAAAATCATACAGGGTATAAAGCAGGCAGGCTCAAACAATCCTGTGTTCATGATGGATGAAATTGACAAGGTCGGAACAGACTTCAGGGGAGACCCTTCTTCCGCTCTTCTTGAAGTGCTTGACCCTGAGCAGAATGACTCATTTACTGACCATTACCTTGCTCTGCCCTTTGATCTTTCAAAGGTAATGTTCATAACAACAGCCAATTTAACAGACCCGATTCCTTCTGCTCTGAAAGACAGAATGGAAACTCTCTATCTCTCAGGTTATACTGACGAGGAAAAACTGATGATTGCCAGAAAATACATAATCCCTCGCCAGCTCAAGGAACACGGGCTGACAGAAAAACTTCTGTCCATTTCCAATTCAGGGCTTTCAAGGATAATTTCAGACTATACAAGGGAAGCCGGCTTGAGAAACTTGGAAAGGGAAGTTGCCTCTGTTATAAGAAAAGTTGCAAAGAAAGTTGCAGGCGGTAAAAAGAAGTTAACACGGATAACAGCAAGCAATATCGAAAACTTCCTCGGTGTGCAAAAGTACCTTAGGGAGGGAGAACAGGAGTTCAGCGAAATCGGGGTTACAACAGGTCTTGCCTGGACTCCTGCAGGCGGAGAAATAATCTATATAGAAGCCACGACAATGAAAGGAAGAGGAAATCTTACCTTGACAGGCCAATTAGGAGATGTGATGCAGGAATCTGCAAAAGCAGCCCTGAGCTATTCCAGGGCGCAGGCAACTTCTCTGGGAATAAAAAATGACTTTTTCTCCAAAAATGATATTCATATTCATGTGCCTGCTGGTGCTACACCTAAGGATGGTCCTTCTGCAGGAATAACTATGGCTACTGCATTAATCTCTGTTCTTACAAGAGTGCCTGTAAGCAAGGATGTTGCAATGACAGGAGAAGTAACCCTGCGGGGAAGGGTTCTTCCAATCGGAGGAGTAAAGGAAAAAATACTTGCTGCCAAAAGAGCCGGGCTTTTAACTGTAATATTGCCAAAGAAGAATGAAAAGGACCTTATTGAACTTCCCAAAAATGTCAGAAAAGGAATGGAATTTATCTTTGCAGACACAATGAATGATGTATTAGAGGTTGCGCTCAAAAAGGAGAAAAGAAAGATTAAAAGAAAAAATCCGCAATAAAAATATAGTTACAAAATCTGCGGAGATTAACATGTTAAGATATATTGAAATAAATAATATCCCCTCTGAAGGGTATAGAATTGATAAACAGATTAAGGGTTCATCAATAGATATTGGCAATGAATATGAAATCACAAAACCCATCGGCTTTGCTGCCACTGTTGAAAAAGTTAAAACTGATGTAATAGTTAAAGGTGATATCGAATTCTCAGTAAAACATATTTGCAGCCTCTGTCTTGATGGTTTTGTTTCAAGAATTAAAACTCCGTTTAAAATAGAGTTTAAACCTTCATCTTCAGAACCGGATGAAGAAGAAAGGGAACTTGGAAGAGAGGACCTCGATATCAATTATTTGAGGGGCTCAGTAATTGACCTGTTTGATGTTATAAGGGATCAGATTTTTCTGGCAATCCCCATTAAACCGGTTTGCAAGCCTGAATGCCTCGGATTATGCCGCCAATGTGGCAGTAATCTGAACATTGAGAAATGCAATTGCAAAGATGAAAAAATTGACCCGAGATTTTCAGTGTTAACGGGGTTGAAAGTTAAAAATTAATTGACCAAAATCCCCCCAACCCCCCTTTGGAAAAGGGGGGCGAGGGGGGATTAGTGTAGAGAAAGGAGATAATAAAATGGCTTTACCAAAACGAAAAGCTTCAAGGTCCAGGCGCAATAAAAGAAGAAGCCATGATGCACTTACCGCATCTCAATATTCAAATTGCCCGCAGTGTCAGGAACCAAGACTGCCACACCGTGTGTGCAGACATTGTGGATACTACAACGGCAGAGAAGTAATTAAAATAGAAGAAGCTGCTAAATAAGTTGTATGGTGAATGGTTACAAAGCTTGTTTAGTGGTTGGATAATGCTTAGATTTCTATTTTTGCCATTAACTTAATCTCTAACTACCAAACCGGCATCTTATAACCTTAACCTAACGACTTAACCCAAAATAAAAAGAGGTGACAATGATTGCCGTTGACGCCATGGGAGGAGACTTTGCTCCGGGAGCAATTGTAAAAGGTGCCGTCAGTGCAGCAAAGGAATTCGGAACAAGAGTAGTCCTTGTTGGTGACAAGACCAAAATACTCAAATATCTTTCATCAAATGACGACTCCGTTTCATCCATTGAAATCAGGCATGCGTCTCAGGAAATAGAAATGGGTGAAATCCCTTCAGAGGGTTTTCGCAACAAGCCAGATTCCTCTCTGCAGCTCTCTCTCAGAATGCTTCAGGACAATGAGGTGAAAGCGGTTGTGAGCGCAGGAAATACCGGAGCGCTCATGTATTCAGCCGTTAAAATACTCGGAGCCATTCCAAAGATTCACCGTCCTGCAATATCTACTATTCTGCCCGGAATCAACGGTAAAACAATCGTCCTTGATGTCGGCGCCAATGTTGACTGCAGGCCTGAATGGCTTGTTCAATTTGCCATAATGGGACATATTTATGCAAAAGTTATGTTGAAAAAAGAGAGGCCCAAGATAGCCCTTTTAAGCAATGGAGCTGAACCTGCAAAAGGAAATAAGCTTACTCATGATGTATATAAGATGCTTGAAAATTCTTCTTTGGATTTCATTGGAAACATAGAGGGGAATACTATTTTTTATGGAGACGCTGATGTTGTTGTCTGTGACGGGTTTGTTGGAAATGTATTTTTAAAGCTTACTGAAGGATTTTCAAAAGTATACATTGATATGCTGAAAGAAGAAGTTTCAAAAAGAACGCGAAGCGGGATAGGCGCTTATCTGATGAAGCCCGCTTTTGAAAACCTTAACCGAAGGCTTGATTTTACTGAATACGGAGGAGCTCCTCTTCTCGGAGTGAATGGAGTATGTATTGTAGCCCACGGGTCTTCAACATCCCACGCCATTAAAAATGCCATTAGGGTTGCAGAAGATTTTGTTAATAAAAACTTCAATGCTATACTTCCAGAAGAAACAAAGCGGCTTGAAAGCCTTGTCAGGTACAAATCTCCAAGAAGGAGATGGTTCTGGAGTTCCAATAAAGATACTTCTGGAAAAGAGCTTGACGAAGACGAGGCAAAAAAGTAAAAAAGAGCCTAATTTTTCCGGCGGTGTAGCTCAGCTGGTTTAGAGCATACGGCTCATATCCGTAGTGTCCGGGGTTCAAGTCCCTGCACCGCCAATTGCGAATAAAATTCAAAACAAAAAATATGTAAGCACGTAAAATTTTGTAGTAGTTACTATTTTTACAGCTTTTAGCCCTGTTAACAACAGACCTAAAGGTCTGTTTCTACAAAAAGTTGTTATATAGTTTAACATACATTTTTGTCTCTTAACATCCTGCTAACCATGTTTCTGCAATTCGTAGAAATACACCTTCAGGTGTGTTGTAGGGGCGAGTCGGTGACTCGCCCTCTCTCTGTTTTCCAATTTTCCAGTATTCTGGGCGACCCGCCGGGTCGCCCCTACATCCCAGGTCTCTATTCTAAAATCTTTCTGAATCTTTTTTACTGCTTCTGCATTTGAAGAGGCAGAGCAAGGCTCTGCAGCTACATAAAGTAGATTCTTCCTGTGATGGCTTTATTATCTTCGTATCAGGATAGGTTTTTTGTCAAACAAATATTTGAGAAACAATGCTAAACAGTATATTTTGAGAAAAAAAGAAAATTAAAACATGAGTTGTGACACAGTAGGTGATAATTCTACCCCATCATCTCAAGGGCGCTGATTGGAATCCGCTCAACAGCGCTTACCTTATAGAATTTTCCACGCCCTATCCATGAAATCTTCTTTGCAAATGTTATTCCCTGCTGGTCTCCTCCGGTTATGAGCAGGACAGAAATCCTGATGTCCCTGCGGGCAACCTTTTCCGCCTCAGAGATTGAAAACCTGAACGCCATCTCTTCCTTCATTGACATCCTTGCCTTTGATGAATCAGCCATATCCCTTGAAAGGGCGTTCGGCTGTCCGTCAGTAATGAGAATGATATGCTTCTGTTCAGGTCCCTTTTCAGCCATAAGAAGTTTTTTTGCGCACTCTATCCCCTTCCCGATATTTGTGTACTGGTCAGCCCTCAAAGTAACGACTGAATCCATAATTTCCTCTATTCCCCTGCCAAGGGGCGAGACCACTTCCGCTTCGTTGCTGAATGCAACAACACCTACCCTGTATTCCTTTTCAACTGCTGCCCTTGAAAGCGCGGCAACTGCTATCTTTGCAAAGCGGAGTTTTGAAAACTGCCTCATAGAAGCGCTTACATCAAGGCACAGCGCAATATCCTGACGCTGGGTCGGTCTCTTTTCAAATGCCCTGAGTTGTCTCCTTGTGACTTCCTCAAGCGGCTTTTTCTCTTTAACAATTTCTTTCAGTGTATGGATTATAGAAATATCCTGAAATCTGTCCCCTGCCCTGTACTTTCTTATATCAACAATATTGCTTGAAAATCTGTCCTTCTTAAAAGCATCCCTGATAAGGCTGCTGGCATCTTTGCTTGAAATCAGCTCATCAAGAAGCCATGTCAGGGCTTTGCCTGTCAGGGAATAGCTTAATTTCCCGTCGTCGCGCACTTTCAGAAGCCCTTTCTTTTGAAGATTATAAACCATTACATGGAGCTTTGCATAATCGAGCTTCTCTGAATCAATTTTTAACCCGCGGTTTTCGCTTATTGCATAGTGAACATAGGCATCTTCAAGAGAGCATTCATCGTTTTTATATTTGTGCTGTATATCCATAAACTCTGCCACAAGCTCTGATATTTTCTTCCTTGGCAATTCAGTCTTTTCGCCCTCTTCAAGCGCCGCAGGAAGGTTTTCAATATCACTCATCTCTTTTCTGAATTCCTCTTCGCTTATCTCACCTTTATTGAAGCGCTCCTCAGCTTCATCGCTCAGCTCCTTTATGCCCTTTTTTGTAAATCTCATCTCTTTTGGAATTGCATTGCTCAGATGCCCCTTCTTTGCAAGCTCATTACAAAGGTTTTTCAGCGCTTCAGCAACATCCTCCTTTTCTGTCCTCAAATTATTCATAATATCCTTGAGTGCCTTGTCCTTGTAAGCCTCAAGAGCAAAGGAGTGGTCCATTTTAACTACTCCCTTCTCCCCGTCCTTCTGCTCAAGGGATTTATCTTTCAGTTTTTTAAGAGCAGTTCTTGAATCATCCTTGGAAAGGCTGAAGGTTTTCCCGCAAAGCAGCTCAGCATCTTCACGCTTCAGCCCAATCCCGTAAACTACCTCCTTTACAATTTCTCTTATTAAGTCCACAGCCTTTAGCGGAGCCCCCGGTTTGAGGTTTAATCTGTGGGGCAGTGATGCCATTGCTCCTTTTTCTATTATCTCCTTTGTCCACGCCCCTTTTATCTCAACAAGAGCTCTTGATATCTCCTTAAAGGCAATGCCTCCCCTGACACTCACCCCTCTTGATACATTTTTATCATCCCTTGTCCTTTGTACAATCTCATAAATAGTTCTGTCTATCTCCTCTTCCTTTAAAATTTCCTTTGATGTTTTTTCAGACCATTTTTCAAGTTCTCTTGAGAAAAGCCTCTGTGCAGCTGTCATTGATGGTCCTTTTTTCTGCGCATGTTCAAAAGAAAAAAGCAGTGGCTCGCGCAATACCCTGAACCCGTATATATCAGATTCTCTCTTGGGAGGAGTATATATCTCCTGCCTCATCTCATCCTTTTTGATAAGGAGTTCTGTCATCTCTTTAAAATCAGAATAAAACCTTAAATCCGAAACAACCAGAATCCTCTCTTTTTTTGCCAGGCAGAGCAGGTCAAAAAGCCTGCTTGCGCAATAACAGGCTTCATCAATATTCTCCTGCTTTTTTTCTCCAAACAGATATAATCCCTCTTCAAGCCTTACAGATAGTCTTTCAGAAATTTTCCTTGCCTCTTCATAATCACATATATCCTTTATCTCTTCATCAAATGTCTCAAATATGCTGTCTGAAAATTCCTTCCACTCCTTTCCCTTAAAAACCCCTGACACAGGGTATCTTTCTCCTATTTCAGGCCTTCTTCTTGGAATCCCTATTGGAATTACAGGAATCCTCTCTTTCCAGGCAAAAAAGCCTATGGTTTCTCCGGCGCCCCCGGAATAAAGCGCATCATAGATACCTGACTCATTCCCGTCCTTGTAAATGGTATTGAAGTTCATAGGAAGCCCGACAAGATTGTTCAGGCTGAAGGTATGAAGAAGAGATGCGCCAAATCCCTGAAGAGGAGACAGGGTTATTGCAATAATATCAGGGTTTAAAAATTTTAAAATTTTTTCTAAAAATGAATGGATATTCCTGCCAAAAAAAGGAAGTCCGAGAAAGAAAATCTCAATCCCGCTCTCCTTACTCCTCTCCCCTTTGCGGAGAGGAAGGAGTGAGGGAAAATTTGCAGGAGATATCCCTTTTACAAATCCTTCAACAAGCCTCTTAAGCCTTGCATCGAGGTTTAAGCTCAGCTCCTCAACAGAGGCTAAGAGAATTTTTTCTTTTGTTTTCTTTGAAAGGTTTGATGAGAAGGGGTCATTATAAACCTTTGGGATAAGGCTTTCTGCTGATGAAGGGTATTCTCCTCCTATTATTACCTTTCTTATATCGTTTAAACCTATTTTCATTCTTCATTAGATGAGGAGGTAATTATTTTTGCTATGAAAGATTCAGGTTCATCATAGTAACTGCTTTCACCTGAAAGATTTATCCTCCCGAGTAAAACTCTTTTTGCAGCGACCTCAACATCTTCACCCATCACTTCCTTGCGTCCCTTAAGCATGGCATTTGCCTGAGACTGTTCATAAATTGAAAGCGTTGTCCTTACGCTTGGCAGGCGGTCCAAATCCTCCTCCATTCTTGATTTGCGGGAGATATTGGCAATCCTGAATATCATCCTGTCAGGAACCTTTACTTCATCAATCTGCGACCCGTATTTTTTTATAATCTCTATTTCCTGTTCCATTGTAGGATAATCCACCCTGACCCGTTCAAACCTGTCAGTCAGGGTCTCTGAGATTCTCTCCACTCCTGCGTATTCCTCCGGGTTTTCTGTAGCAATCACGAGCGTATCAACATTTACCTCAATATCAAATCCCCCTATTGTGGTTACTCCCTCCTCAAGAACCTGAAGCAGCGTATTCTGCGTCCTCTGCGGAACCCGGTTTAACTCATCAACAAACAATATTTTTCTGTTGGCTTTTTGAATCTTGCCCGGAGTAAACGACCTTGAATCATGAATCCCGTATTTCAATGCATTTACCGGGTCAATATCTCCTATAAGGTCTTCAGGCATCAGCTCAGAAGACCCCTGAACACGGACAAACCTCTCCCTTCCCTGAACAGTGATTCCCTTTATCTGTTTCTCTTTTTTTTTCTTCTCGCAATCAGGACAGTCCGGAAAAGAAGGGTCACATACAAAGCGGCAACCCTCCACAACCTTCATTGGGGGAAGAAGCCTGGCAATTATTTTTGCTGCTGTTGTCTTGCCAATGCCGGGAGGACCTTCAAGAAGAAGATGCCGTCCTGCAACAAGAACAGCAAGGACTGACTCCCTGACTTCATGGGAACAGAAGAATTCGTCAAGAGGGTCTTTCTCGCTTCTTATCTTTTCAAGGATTGAATCCTTTAATTCCTGCCTTACACTCATCTTGTTCTTTAAACCCTTCTATCATTTATTATTCAAAGCAACCAAGCTGGCAGCTGCCTATTTTTATATTTATTATATTTAAAATATATCCAACCTTCTTAATAGATAACCCCTCTTCCTGAGCTATCTTAAAAGCTTGGGCACAACCAATCTTTCCGTTTACGGATAACTTCGTTATCTTGTCCCTTAATTTTTCTGCCTTTGCAATTAATTCAGGTTCATCTGACATTTTCCATTGAGCCCTGGACATAAATTCATCCTCCAAAAGAATTAAATTCTAAATCCTAAATCCTAAACAATATATTTTAGCTTTAAGTTGTAAGCTTTTTAAAATTTTCAATTCTAATTTTATGCTTCGATATTCTTTTGCTTTATAGCTTAGAGCTTATGGCTTATAGCTGTTTACACCTTTACATCAATCTTTGCTTTTCCCTTCAGCTCATTTATCAGTTTTCCCAGCAAGCTGTTCTGTTTCCCTATTGTCATTTCTTTCTTGATAATCTCTTTCACCTGCTCAAATTTAACATCCTGCGCAGCCCGTTTATCAGTAACCTTGATAATGTGATAGCCAAACTGTGTTTTCACAATATTGCTTGTTTTGCCAACAGGGGTTGAAAAGGCAGCCTTTTCAAATTCCGGAACCATTGATCCTTTTGGGAAAAAATTGAGGTCTCCTTTGTTAAGCTTTGCTGATGGGTCAATTGAGCGCTCAGCAGCCAGCTTTCCAAAATCTGCGCCGCTCTTTAATCCCTTTAAAATTTTCATTGCCTCATCCTCTGTTTTCACGAGTATGTGGCTTGCCCTTACCATTTCAGGACGCTGGAATTTCCCGCTGTTTTTGTTAAAATAGTCCTCTATTTCCTTGTCAGTTATTTTTATCCCGCTCGTTATGCTGCCAAGATATTTTTGGACTATCATCCGCTTTCTGATATCATCCTTTATATAATCAATACTGATTTTCTCTTTTTTTAAAATCTCGTCAAATTTCTCACTGCCAATCTTTGCCTTGATGCTGCTTAACTCTGCATCAACCTCCTTTTCATCTGCAACATATCCCTTCCTGATTGCCTCATCCAGAAGCAAAAGGCGGACAGAAAGCTCCTCTATTATTTTATTCTTGACTTTACTCTCAACTTTTTTAATTTCAGCCTCATCTGAAGCAACGCCTCCGTTTTGTTTTTTAAGAAATTCCCTTGCCCTCTCCATCTCCCTGCTATAAATTTTGCTGAACTCGCCTTTATCTATGATTTGGGAATTAACCTTTATTGCATAATCTCTGAACAACTTGTCTTTTGTCATTATATAGAAAAATGCTCCTCCGGCTGCCAATACCAGCAAAATCAAGACTAGCGGCAAAAATCCTTTTTTGCTTTTTTGTCGTGGCGGGGTTATTGAATCTTCTGATGCAGAAGATTCTTCGCTGCGCATCCCGTCATTTTCATCTTTCAAGTTATCATGGTCTTCCATCTTTTACTCCTAAAGGTTTTTTGTTCTCTACTTTCTCTCATTTTTTTGAATGGAAAAAGTGAAAGGATTGATTTAATAAACTAATACATTCAGTACATTTAAAATCTTTATACAAAGTAATTTAAAATTGTCAAACAAATAAATTATGAATAAATTATGAATATACTTGATAAAATAACAGGTTAGGATATATATAAAGTTTTTATTTGATTTGCTACGGGTTTAAAAATTAATATGAGAAAAATTGTTTTTCTAACCATACTTGTTTTCTTAAGTATCTTTTCATTCTCTCCTGCAAGGGGTGGTTATATAACCATAGAAACAAAAACCTCAACTACTATTGCTGGAAATACCATGAAAATATCAGTGGAAACAAAAAACAAAGGTAATGAACCTGCCTATAATGTGGAAATTATTTCAAGCGTTCAGAGTGATACAAGGTCAAGCAAAATCAAGGAGATTCTTAATGTTGAAGAAACATATAAGTCTGAAATGGATTTCAATCTCAGATTAGATAACCCCGGAAGGTATGCCGCTGTAATTTATGTAAACTACACAGACGCAAACCAGTATCCGTTCTCAGCAATTTCCTGCCTGCAGTTCAGTTTTGGAGAAAATGTATCTTCGCAGGTTTTTGCAAAATCTGCTGATGTGGAAATGAATAATAAAGGAAAGTTCCTGCTTAACATAAAAAACCTCAGTGAAAAGGACAAAGAGGTTCAGATAAGGCTGATTGTTCCAAAAGAACTCTCTCCAGATAATTCTTTGAAAAAGGTCTCGCTTAAAGCAAGGTCTGGAGAGGAAATAAGGTTTACTATAAATAATTTTTCAGCTCTTCCGGGAAGTAATTATCAGGTTTATTCAATAATGGAATACATTGAATCAGGAAAACACTATACATCAATAGTCCCCGGAACCATTAAGATTGAAAAAGATGAGCCCTTTTATCTAAAATATAAAATTGTTTTAATAATAATCTCTGCAATTCTTGTAATACTGTTTTTGATTTTCCAATTCAAGCCTAAGTCAAAATGATGGCTAACACGCCTACCCTCTTAGATTCAACAGAGAAAAACAACTTTTTTAAAAAGTTATTTTTTGGAAAAGAGACAATATCTGATATTGTTGTTTTATCTATGGTAGAAATATACATTCTGTCATTTTTTGATAAATTAAATTTATATAACTATTTTTTAAAAACTAATATTAATATATAAATGTATATGCATATTCTTACTTTTATTTCTAAAAACGGAAAAAGGATATTTTCTGCTTTTGTGCTGATAATTATTTTCCTTTTTCTATTAAGCTATTTTGATCTGCACTATATTCTTTCAAATACCACTCCCACCGGTGGTGATACCCCTGCCCATAATTATCTTGCAAAGCATTTAAAGGAAACCTTTTTCACCAGGGGAACAGTTATTAGCTGGGCAAAAGGATGGTGGTGCGGGTTCCCCATGTATCAGTATTACTTCTTCTTCCCTTACCTTTTAATGTCAATACTAAGTTTCATTATACCAATGAATATTGCTTTTAAAATTGTTTCAATACTGGGAGTTGTTTTCTTACCTCTTGGAGTCTATTTCTCATTCAAATGGATGAATTTTGATAAAACGATTTCTCTCATCAGTTCAATTGCAATGATTCCTTTCCTTTTCGTGAATACCCATACCATGTGGGGAGTAAATATTTACAGTACCCTTGCCGGAGAAATCTCAAATAGCGTTAGTTTTATATTTTTTGTTTTATTCCTTGGATCATTCTATAATGATATGGAAAGAATACGGTTCCGGCTTAGGACTGTAGCGCTATTCACCCTTCTTTTCTATAGCCACTTTTTTACTTCTGTAATCGCCGGATTGGCTTCATTCTTCCTTCTGTTTATTTTTGGCAAAAATAATTTTAAACAACGTTTTATAGTTTATATGAAACTCAATGTTTTGACTTTTTTATTGATAGCTTGGTGGTTTATCCCTATACTGGCAAAAAATTCTTATTCTTTGGAATATGGAGGGGATTGGGATGTAACGCTGTGGAAAACATTTCCTTCCTACACAATTGCCTTAATTCCTTTTGTTCTTTTTGCTGCAATATACGGAATTTTGAAAAAAAGGAAAAATCTTATCTTTACCTTCTTATTGCTTCCTTTATCCATTATCGCTTTTTATACAGGTGGAAAGATAAACGCAAGTTTTCCAAACATTCGCTTCTGGCCCTTCATCTTTTATGCCTTAATGATTATGGCTTCAGTCGGTTTTGGGTATATGATAGAAAGACTCCGGGCAAAAGAAATCTTAGTAACAGCTTTATTTATATTAGTCATCATGCTCACTGCCAACTCCCCAAATGATGTCCGTGCCTGGGTAAAATGGAACAATGAAGGTCTTGAAAAAAAGTCTGATTACGCTACTTTCAGGGATTTAGTCCTTCCCCTTGACAATACTCCCGGTCGTTTAGCAAATGATCTTCATGGATATAATAACCATTTTGGTTCAACAAGGGTTTTTGAGACAGTTCCCTATTTAATCAATAAAGATATTCTTGAAGGTGGAATAGTAAATTCAGCATCCGGGTCAATGTTTTCCTACTATATCCAATGTGCAACCTCACAAAGTTGTGCCGGGTTTCCTACGGTAGTAAATCCTACTACCTTTAATATGGAAAAAGGAACCAAGTATCTCAAACTTGCCAATGTCAAACATTTTATTGCATACTGGGACAAAACCCGTAAAGCCCTCCTTAACAATCCCGAATGGAAACTGCTCAAAAGCGTAGGCCAATACCAGCTTTTTGAGTTGAAAAGCAACGATGGTAGTTACGTTTACATTCCTGAAAATAAACCGCTCACAGTAAGAACAAAACACTGGAAAGAAAGTAACATGGAGTGGATTTATACTATCAATGCCCTGGATACTCCATTCATTCTTCTTTATAATAGCCAAAAAGTTTCAACATCAGAATCTCCGGCAATATTTTCTGAAGATGAATACCTCGGGTTTCTTTCTAATTTATCAAACGAAAATGATGAGATTCCTCTCTGGCTTACACTTGGTCCATTTTACTTTACATCAGGAATACCTGACGAAAAAGCAATAGAGATCGACCCTGTTGACATAAGTTCTCTGAACCCTGAGAGTGGACATGAACAATTTGGCAGGATATGGAAACCAATTCTGCGCTATGGTCCTATATTTCTTGACGGACTTTACAAGCCATCATTTAATTTTATCAATTACAACTGCACTACAATATATTCAGAAATAGAACAAAAAGCCCTGCTCCACTACAGCAATGATGATCAGGCCCGTATTTACTTGAACGGAGAGTTAATCGTTGCAACACCTTTTACAGGTATTTATAATTATAAGACAAAAAAAATTCTTTTAAGAAAAGGAAACAATTCCCTGATCTATAAGGTTGAGCAAACCGGAGGTGGGGTATTTTTTCACACCAAGCTAACAGATCTTAACGGTAAACCTCTCAGCTCTGTAAGATACTCAATTGCTTCTACAATACCAAATGTAACAACAGAAAAAACCATATCTTTATCAGCAGCGATTAAAGAATTGGAGATTTCGGATCAACGCATAAGGTTCAGGACAAAGGCTTTGCATCAACCACATATTATTAAATTTTCTTATTTTCCAAACTGGAAAGTAAGAGGAGCAAAGCAAATATTTCATGTGACACCAAATTTTATGCTGGTTTACCCTGAACAGGAAGAAGTTACATTATATTACGGTACCCTTTTTTCAGACATTGCAGGACAAACACTCACTTTTATTGGTGGAATTATCTTTGCAGGTGCAGTATTCTCTCAAATGATGAAAAGAAAAAAGCATTATGAAAATCAAAATACTTAAATTAATTGATATTTTTATAGGAAAGTTCCTATGCCTGTTTCTTGGCTATATAGATTATCTCTTCAACCTTACATCAAAACATATAACAACTCCTCAACCGCATAAAATTCTATTTATCCGTCCGGGCGGTATGGGAGACTTTTTATACCTTTTTCCAGCTCTGTCTTTGGTAAAAAAACATTTTCCTAAAGCTGCAATTCACGTCTTAGCAGAAAAAAGAAACCAGGGTGTTAAAAACCTTACTAAGTCCATAGATAGAATAATCTGTTATGACAAAAACCCTTTTGAAACTATTGTCACGCTTTGGAGAGAAAATTATGACGTTGTTATAGATACTGAACAATTCCACAATTTCTCTGGTGTATTTGCTTATCTAACACGTGCAAAAGTTCGGATAGGTTTTAAAACTAATCCCTTCCGTAACCATCTTTATACTAACTTAATTAATTATTCTTTGAATGGTCAGGAGGCAAGCGAGTTCTTGCATTTACTTGAACCGATTGAAATAAAAAATGAAAAAATCTTATTTGAGGAATATATTTCCCTTGAAAAAATAAAAAGCACTCCTTTACCAAAGGATTTTTCTCAACTGAAGAAAAGGTACGGGTCTATTGTTATTATTTCTCCACGGGGGCAAGCTCGATATCGTTACTGGTCTCCAGAAAAATATGGTGAATTAATTCAGCATCTAATAAAAAACCCAGAACAGGCGGTTATTCTTATAGGTGGAAACCTCGAAAAAAATATTGCTTCAGAAATCATGCAAAGCATCGCTAATCCTAACCACCAATTATTATCATTAGTTGGAAACACCTCTCTTCTTGAATTATGCCATATGATTCTTGAAAGTAACCTTTTTATGGGATGTGATTCAGGAGTTGCAATTTTGTCAGTTCTTTTGGGAATAAAGAGCGTAATTCTCTTTGGATCAGCAGATGAGAACAAGTGGGGAATAAAAAAAGAAAACTTTCGTGTTGTCAGGAAAAATCTGCCTTGCTCTCCCTGCCAGATGCTGGGAAATCATAAATTCTGCAAAAGTATAGACTGTATGGAAAAAATAAGTGCTCAAGATGTTATCAAGACTATAGATAATTTTAATTGATAAAAGAATTTATTAAAGAAAAAACATTATGATTCTATTACGTTTTATTTTTAATATCTTTAGAAAATTTGCTGACCTGGCGGGCTTTTATTTAGTAGCGACAAAAATAGGTAAAGCTACTGATACTTATGCAATAGTACGGCCCGTTGCAACTTACGCACCGTGGTTATCCGATCGTTTGTTTAATGATACGTATAAAATCATCAAGAATTACACGTTAGTTGATAAATATAGATGTTATGAGATTTGGCAATTAGTTGGAGAATCTGTAAAACTGAACGGTGCATTAATTGAAATTGGCGTATGGAGGGGAGGGAGTGGTGCCTTAATTGCAAAAAAAGCAAAACTTAACGGGATTAAGGATGAAGTATACTTATGTGATACATTTACAGGCGTTATTAAAACTGGAGAAAAGGATTTATGTTATAAAGGGGGAGAACATGCTGACACCTCAAAGGAAACAGTTGAAGAAGTAATTAATAAACTAAAATTAGATAACACAAAAATTTTAGTTGGTATATTCCCCGAAGAAACAAGCAAATTAGTAAGTGATAAAACATTTCGTTTTTGTCATATTGATGTTGATGTGTATAAATCTACTAAGGATATTGTGGAATGGTTATGGCCTAAATTGACTGTTGGAGGAATGGTAGTTATTGATGATTATGGATTTCCAGAATGTGATGGGATTAGAGATTTTGTAAATGAAGAACGTAGCAAAAAAGATAGATTGGTTATACATAATCTAAACGGGCACGCTATACTGATTAAAATATGCTAATGACCTGCCAAATGCTGGGAAATCATAAATTCTGAAAAAGTATTGACTGTATGGAAAAAATAAGCGCTTAAGATGTTATCAAGACTATAGATAATTTTGTAAATTAAATTAGCTAAGTCACAGGCTTGTTTCTTAAATAATTTTTTTTAGGAAAGAAATTTCTATGCAGTTAATCATATTGAAGAGTTACTGTCTATCCCAAATCAAAACTAAATTTTGTTGTTTAGTTCAACTGTTTATTTTTGTTTTGAGAATTTGAATTTTAACTGACTCTGACAAACATAAGCCTTCTTACTTACAGGAAATATACAGCCTGTGACTGAAAAGCCTGAAAATATTTATTTTTTTATTGACAAACAATTGCAAAAGATTTATATTTTATACATTATTTGAGATTATCAAACACTCTGTTTTAACAACATCTTTTTTGACTTTCAACAAGAAGAACTTTTGAAAATGAGAAAATTATTTTTGGTTAATTTTCTTCTATTGCTAATCCTTCTCTCCTCGTCTTTTGCATATGCCGGAGAAATCAATCTTCCTCAGATATCATCTAAAGCTATTGAAAAAGACTCTTCTCCGTTACGAATATCATTAAACGTTTTTAGTGTGGGATATTATTATTTGAATATAACTATCAGCCCGACAAGCACTGGCACTGTGGATAAAACAACCCCTTATTGGGGGGAGAATGCTTATCTTCTGGACACGCTTGTTGCTCTGACAGCAATTCCAGGAACTGGTTATATTTTTGTTAACTGGACAGGGGATCTTATAAGCAGCGCCAATCCTGCTGACGTTACCATGAATACTGATAAGAATATTACTGCAAATTTTAAAATTGTTCAATGTAGCAAAAAGAAACCTTTGATTTCAAAAATTGCTCCAGCAAATGGAAGGTCCGGAATAACAGTAGAAATCAAAGGCAGATTTTTCTGTAGTGGAGGAGGGATGGTTCTTTTTGGAACAGTTGAGGCAGAAATCATTGAGTGGAGTAATACTTCTATCACTGTTGTAGTTCCTGATATAGTAGTAAAAAAGCAATTCAAAACTGTTTTGGTAAAGGTTAAGAATGCCAATAACAAGGTCAGTAACACTAAACCATTTAAGGTTTTAAAGGGTCCTGTCCTTTTTAAATAAAGCATTAACTGGTCAATAATGCCAAAGCTAAAAAGTGATGTTTTCGCAAGGGCGACTTAAATGTCGCCCTCGCTTTTTCTCCTTAATTAACAATTAAAAATCTATTTTACTGTTTATATGAAAATGATTTGCCGGAATTTAAAAAAACTATTATTGATTTTTCTAATCTGCTCTGTTGCAGCAGTTTCTTCTGCATCTTCAAAGCCTCGTTCTTTTGTAAAACTGGTCAATAATGAAATAATATTTTCAACTGAAACAGGTCCTGTCCCCGTACAAGTAACCCCTGAAAGCATATCAGGAAGGGTTGCCAGAAATATAACCCCGGAAACAGAATTTTCACAAACAGCGCTTCCGGAAATTTCCATTAAACTCTCACCAAATGAAAAGGCACTGGCTAAAAGAGTAAATATTTCAATTGCCTTCAGGTTAAAAAGCCAGAGCGGGAAAACCCTTGCAATAACTTTAGACAATATAAAGCTTAGAAAAAATCCTGTGTCACAGGAATTAAAAATAGTTGTTCCCTTTGACAGCAAAGACACATTCAATGATGACCTCATAGCTTTTGAATACAAGACCACAACAGGATTCAGTCTCAAAGGAGATATCGGCAATGACAAAGAGACAGGTCCTGTGCTAACAAACGGAACTGATACTATAAGCTTTAACATTCTTGTTTTTAAGAATAAAATAATAGAAAAATTTAAAAACTGGGGCATATCTGATATAAGCCTTACCGGAACTCCAGCCTATTCATTCATCCTAAAAGGTACCTCTCTTGCTATAGATATTGGTGACGGAAAATATAAAGCAATAAATTCTATAAACGGGAAAATTACTGTCCAGTGAGCCTTTGTCGTTTATTTAAAGTACTCTTTTCTTTCTTGTCTCTCATTCTCCTTTCACAGACAACAACAGTATCATCAGAAACAAAACCAGGGCAGGTAAGGCTAAATAATAATTTTATTTTAAAATCTTCTGTTTCAAAAGGCATTGAGAATCTCTATAATCTTGACTTTGATGATGCCAAGTCTCAGTTCAGCAAGGCAATTGCCGCAGACAGCGAAAGCCCTGTGGGATACTTTTATACTGCAATGATATACTGGGAAAGAATTCTCAACAACCCTAACGATAAAGAAGCCTTTAAGCTTTTTGATGAATGGACCTCAAAAACAATTGAAATATGCCAGAAAAAAATTGAAAAGAATGGAAAGGATGATGAAACCCTCCTTTATCTTGGAGGCTCTTACGGTTTTAAAGCCAGAAAAGACCTCACGAAAAAATCGTGGTGGCCGGCTTTCTGGAATGCAAAAAAGGGAAGGAATCTTCTTAAAGAAGCCTTTGATATGAACCCGCAGAATTTCGACCTTTACCTTGGCCTTGGAATGTATGATTATTTTCTTGATAAGATGCCAAAAATAGTAAAATTTTTCTCGTTTCTCTTGTCTTTTTCAGGTAAAAAAGAGCTTGGCATTGAAAAGCTCCATAAATGCGCAACTGATGGAAAATATGCAAAAACCGAAGCCAAATTTGTTCTTATGAGCATCTACACCTATCTTGAAAAAGAATACCTAAAAGCCCTTCCCATAGCCTTGGATTTAAAAAATTCCTATCCAGAAAATCCAAGATTTTACTATACAACAGCCATCATATTATCCGGAATGAAAAAATGGGACGAAGCCTTGAGGCTTGCAGATGAAATATCCTCAAAAGCTGAAAAGGAAGAAAAGAATTTCACACTGAACTGGCTCCCAAGGACAAACTATCTCAGAGGTGAGATTTTCAGGGGGAAAAAAGATTATGACGAAGCAATAAAATTTTATAATCTTGCCATTAACTCTGAGCTTTCTAATGAAACTTGGGTTCTGCCATGGAGCCATCTCAAAATCGGAATGATTTATGACACTTTAGGACAGAGAGAAAAGGCAAGGGTTAAATATCAGGGAGTTTTAAAACTTGAAGATGTTTCTGAAGAAAATACTTATGTACACGAACTTGCTGGAAAATATTTAGAAAAGTCCTACAGCAAAAATGAAACCGGGATTTCTGATTAAATTAATCATCAATAAAATCAAAAAGTTCCCATGCTTTTCAGAAAGACAGTTTTTGCTTGACAATACCTGAACCTTAAATTTATTATTCTCAGTTAATTCATATGCCTTAGTTGTTGTTTTGATTTATCTCTTTGAGGCAATTTATTGGATATCATCAGATTCTTTAGCAAATATTTCTGGATAGTCTATGTTGTTTTGATAACTATCTTATGTTTTTCTCTATCAAAGACAGTAGTTTGTTTCATAGATAGAAGCATCAAAGTTCCCCTAAGCAAGGAAGTAAATATTAAAGCAGTGAAAGAATCTCCAAAAACCAGGCGTTCACTGGATGAATATAAAATAATTTTCGAAAGAAACCTTTTCGACGTCTCGGGGCAGGAACAGGTTGTAAAAAAGAGAGGAAAGGAAATCTTAAACCCTGCTGAAATTCCAATTTCAACATCCGGAATGGAATTGCTCGGAACATTTGTAGGTTTTCCTCCAAAACATTCTATCGCCCTGATAAAAGCAGATGGCGAGGTAGAGGCATATCACCCTGATGAGAAGGCAAAAGAAGCAACAATATTAACGATTAACCGCAGAGAGGTTATAATTGAAAGAAATGGGATGATAGAAAAACTTATAATGGAAGAAGCAGGAAAACCAATGCTGGTTAAAGAACCCCCCAAACTTACAGGTACAGTTGACAGAGCTTTGGACGGAATCAGACAGACTTCAAGCAACAAATGGATTATTGACAGGAAAAAAGTCCCAATTAAAGATATTAATACTTTTATGAGACAATGCCGCCTGATTCCCCATTCTGTTGATGGCAGGCCAGCAGGTTTTAAAATAACAGGAATTTTAAAAGGAAGCATCATAGATAAAATAGGTCTTTTAGACGGAGATATAATAAAAAGAGTTAATAGCGATGAAGTTAAAAGCCCTGATGATGCCTACAGGGCTTATCAAAGGCTTCAGACAGATAACAGAATAGTTCTTGAAATAGAACGAAACGGAGCAATGGCACCGCTTACTTATGAGGTTAAAAACTAAATATTGTGAGGAAAGACTGTGAACAGATTTAAAAAAATATTTTTCTTTTTTCTAAGTATATTATTCCTTTTCTTCCTTGTGTCCTTATCATCAAATCTTTTTGCTCAGCAGAAGAAAAATCCATTGAAGAAACCTGCAAGAACAATTAATCCTAATGCCAAAAATGCTGCTCTGAAAGGTGAAGAAATAAAAGAAGATGAAGAAGACTTTGAACCAGAAGAGATAGATGAAGAAGAAGATGCCATAGAGGAAGAAGACGAGGAAGATGCCGAGGAGGTAGAAATAAAACCCAAGCCCTCTGCACGCCCTGGCAGGCAATTCCGCAGGCCTCAATTCCCGAATAGAAGACCAGGCGGAAGACCCGGTGGTCCTGTTGGTTCAGGTGGCACTGGTGGTTCCGGAGTTATAAGCGACGGAGAATATATAACCCTGGATTTTAAGGGTGAATTAAAAGACCTGATAATAATGTTTTCTGATTTAATGAACAAAAATTTCATATACGATGAAAATATCAGGGACAAAGTCATGATAGTAGCGCCTAATAAATTGAATATAGAAGAAGCGTGGAAGGTTTTTCTTTCAGTGCTTGATTACAAGGGATACAATGTCGTGGAAAGCAAAGAAGCAATAAGAATCCAGAAATCTACTGAAGCACGGCAACAGCCAATTACAACGCTTGTTGGAGAGGAAGCAAAAAATATACCTGACCAGGCTCAGATAATAACATATGTGACAAGCCTTCAGTATGCAGATGTTGAACAGATAAGAGGTGCAATAAGCCAGTTAATCAGCCCGAGAGATGCAAATATCTCAACCTTTCCTCCGACCAACACCCTTATCCTCACTGACATTGCTTCCAATATAAACCGGATAATAAAAATCATCAACGCAATAGATGTGGCAGGACTTGAAGACAGGCCTATAATTAGCGTGATTCCCCTTCACAATGCCTCAGCAAAAACACTTGCGCAGCAACTGACAGAGATTTTGCGTCAGGCTCCGCAGCCCTCAGGTAAGAGAAAAACCCCTCAGCCGGGCCAGCCTCCGGGAGAACAGATGAAGATTATACCTGATGAACGCCTGAATGCCATAATAATAGTTGCAACCCTTGATTCCACAAAAAGAATAGAAGACCTGCTTGAAAAGCTTGATGCAAAGCTCTCAAGAGATATTAGCCGCATTAATGTCTATTATCTCAACAATGCCCTTGCTGAAGACTTACAGAAGGTTTTAACCGGCATTATATCTAAAACTGTTGCGCCGGGCGCACCAACACCAGCATCACAGGGTGGCGCAGCAGCAGCGCCACTTGTTGGCAGGGATGTCTTCATAACTGCTGACAAGTCAACCAACTCACTCATAATATCTGCCTCTCCTGAAGACTATACCCTTTTAAAGCAGATTATCGAACAACTTGATATAATGCGTCCTCAGGTCTATGTAGAGGGCTTGGTGGTTGAAGTTAGCCAATCAAGGTTCATTGAACTTGGAGTTGATTTTAACTTTTTAAAAGACCTTGAAGATACAGGGCTTGATAAAATCAGGGCAATCGGTTTAAGCAGTCTCGGTGGTCCGCTTGCAGGGCTTATTGCAACCCCTCCGGGAAAACTTCCAGGCTTTCCTGAAGGCGGCTCTGTTGCAATCACAAAGGGAACTGTTACTCTGTCAGATGGCACTAAGGTGCTCAATATTCCTGCCCTTGCAACCTTCTTTGCCAGAACAAGCGGTGTCAATGTGCTTGCACAGCCCCAGATTCTTACATCTGACAATGAAGAGGCAAGTATTGTTGTTGGAGAAAACAGAAGATTCATAAGAAGCACTACTGTGGTATCAGAGACTGCAAACACTGTTAATACTTTTGAATTCAGGGATGTGGCTTTAAATCTTAAAGTAACTCCCCACATAAGCAAAGAGGGTTTAGTCAGATTATCCATCCAGCAGACAGTCGAAAATGTCCTTCCGGGTTCCTCTACGGAACAGGGAGTTGAGACCTCAAAAAGGGAAGCCAAAACAACTGTTGTGGTGCAAAATCAGGAGACCATTATTATAGGTGGTCTGATCCGTGAAACCAATACTCCAAGCGTGAAAAAGATTCCGTGCCTTGGAGACATCCCGTGGATTGGATGGTTTTTCTCAAGAGTCAGCAGTACAAGAGAAAAGACTAACCTGCTTATATTCCTGAAACCAACAGTTGTTAACACTCCGCAGGAGCTCGCAAAACTTTCAGACGAGAAAAAAGCCAAGGCAAGGGAAATAAGGGAAGAGGATGAGAATAAAAAAGACATATTCTACAAAACAATAATTGACGGAAACCTGAAGTTCTGGAAAAAGAAAGAAGAAATTCCAATGCTGAGCGAAGAATCAAAAGTATTGAAGGAAGGCGAAAAGAAAGTAGCTCCAAAAAAAGATATTGATATCACTCCTGAATTATTAAAGCCTTCAAAAATTCCTCTTCCATCAGTAGAAAGAGGAGACACAATTGAAGGAGAAGAAGTTTCTGCTCCGCCGCCGCCAGAGGATAGACCGCAGATATCTGAACCCTCTCCAGCAGGAGAAGAAGAGGTTCAGCAGCCATTAGTTCCGCCGCCGCTTCCTGAACCAGAGGAGGAGGAATAATAAAGTTGAAAAAACAGTTTTAAAATTTCAATAAAAATATTTTTTTAAAATGTTTGAAAACCTGACAGGTAAATTAGAGACTATATTTTCAAAGCTAAGAAAAGCAGGAAGGCTTACTGAAAAGAACATTCAGGATGGCTTGAAAGAGGTGCGCCTTGCCCTTCTTGAAGCTGATGTGAATTTCAGGGTTGTAAAGGATTTCATAGCAGCGGTTGAAGCAAAAGCAATAGGACAGGAGGTTTTAAGAAGCATAACACCTGGTCAGCAGATTGTTAAGATTGTCAATGATGAATTGGTTAATCTGATGGGCAAACAGGCGACCAGAATCGAATTTTCGCCACCCTTGCCAATGGGAATAATGTTAATAGGACTACAGGGCTCAGGAAAAACTACGACTGCCGGCAAACTTGCAAGGATGTTCAAAAAAGAAGGACACAGACCACTGCTTGTCCCTGCAGACCCGTACCGTCCTGCTGCAATTTCCCAGCTCAAGACCCTCGGCAAACAGGCGGAAATTGAAGTTTTCCCTTCTGAACCGGGAACCAACCCGGTCATAACCTGTAAAAAGGCTTTAGAGCAGGCAAGGGAGAATAACTTAGATTTAATGATTATAGACACTGCAGGACGGCTCCACATTGATCAGGAATTAATGGACGAGCTTAAAAACATAATCTCAGCTATCCCCGTCAAAGAAAAGCTTCTTGTTGTTGACAGCATGACAGGACAGGATGCAGTCAATATTGCAAAGGAATTCAACTCTGCCATTGATATAACAGGAATCATCCTCACAAAGATGGACGGTGATGCAAGGGGAGGCGCTGCGCTTTCAATGAGGGCTGTAACAAGCAAGTCTATAAAATTTATTGCAACAGGTGAGAAGCTTGATGCAATTGAAGTCTTTCATCCTGAACGCATGGCTTCAAGAATCCTTGGAATGGGAGACATTCTTTCGCTCGTAGAAAAAGCCCATAAGGCTGTTGATAAAGAAAAAGCCCTTGAGCTTGAGAAAAAAATAAGGGAAGAATCCTTCTCTCTTGAAGACTTTAAGGAACAGTTGCTTCAGATAAAGTCAATGGGTCCGCTTGAAGATATTCTTGGAATGATGCCCGGATTTGGCAACATGAAAAAACTAAAAAATTTCAGTGTGGACGGAAAGGAATTTGCGAGGATTGAAGCCATCATAAATTCCATGACAAAGAAGGAAAGATTAAACTACATGACAATAAACGGTAGCAGGAGAAAAAGGATTGCCAATGGCAGCAGCACAACTGTAATGGATGTAAACAAGCTCTTAAAGCAGTTTGCACAGATGAAAAAGATGATGAAGGCTTTTACCTCAGGTGGTAAAAAAGGTAAATTGATGAAACTTCCGTTTATGTAGAATTGTAGGAAAATTCAGGAATATGAAAACATTTGTTAAAAAAATCTGCATTCTGATTATTGTCTTACCCCTTCTTGGCGCAATAAACTACAAGGACAATGACCCCGGAGGGTGCGCAGGGCTTCCAGACTTTGACACAATAGACAATGGGAAAGTTGTTCTTACCACAAAAAGCGTCAACAAAATCGAGACAGATACTCAAATAACAGTCTATGGAGAGGTTGAAAACAAAGGCAGCAAACCAGCAAGAAATATACAGCTCACAGCTAACTTAAAGGACAAGAGCGGCAATATAGTTGAAACCGTCGGACCAGTTTCAATAATCGGCATATCAAGAAGGCTCAAATCTGCCCCTGATACAATTGACCATTCAACCCTTGACGTTGGTGAAAAGGGATATTTCAGCATTTCTGCAGATAAAACAAGCGAGCAGGCAAATGTTACCACAGTTGAGACAAGTTTAACCGGAGATGAAGATATAGAACTGGAAGGACTCTATGCAAAGATGTCAGCAACAATTACAACAAAAGAAGATGTAAATAAAAAACTTAGAATAAACGGATTTCTTAAAAATAACAGCACGGGTATTGACACATGGAATAACAAGATTACAGTCATAGCTAAAAACAAGGCAGAGCAAATAGTTTTTATAGGAGAGGTAAACCTCGGAGATACCCTCACAATAGATGACACGCAAAGAGAAAACGCCATAATAGCTGGAAACAGGAAAAGCTTTATCTTTGCCACTGATGTTCTTTACGACACGGTTGGGAAAAATGATATAACAACCAATATCAACTGGGAAGAAAAAGGTCCCAGCACCCCTAATGCCCCGGGCAACCTTGAACTAAGCCTTGAATCTGTAAGCGAGGTCACCATGACATTTACTGATAACAGCAACGATGAGAAAGGGTTTAAAATTTTCAGAAAAGCTCCGGGGGAAAAAAAATTCAAGAGAATAAAAATATGGAAAGCTGTTTCAGGAAATGACAACACTGTAATATATACAGACAAGAAAAGCCTTTTATCAGGTAAAATCTATACCTACAAAGTTCTTGCCTATAATGAACTTGGCAATTCTGAATTTTCAAATACAGAAAGGATTGAAATCTCAGCGCCTGATTCACCCGGAAACCTGAAAGCAACCATTACATCTGAATCTTCAACATCTGGAACAACAACTCAGATAACCCTCTCGTGGGATGAAAAGGAAAACTCTGCAGCACTTGCTGTATTGCCTTCAGGAGTCAACTTTACCGGCTCCCTCAAAGACAAAATAACCTATGACTCTGACAAAAAAGTTCTGATTTTTGATGGAGCAATGACTTCAGATGAAAAAATAGAGCTAAAAGGACTTTCAAAAGACACAAATTATCAGAAAGCAATAAATATACTATACACAGAATCAAATATAAGCAACAATGAAGTCGGGTTTAGCATTTTCAGGGATGGTGTTGAAATAGCCACAATCTCTACAGATAAAACCACATATAATGATGAAAACGTAATTCAGGGACAAGACTACTCATATCAGATAACTGCTTTTAATGTCCTTGGCGCATCATCTGCAGTTGGACCAGTAGAAATCACTTTTGATAAACCCAATACTCCGACTGAGTTAACTGTAACATCTTTATCAGGTACATCCAACAAGCTTACCTGGAACGGTGATGATATCAATAATGAACAGGGTTTCGCAGTAGAGAAAAAAGCCGGCAGCGGTGAATTCATTGAAATCGGGACTGTTGATCAGGAGGGAACAACCTTTACTGATAAATTTGTTAATCCTTCTTCAACCTACACATACAGAGTTAAGGCTTACAATGCATTAGGAGATTCTGACCCATCAGATGAAGTATCCCCCTAAATGGCTTGACATCTAATATTTTTAATATATAAGTTACAATCCTTAATGAAAACTTTTAACATTAACATTTTGAATTTGTTTAGGACTTTGTCGTGAGCTCAGTCGAACGATTTAGATATTAGAATTTAGAATTTTCAACTAAAATAAGGAGGTGATTTTATTGTCAGTAGTTTTAAGGCTAACAAAGACAGGAACCAAGAAAAAAATAAGATACAGAGTTGTTGCCGCTGATTCAAGAAAGCCAAGGGACGGAAGGTTTCTGGAAATACTCGGGACCTATAATTCCCAGAAAAAAGAAGACAACTTTTCACTCAAAGAAGACAGGGTAATAAGATGGCTCGCTCAGGGTGCACAACCAAGCGACACCGTAAAAAATCTGCTTAAAAAGTCAGGCATCTGGAAAAAATTTAAAACAAAGAACTCTGAAGAGGCTGCTGCATAAACTGAAAGGTGGACGCTAATGAAAGATTTTATAGCTTTTCTTGCTCAGTCGCTGGTTGATAATCCGGACAAAATTGAAGTAATGGAACTGGGAGAAGGAAGAACAAGAGTTATTGAGCTCAAGGTAGCCCAGGAAGATTTTGGAAGAATCATTGGGAGAAAAGGAAGAACGGTAAATGCAATCAGAACCTTGCTGGATGCAGCATCAATTAAAATGAAAAAAAATATAGTCCTTGAGGTCATTGAATAATGACTCAGGAGGAAATGGTTGTTGTAGGCAGGATTCTCAAGGTAAGGGGAGCAAAGGGAGAGCTGACTTTCCTGCCTTTAACAGACAAAACCGACCGCTTTTCTCTCCTAAAAGAGGTCTTCATAGAGAAAACGGACGGCAGCACTGTAAAAAAAGAGATTGAAAAAATATTCTTCTATCAAGGAAAAGGGGTAATCAAGTTCACTGGAATAAATTCCGGAAAAGAAGCCGGAGAATTCCTTAAAGCCAATATATCAATACCTGAAAAAGAGAGAATACAACTTCCGGAAAACCACTACTTTGTCTCAGACCTTATTGGAGCAAGCGTAATAACCCTTGACGGGGAGGAAATAGGGAAGCTTACAGATGTGCTTCAGACCAAAAGCAATGACGTTTATGTTGTGACAAGAGAAAGCGAAGAAAGACTCATTCCTGCCATAAAAGATGTAATCAAGGAAGTTAACATAAAAGATAAAAAAATAATTATAAATCTCATCGAAGGGCTTTGAAAAATGTTTTTCAAGGTGATTACCATCTTCCCTCAAATGTTTGAGTCATACCTTAAACAGAGTATCCTGAAAAAAGCCATAGATTCAGAAAAAATAAAAATTGATATCATTGACCTTAGAAACTATGCCACGCCTCCGCACAAGGTGACTGATGATTATCCCTATGGCGGAGATTCAGGAATGGTAATGAAGCCTGAACCTTTTTTTAAGTGCTTTGATGATTTGAAATCTATCTGCAAGGAAAAGTTCACAACTGTTTATCTAACCCCTGACGGAACTCTTTTTAATCAGGACACTGCAAAGGAGCTCTCAGAGCTTAAAAATATCATTCTTCTTTGCGGAAGATATAAGGGAGTAGATGAAAGAGTGAGGGAGACGCTGGTTGATAAAGAGATTTCAATCGGAGACTATGTCCTCACCGGAGGCGAACTGCCTGCAATGGTTGTGATTGATGCTGTTTCAAGGATGATTCCCGGTGTTTTAGGCTCAGACTTATCAGCAAAAACAGACTCCTTTTACGAAGGATTGCTCAGCCATCCGGTTTATACAAGACCGCCTGTTTATGAAGGAAAAATAGTGCCAGAGGTCCTGCTCTCAGGAAACCATCTCAAAATCTCACGCTGGCAGAGATACCAGTCTCTGAAAAGAACTTATTTGAGAAGGCCTGAACTTCTTGAAAAAATCACTTTAAGCGAAGAAGATAAAAAATATCTTTCTGAAATAAAAAATAACATCTCTGAATCCAACTGATGTTTTATATTGCCCTTATACACTACCCTGTTTACGACAAAAACCACAACATTATTGGAACCGCAATTACAAGCCTTGATATTCACGATATCGCAAGGGTATGCAAAACCTACGCAGTTAAAAAATTTTTCGTCATCACTCCATTTGAATCACAAAAACTTCTTTGTGAAAAGATTATTAACCACTGGACCGATGGATACGGCGCCCAATACAATCCCTCAAGAAAAGAAGCCTTTGAATCAGTCTCTGTTGTCAATGACCTGGAAACGGCACTAAAGGAAATCAAGGCAGCAGAGGGAAAAGAACCTTTAAAAATTGTAACTGCTGCAAGAAGTTTTGATAAAAGCATATCCTGTCAGGAATTGGGAAAAATTATTTCCACTGGTGAAAAACCTGCAATCCTTCTGTTTGGCACAGGATGGGGGCTTGAAGAAAGCTTTATTAAAGATTCTGACATAATCCTAAAGCCAATCTCTGGCACTAACAGCTATAACCACCTCTCAGCAAGAAGCGCTGTAGCCATAATTCTTGACAGGCTGTTAGGAAAAGACTCCTGAAATATTTTTATGGTCATTATTAAAGACATCTCTTTTAGAATATAGTTTCTGTCTTGTCCGGAATAAATTTTTGTAAAGACTTACAGTAAGTTAGATATAAAATCGCAAAAGAAGGATAACTTAATAGTTGACTTAATATTCTGACTACTTTATATATTTCAGCTTAATAGAAAACAATAGCTAATTGCTAATGACATAAGACTGGAAGTTTAATTTGGAGGTAGAAATGGGTGTATTTCAAGAACTAATGAATGAAGAGATTAAAAATATCAAGTTCCCCGAATTTGGTCCCGGCGATACTGTAAAGGTACATTTTCAGGTTATTGAAGGTGAAAAGGAAAGAACACAGGTATTTGAAGGAACGGTGCTGCAAAGAAAGACTCACGGAATAAACTCAACCTTTACAGTAAGGAAAATTTCCGGTGGTGTTGGCGTTGAAAGGATTTTTCCCCTTTATTCCCCTCTGCTTAAAAAAATAGTGGTTGTCAAAAGAGGAGAAGTAAGAAGGGCAAAAGTCTATTATCTGAGGGGAAAGACCGGGAAAGCAGCAAAGGTAAAGGAAAAAGAATTTAAAAAAGAAAATAGTGTTTGAGTTTGAACAGGAAGTCTATAAAAAAGGTTTCTCCTGCATTGCAGGAGTAGACGAAGCAGGCAGAGGTCCTCTGGCAGGACCTGTAGTTGCTGCTGCTGTTATTCTACCTTCCCATATCCATTCTTCAGAAAAAATTCCTAAAGTTTTTACTGAGGTTGATGATTCAAAAAAACTTTCCGCAGCCAAAAGAAAAAACCTCTATGATAAACTTATTGATTCAGGCATAAAATTCGGGATTGGAATTGTCAGTGAAAAAACTATAGATGAGGTAAACATTTTAAGGGCAACAGTACTTGCAATGGAAAAAGCCATCTCAGAACTAAACCCGAAGCCTGAATATCTTTTAATAGACGGCATAACGCCTCTCAGCCTTTCAATTAAACAGAAACTCATAATAAAAGGAGACAGCAGGAGCTGTTCTATTGCTGCTGCATCAATTTTTGCAAAAGTCACGAGGGACCACATAATGGATGAAATGCATACTTTATATCCACAGTATGGATTCAATAAACACAAAGGATACCCTACAAAAAGCCATTTAAAAAAAATTATTGAGTTGGGACCATGCCCAATACACAGAAGAAGTTTTAAAGGCGTGAAAGATTTTCTTACAACCTCCTGAGATTATATTTTTCCATCCTGTAAATCAATGTTGCTCTTGTTATGCTCAGAAAACTTGCAGTCTTGCTCTGATTCCAGTTGTTCTTCTCAAGGGCTTTTATCAGCAGTTCTTTTTCAATATCCACAAGAGAAATACCCTCTTCAGGAAGTTCACGAATAAAGCTGCCGGTGATTGCAGAACTGAATCTGATTTCTTCAGGCAAATCATCAGGACTTATTACATCACCCTTACGCAATAACAGTGCCCTTTCAATAACATTGCCCAATTCCCTCACATTGCCCTTCCAAATACAATTCTCCATAACTTTTATTGCCTCAGGAGAAAATTTTACATTAGGAGGAGTTTTGAATACCTTAAGAAAATGTTCAATCAGAAGAAAAATGTCATCCCTGCGCTCCCTGAGGGATGGGATTTTCACTGGTATAACGCTCAATCTGTAATACAAATCTTCCCTGAATGCTCCGTCTTCAATCTGTCTTCTCAGGTTCTGATTAGTAGCTGCAATTACTCTGACATCTACCTCAATAGGGTCAACCCCGCCAACCTTATCAATAGTCTTTTCCTGAAGCACCCTTAAAAGCTTTGCCTGAAGCTCCAATTTTAAATCCCCAATCTCATCAAGAAAAATTGTTCCGCCATTAGCGTGTTCAAATTTTCCGGCTTTATCCCCAAGCGCTCCTGTAAATGAGCCTTTTTGATGCCCAAAAAGCTCGCTTTCCATAAGATCCTCTGGTATTGCCGCACAGTTTACTATTACTAAAGGTTTATCATTCCTGCTGCTGTTGCAATGAACCGCCCTTGCAATCAATTCCTTCCCTGTCCCGCTTTCACCAAGGAGCAGGACAGTGGAGTCTGTTTTAGATACTCTCTTTATGAGCTGAAGCACATCAGCCATTTTTGAACTGACACCTATTATATTATCAAACCTGAATTTCTCATTCAGCTCAGATTTAAGCTTCAGGTTTTCTTTTTCGAGACTCTTTATCCGAAGCGCCTTTTCTACTGCAATCTTGAGCTCATCTCTGTTAAACGGTTTTGTAACATAGTCATAAGCACCTGCCTTTAATGCCTCTACAGCCTTTTCAATTGTTCCATAGGCTGTAATCATTATGACCAGTGCATCCTTATTAAGACGTTTCACTTCTCTTAAAACTTCCATTCCATCCAGATCAGACATCTTTAAGTCAGTAACAACTAAATCAAATTCTTCCTTTTTAAATAAATCAATCCCCTCTCTTCCCCCTCTTGCTGAGGCTACTTTGTACCCCTCAGAAGTCAGGTTATGGGATATGACTTTTCTTAAAGATTCATCATCATCAATTAAAAGTATATTATGTTTTTTCATTCTAAAACCTATGGTTTTATTTTGTTCTATTTCCCTTCTGCTCCTTGCGCTCTGTTCATTGGTACCCTGACTCTGAATGAAGCTCCTTTCCCCTCCTCGCTCTCAACAGAAATGTTTCCGCTGTGGTCTTCAATTATTCTTTTAGTAATTGCCAGTCCAAGACCTGTTCCTTCTTCGCGGGTTGTAAAAAAAGGATTAAAAATATGAGTCAGGTTCTCTTTTGGTATTCCGCAGCCTGTATCAGAAATTATTATCTCAACAAGTCTTTGTCTGTCCATATCGCTGCTCTCTGCTTTATCCGTGCCTTTGTCTGAACTATCAGAAGATATAACTTGTGTGCTGATTTTTAAAATTCCTCCATTTTTCATAGACTGAACTGAATTCAAAACAATATTCAATAACGCCTGTTTTAACTGCTCTGCATCTATGAGCATATCCTTTAAATCTTTATCAAGCCCTATCTCAACCCTGATATTCTCTTTCTGCAGACGAAACTCAACCAAATCTTTTACAGAATTCAAAACATCATTAATATTTGAAGGTTTAAATGACGGAACCTTAACTTTAGCAAATGACAAAAAGTTTGAAATTACTTTATTAAGTCTGTTTACTTCCTTAATCATTATTTCAAGAAATTCGTGTTTCTTTTCATTTGGAAGGTAGTCATCCTTTATAATTTCAGCAGCGCCGAGGATTGAACCCAGAGGATTTTTAATCTCATGCGTAAGCCCTGCTGCAAGCTCACCCATTGTGGCAAGCCTGTCAGCCCGTATTAACTGTTGCTCTTTTTCCATGAGTTCAATTGTCTGGTCCTGTAATTTCTTATAAGAAATGCCAAGGTTCTTTGCAGCCTGCTGATACTTAATCCTCTGACTTTTTTCCTTTTCAGCTGCAAATCCTGTCACTATGCCAACTGTCATGAAAATGAGTATTTCCAGATACTGGTCAATTTCATGTGTTGGAAATTCACGCCATTGAAAAAGCACATGAGGTGCAAATAAAAATCCTGCTAAAATAGGTATGGAGATTCCCCCTCTGATTCCAAACCAAAACGAACCCAGGATTATTGGGATGTAATAGAGCCTGCGAAACATATCATGAAACTGTTTGTCTCTGATAGGAGTAAAATAATGCAAGGCAGTAATAACAAAAAGAATGAGAGCAACTGTTAATATTTTTTTCTTATCAAGGTGCTCACTTTTATGTGTATTTTCCATTCCTTCTGGATTTCCCTAATACTTCTTTAATTTAAAGTATATGTAGTTTTCTTAAAAGATTAATTCTTTTGTAATTTATAGTAATTTTGTTTCAATAACTCAACAAATACTCTTATAAATTAATAACCTTGACAATTAAGTATTTAAATTATAATAAAAAAATAATTCAATTAAATAATTCATCATAACAATCATTATCAAATGACCTTAACTCTTTTCAAAAAGGAAATATACATATGAATAATTCAAAAATTTTTCAAAAGCTCGCTCTAATATCAATTCTAATAACACTTATCTTTACTCATTTCAGCTGTTCAAGTCCTGAGAAGAAAAAGAAAAAACACATCGAAAAGGCTTTAATCTTTTTGAAACAAAAAGAGTATAATGCAGCAGTAATTGAATTAAAAAACGCCATCCAGATTGACCCTAAATATGCAAAGGCTTACTATGAGTTGGGCAATGCTTATATGGGAAGAAGAGAATATAAAAAAGCCCTGATTGAATTTCTGAATGCATCCAAGTATGACTCAAGTATAACTGATGCATATCTTCAGAGCGGGCTACTTTACCTGAGTCTGGGAAAAACAGAGGAAGCAATCAAAAGCCTGGAGCAGGTTTTGAAAAAGGATCCCAAGAATAAAAAGACTTTAAATTCCCTGGGGTTAAGTTACGCATCAAAAAATGATTTTGAGAAAGCTGAAGACTTTTTTTTAAAAACCTTGGCAATCGACCCCAATTACGCAAAGACTTACATAAACAGAGGGCATCTGTATCTCAACAGCAAAAAAGTTGATGAGGCAGAAAAATTTTATAAAAAAGCCCGCGAACTGGACCCCAAGGATTTTGAAGGAATTTTAAGCCTTGCAAACTTGTATGTTCAGAAACAGGATTTTAAATCTGCTGAAGAAACCTTTAAACAAGCTATAGTTTTAAATCCTAAACATTATGATACACATTTCCTGTTAGGAATTCTTTATATGGATCAAAAAAGGTTTGATGAAGCAAGAAAAGAAGGAGAGATTCTGAATCAAATCAATTTTAAACTGGCTGGAGGAAACTATCTTAAAGGTACCGCAAGTTTAAGGGTGGGTAACATTGGTGATGCTTTTTTAAACCTGCAGGAAGCCGTGACAAAAGGACCTGGCTTTCCTGAAGCTCATTTTAACTTTGCCTTAGCCCACGCTTCCAAAGGAAATATCCAACAGGCAATAAGCGAATTACAGATGGCTACTAAGCTTAAGCCAAATTATCCGGAAGCCCGTCTTTATCTGGGAATCTTTAATTTTCGCCAGGGCTGGAATGATGATGCAGTAAGAGAATTTGAGAAAATTATAGAACTTGTTCCTGAAAATCCGGTTGCCCATAATACATTAGGGCAGGCTTATATGCTTGTAAAAAGGTATGATGATGCACAGCGTGAATTTGATAAAGCAATAGAGATTGACCCGAATTTTGCATCTTCATATACCAATATGGGAAAATACTACAATGCATTGGGTAAAAGCGCACAGGCTATAGAAGAATATCAAAAAGCTCTTGATAAAAACCCAAAAATAATGGATGCAAGAGTTGGTATTATTGTCAATCACATAACAAACAAGAATTTTGACAAAGCCATAAAAGAATGTAAGAATGGGTTAAAAGTAGAAAAGGACAATCCCTTTTTATTAAACCTGCTCGGTTCTGGATACCTTGCAAAGAATGATGTAAAAAATGCAAAGGCGCAGTTCCAGAGGGCTATAGAAATAAGCCCAAAGTTTGTCTCTCCTTATATCAATCTCGGAACTCTTTATATGAGAGAGAATGATTTTGAAAATGCGAAAAAGAAGTTTAATGAAGCTCTGCAGATTGATCCTAAAAATATAACTGCAATTCAGCGCCTGGCTTCAATATCAATTAAAAGCGGCAAGGTGGATGAAGGTATAGGTATATTAGAAAAGGCTGTAAAAGAAAACCCGAAATCAATCCCATTATTATTAAGCATAGCAGATATATACTTTCTTACAGGGAAGCCTGATGATGCAATGAAATATGCAAAAATGATTAACAATGTTAACCCAAAAGGGGCTTTAGGCCATGATCTCATGGGAAGGGCATATGGGGTAAAATTAAATTTTGATAATGCAATAAAAGAATTTAGCAAAGTAGTAGAAATTCAGCCAAAAAATCCTATAGGCTATTTCCATATAGGAGTTGCTTATGGGGCTAAAGGAAACTTTAAGGAAGCAATCTCTCAGTATGACAAAGCACTGACCCTGCAACCCAATGCCTCTGAAATAATGATTAAAAAGATAGAAACTCTTCTAAGATTAAAAGAAATTGACAATGCCATAACTGAAACAAAAAAACTCATAACCCTGGCTCCATCGTCTCCTTTAGGGTATAATCTTTTGGGAGAGATCTACTTAGGAGGCAAGCAGTCTTACAAAGAAGCTTTAGAAAATTTTAATAAAGCATTAAAAATTGATCCACGTTTTACGCCAGCTGTAATTAATTTGGGAAATATTTATAGAATACAGAAAAATGCTCAGCAGGCTATAGCTCAATTCAAAAAAGCAGCAGAGATAAATCCAAAGAATTTTTCTCCCTATTTCAACTTAGGAATGATATACCAAGCTGAGAAAAAGAATAAATTAGCAATTGAGAATTATGAAAAGGCACTATCAATAATTCCAGAATCAGTTCCTGCACAGAATAATCTTGCCTGGCTCTATGCTGAACAATCAATAAAACTGGATGATGCCTTAAAGCTTGCTCAAAAGGCAAAAACAGCAGTACCTATAAATGGTGGCATTACAGACACGCTTGGATGGGTTTATTACAAAAAAGGACTTTACAAAGAAGCGAGGAATACGCTTGAAGAAGCCATAAAGCTCTCTCCTGATGAACCCACCATTCACCATCATCTCGGATTGACATACTATAAAGAAAAAAGGACAGCTGATGCCAAGAAGGAGTTCCAGAAAGCTCTTTCAATATCCCAGAATTTCCCTGAAGCACAGGAAGCCAAAAAACTTTTGGATGAAATAAAATAACAGACAAAACAACTACACTCTAAGATTTTTAAGGCAGATTTACCCCGGTAGTATTTAATTAAGGGTAAATTTTATTGCCTAAGAAACTCTTTTCTTTATAACAATTCCAGCCAGAATTCCTATTCCCAAAAGAGCAAAGGTTGACGGCTCAGGGACTGGGAGAGTGGAGAAGACAGAATCCTGGTTGTTTGAACACCTATAGTATAACCCCCTTTACCTGTCTCATAATAATTTGGGTCATAGTTGAAAAGCAAAGAATTATTTTCAGGTAAAGAACTTGAAGGAACAAATCCGTTATAAAGGTATTGTGTTCCTCTTATAATTGAATCTGATGGAAGGTCTCCTGCCTTAACACCTATTGTAATTCCATTAAGGTCTTTTGGGTGAACATGCTTTGGATCTTTAATTCCTGAAAGATTCAGGTAGTTAGACTGTATGTTGTTTGTCCATTCATATAATATCAGCTGAAAAGTATTTGAACAAAAATATTAATTTAAATAGTTTTAGATAGTCAATAGAGGAAGGTTTTTTTGATAAGGAAACAATATCTTAATAAGGGAATACAAAAATCAATCTAATTCTATATTATATTTTTTAATAAGGTCATATAGAGTACCTCTGCTTATTCCTAATTCTTTTGCGGCCCTTACAATAAAACCTTTATTTCTTTCAAGGGATCCTTTTAAAAATTTTATTTCCATTTCTTCAATGCTTTGTTTTAAAGATTTAATGTTGGAAGAATTTTCCAAAGAGATCTTTTCTTCCAACTTGAGGTCATCAGGATTTATTAAACTCTTCTGTGACATTATTACGCCTCTTTTAATAACATTTTCAAGCTCTCTTGCATTTCCGGGCCAAGGATAATTTTTAAGTATTATTTCAGCTTCCCTGCTTATAAATTTTTGAGCTAACTTATTCTCTTCACAAAACTTTTTAACAAAATACTTTGCTATTAATATTATGTCTTTCCCTCGCTCTCTCAAAAGGGGAAGAGTAGCAGCAACTACATTTAATCTATAATACAAATCTTCCCTAAAACTCTTTTTTTCAATCTCAGTTTTCAAATCTCTATTTGTTGCAGTAATTATTCTTACATCAAGTTTGATTTTTTTATTTCCGCCTACTCTCTCTATCTCTTTTTCCTGCAAAAACCGCATCAGCTTTACCTGAAGAAGTAAAGGCAACTCTCCAATTTCATCTAGAAATAATGTCCCACCCTCAGCCATTTCAAATTTCCCTTTTTTCTGAGCATAAGCACCGGTAAAAGCACCTTTTTCAAATCCGAATAATTCACTTTCTAGTAGGTTTTCAGGAATCGCGGTACAGTTTATAACAATAAATGGTTTTTCTTTTCTAAGACTGTTATCATGGATAGATTTGGCAACTAATTCCTTACCTGTTCCACTTTCTCCTAAAATCAAGACTGTCGCATCAGTTTTTGAAACATTGTCTATAAATTTAAAGACTTCTATCATCTGTGGACAACATCCAATGATTTCCCCAAATCTGTTTTCTGATAACTCCTTTACTAACTCTTTTATGTTTTTATCCTCCAAATCATAAATATTTAATGCTCTTTTAACAATCAGCTTTAGTTCGCCTATGTTTATTGGCTTTAAATAATAATCGTGCGCACCCATTCTTATGGCTTTAAGAGCATTTTTCTCATCTTCATTTCCAGTAACCACTATAACTTTAGTTTGAGGACTAATAGTTATTATCTCATTAAGAATAGTTAATCCCTCTGTCCCCATCTCATCAAAAGGAGATAATCCTAAATCTAATATGACTATCTGAGGATTCTCATTTTTAAAAATATCAACAGAACTCTCTTTATCTTCTGCCATGAAAACCTTATACTCATCAGAAAAAGCCCATTTTAACTGCTTTTTCGCATTAGAATCATCTTCAACGATTAAAATTTTCTGCTTTTTCATTTTTGAACTATCACCTCTTAATTAAAATGGTAGATTTATGATAAATTTGGTTCCAAATCCCTCAACGCTTTTTACATCCAAACTGCCTTTATGAGCATTGATTATAGTTTTACATTGATAAAGACCTATACCTAACCCATCTTTTTTCGTAGTTTTAAATGGTTTAAAAATATATTTTTCAAGAAAATCTTTAGAAATTCCACATCCATTATCGCTAATTTCAACAGAATATTCTCCCTCTTTTTTTTCAAGAAATACCTTAATTTCACCCTCACCTTTTGGAAAAGATTGTAACGAATTTAAAAAAATATTTAAAAAAACTTTCTTTAGGGCTTTTAAATCACCTTTTATGCTATATTCTTTTTTTTCATCACCATAAATTTTAGTTAACTTTAATTTAGGATTTTTTTCAAGTTTTAATTCTTCAAAAGTCTCTTCAATTATATTCTTAATATTTACATTCTCAAATTTATATTCTAAATCTTTAGGACTTGATGAAAGTTTTATAATAAGATTATTCATTTTCCCAACAGTATCTGAAATTGTCCACAAAACATCTTTTTGAAATTCAGGATTCTCAAAATGAGTTTTTGAATTCTGAACTATTAGAGAAAGAGTTGACACCAAATTCTTCAAATCATGGATAATAAAAGACGATATTTTACTCAGAGATTCCATCTGCTGAGAAGCAATAAGTTTCTCTGACAATTTTGTGTTTAAAATGATACTTGCAGCTTGATTACCAAAAGTCCTTAGCAATTCAAAATCCTCTTCTGTAAAACGCTCTCCGGTTATTTCCTGCCCTAATGTTAAAAATCCAATCAAGGTATTTTTGGCTATTAAAGGAACAATTAGCTTAGCTTTCATTAAATCAAATAGATACTTATTTTCCTCATATATAAATTTTTCCTTTTCCCCAATAGCTGATAAATCCAAAATATCTTCTTTTTCCTTCAGATATCTCAATAGGCTATTCCCTTTATTTATTTCATTGTTTATTTTTTCTGGAAGGTTTAGAGTGCTAACAACGTAAAACTGTTCTCTCTCTTCATCTAATAACCATATTGAAATCCTTAAAACCCACATAGTATTAGATATCACTTCAAGCATTTTAGGCAACATCTCAGATAGATTCAAATCATAGCTTATCTTTTCTGTAAACTCTGTCCATACATAGCGGTAATCATATTTGTTAGCAAAAAAATTCTTGTTTACAAAAATTTGTATTTTCCTTCTGGTTCTTTCAGACAGTACCAAAGCTCCAAAAAATGCCATTGCAATAAAAATTGCAACAGGCCTTAAAAACAGCTTAATATCTTCACCAAAAAATCTTGTAAGCTCAATCACTGTACCGGTAAAAAGGAGGTAAGTCCCTACTGCCAAAATAGATATTGATCTGTATATTATTTGGCGGGAAATAAATACATTTACATCTAAAAGACGATGCCTTATTATAGAAAAAAACAGCACAAGATTAACCATTAAAATTATAAATGATCCTCCTATCATTAACTTCACCCTCATAAATGAATAGAGCAATGTTTCACTAATGCTATAAATAAAAAAGCAAAACCCTATTATTATTCCTACTACAGCATACTTGATTTGCCATTTTTCAATTCCTTTTGATTGGCGGAATGTATTTTCAAAATTCACAATTATTAAAATTATTGAAAGAAGTAGAACTATATTAAAATAATACCCGGCTTTCCCTATAGATATTATTATATCACCCATTCTTATAGAAATACTCTTTACTGCTAAATCAGAAAATAAAACTGAAATGATAAATACCAAACATATAAAAGATATAACGCTTAAATAAGTTCTCCATTTAACAATAAGTTCCAGAGCATCTCTTCTCGCAAAGACTATACTAAAAAAAGTCCAGGTCGGCGGAATTAAGGCAATACCAACCAAAGAAATTTTTATCCAAAAAATTCCTCCTCCTCTATCTAAAGAGTAAAAAAACATAAAATTACCAAATTCAATAATAGCAAAGCTCAGTAGAGCTGCAGCAAAAGAAATATTTTGAATTTTTTTTGGATTTTTTGAGAAAACATAAACTCCTACTAAAATAGAAGATAAAAAACTTAAAGAAGAGGGTAAAATTAAAAGGTTCATAATGACTACATTAAAGGATTTCTAATATTATTTAGGAAGATAGTTTTTTATAAGCTGAGAAACTTCTTTTGCAAAATCTAGAGCCTTCGCTTTGTCTTCTTCATTTTTTCCTACTCTGAGAGGAATTGATACTCTAATAAATCCGCTTTCAACATATCCATGAAATATTCCTGTAAATACCATATTGAGAATTTGGTCAAATCTGCTTGCCATCTGCTTTCTACCTGAACCAAACCACCAATATAGAACCATTTCTTTAACACCTTCTTTTTCAACATAAAAATAATTTATTTTATGCTCTAATCCACTTATCGAAATCTTTCTGGTTTCATATCTTCCACCATAATCATACAAATTCCAACCTTGTGATTTATAGCATACCTGAGGGTCATGGGCTCCCCATCTATCATTCTGATGGTATACAATACAGAGCCATACAGCATCTTTGTTTCCGTTTTCATATTTTCTAAATACCAAAAATGAAGGTTCAAGAGCTGTCTTAGCAGATGAATCTACTTTGATATCTTCTGTAGCAATCCATTCACCTACTTTTCTTGAAAACATTTGTAAAATTTTTACCGTTTCTAAACTACTTTTGGGTTTATAAAGAAATAGTATATAAAAATTAGCAAGTAAAATGAGTACAATAGGAATTATATATTTTATTCTGTCTTTTTGCATTTCAATAAGTGGCGAAACCAAACAAGCCCTAAAAGAGCTACTAAAAAAACTAAAAGCCCTGATAGAGTATGGATAAATCCTTTTGTGACGTTTATTCCATTACTTGTCATTATACCAGTAAATAAAATTCTAACTAAATTACCTAATACTGCTAAGGGAATTGCTGAAATTACCAGAACTATTTTTTTAAAAGCAGAACTCTCAGTAAAATATGCAAAAATTATCCCCAAGGCAAGTAGTGATAAGATAGACCTGATACCACTGCATGGATCTGCAACTTCAATAGATCCAGTTGAAAAATTAAGAATTACTCCTTCTCTGAAAACAGGAATCCCTAATAAATAAATTATGTTAGCTGAAAGATAAGCTGAAAATAATTTTAACATGTTACTAATACGGTTAAGGAAAAAGATTCCTAAAAATGGTACCATGAAAAAAAGATAAGCTATTGGAAACAGTAATTCCTTCGCAATATCTTTGCCATAATATGTTAAAATAATTCCATATATTATTAAAATAAATGAATAGGAAGATGTCAAATTTACTTGAGCTCTGATACTAATAATTTGTATAATTATTGCAATAAAAATAATTGTAATGCCAAGGATAGAGCCATCTCTTCCCTTAATTTTTGATATTGTATCTTTTTTTAACCACCCAATATATATTGATATTAAAGGAATTAAAGGTCCATGGGAATAATTTGGATCATTTAACCATTTTGAACCTAACCAGATAAAATTTTTATAGTATAACAGAATCAATGAAACAATAGTTATAGCTAATAATATTATTTTATTTACATTTTTAGTCATTTTAATTTCTTTTTTTTATGGATTTAGCCGGTATACCTCCTGCTATTGTATAAGGAGGTATATCCTTTGTTACAACTGATCCAGCAGCAATTATAGAACCATCTCCAATGGTCACACCTGCTACGATAATACAATTTGCTCCGAGCCAAACATCATTTCCTATTACTATATCTTTTTCAATAAACGGTTGGGTATTCATAGGCATTCCTAAGTTAGTGCTGTGATTAGAGGAGAAAATTTTAGTCCCGGGACCCATTAATAAATTATCTCCAAGAATTATTTTTGAATTAGAACTTGCCCAGATACAGCAATTATGGTTTATATGAGAATTTTCCCCAAGGTAAATATTCTCACCACATCTAAGAGAAGCTGTTGGATGAATCCTTGGATTTCCCTTTATATGCATCTTTGATAAAGGTGCTACATGGTCATGGACAAAATAAGCCAACCTTGCAAATAATCCTTTAAATAAAGAAGGGGCAAAAAGAAATTTTAGCACTTCCATCACATCTTTAAATTCAGGTTTATTCCTTGGTTTTGTTAAGGATTTTTCACTCATAGTCATATAAGTATAGCTAATTTGCCTTGCTCCTAATATATTATTTAGGTTTCCATAGTTTTGATACATAAATTAATTATCATAACTATTATAACCTTTTTCCCTTTTATTGCTTTTATACCATTGAATCGTGCGAGTTAACCCTTCTTCCGAAGAGTATATCTGTCGGAACCCAGCATTTCTAACTTTATTAGCATTATGTTGTGTTGTCTTATTCATCTTTGAAATAGCTGCAGTTATTGGAAAATCTATTTTTAAAACTTTTAATAAAAATTCAAAAGGTACCATAGCGTTTAAAATAGGATTAACAGGCAGAGAATACTTTGGAACTGGTCTTCCCAATAGCTTATAAATCAGATTAGTAAATTCTTTAAAAGATATACTTGGTTCGTCAGCATAATTATAAATTTCTACTCCATCAAATCCCTTATTAATTAAAAACAATGTAACATCTATCATATTTTCAATATAAGCAGTTGATTTAACATTATCACCCATGCCTATTGGAAAAAACAGATGTCTGGCTATTTGACGGATTAATCTATATACATTTCCTTTATTTTTAGGTCCAAAAACCACCGTTGGCCTTATAATTAGTGCACATCTTCCTGTTTTTTCAGAAACCCATTTTTTTATTAGTTTTTCTGCTTCAAGTTTTGTACTGCCATATATTGTATTGGGTTTTGGTATAGTGTTTTCATCAGTAGGAATATTCTGGTCACCATAGACAGCAACAGAACTGAAAAAAACAATTTTGTTAATGCCGGTTTCACTCATAGCCTTTAAAATATTTTCTGTTCCAACGACATTAACTTGATAGAATTCGTCTTCAGAAATACCAAAAAACCGGTGTTTTGCAGCAAGATGTATGATTAAATCATTTCCTTTTATTGTTTGTAGGACTGTTGAGTAATCAAGAATATTTCCTTGTATGTAGTTAAATGTATCAAATTCTTTACTGAAATTTGTTTTTTCCTTGATATCTAATATTCGCACATTCCAACCATTTTTATATATTTTTTTGCATAAAAAATCTCCTATAAATCCTCCTCCACCTGTGACTAACGTTTTCATTAAAATTCCCATTTTATTAATAATTTTTATAGACTGATTCTATTTTGGTTTTTAAAAAGATAACAATATTTATCTTGTTGTTTCTGCAATTTCCCATACTGAATGGCGTTTACCTCTGAAATAATTTAAAACCCCGATTAAAGCTGCTGTGTTAATTAGACAAAAGTAGAATGGAACAGAAAATAATCTGCCTGATTTATTTCTTAAAAAAAATCCTACTAAACTGATAAAATAGAAAAACAACTGTAAATATAAAGTAATTTTAGAAAATAGTGAATTTAGAAAAAAGTTAGATAATAAAATTACAATTAAAAAGAAAGGTACAAACCATCTAATAAGCTTATGAGAAATAAAACAGAATCCCCACATACCTTTAAGCATGTGATATTTTTTCCAATAACGAAGGAAAGCTGTAAGCCCTCTTGTTACAATTCGAGATCTTCTGTCAAACTCCTCTTTGGGCGATGATGTTGCTTTCTCATAAGCTATTGCTTCAGGTTCAAATACTATTTTATACCCTCTGTCGGCTATTTGAATTGGGTGTGCTAAATCATTTGCAACATCTAAGTCTAGATTAAAAAATAAATTTTTTCTTATTGCATAAATTGAGCCATTTGCAGCCACTATCGAACCATATTTGCTTTCAAGCTTCTTTATCATTGACTCATAACGGAAATACAAGCCTTCACCTTTACCAACTGATGTTTTTTTATCTATATATTTCAAGCTCCCTACCACACAGCCTACTTTTTCGTCAGTAAAATTTCTAACCAACTTTTTAACAGCATCTTCCTTATAAATGCAGTTAGCATCTGTAAAAATTATAATTTTTCCTTCACATCTTGATATAAATTCATTGATTATAGAATTTTTTCCCTTTCTTATTGTAGATTTATAAAAAGCTACTCTCTTATCTGAAAAATCTCTTACTCTTCTTTCTGTTGCATCATCTGAACCATCTGATGCAACAACTATTTTCAATTTTTCTTTTGGGTAGTCTAAAGCAAGGCAATTTTCAATTTTGTTCTTAATCACTTTTTCTTCATTGTAAGCTGGAATAAATAATATTATACTTAAAATAAATTCTTGTTTTGTTAAAGAACTATCTTTTGATGTTAAAACCATAAGAACAAGTGGATATCCAACATATACATAGAATACTAAAAATACTAAAAACCAAAAAATATACTCAAGCACTATCATCTATTTCTTTTTTTAAGTTAGATTATTATATCAGAAAAATTTGGCAAATAACTCTGTATCCCAAGATTCAATGAAAAAAATATTTGATGTAAAAAGTAGAAATAACTTCACAGTTTATTGTTTTTAGTTTAATCCAATTACAGATTTAATTATTAGTTTTATCTTTCTTAAAACATTTTTAAAAGAACGTATTCCAAAGTGTCCGTGCGCTGCACTCATTCTTGCTTGTAGTACCATCCCTTTCAGCCTTTTTCTTAAAATTTCTTTTTTGTCAACACCTGGAATTTCCATCTGGACCGTCCATGGATTTTTGACTTGAAGCTCACTTCTGAAAATTTTGTGTTTAATTGCAATATCATATAGCTTTGAGCCAGGATAAGGGGATGCAATCTGCCATGATATATAATCAAGAAGTCCTTCTTTATACCAAATTTTGGCAGTTCTTAGTGTATTTTCTACTTCTTCGCTCGTTTCAATCCGTAAGAGACCATCTTCTTCCCACAACTGGTACATCATGAAGAATCCATATATCTTGATACTATATTTTTTAAGAGCTTTAAGTATATCATACATCTTTGGAACAGTTGTATATTTCCCTATACCATCAAGGACTCTTTGGTTAATGCTTTCAATACCTAAATGAACAAGCCAGAAATTTGCTAAAGATATTGCTTTTGCAAGATTGTCATCAATGTTGTGAAGAAAAAGATTGCACTGGAAAAAAAGATCATTGCGTTTAATTTTTTCTAATTCATTCATTAAACTTAAACACCACTTATAATCTGCATTCAATTCATCAGATCTGATATAAATTTCCCTTATCCCTCTGTTATAAAGCATTTCTATTTCTTCAACTATTTTTTGGGGTGACCTGAGTCTTACCCTTGGATAACCTGACCTCCAAACAGGGTTTGAACAGAATACGCAATTCCATGGGCAACCCCTTGAAGCAAGTATTGCTGTACTTGGAGATTTTTTTCTGTAAAGGTTACCTCTATATTTTGAAAAATCAACAAGCCCCCAATCAGGGAAAGAAATATCATCAAGGTTTTTAACGAAATCTCTCTTCTCTGAAAAAACAATTTCTCCATTATTTTTAAATGCTATGCCTGGAATAGAGAACCTATCTTCTTTCCTTTTTGCAAATGCTTCAAGGAACGAAGTGAATGTTATTTCTCCTTCTCCAACAGCACAGAAATCTGCAGGAGAATCCCTTAAGACTTCTTCATAATTCAAAGTAGGATGTACTCCGCCACATAAAATTGGCAGATTAGGCATTTCTCTTTTTAGGGCTCTTATAGTTTTAAATGCTCCTTCTCGTAGAAGCGAGACAAATGATAAACCATAAAGATCAGGATTTATTTCTTTTATTCTTTTTATGTGGCCTTCCAAATCGCAAAATCCTTCCAAATAGTAAAACTCAAAAATGTCAGGAAGAATTCCTTTTGAGATAAGTTTTTTTGCATAACCAACGAGATATAAAATCCCCAAATTAGGGTATGCTAAATCATATCCACCTGCTATCTGTGGTGGATCTGCAAGTAAGATCTTGAATTTAGAAGCTCCCATAGATTCACCTCTTTTTATTTCTTTACTTATAGCTCATAAATTCTCTCTGTTTCCTTAACCATTCGTTCTGCTGTATAATTTTCCAAAACCCTTTTTCTTCCTTTTTCCCCAAAACTATTTCGTAAGTTATCATCTTTTAAAAGCGTAAGGATTTTATCCGCTAACTGGATTGGGTCATTAGGAGGCACTATAAATCCCGTTACACCATCCTCAACAACCTCAGAGTTTCCTCCTGCATCTGTTACAACACAGGATTTTTTTGCAGCCATTGCCTCCAGAATGGCTATGGAAAACCCCTCTCTCAATGAGGACAGAACAAAGATATCCATAAACTGCAATAGTTCCGGAATATCAGTTCGAACCCCAGAAAAGATAACCTTTTCTTTAATTTCAAGCTTCTTTGCTAAGTTTTCAAGTTCATTCCTCAGAGGCCCATTCCCTACGATGAGAAAAGCAACATCCTTGTATTGATCTGATAGAATTTTTGCAGCTTCAATAAAATACCTTTGGCCCTTTTGAAGAGTAAGGTTTCCCACATTTCCTACGATTTTAGATCCCTCTTCTATAAAAAATTCCTTATAAAATCTTCCCTTGTTAATCTCTTTCGCTAAATATAAATCTGGATCAATTCCATTGTAAATAGTTATATATCTCCCTCTGCCAAAAATCCCCTTTTTCTGATTAGATACTCTTACCCTCTCGCATACTGAAATAATCTTTTTGTTAAGCAAGCCCAGTATGTTGCTGATGACAGAAAAAAGAAGCCCTTTTTTATAAAACTGATTCTGCACTGTATGGTCTGTCCTTATTCTATTCTTTACCCCAGAAAGAAGGGCAGCCACTATAAACCAGTTATTCACGACGAAATTGTGGGAATGAATTATATCTATCTTTTCCCTTTTTATAAATTTTATAAGTTTTATCAAAAAGAGAAGAGGAAAGATTTTTTGTTTATTAAACATAAAAGTTTTAACATTAAATTTTTTTATTTCCTCCTCTAACTCTCCTCCACTTGTCAGAGAACAGATAATCGGTTCAAACCTGCTCCTATCATGGTAGCGGGCATAGTAAGACACTATCTTCTCTGCACCTCCCATTTTAAAGGAGTATACGCCATGCAATACCTTTCTCTTTGATAACTTATTTTTTCCCAATTTTTAGCTTATCTCTCCTCTCAGAAGATCTTCGTAAATCCTCATATAGTCTGAAACCATTCTTGAAATTGAAAAGTTTTCTAAAACCGATTTCTTTGCCATTTCACCAAGCTTTCTTGCCATGCACTTGTCTTCAAGCAGAAAAATAACTTTCTCAGCAAGTGTCTGCCAGTTTCCCGGAGGCACAAGGAAACCATTAACACCGTCTTTTATCAACTTAGGGTTGCCACCAACATCTGAAGCAATAATAGGCCTTCCAGAAGCCATTGCTTCAAGCAGAGCTATAGAAGTCCCCTCAGATCTTGATGGAAGAAGATAGATATCTAAAATTGATAGAATCTCCGCCACATCACCTCTAAGACCTAAAAAAATAATATAACTTTCTAAATTCAACTCCTTTATCAGTTCCTGAAGCTCTTCTCTGTACTGAATATCTTTAGGTCTTATAGCGTCCCCTAATATTAGGAGCTTTCCATCTTTGTATATACTGAAAATTTTTTGAGCTGCTTTTATGAGAAGATCATATCCCTTTACTGGTTTTATGTTTCCAACAGCTCCTATCAATGGAAAAGCAGACAGCAAATTAAGTTCTCTCTTTTTTGAAGAAGAACGGTTATTATTATCAAATTTTTTGATATCTATCCCATTGTAAACCGTTAAGACCTTCTTTCCTTTAATTACTTTACAAAACTCATCTTTCAAAAAATCTGAAACTGCTATTATCCTATCTCCAAATCTTGCTAAAAACCTGTAGGCAAATCTTCTTTTCCTAGATCTTAAACAATCCATTCCGTGAATAGTCATAATAATTTTACACCTTGTCAATTTCGCAGTTATAAAACCATAAAAATTATTAACGAAAAGATGAGAATGGATTATGTTGATTTTTTCTCGTTTCACAAGTTTCATTAATGCTCTGATGTAATGAAAAATATTTTTATCTTTTTTGCTTATAATCTCACAAGGCACCTCTCTCAATTCCTTTTCAAATCTACCTCCTTCTCTTGAACAGATATAAACATCAACTCCCCTCTTTCTTAGTTCTTGGGAGAGGTCTTTAACAACCGTTTCTGCTCCTCCCAAATGAAGATTCCCTATCATCTGAAGAACTCTCAAACTTTCCCCTTTAAAAAATTATTTTTCCTCTACAAACTTCATCTTTATGAGGAGAGAACTTACTTTAAAAATCCCTTTCGGCTTTTTTCTGAACCTGATCCCATTCCATCCTTTTTTAAGCCATGATTTATCGATAGGAATCGGTTCAAATGTATAATCCTTCCAGTTGAAATCTTTGCCTCTTCCTTCTGGCAGAGGAATTGGACCTTTCCCGTTTATAAAGAATTCTCCTTCGTTAAGGTTATCTGCATCAAACAATGTCAATATTATAAAAGCCCTTCTCGTTTTTCCTGGATCAATATCTACAAAAACAGCAGTTCCTTTTTCACTAAGTCCATCACTTTTGGTAAAATCTAAATCTCCAGAAAGTCCTGAAAAATCCTTTTCCTCTTCATGGATCTTTGGAAAAAGATCTGATTTATATTCGAGTTGTAAAGTGATTTTTGTTACCTTAAAGATTCCGCCTTTATTCTTGATAAATTTTATCTCATTTTCACCATTTTTAAGCCAATTTTTTCCAATCGCAATTGAGTCAAACTCAAAATCCTTCCAGTTAAAACTTTTTCCTTTTCCCCACGGTAGGTCTAATGGTCCATTTCCATTTATGAATATCTTCCCTTCAGATGGATTATCCGCATCAAAAAGAGATAAAAGAATAAAAGCCTTTTCTGCTTTTTTTAGATCAACGTCTATCGGGATATTCATTTGCCCTTCATCAGGACCTGCTTTTTTAGTAAAATCCAGAAGACCAAAGCCATGAAACTCTATCTTTTTATTTTCTAACAGAAGTTTTACATCTTTTTTTAATAAGATATCACCTTCTCTTGCTTTAAAAACAATCTCTTTTACTATTGTTCCATCTCGTGTTTTATACTCTTCAGAAAGTAATATATTCTTAGAAGAGATATTAGGATTAACAATTACTAAACCATTAGTAAATTTTCTAAAGACCGCTCCATCTTGTTGATAATAATTGCCATTAGGTTTTCCTAAGTCGAGTTCATAAAATGGATACCAAATCATCCCTTTAAAATTGTATCCTTTCATATAAGAAAAATATGCATTATCACCCTCTTTTACCAAGAGATAAGAACAGTAAAGTCTCAAAGCATCGGCCTCTTTTTTCCCAATGGCAACAGGAATAGAAATTTTATTTCTCTTGTTAATTACACTGATTATGTCTATTCCCTCCTTAAAGTCCTTAAAATAGAAATTGCCATTGTTAAGCCAATTCTCATCCATTGCTCCATCACATGTCGCAAGGTATTTAAGACTATTTTCAGTATCATATCCACGAACCTGATTGAAAACTAAAATCCTTTTACCTATTGCCTCCTTTATAGCCTTCAGAAAATCTACAGAAATCTTCCACCATTTTTCCTTATTCATACCGATAGGGGTAGCGGATGAAAATTCACGGAAATCAGAGCCATAGGGATAATTTACCCATACATTATCCAAAAAGATTCCATCATAACCATTACTTACAAGCTCTGCCGCCAGTTTACTATAAAATTCTTGAAACCCTTTATTTTCTATATCAAGACCAAACCTTTCTTCTTTTTTATTAAGATACACCCTTACCCTCCTGCCATTTTCATCATGAAAAAACCAATTTTCATGAGAACTTATTTCCTTCCATTCTTTATACATCCTAAAGCCCTTACTGTTTTTATTCATATTTTGCTTATAAATCTTTTCCATATTGGAGACATCAAAAGGACTCATATAGGCAAGGATTATAAGATTTTTTTTATTATCTTTAAGAATGGCCGGAGGGTTTGGGTACCAATATGAATCTAGGATAACTAGATCAAGTTTTTTTGCCATTTCTTTGAATTGCTCATCAGAATATTTGCCAAAGCAGTAGCCAAAAAATCTTGCAAATTTAGGGTCTGCAGAATAACTCGGCAATCTCAATAAACAAAAGCAAATAAAGATAACATAGATTATAACCCTCTTATTATTCATAAATCGCCCATCTTCCTAAAAAAACAGAGCCTCTTTTTTTGAAAACTAACAACTTATAATTTTATAAAAGAAATTTATTCTTCATAGTGTTAGCTTTTTGAAAAAATCAATATATGGTTTTGCTCCATTATAAATTTATTTTAGCTTCCCCAGAAGTAAACGTCAAAGGCTTCTGAATATAAACATCATACAGCTTCGATAGTCAATTTTTGTGAGAAAATGAGACGCAACAAAGTAGGTAATACGTCACTTTAATATATAATATTTTCATAGAAAATATTATAAAGTTTTTCAATATTTTTATTAAAGTCAAATTTATCCTCAACTGTTTTCCGAGCATTAAAAATTATTTCCTTTCTTGCAACCGTATTGCAACTTAAATATTTAATAGCTTCAATTATTTCTTGAGGAGATTTCTCGTTAACTAAAATTCCATTTGTTTTGTCAACTATTAGCTCATTTTCAACTACTGATAACCTAGTTGTTATCACTGGCAGACCTGTAGCCATTGCCTCAATTAAAACATTTGGTATGCCAAACTGATATTTCCTGATAGCAGGTAGCACAAATATATTTGAGTTTCTATAATACTCAATTACCTCATCATATGGAAGAGCTCCAGTGATTATTACATTATCTTCTAAACCGTATTTTTTGATTTTATCTTTTATTTGATTCATCAAAGACCCTTGCCCAATAATAATCGTTTGGAAATTATTATTACACTGCTTTAATAAGCGACATGCTTCAATTAGATAAATGTGACCTTTTAACTTTTCAATCCTCCCAACAGAAAGAATCTTTAAGTTGCTAAAGTCTCTTTTTTCTATAAATTGAAATATATCTAATTTAATCCCATGATAACTTAAAAATATATCTTTATTTACAGTTTCACGGAAGCACTTGCTAAGATACTTTACATTTTCTCCGGTGCAGGTTATCATAAAGCTAGATCCTTTTATCTTTTCCCCGAGCATTGTAGTATCTGCATAAATATCAGTCGCATGTCCTGCAAAACTATATGGAATTTTAGTAAGTATCTTGATAATATATGCTGTTAATGTTGGATAAGTTGCATGCATTGCATGAATATGAGTGATATTTTCTTTTTTTATTTTGTATGCGTAATAAACACTTTTAGGGAATAGAATCAGATTTTTTATAAAAGTAATCCACCCCCCTTTTACGCTATTTTTGATAACAGATATTAGTGCTTGAAAATATTTTTTGGGGTTGGTCAAAATAAAATATATGTTGCTCATAACAACTCTCATAGAAAATAGATATCCACATCTGATAACTTGGATTTTTTGTTCAATCTCCAATGCATCAGACTGAATTTTTTCCCATTTCTTATTCTTAAGTGAAAAAATTATAATGGGCATACCTTTCTTCATTAATCCATTAATTTCTCTTGATAAATAGGTTTCAGAAATTGATGGGAATCTTGAAAATATAAAAGCAATTTTTTTATCTAAGCTCATGTTGTCTTTTTGTATTTGACTATTCTTTTGTTTCAAAATCATTTTTTTCATTAATAGAAAAAATGTTCCTATTACTTTAATATGACAAATCAAGAAAACAATCAGTTGTCAATAAATTCCAAGATTTTTATCAATGTTTTAAAACCTAATTCTGAATTTGAAAAATATTGTTGGAAAATATCCTCCTCATACTTTAGCCTTTACCATCTCATATCTCAAAATCTTTATAGAGGTCAATATCCCTGAAAAAATATAAAAAAACCTATAATATTGCTGAGATAAAAAGAAACCTGAAAACAAAAATGCTATAAAACCAATTCTTAACCCTTGTGAGATGCCCTTGAGATAAGAATATTCCCCATTTACAAAAAACTTTTCAGAATCCCTGCTACCTTTTATCACTGCAAAAGCAATCGCAATATATATAAATAAATTGACAAGTCCGGTCTCAGTGGCAATTTCCAGATAGGTGTTATGGGCTACATGCTCAACATCAACTCTTTCAAACTTCCCCAATCGCGCCCTTGCCATTCTGAAAGCACCTATTCCCACCCCAAAAATAGGACTTTGTTTAATCATCTCTTTTCCATCCTCTATTGCAATAAGCCGCGCTCTTATGGAACCATCTGCTACCTCCTCATTTGCAGTAATGGTATCCATCCTTTCCCAGAATGAACCAGGTGTTTTATAAAAAAGAAAGGCAAGAAGGGCTATCATTAGAACCAGATATTTTAAATTCTTCCTCTGCAAGATAAGGAGCTGAAAGAATACTATAGCACTTGCAATCATTGCACCTCGTGATAACGTCCTGGTAAAAAAATAAGAATAGGAGAAAAAAGAAAAAACAAGAAAGGCTTTTTTTGCAATGGAGGATTCATTTTTCATCAAGATAATGGTAAGAGGCAAAACCATAAGCATATGGAGGCCATATTCATTAGGGTCACCCCCTATACCCCCATAAAAGGAGCCAAGTCTATATGGAAGCAGGCCTTCTCTATGAGCAATAAATGTTCCCAGATTATCAAAGATGGTAAATATAAGAATTATCCATACAAATCGCTTTATTGACTTTTCATCATCAAGAACCATAATAATCAGAAAAAAAAGTGTTATGGGTTTATATAGTTCTGGCAGAATTTCCAGAGACTCATTAAAATAGGGTGAGATTAGGACAGAGCTTAGAGAGAAAAAGAAGAAAAGGATGAAAAGAATGGCTTCAGAGCTTTTGGGAATTCGAAATTTTCTTGAAAGAAAAACTAAAATCAGCGTGATGATAGGAACCACCAGGGCAAGACGTAAAGGTATCAAAGACTGATATCTCTCAGCAGGTCTGAAAAAGAAAAGAGCTAAATAAACTACTAAACCCCAGAAGGAAAGATTCAAGTTCTTTCTCCGCAAAAACTTTTATTTCTTAATTCTATCTAAGACTTTCGCTAACTTCATATATTACTTACTTTTTTTGAAAATTATAAAAAGATGAGGAATTCTATTGATTAAACAAGTTTGCAAGATCCATTTCAGGCTTTTCAACCTTTGGTAGATCATAGAAGATTCGCAACCAAATCTCCAACACAACAAATGACCATATATCCACCCATGACAGAGTCCGAAAAATATAGAAGTCTTCATATAATCTCTTTAATTCTTTTTTATCAAAAATATCTCGCGCCGCAATTCCCTTTTCAGAAAAGACATAATCAACAATAGGTTTAAGATCTGACCGTAACCAGACATCAAAAGGAATCTTAAAGGCCATTTTAGGGCGTTTTAAAATCTCTTTCGGCACACTACCTGATGCCAAACTGTGCAAGATATATTTTTTAATTCCATCTTTTGATTTTAAGTTATTTGGTAGATTCACACAAAATTCCAAAACCTGCACATCCAAATATGGAAACACAGGTTCAGCATCATAAAACTTACAAATACTATTATAAGGCATCAACTGTTGATTTGGCATATAAGTCTTGAACGCTATGTATGTATACTTATCTGAAATTATCTTTAGTCCGGAATTTTTAAAATATTGAATGTATAAGTCTGGAATTGATCTTATGTCTCTCATATTCTCATTTGTAAAAATTCTTCGGATTCTTTCTTCCCTGATCACTGACCCTTTCCATTTAAAATAACCAAGGCTTGAAAAAAAATAATCATGAATACCTCTCAAATATCTTATCTTAAATTCTTCTTTTAAATAGCGGGAAAAAGCCTCTGACATTTCATAAATTCTTCTTCTGTTTTTTACTCCTAATAACTTTATAAAACTCAGATATCTTTCAATTACGTTGAAATATGTCCATCGCTCATCGAGACCAAATAGAGTATCAGCGCCTTCACCCAAAAAATAATGTTGTATGCCTTCAACATGCCCTAACTTTGAAACAAGCTGGAGTTTAAACCCACTGTTTGAAACAGGTGTATTCATATTCCATACCATATTAACAAGATTATTTCTTATATCGTTAGCTTTAAAAACAACATTTGTATGAACTGTGTTTAAATGCCTGGAAACAATTTCCGCATAAGAAGATTCATTACTCTCTTTTCCTTCGTCTCCAAAAGTCACATGAAATGTCCGAATTGGCTCTGCATAGTATTGATGCAGTAATGCCGCCACATAGCTTGAATCAATCCCACCACTTAACAATATCCCTGCTGAAGAAGGCTCAATGCTGCTGCAAATCCTCCTCACAGTATTTTCAAGTAAATCTTTCATTTCCTTCATAGCTGCTTGCTCAGTTATATTTTGGTTAGACTTAATTTTTATATCCCAGTATTGTTTCAGAAACAGTGTATCATCTTGATATATGAGATAGTATCCAGGCAGAAGACTATATAGGCCACTAATCGGAGTAGCAGGCTGCTCAAATGCTTTCATAAAAAGAAAATGGAAAATACCTTCGATGTTCAATTCTTTCTTTATTATTTCGCTTGCGAGTATTCCTTTTACAGATGAAGCTAATAAGAAGAATTTCCCATTTTGATCCTGGTAATAAAAAAGGGGTTTTTCACCCAACCTATCCCGGGCTGCAAATAATCTTTTTTTGTGTTTATCCCAAACAGCAAAAGCAAATACACCTTCAATATATTCTAAACAATTTTCTTGATATTCTGCATATAGGCTCAGAAGTAATTCAGCATCAGAGCAATCTTCTTTAATTTCGTATCCATTTTTTCTAAGAATATTAAGCAACTCTAATCTATTTAAAACCTTACCATCAAAGACAACTGCTGCTGAATCTGTTATATCAGCATTGCCTTTATCTTTATCTTTTAACCCACCGTATCCTAAAGCAGCCTCTCCATAGGAGAAAAAATTAACACCTGAGGATGAAATAGTGGCTTGAGCCTTACACATTTGAGAAATATAATGGTCTATATTTTCAGATAGTTTTCTATTAAAAATAGCGCCAGCAAAATTCATTATTGCCTTAAATATTCATACGTCAATTTCAACCAAGTGACGGTTCAAAGTTGAAAGAAGGTAAATCCTCAATTTATCATGGTTAAATAAACTATTAATTGATATATTTCAATATATTTACCTATATTTTATTATAGATAATTATTTTTTGTTATATTTCTATAAAAATCAATATATTGCTTAGAAACCTTTTCAAGAGAAAAATCCAGCAGTGCTTTTTCTCTTGCTTTTTTGCCAATTTCATTAGCTTTTAAAGGGTCATTTAATAATTTTAAAATTTCCTCAGCCAATCTTTCAGGATTATCTTGCGGAATAATAATTCCCTCCTCCTTATCTCTCATCAAGAAATCAGATATTCCGGGCATTTCAGATATTATGCAAGGTAAACCACAAGCCATAGCTTCTATCACAACATTTGGACAGCCTTCCTGACGCGAGGGGAAAACAAATATATCAGATGCTCTCAAATAATTACTAACTTCTTTACTTTCCCCTGTAAAAATGATATCATTTTCTAAACTGTACTTTGAAATTTTATTTATAATTTCTCCAACAAAAAGATTATTTTCTTTTTCCAATATTTCAAATTTATTAGGTCCTACAAGAAGAAGAAATGAATTTTGAAATTCTTTATTTATTATTTTAAATGCCTCAATTAATATATCTACACCCTTTCTTCTAATAATTGATCCCATAAAACACAGAATTTTTTTATTTATTGGCAATCCTAATTTCTCTCGTAGATATCTTTTATCTTCTTCTGGATAAAATTCATCCATAGGCTTCCCATTAGGTATTAATGCCACCTTTTTAGTATCAAATTTACAATCATTATAGGTTTTGACCATAATTGGAGAAATGGCAATATATCCATCAATTAATGATAGCAAAATATATCTCCATCTTCCCCTCCGACCTTTTTTCTTTAGCGTGACCATATCATCACTTCCATAACAAGCTGATTGAAAAATAAACTTTTTCTTAAAAAGCTTACAAAATAGTAATGAGGAAATATAACCCTTAGCAAGACTATTGGAATGTATAATATCAAAATTATTTCTCATTTTTAATAAAAGTAAAAAAAAATTTAATCCAAATAATAATTCCCCAAAATATTTCCTTTTATTAGATTTGAACCTATAAATTGGTATCCCATCTATTACATCACAGGAAGAGCTGTTATCATAATTACAAGTAATAATAAATGTATTAATATTTTCTTTTTTAAACTCTTTACATAGTATTTCAAGAAAAATAGCACGCCCACTAAATATAGGCTTATATCTGTCAATCAGCATGCAAATATTCATTTAATTTATTGATTTATTACTCTTTTAATCTTCTTATCAAGATATCTGACTATTAACCTTTTGGGGATAAAGGTTGAAATTAAAAAGCCCTTAAGGTTCTTAAAAGTGAGCTTATATATTAGGCTTATTAAATAGTAATCTCTTGCTAAATGAAACATATTTTTCTCTTTAAAATAATAGTAACCTATTCTATAATAGGTGTTTGATATGTTAAAATTAATCTGCCTTCTTTCTTCCTTGGACATTTTATTCCAATAGCGACTCTTTACATCAATCCAGACCTTTAAAGATTCGCTAAAAGTTTTTGGTCTGTCTCTATTCTGATTAGCAAGATTTTGTCCATGACACAGTATATTACAACCCACTTTCTCCAAAAAGCATACATCTATTTTTTCGTCTTTGGCAATCCTGATGACTAAATGCTGATCTTCACCGATCAGAATATCCTCACTAAATCTATATTTATCCAATAATTCCTCACGGAACACACTTGACTGGATTGGAATGAGATATCCCTTCAATAAGTATCCAAAGATATTCTCAGTAAATTTTCTGCAAAGAGGGCTATAAGTAACTACTTCATGAGGTATCTGTTTTAAAGCAGTTGTTTCTCCAAAGAATGATTCATTGATTACTTCCTCACCCTTAAGGTATCTGCATTCAGAAAATACTGTCCCTATTTTTTCATCTTTTTCTAAAATACTTATACAATCTTTTAGATGTTCCTTTTCCCACCAGTCATCTGAATCAAGAAAAGCAATATACTTACCTCCGGAGGCTTCAATTCCTGTATTCCTTGTAACACCTGCTCCTCTTTTATCTTTTAAGTTATTTATCAACCTGATATTGTTATTGTCTCTTATAAACCCTGTTACAATTTTTTCAGTTTCATCAGTTGAATGATCATTTACAATTATTAATTCCCAATTTTTATAGCTTTGTTCTATAACACTTTCAATAGCTTTTGGTAAAAACTTTGCTCTATTATATGTTGGAATAATCACGCTGACTAAGGATTTGTTATCTGACCCACTAACTTTATTCATTTATAACTTACCTCCAAATTGAGCTCTTTTCTATTATCTCAAACTATGTCTTATTTGACGAATCATTTCTATAATCGTTAAAGGAAGAAAGGAAGCACCCCAAAAGAGCCAGTTTTTCCAATTAAAAAACTGGTAGCAGATACCTCGAAAGAATAGTAATCTGGATTCCTTAAAGAGGTTTTGACTAAAATAGCTCCAGCCAAGAGACCAGCAACGTTGACTCAGAACTTCCTTAACTAAACCCTGAAGCTCACGGGGAACCCAGTTGTTCACAAGATGTTTTTCGAAAACTCTGATATTAGCATGACCCCACCGAAATCTTCTAACATCAGTAGCTCCAGATAAACTATCCAAGCGATACCGATATTTATAGAGTACACGGTTGATATAGATAAACTTATATTTTTTGGCAATCCGTAGCCAGAGGTCATAGTCCTCACCGATCTTGAATGTTTCATCAAACATGCCGACTTCCTCCATGACCTTTTTCTTCACAAAAACCGAGGAAATGCAGCTACCAATGAGCAATTCTCGATAAAACCAGCCATAGGCAAGGTCTGTGGTTGCACTTCTATGCTTGTTAAACCAAACCTTGAACCTGTCAGCGCAATTCGATTGTTGGATGACACCAGATTCATCAAACTTCAAATAATCCGTGAAGGCTAAGCCAGCCTCTGCATATTGTTGAAAAGCTTGTACTGTTTGCTTTAGTATATCTGGAAACCAGATATCATCAGCATCCAAAAAAGCGATATACTCCCCTCTTGCTGCTTTTATGCCTGTGTTCTTGGCCTTTGATGGACCACCGTTTTCTTGGTAAATATAGTTAATTTCTTTCTCAAACGATTTAGCTACATCTCTGGTATTATCCGTTGAACCATCGTCAACTACAATAATTTCAAAATTTTTATATATCTGATTCAAAATAGATTCTATTGTCTCCCCTATATACTGAGCACAGTTATAAGTAGGGATTACAATTGAGACTTTAGAAGATACTGTTGGCACTGACAAGTTTTATTCTCTATTAAAGTATTTATAAAAAACATCTAAGTAGTAAAAAATTTTTAAATTTATTTAGAACCAATGTAAAATCTTATCCTTCCTGCAAAAAATCCAATAATGTAAATAAATCTTAGTTGTTCAATAAAAGCATTCTGTGGATAAAAAATTTGTATCCATAAATATTTGAATAATTCTTGAATGAGCTGTTTTATAGAATATAAAGGTATACCCAAAATATTTCTATAACCATAATATCCCATCCGGATTCCTCGCAATTCACCCTCATCATATCTCCATTTTCTAAAATATGATTTTTTAATTCGATGTGCAGGTATACAGTGATACACTAAAATATCAGGAGAATAAAGAATCTTCTCTCCTCCTTTTAATAATGATTGAAAAAACTCTGTCTCCTCATCTGCATATAATTTCGTTGGTAGTCGGCCTAGAGTAGTATCAAAATATCCATACTTTTGAAACAAGGAAGACTTAACTGCAAAGTTGGCTCCCCATATCTCAGGAGAATCTATATAAAAGGGATTTTCTCCATAGTCAAGTAAAGCCAAATAGCCATATAAATCCTTTGTTAACCACTTTGGACATGGTTTCTCCCATATAGGGAGTATTTTGCCTCCGATACAACCTACATAATCTTCCTTGAATATTCTATCAATATTGTGGATCCAGCTTTTTTCAACAATGACATCATCATCAGTAAAGGCGATGATCTCACCTTTTGCCTCCTTAACTCCTGTATTCCGAGCATGGGAATGCCCCTGCTTTCCTTCAAAAACATATCTAATATTTAACTCAGAAGACCTTACAAAATCTTCAACTACTTTTCTCGTATTATCACTGGAATTGTTGTCTACCACAATCACTTCCCATGACAAGTTTACTGGAACTGACATTTCTTTAAGACTCTGAAGTGTCTTCCTTAAACTTTCAGAACGGTTGTATGTACAGATAATTAAAGATATCAATTAACTTCACCTATGATCTTACCCCGAAAATATGGACACACACAATTAGACAGCATTAACTTTTCCTTCATAAGTTAATCTTTCAAAGTTTTCAGGTGACATATACCTTAAAGCCGAATGTCTTCGTTCCCGCTTGTAAAACATTTTAATATATTCAAATATAGAAAGCCTTGCTGATTCCCTGGTCTCATAACTCTCAAAGAAGACATGTTCTGTCTTTATTGTGTTAAAAAACGTCTCTGTTATTGCATTGCCATAACAATTACCTTTACTGCTCATGCTTTGTCTTATCCCATGGGCTTTTAATATCTTTACTATGTCGTTACTGGCATATTGTATTCCCTGGTCAGAATGAAATATCAACCCATGGTCTGGATTCCTTTCTGCCAGTACTTTAAGCAAAACTTTTTTCACTATATATATCACTTCTTAAATATCTTTCCAGTGCCCACTCTACTATTTTTCTGCTGTATATATCAAGTATTATTGACAGATACAGCCAGCCTTCTTTTGTCCAGATATTATATCTGATGACCATACCTGATTCTTCTCCTCTGCCATAAATTCCTGCTGCAACAAATCAGCAGCTGTGGTTTTCTCATGGTTAGATCTTGTCGTCACCTTAAACCGGCGCTTTGTCTTTGCCATTATCTTATTTTCCTTCGTAAACATGGCTATCCTGTTACGGCTGTATGGGACTTCTTTCTCTTTTGATAATGTACTCTTGGCTATCCCTAAATCTCGCGCTACTGATTCCTTGCTTCTGCCTCCTTCTAATACCAACTTCACCGCGTCTCATTTGAACTCCTTATCATATATTCTACGATTTCCTCCCATGGCTCACATCTCCTATCTTTATTATTTACTTTTTGGTTTCGGTGTGTCCACTTTTTTAGGGTAAGATCAGATTTTCTGCTCTCGGGTTTTTGGCAAGCCAGTTCCCGAAAGGATTTATTTGCTTGCCAAAATACATATTGATTTTCCCATCAAGTGCCTCAAATACCTTGTTAAAATTCTCAATTTCTACTGTAGATGAAGAAAGATAAACGTATAGTGTTCCATTATCATCATGCAACAACTCAAACTTTCTACAGGTTGCCCGTCTCTGTTCTGAATTATATTTAAAATCAAAAAGCCATTTCATATATTCTATCCATTTTGACGGACAAGTATAACCATTATATTTTGCAATGTCATAATCTGGTGTTACATAGGATAATGCTACAACAACACATTTTTCTTCTTTCAAATGATAATATTCTGGAAGAGATTCATTGTTATAAAAGAATAGAAGGAGATCTGCATCAAGCACTTTTTCTCTCTCAAAAAAATATTGTAAATGATTTTGAGTAGTCCAATCCGTTAAAATCACACACTCCTCAGGTATAAGTTTTGCCATCCTCCAGGCATTACGATAATCTGTTCCTTGGGTTTGATGGAGCGCTAAAGCATTTTTGCCATTTTTTGCAGAAATAAAGGCTATAAACAAAATCAAGACAACAGGAATAAGTTTGTTAAGGAATCTTAATTTTTTTTCTTTACCCAATAAATCCTTTATGGATAGGGCAAACAAAAGCATGATTGGAACCAATGTTGTGATAAAAAATTCTTTCTCACCAGGCAACCACCAAAGAAAAAAGATGAAATATGTCATTATCCAGATTAGCAAAAATCTTCGAAACTTATTATGATATGTTGCAGGTTTGCTAGCTTTCACTAAATTCCAAATAAACAGAATGATTAGAAAGGATACCGCAATGTAGCGAAACCTCCTAGGAAGTTCAACGACATTCCACAATTGGCTCTTCAGAAGCTTTTTGATACCAAGTAAACTGAAATGCTCAAGGCTTCCCCAATTAGGATCAGGATAAAAGCTATAACTTAAGCAGAATCGAAGAAAGTTTGCAGCAGTCCTGTTTTCATCAATAGAAAAAAAGGCTAATATATATGCTAATAATACAATTATACCAGAAAGGGACAAAATTATTATTAAAGACTTATATCTTTGTTTGTTTTGTGTAGCAATGAAATAGTAACTAAATGGAATGCAAAATAACACATTTGTTTGATGATAAAATATAGCCATTGTGAGTAATAGTAAAAGCGCGATAACTTTAGCATTATCGAATTTGTTCGACATGAGACGAGTAGTCATAATTAATACGAATAGGGTAAGACAAGCTGTAGCAGGGATATAAACTTCTATTTGTGTTGAAAACACCAAAATTCCCCGAGAAATAAGGAGAAGAATTGTTAATAATGTGGAAAAGAAGGAGGAAAAGACTATTACGTCTTTAAGAATAACATAGAATGACAAGATGACTACCGTAGCTAATATGATATTATGAAGTTGAGCAGCAAATATTACATCGCATGATTTACATATCAACGTAATAGCCGAATAGGACAAGTAAATAATTGGGGTAAATAAAAGATGGTGAGGATGAAACATTCTCTGTCCTGTTTTGGCAGATAAGGCATAACTAAGACTGTCACCTGTTTGTTGAGTTGCTCGTAACATAAATAGGAGCAAGAATGTAACTATAAAAATAGACACGACCGGTATAATTTTAATTTTGGTTCGTGAAAGCATGATTCAGATAGAACCTCCTTATAGTTCGCTACATTAAGGAATACTCACAGTTTATATCTAACTGCCAAAAACATTAAAGCTTCCTCGCCTTAAGCAAACATTTCCATAGATTACTTTCTCTTCGATCAGACGAATTGTTTACGATTTTGAGTGATAGAGATATTCTTGCCGCTCAACGACCGAGTTGAGCGATGGTTTGGATAACGAAGCGAACTGGTTCACGAATGTTATGCGACCGGTCGCTCCAGCGTTTTGTTGGCGTGTCGCGAATCAGCGCACAGGCAACGAAATTATGATTTAGGGTAATATCATACAATATTCTCATATAACATAATCAACTAAAGTAACTTTTCACCTGTTTATCAAATATATTGTACCAAAGCTCTTTGGACTTTTTTGCCTCAAGGCTAAGCTTTTCCCGGAAAACTCCGTCCTCAAATAATTGTACAATATGATTTACTGCCTGATTTGTACTGGTCTCATTTAGAGGTAGGGCTAATCTTCCATCTTTCCAAAAACCACAAAGCCCACGAGCTTTTTGTAAGTAATAATCACCATCATGAATACAGACCGCTGGAACTCCCTGACTTAAAGCAAAAGTACAAAAATGGTACGATACTCCGACTACACCAAATGCCTTGCCAAGTATTCCCTTGACCAGACCTGGAGTCAGGTTATTATTCTCCATCACTAATATTTGTGCAGAACGCACTAATTTAGCCAACTCTTTTCCTGATACGATATCACTATCACCCGGATTTAATGCTATAGGAACAATCACTATCGGCATTTGAAAATAAATTCCAATTTTATCTAAAATAACAGCAATTTGTTGTAAATGCCTCTTTTGCTCTAACGCATAGAATGCAATACGGACGTTAAACGCCAGAAATTCATTTTCTTTTAATCCATATTGGTCTAAAAGATTTAATATAAGTTCATCATCTGCTGGAGAAAGTCCAAAAGAATCATCTCCCATAACTTCAAATTGTTTCGCATCTATATGAGCTTTTTGACAAAAACTCAAGGAATCTATCGGTTCACGCAAACCTACAAAATTAGACTTACGCAAAACTCTGCACAAAGCCTTCTTAAGTATATTGGACTTAAATGGTCCTATTTGCTGACCTGTAAGTACTATAGGTTTATCCTGTTCAGCAAATGTGAGTAGCAAACAACTCTTTTTAAACAGTTCTTCAAGAAATGTATCAGTCAGGTTACCACCACCAACGATGTGCAGAGCATCAAACTGTTCACAAAATTCACTCAGTTTTATGCTCTTATTTTCTGTTTTTGAATAATTAGCAATTGAGAGTGAACCTGCTGGAAAAAATCTTCCCAGACTCCACAATGTAATTTTACGAGACACCTTTCGCCAACAATTGCGGTATCTCCTGAAAAACGGTACACCTGCAAAAATATTCATAAAAAAAGATTTCACTATATATTCATTATATTCCTTTTGTCTGAATACCCCAGGAAAATCCCATATCACAGTCTTTAAACTCTGACTATCTACCACAAATATTTCAGCTTCTGGTAAAATGCTCTTAAGTCTTAAGACAACTCCTTCTATCATAGCAGTGTCCCCTAAGTTGCCATATGCACCATGATCTACAAGGAGTTTCATTTTTTTGTTAGCCATATATATGCCACCGCTCTCAGTTAGGTTATAAATTTTATCATATTATTAATAATACTTTCCCCATCATAGACTGAAATAATTATTAATATCGGTGGTTGATAATTGAAATCATCCTTACCCAATTCTATGCACAATCTTTACACTTTCAAGTAGGAATCTTTTCGTCAAATTGCTTTATGATTATCACATAACAATTAACATACCAATAACCTTACGGAACTGACTTCAAATTGATAAGGAGTTTTCTTACTATTTTCTTTAAGCGTTTAATAAAACCGATTTTCTTGAAACCGCTTAGCCTCAGTCGCCTTATTCCTCTATAATATCGCTCAGTTAGACAATCATTCAGAGCTTTTGCCAAAGCAGGATCATTACCTAACCTTTTAACAGCCTCCAAGTTTTCTTTGTAAGAAGGGATGTTTAATGGATTTGATATTTCAACCCGAGCTAATGCTTCTAAATCCAGTGGACGTTTAAAGGTCGTACAACGTTCCAATACACCGGCTATTCGCAGGCTTACCATTGTACGTAAACATTTTTCACACTGACAGCAATTGTAAGCTCCTTGCCGGTTCTCCCAGCAGACTCGAAGCGATTTCAGAGCAATGTCATTCAATGCGATTTGCTCGACTTTTTCAATCCTAGTGGCTTCGCAACCATCATGCACTATCTCTGTCTCTTCAGTGCTCCATAATGGGTCCAGTATCGGATGAGAACCTGTTGGAAGCAGGTTGGTGTAAGAGAGAGAAGCAGCAATGTAAACCTTTTTCAGTTGTGGTGACAGTAGAAGAGCAACACTCGCTAAGGCTGCACCATGATATAGTTTCCACGGAACATAACAATCGGAGAACTCTCGCAAATTAGTCTCTACTTCAATAAGTTGCTTATGGAGTTTGCTGGCAATATCCCGGATCGCTTGAGACACTTTGGCACGTAGCAAAGTGTCATCCAATCGGATGTCGAAACCGTGTACAAAAATTAGTTTGGTGATTTCATTGCGATTTTTCAGGAGTGTATAGAAGGAATCAACACCTCCAGTGAAAAAGCACCCAACACCTCTGTCGGTATTAGTAACAGATTCAGAAGTATTCTTGGTTTTGGCTTCGACTGAAATCTTTTGGAAGCTCCGATCCCAAACATGAAAAATTTCCTGAATTCTGGGAATAGATTCTAGAAGTTTTGGGAAAACATCTCCAGTTATTCGCAGGGAGCCATCCGCTTTCATTGCAGGTAGCAGTGTTGCTGCCAAAAAAGTCTCAGCTCCGGCAGATAAAGAACCTCCCGTTATCCGGTAGTATATCTCATAGCAACTTCCATTTATGTTAATCGAAGCAGAAACGACCTGAGACACGTCCTCGTCTGAATACCTTGGCTCACTAACTATTACCATTGTCTTTTTTTAAATCCATTAATTGTTATCTGATACTTCATGTATAACTATTATGATGCATGTATCAGCTATTTCATTCCTCTTTTATAATATCCCAAGATACCGGGACATCAATAATGGCATACTCCGAACTTGGCAGTTTTTTGGCTATTTCATCATTCTGAATATTTATAATTAAATCTGGTTGTCCAAATTCATCCAATACACGACCAGTTGATATATCAGTAAGAAAGAGTCGCATCCTGTAGTTATTAGGTAGTAAATTACAATTAAACTGACATGTTAATCTCCTAACTCCAGGTTTTATAACTATGTTTCCTATTTCTGAGCTAAGTCCAATGTAATCCTGCCCATCATGGCTTCCAATTTTAATAATTAAATGCGATTCTGGAAACCCTAGTGGCAAATTGCATTCTATCATTAATTTAATTGGGGACCCAAAAGGAATTGATGAAATTTTACTTCCAGAACAGTTAATTGGCGTAACAGTAAATGCCATATCATTTGATAAAATTGATTTGCTTTTGTTGCCAGATATTCTACTAACAAAATCGCGATAAGTTTTGATAGCATGGTTTGGATCTCCTATATGTTTTATTTCTCCATGTGCAAGCACAATAACTTTGTCACACAATCTTGCAACTTGCCTAACATTATGGCTTACAAAAATCAAAGTTGTACCACTGGAAATGACTTCTCGCATTTTTAATAGAGACTTTGCTTGGAAACCAGCATCACCCACACTTAACACCTCATCTACAAGCAAAATCTCAGGGTCAACATGAGCAGCAACAGAAAAACCCAATCGTGTATACATACCGGATGAGTACCGTTTTACAGGAGTATCTATGAAATCCTCAAGCCCTGAAAATTCGACAATCTCATCGAATTTTTTATCTATTTCATTTTTTTTCATTCCAAGAATAGCACCATTCAAATATATATTTTCTCTTCCGGTAAGGTCCTGATGGAAACCGGCTCCAACCTCGATTAATGCACTTAATCTGCCATTAACCTTGATGTCCCCTTTGTTGGGTTTTAAAATTCTGCTTAGCAATTTAAGTATTGTGCTCTTCCCAGCTCCATTGGGACCAATAATGCCAAGCGCTTCTCCACGCTTGACTTGGAAAGAAACATCCTTGATGCTCCAGAACTCTTTATCCAGCAATTCTTCTTTCTGACTCCCTTTGAAAACCCTTTTAGTCATAGAAGGAATAAAATCTCTGAGAGAGTTGTGCTTCTCTCCTTTTTTAAATTTTTTCCAAACATGATCAAATTCTAAAACTACATCATCCATTAAAATTCCTTATATATTTTCAGCAAAAGCAGGTTCGAGATTATCAAATATTTTCCACGAAACTAAAAATCCAATTATTGCCCAACAAGCGGAATAGGTTAGCCAGAGAAAATCAGGCGGATGATGTAATACAACAACATCATTTATAGCCTCAAGAATAGAACCTATTGGGTTTAGAAGCATTATTGGAGCCCACTTGCCAAACATCTTTACCTCGTAAAAAACTGGGGTAAAGAATATTCCGAATGTAAGGATTACCTCAACAATATATTTTACATCTCTGAAGAATAGATTAGAGCATGACAAAAATAAACCGAAAGCAGCCGTTATAAGAATTAACAAAATTAAAAGAACAGGAAGCCACAATAAATAGATGCTCGCTCCTATTCCTGCTATCACAAGTATTACAAAGAGCACCACAGCGGCGACTGCAAAATCAAATAGATTTGCCAATACTGATGAAAGCGGCAAAACCTCCCGAGGAAAATAGATTTTTGTAACAAGATTGCTCTTACCTACAAGGCTGTTTGTTGCAAACCGAATTGACCCGACAAAGAACGCCCAAGGAAGAGCCTTGACAGAAACTGATGCCAATTCCATAAATTCCATTGGTTTTCCTGAGACAATAGAGAAACCTTTTTTAACAAGTATTCCTGCACATACAATCATCATTGGCATAAAAATAGCCCATAAAAAACCCATTACTGATTGCTTGTATCTAACCTTTATGTCCCTCCATGTAAGCATAAAAAGAAGATGTCTGTATTGAATGAGTTCGTTTATAGTTTCTCGCATTTTTTCTTTCAAACTCCTATATACACTTTTAAACTATCATTTTAGTTTTTAGTGCTAAATTATTTTTATTACTTATTAAAGCAGTTATTTTGAATACCATTCCAAAACTCTTCTCACAGCCAAGGTTACATCATCAATATCTTTGTCAGTCAACTTTGCTGAAAGAGGTAAGGAGATAGTTCTCTCAGAAATATATTTTGCATTTGGAAAGTCTTTGATATGAAAGCCAAAAGTCTCTCTATAGTATTTATGCAAATGTAAAGATATAAAATGAATGCCCGTTCCAATATTTTCTTTTTGTAAAGCTTTTTGAACAGTATCACGGTCTACTTTTAGTCTATCAATATCAAGTATTAATGTATAAAGGTGTCTTGCATGAATGGTTTTATTTTCTGGTTTTGGTGGTAAAGATACTGGTAAATCTTTAAAAGCATCATCATATTTTTTCCATATTTTATTCCGCTTAATAAGATATTTATTTATTCTTTTCATTTGATGAATTCCTATAGATGCCTGCAAGTCCATCATATTGTATTTGAAACCTGGGAAAGTGACTTCGTAATGTTTAAACCCTTCATCTGAATACCTCTTCCATGCATCCCTACTTAAACCGTGCAAACCATACATCTTTATTTTATCAGCCCATTCTTCATTATTAGTGGTAACCATTCCCCCTTCTCCTGTTACTATATTCTTAGTAACATAAAAGCTAAAACATGTTAAATTTCCAATGTTACCAATTTTCTTCTCTTTATAATATCCTTCAATACAATGAGCAGCATCTTCTATAACAATTAAATTATTCTCCTTTGCAATTTCAAGAATAGCATCCATATTGCAAGGTCTTCCGGCAAAATGGACAGGAATTATTGCTTTAGTCTTTTTTGTCAAAACACTTTTTATTTTTTCTGGATCAATATTCATGCTCTCTTTCTCAATATCCACAAAAATCGGTTTTGCTCCTACATGAAAAATTGAATTAGCTGTTGCACAGAAAGTCATAGGTGAAGTAATCACTTCATCGCCCTTTTGAATACCAGAAACTATTAGTGAAAGATGTAATCCTGCGGTACAGGAATTTAAAGCTATTGCAAATTTTGAACCTACATACTCTTTAAAAATATTTTCAAATTTTTCTACTTTAGGCCCTGTGCCTATCCATCCACTCTTTAACGAAGCAACAACTTCTTCTATTTCTTCCTTCTCTATTATTGGATTCCCAAAAACCAAAAATTTATCTCTAACAGGATCCCCGCCATTTATTGCTAATTCTTTTCTCGCCATAGATATTCTATTCAAAAACTGTATTTTCTATTACACTTTCAAAAGAAGTAAATCTAAAATCTTTTATCAGCTTGCAAAATTTGGTTTCAGTTTTTTCTAAATTTAAATAATGTCTGAACTTTTTAAAATAACTAGCTTTAATCTTAGGTTGTCCAGGATCGAATTCCCACGGATGAACATAAATTATAGCAAATTTGTTTTCAACTAAATTTATTCTTTTTATTCCCCATTGTATAAATTTATAAGGGAATAATCTAAAGTATCCTCCTCCTGCAATCGGAATATTGTAATTTAAGACTTTCACTGTGGAAAGAGGAAACTCTAGGATTCTCCCTACTCCTTCTCGTTCCACATAATGGGGATTTCTAGGAAAGTTAGGAATTCCATATCTATCATGATGAATTGGAAAGATACTTGAATCATATTGAAAGCCCATCTCAATCAAAATATCTAATGCCCAAAGTGAATCTTTTGTTATAGAATAAGTAGGTGCTCTATAGCCTATAACTCTTTCACCAATTAAATCTTCTAAAATAGATTTTGCTCGTTTTGTATCTTCCTTAAATTCTTCCTTTTTCTGCGCAAATATCATCTTGTGCGAAAAACTATGGCACCCAATTTCATGCCCCTGATCTTTTACTTCTCTTACAAGATTTTTATATTTCTCAGCAACCCATCCTAAGAAAAAAAAAGTAGCTTTAGTATTTTCCCTATTTAAAAGTTCTAGCAAACGTCTAGTATTTTTTTCAATACGGCTATCAAATTTACCCCAGTCATTGAAATCTACATAATTCTCGAAAGCTGTAACATGAAAATAATCTTCTACATCAACAGTTAAAATATTTGTTAGTATGTTTTTATTATATGAACTACTTGTTTTAATTTTTTTTTCATTAAAATTATTCTTACTTTCATAATTCATGCCATTTCCTTACTCATTATCATAACCTGAATGGTTTTAAAATATATATATAGATCTAAAACTAAAGAAATATTCTGAATATAATATATGTCATATTGCAGTTTTTCCAAAGTATCTTCAACCGTAGAACCATACCCATATTTTACCTGTGCCCATCCTGTTATTCCTGGCTTAACAGTAAATCTTAATGAGTAATAAGGAATTTGCTTTTTAAGTTTCTCTACAAAAAATTGTCTTTCAGGCCTTGGACCGATAAATGTCATCTCTCCCTTTAATACATTGATAAGCTGTGGGATTTCATCAAGTCTTGTAGGTCGCAACAATTTTCCAACTCTTGAAATTCTTGAATCATTTTTTTTAGCCCAAACCGGCCCTGATATCTTTTCTGCATCAGATTTCATTGACCTAAACTTTATAAGTTTAAAAGGCTTTTCATTAAGCCCGATTCTTTCTTGAACATAAAAAACAGGACCAGGAGAATCTATTTTTATCAAAATAATTATAATAATCATTAATGGAATTGCTATAATTAACCCAACAAGAGAAAGAATCACATCAATTATTCTTTTAACTTTAAAAACAAAAGAATTTCTCACGCTTTCAAAACCGCTAGAAAAAATAAACCAAGAATCTCTAACATGTTTTATTGGAATTTTGCCTGTAATCTTTTTATAGAAATTAGGCATTTCAGTAATCTGAATACCAATCAACTTAGATTCCAAGAGAGCAGATATTAAGTCCTGATGTTTTTCCTCATATGCAGAAACAATAATTTTACTTATTTTTTCTTTTTTAACAATGTCAACTAGATTATATCTATTGCCTATTATATTAACTCCCTCAAATCCATTACTTTGAGAATTTCCATTTTTATCACTTATTATCCCTACAATATTATAAGAAAATACTGGTGATTTATGTATTTCTTTTATTATTTCCATTATAGACCAATCACTTCCTACTAAAAGAATATTTTCTGGAAGCATTGGTTTTTTTGAAATCAAATAAAAAATATACCTCCATAATAAAAATAAAATAATAAAATTAATACCCCATAATATCAAAAATCCTCTAATAAGTTTAAGATAAAAAACATAACTCAGAATAACAGCTGCAACAATTCCAGTAGCGTTTACAGCAATTATCCTAATTAAATACCTTAGCTTTGTAAGACTTAAATTTATGTCGTAATATTCAAAAAAATACAATACTACTAAATATGTTACTAACAAAATTAAAATCTGAAGCCAGTTTTCTTTTGTTTTTTCATAATCTCCGGTTCTGATTCTAAATGATAAAATAGCAGTAAAAAATATAACTAAAAAATCACCCAAAAACAGTAAAAGACCTAAGAGCTTCTTCTTATTTATAGGAATATTTGATATAGAAACCATTTATAAACTCAAAATATAACAGCAACTAAAATTTAAGATATAACTTATTTCCAAAAGAGGGCAAGTATTACCCCAAGGATAAGCCATAAAGGGATAGAGATAATTATTGTCAAAAGCATACCCTTGAAAAAACTTAACTGACTTTCCATCTGCCTTTTCTCAAGAGCTCTGTTCAATGACATCTCAAGTTCTTCAAAATTTATAGGCTTTTCCAAAAAGTCATATGCACCTAGCTTTATTAATTCTACTGCGGAAGGAACAGACCCATAGCCTGTCAAAACTATAATGACAGCATCTTTATCAATAATTTTTAATCTTTTTACAAAATCTTTTCCATCTAAGTTCGGCATTCTCATATCTGTAATCACTAAATCGTAATTGCTTTTTTTAAACTTTGATAAACCTTCAATTCCATCAGAAGCTACATCAATTTCATGCCCTAAAGATGAGACTAGTTTAAAAATTGCCATCTGCATTGAAGTATCATCATCTACAAAAAGAATTTTACCCATAACAACTCCTACTCTTTCTTTTATTTTCTTACTTTAATTAGGTCTTCTATAAAAAGGATAGCTAAATAAACATTTAAATTTATTTAAAAATTAAGTTTTAAAAATCCTCTTTGATGCTTTTAAATTTTTTAAGAACAAAAATAAATTATTTTTTCGAAAGATTAAGCAATCAATTATATGTTATAATTCTATTTTGAATACTCAACATATCCATAAGCATAGCTATAACGATATGGATAATAAGGTGAAATTCCACTAATATTGTTTAAAATAATTCCTAAAATATTAACATTTTTCAAAAGGGAAAGGCCATGACTTATGACATCCCTTGGTGTTCTTCCTGCTTGTACTACAAGAAGCACACCACCGACATAAGTGGCTATAATTCTTGGATCTGTTGTTGAAATAATTGGCGGAGAGTCTATTATAACATAATGATTTTTCCCTTTAGACTCTTCCATTCTTAAAAAATCTGTCATTTTAGAAGTTGCTAACAATTCTGAAGGACTTGTCTGAGGTTCTCCAGCTGGAAGGATAAACAAATTATCAATTTTTGTCGGGACAATTAATGAATCTAGCTCTGATTCACCCTTAAGATAGTCCACTAACCCACGATTACCTCTAATACCAAATATTTTATGGATTGAAGGTATTCTCATATCTCCATCAACCAAAAGTACAGAATTTTGACGGTTATGAGCTAATATTATCCCTAAGTTACAAGAAGTTATACTTTTTCCTTCACCTCTTATGGAGCTTGTAACAAGAAAAGTGTTTATCGATTTGTTTCCAGATTCTGCTAATAGATGTGTCCTTAAACTCCTATATTGTTCAATAACAGGAGACCTAGGGTCTAAAAACATTACCAGATGTTCATTATATTCATCAGGTAAATCTAAGATTGTTTTAATTTCTTTTTTCTTGTCTGAAACTTCAGAAAAAAAATTTTTGATTTTGATTAAACCTTTAAGTTTAATCAATTTATTCAAAACTAAATTTATCTTTTCCATAACTCTATTGAAATATTGTTGATAAAAAATATAATTTTTATTTTATGGATTATATTTTAGAAATTCAAGGATTATAAGAGCAAAAATACAAATAAGATATATTATTCCTATAATGCCTCCAGTCAGATTAACTTTCTTTGTTATTTTGATGTCGGTATCAGTTAATATTGTTGGTATTGTCCCTATGATTGGGATTTCAAAAAATTCTTTTGCTTCATTTAAATCTCTGATTGAATGATCAAAGTATTCCAATAGCACAATAACCCCAACTCCTACTCCAACACCAAAAAATAGTCCTAATAAAATTATCCTTGCTCTGTTAGGTTTAATAGGATTTATTGGGATTCTCGGTGGATCTACTATTCTAAATTTCTCTCCTTGTTCATCTGCCTGTAGCTCCTTTGATATTCTTGCCTCTTCTAAACGCCTCAAAAGCATTTGATATATTTCTTCATTTACTCTATAATCTCTAGTAATTCTAGTTAGCTCTTCTTCCTGTTGAGGTACTCCCTGAGCTTTTTGTTGATATTCTCCAAATTTCCTTTCAAATTCATTTATTCTTGACTGATAAGATGTTATTTCAACTTCTATCGAACTTAAATCTTCCTTGATCTTTTGGTATACAGGATTTGGCAATGAAGTTTCTGGATTAAGCATAGCCTCATTGCTCTCTTTTTTATCCTTTGAGGTTAATTGTTTTTTAATTTTTTCTATCTGCTTTTTTATTCTTACTACTTCAGGATATTTATCAGTATAATTAATCAATAAACTTTTGAGTTGTTCTTCTAAATATCTTAATCTATCCTCAGTATTTCCAAAAGGATTTATGAAAGGTTTTTCTTCTTTGAGCTGTTCGAGTAATTTATCTTTTTTTAACTTTGCAATATTCAAAGACAATCTCGCTTCAGCTAAAGCTGCTTCATAGCTAGACAACTTTGATAAGTTAGTATTTATTTCTCCAGGAAGTTCTCCTAAATGTTTTTCTTTAAAACCTTTTAATGTCGCTTCAGATTTCTCTAAATTTTTCTTGTATTGATCCAGCTGGTTATTGATAAAAGTAAAAACCGAATGAGTTTCTGATCTAGATTCAGTTAAGACTGATTCAACAAAGTTGTCTATTAAAGTCCTTATCACAAGCATACAGATTTTAGGTTTTGCATCCTCGTAAGAGATTTCAAAAAGATTGACCCCTTTTACATTAACACCAATATTATCCCTCATTTTACTTATTAAATTTTCTAAACTGCTAAGTCCTTTTAAATTTACATCAAGGTCAAGTTTTTTTATAATATCTATAAGATTTCCTGTGCTGATAATCCTCTCTTTAAATGTTCTAACTTTGCTAACCATTTCATCTCCAACAGCTTGTTGGCCAACAATATTTCTTAAAAGATTCTGTCTCTCAATCAATATTAGACTTTTAGAAACATATACTTTAGGGAGGAAATAACTTATAATAGTGGTAACTGTTGTTATTATGAAAAAAACTGTCAAAAAATGAATCCTTCTTTTATAAAATATCTCTAAGTAGCCTCTTAAGTCTATTTTGTCTTTTTTTACCATCTTATATTCTGAACCTATTCAAAAATAAAGACCAAACACCTTACTAGATGAGAGGAAAATGTTGTCATCATATTCACCACTAATGCTAAAAAAACCTTTCAATGTTAAATTTGCCCCTTGTGTGTTAAATGGAGTTAAAAGTAATAAAAAAAGAATAGAGGAAATATTGTAAAAATATTTTTTCTCTCAAAAAGAATGTCTTTGTAAGAAAAATTTTGAATCTTTTCCCTCTTGAATCAATCTATCGAAAGACTTAGCTAGAAAAACCCTTCTGGAACAATTACAATATCTCCGGGATTTATCAATATATTTTTATCTATTTTTCTATCTTCTATTATATCTTTCATTTTCACTTTAATCTCCTCACTTTTATCACCTTTTTTACGTATCACTTTTGTTGCATTCTGGCTTGCAAAATCTGTAAATCCTCCAGCATCAAGAATAACATCCAAAATTGTCATCCCTTTTCTATAATTAATTGTTTTTGGATTTTTGACTTCCCCAACAACTGTTATTCTCCCACCATAATTATCATGAATAAAAATTGTATCATTTGGTAATAGGTCTATATTCATAGAAAGATCATTTTTCTCTATCAAGTCAACTAAATTTATATCATTTTTTTTGTTATTTCTAAGTATATAGGACTTTTCTAAATCTATATTATTAGTTCCTCCGATTTGTGCTAAAAATTGTAATAATGTTGTTTCTCTTTTTAATGTAAAAGCTCCAGATTGAGGTCCGACACCGTCCACAAACACATATACTTTAAAACTATTTATTCCTCTTACTATTACAGTTATATCAGGAGCTTCTATAAAATCTTTTAGTTTTTCTGTTATTACATCCCTCAACTGTAAAGGGGTAAACCCTTTTGCCTGAATATCATCTAATAGGGGAAGCGATATTTTACCGTCAGGTCTGACTACTACTTCTGTACTCAGTTCCGGATTTTTCCAAACTGAAATCTGTAAAACATCCTCTTCTCCAATAATATAATCAGAAG
>Ga0156233_131_pt2 | contig 107717 bp, 90 predicted proteins | sample RifCSPlowO2_12_FD_107880 | JGI IMG/M metagenome (GOLD analysis project Ga0156233, IMG submission 107880) | Candidatus Schekmanbacteria bacterium RIFCSPLOWO2_12_FULL_38_15
ATATGGTTTCATATAATGACAGTTGAGACAAAATGTTGGGTTTTTTGTCCTGTAAAAAACAAAAATATTCAGAGCTATTGCAAAAGCTATTAACCCTGAAATAATAAGAATTATCTTCCTCTTCCTCTGCCAGATACCATTGCCGATTTTTTTTATACTGTTAACCATAATCTTTTCAAAATTCCTGTGGGTAGCCGCAGGCTTTAGCCTGCGTCCAAAAGAAGTTCAAATTCCAAAGCTCAAAGTTCAAATGAATTCCAAAGCTCAAAATCAAATAAAGTTCAGATACCAATAATGTTTTCTTCTTTGGATTTTGGACTTCATTTGGCATTTGAATTTTGAAATTTGGATTTTAAACCCCGAACGCTTAACCTTTCGCCTCTCTCTTTTTCATTATCCTCTCATACTCCAGCGGATGTTCCTCCAGCATTTCTTCTTTTGTCAACCTTCCATTCCACCATACCCAGCTCATTGGAAATACTCTGGGGTTCAGGTGGACATTATAAAAATGCCATATAAGAATTGCTAGGGCACAGAGCAATCCTTCATCGCTGTGCGCCTCTTTTGCAATATCAACAACAAACTTTCCAAATAAATTAATTGAATTAATTTCAAACCACATAATTATCCCTGAGCCTATCATTACAATACAACCCCAGTAAACTGCCCAGTAGTCAAATTTTTCAATGTATGAAAATCTTCCAAATTTTGGTCTTTCACCTGAATAACCAAAGAAATATTTTATCATCTTTATTACATCAAAAAAGTCCTTTGGTTTTGGAATGAGTTCAATAAAATCATTTCTTCCCTGCCTGAAAAAAAGAGTATAAATCACACAGTGATATGCAAACATTATTGTCAGGCCTATTGCGCCCATCCTGTGGAGAATAGTGATAACCTTTATTCCTCCCAGTGAATTTATAATAAAGGAACTTATGCCGGCTTCATGAAATTTCTCAGGCATGCCGGTTATGATTAAAAGAAGAACGCTTGCAAACAATGTCATGTGCTGAAGTCTAAAGTTCAATCCAAACCTTAAAAAAGTTTCTTCTTTTTCCTCTTCAAGGACTTTCTTTTCTTCTATTTTCTTCTTTCTTAAAAACTCCTTTACGACTTCTTCCCTCGCTCCTTTAACACGGGCAATCAGAGCGTTAGCCATTTCATCAGCAACATCGTCGCTTATCCCATCCTCAGTTTTCTTTTCGATATCTCTAATTATGCTTTTTTTTATCTCTTCCTTGAGATGGGTTTCATTGCTTCCGGAAACTTTCTGGTTAGAAAACTGTTGTTCCTCTTTCTTGTTTTCATCTGATTTTTCCATAATCAAAAAAACTCCAAAAGTCATAACTTCAGAACTTGCCCAAATTACTTATCAGTTTTTTTCTTTTTTCTTTCTTCTGTAAAGGTCAAAGAAAATATGTGTAATAAGCGCAATCATTGTTGAAATTGTTAACCACTTAAATCCCTGCGCTACATAAAATATTATCCCAGCTTCTTTTTTCTTTGGATTTACATGAATTTTACCCTTTGCAAAATTGATGTTTGCACCAGGATGGCACTTGCCGCACATCGCCGGAATATTTGCTTTGTTTATCGAAGACTTCGGGTCAATTGACGGTCTTATATCATGGATGCCATGACAGCTTGAGCAGTTTGCAACAGTTGTGGAACCAAACTCGCTTGCCACCCCGTGAAAACTCTCTTTAAAGGTTTCAACCTGTTCAGTCTCAATTCCGTATTTTTTCATTATCTCAACCTTTGAATGGCACTTTGAACAGGACCCTGATATATGCTCTTTTGATACAGTTGATTTCGGGTCATTAGGTCTTCTTATGTTATGCTCTCCGTGGCAGTTGGTGCAAACAGGAACATCCTTGTTACCTTTTTCAAACATTACACCGTGAATGCTTTCTTTGTATTCAATGTAAATATTCAGATGGCATTTTGCGCATGTCCTTGGAAGATTGTTTCTTGCAACCTGAGAAAGCCCGTCTGATGGTTTGAAAATGTTATGATTTCCGTGACAATCCTGACAAACAGGAGCCTTTTTGTTTCCTAAAAAAAATTCCTTTCCATGAACGCTGTCTTTGTATTCAGCGTATTTATCGCTTTGAGGTGCTCCTGCTATATTGCCTATAAAATGACACTGTTTTGAACAGTTAACAGCTTTTATCTCTCCCCTGTGAGGAATCTCTGTAATATCAGTATGGCAGTCAGTACACTCTCTTTTCCCGTGTACAGATTCCCTCAGTATCTTCTCGTTAATGTACAAATCCCGTACCTTCCCGCTCTCAAGAATCTTTCTGAAATCGGGTTTCCCGTGACAGGTGGTACATTTCTTGAGTTCTTCACAGTAAGCCCTCCCACCTACTAATAAAATAGTCCCCAATAAAATTAATCTTAAAAGTTTCTTCATAATACCTAATTTATTCCAATTGTCATTGCGAGCGAAGCGAAGCAATCTCACAAATCCCCCCTTATCCCCCCTTTACAAAAGGGGGGATGGGGGGATTGCTTCGTCGCTATCGCTCCTCGCAATGACATTAAAGCTGACCTTTGTTATTGAGCAGAATCAATCTTTGTTTCTTTCATCAGCTCCTCATACTCCAGCGGATGCCTTTCCTTCAGATCCTTTAGCAACATCCTCCCATTAATCCACGTCATATCCATTGGGAAAACATCAGGGTTCAGATGTGCGTTATACTGATGCCAGAGAAAGAGAACTAAAAAAGCAAGAGTCCCCTCATAGCCATGGACCACTAGGGTTACATCCATAACCCATTTAGGCATAACTGCCATTGAGAAATCCTTAAACCACAAAATAATCCCTGTTGCTCCCATGAAAAAAGTACCAGTTATAACCCCCCAGTACTGGAATTTCTGGATGAAGTTGAATTTCTCAAACCTGGCTTTCTCATTGCTTAACTTTAAATAATATTTCATTGTCATCATTAAGTCCTTAAAATCCTTCAGCCGTGGCTTAAATTTTAAAAATTCCCGGTGGAATTTTTCTGTAAAAAGTACTTGAAAAAAATGCCAGGTAACGGTAAGGATAAGGACAACTGCAAAGACCCTGTGTATTCTTCCCCGCATTTTGAACCCGCCTTCTAAATTAATCAGCATTTCCCCCCATGAGGTGTCGTGGTACATAAGAGCAAATCCTGTAAGAGATAAAATTATCATTGAAGTAAATAACAGAACGTGCTGAAGACGGAAGGTCAGATTGAATCTTATTACAAAACTCTCTTTTCTATTATTCATGATTGTTATCCTTGTCAAAAATTATCTTTTAGCGGGGTTAGAAAACCCCGCCTATCGATAGGCGGGACATTCTTGTCCCGCAGATGTTACAATTCTACCGCTTCCTCCTGAAATACCCATACAATTCCAGCGCAACATAACTAACAAAACAGACAATCAGTATACTTATAAACCATATATAAAACTGCCTTACATAGTATTTGCCTAAAGAACTTTCCTTCTTTGCCTCAACATGTATTTTTCCAATAGCAAATTTTCCTGTTGCTCCCGGATGGCATTTCCCGCAGGTTTTGGGTAAATTATCTTTATTGATTAGCGAATTTTTATCAGAAGATGGAAGTATGTTGTGGTAACCATGACAGCTTGCACAATTTGCAACAGTCACTTCCCCGAATTTGCTCGCCATTCCGTGATAGCTGTCAAGATAGGTTTTGTATCTTGCTCCCGGGATTCCGTACTTCTCAGTCAGTTTTACATCTGAGTGACAGACCGAGCAAGTTTCAGGAATATTTTTTGGAGCAACCTTTGAGGAAGGTTCAGAAGACGCTGCTATTGTATGTTCTCCGTGGCAATCAGTACACACAGGAGAATCCTTAATGCCACTTAAAATTGCCTTCCCGTGGATGCTCTCCACATACTGGCTATAGACTGAATCATGACACCTAGCGCATACCTTTGGAATATTCGCTTTGTTCTTCAAGGATTTTGGATCATCAGCAGGTTTTATTTCGTGGGCCCCATGGCAGTCGCTGCAAACAGCAGAAACAATAAGCCCCTTCTCCGTAATTGCACGTCCATGAATGCTTTTTTCGTATGATTTAATAAACTCTATTCCCGGCAGATTATATTTTTTTACAATTCTCTGGTCCTCATGACACTTTGTACATGTCTTTATCTGTTTCGCCGGTGAAGTTGAACACTCGGGGTCATCTGCACAGAGAATATAATGCTTTCCATGACAGGTTGCACATCCCGGAACATTTCTGTCGCCTTTGATAAATTCCCTTCCGTGCACACTTTGAGCAAAGCTTGCAAATTCTTTTTCGTGGCACGTCTTGCACTCAACTTTTTTCAGGGATTCTTTGTGAGGAAAATCTTTGATGTCTTTTAAATCATCATGGCAATAAATGCATCTTACATTTTTATGAACTGACCTGTTGAATTCCTTGCCCTCTACGAAAAGCAAAATCTCTTCGCCTGTTGCAGATTTTCTTGAAAGGCTTTTATCCTCATGGCATCCAAAACATTCCTCATTTGAAACACCGGCAGTCTGGCTTGAAGCCTTTAAAGGTAAAAAAATGATTAAAATCATCAGAAACATTGCTACAGGAAAATTCTTAAGCATTTTCTTCGCTCCTCTTTTCTATCTCTCCAAGTTCAAGCGGATGCTCATGTTCCATATCCTCCCTTGAAATTTTTCCGTTAAGCCAGATCCAGTTCATTGGGTAAACATCAGGATTAAAAATTACATAGTAGAAATGCCATACAATTATTGCCAGTGTTGCAAGCCAGGCTTCATAATAATGGATAACCTCTGAAACATCTGAAATCCATTTTGGAAAAAATTTCATTGTCTCAACTTCAAACCATAAAATAAAACCTGTGATTACCATCACAATCGTTCCCCATACCAGTGCCCAATACTCACTCTTTTCTATATAATTAAATCTCTTAAATCTCGGTTTCTCAGATGTTATCCCTAGCAGATACTTAATGTTCTGAAATACATCTATCGCATCTTTAACTACAGGAAACATCTCCTTCAGCTCATACCTCCCTCTTCTTGTAACAAGAAGAAAGTAAATATGGTAAATGGCAGCGCCAATCATAACAAGGGCTGCCAGCCTGTGAATAAGCCCTCGCAGATTCATTCCTCCCTCAACAACCCTCATTGGTGTTACCCACCACGCATCAGGGAATTTAAGGGCAAATCCTGTAATGACCAGAATTATGAAACTTGTTAGAAGAAGAAGATGCTGGATTCTTTCTGACAGATTGAAGCGCTCATACCATATCCCTGACACTGAATGATAAGTCCTTTTACCTGAAAGGGATACAAGAAGCTTTTTAAGAAAATCAAGACCGTTATGAAAAGCCATCCCGCCTATAGTAAATATGATAAGAACAATATAGAACCATTTCACATAAAACACAATTTTTGTTCCTATCTCTCCCTCTAAAGAAGGAATTACATGGATTGCACCTTTAGCAAAGTTTTTGCCCGCACCCGGATGACACTTGCCGCAGGTTACCGGCAGGTTATTTTTATTGATTGTTGATTTTGGGTCAGAAGAAGGAAGTATGTCGTGGACTCCGTGGCAACTTGCACAGTTTGCAACAATGTGTGAGCCGCCTCTTTTAGCAAGCCCGTGAAAACTGTCAAGATAGCTTGAGACCCTCTGCGCAGCTACTCCGTATTCTTCTGTCAGCCTTATTCCGGAATGGCATTTCGGGCAAGTTGTAAGAGAAATAGCTACCTCTGAAACAGAAGATTTTGGATCAATATGTGATTTTATTGCATGAATCCCATGGCAATCAGTACAGACCGGAGCATCAGATACTCCTGCTTTGGCAGCCTTCCCGTGAATACTCTCTTCAAAGACTTTATAAATACCAAGATGACATTTACCACAGGTACTTGATGTATTTTTTCTTGAAACCAGAGAATCCGGGTCATTAGGAAGCCTCATATTGTGATTGCCATGGCAATCTATACAAACTGCTGCCATTGTTGCACCGCCGGCAACTGCTTCACCATGGATGCTTTTCTTATATGCCTGATAAGGGTTTACAGTCAAAACCCCTTTCTGTTTTTCAACGAATTTTAAATCTCCGTGACATTTGCCGCACATATTCGGGATATTTACTCTGGAAACCTGAGAATCGGGGTCATTTTTACTTTTAATGTCGTGTCTCCCGTGGCATGACTGACAACGCGGAGCATCAGCAATTCCTTTTGCCATAGCCTCTCCGTGAAGGCTTTTATCATATACAGCCTTTGAATCCTTATGGCAGACACTGCAGTCAACAGACGCAAGAGGTGTTTTGTGGGGAAACTTAGAAATATTCTGCAGATCCTGATGGCACTCAGAACAGGCAAGTACTGAATGAATTTCAATCTTTATTTCTGAGTGGCAGTCTGAGCACGGATTATTATTCTTTGCCTCAACTCTAAAAGAAAAGAACAAACATACAGTTATTAATAATATAGTATAAACTTTTTTTTTACTTGCATTCATATTCTATGCTCTATCAAAATAAATCACATAGGTTTAGAGTATCAAAAGTGAAACCATTAAATCAATGCCAAAAATCCAATTTCTGACAGCTAAAAGCCAAAAGAAAAATAGGGGGTGTTAGATTTTCCCAGTATAAAACTAGGTTCCAACACCCCCCCTTCTACAACCCTCAAAAGCCTCAGCCCTTCCACCATCCAACACAAACCCATCCTTCTCTAATCTTCATAGCTTAATGGGGGTTGGTTCTTTATCATTTTCAGACTCCCAAATATCTTTTTCTTTTTTTTGAAAGAAAACACATTTTTCATAATTCTCAGACAAGCAGTATTCCTTTATTTCTTTTTTGCTCGGCATCTTAATCCCCTCTAAAAATGCCTTGCAAATCTTTATAGGTTCATCAGAGTAATAAGGACATTTCATAAAAATAAGCTTAAATCCCAAAGCTCCGGATTTTTTCATTTAAACTTTTTAAAAAACTTACTAACTTTAAAAGTTGTAGCATAATCTATGCCAAAAAATAAAAGAATCAGCTAAAATTTCTAACCAATTGTTTTACAATAAGATCCTAACTTTCAACTAAAGCGGGGGAAAAAGGTATTGTCTTAAAAACGACAAAGGGTTTTGTCGTTTCAGAGAATGGTTTTTTTATAATGGATTTCCTACATTTTGGTAGTTATTTCACCTTTGATATTTTCAGAGTCAATCTCTTTCAATTTATCTTTAGTAATTCCATAATTCTTTATTTTTCTGTAAAAGGTCTTGCTGCCAATTTTTGCCTGTACCAGTGCCGCCCTGACATTTCCATCGCACCTTTTCATTAACTCAGCTAGATACTTTTTCTCATTCATCCTTAACCATTCCCTGAGCGAAATCCCCTCTGTTTTTAAACCGGTATTGAGAAAATCAATTTTCTTTTCCTCTGTTTTTTTATGAGATACAGGCAAATCTATTTTGGAAATCATCTTGCCTCTTTCCAGAATAACTGCCCTTTCTACAATATTCTCCAGCTCTCTCACATTTCCGGGCCAGTGGTAATGCATCAGAGAATCAAGAACATTCTGTGAAAAGGCATAAATTTCCCTACCTGTTTTTTCACAGTGCTTCTCAAGAAAGTGCAATGCCAGGACAGGAATGTCTTCCAGTCTTTCCCTTAGAGGAGGAATGTTTATAGGGACAACATTCACCCTGTAGTAAAGATCCTCACGGAATTCTCCATTAACAACTCTTTGCTTTAAGTCTTTATTGGTAGCGGCTATTATCCTTACATCAGCTTTTATCGTTTTGTTACCTCCAACTCTTTCAAACTCCATTTCCTGCAAAACCCTTAAAAGCTTAACCTGCATGGCTGGAGTGACATTCCCTATTTCATCCAAAAAAATTGTCCCCTTGTCAGCAAGTTCAAATTTCCCGATTTTCTGCCTTATCGCTCCTGTAAAAGACCCCTTCTCATGGCCAAAAAGCTCGGTCTCAAGGAGAGTATCAGGCAATGCACCGCAATTTATGGCAACAAATTTGTTCTCCTTCCTGTTACTGTTATAGTGAATTGATTTTGCCACCAACTCTTTCCCGGTTCCGGTTTCTCCATAGATTAAAACTGTTGCATCAGTCACTGCCACGCTTGCTATCAGGTCGAAGATTTGCTGCATTTTGTAATTCTTGCTGATGATATTTCCAAATCTGTGCTTTTCCGCTATCTGATTACGCAAATAGAGGTTTTCATCTACAAGTTTCAGATGTTCAAAAGCCCGTTCAACAACAAGCTTAATCTCTTCTGCCTCAAAGGGTTTGGAAAGATAGTCTATGGCACCGGTTTTCATCGCTTTAACAGCAGTTTCAACAGAACCATGGGCGGTCATTATTACCACTGATGTCTGCGGATATTTTTCCTTTATTTTTCCAAGAAGTTCAATCCCGTCCATTCCCGGCATCTTAATGTCCACAACTGCCATCCCAAATGGTTCCTCTTTGAGACATTCCAAAGCCTCAAAACCACTATGGCAGACTTTAACCTCATAGGATTCTCTGCCAAGGACTTTTCGCAAATGTTCACAGATTATTTTTTCATCATCAACAATTAAAATCTTTTTGTTCATTGTAAAACAATGTCCTTTTAAATTAGTATTCAAGGGAATTAGGATACAAAGTAAGGATAAATTCTGTTCCTTTCCCAACCTCACTGTTGACTTTTATCTCACCCTTGTGAAGCTTTACAATCCTCTGGATTATCGCCATGCCAAGTCCCACGCCTTTAGTCTTGGTAGTGAAAAAAGGGTCAAAAATCCTTCCGAGATTCCCTTCTGCAATCCCATGCCCTATATCCCTTATTCTAACCTCAGAATAATCCATCCCTTTGCCGGAAAGGTTTTTTGTTGATATCATTATCTCTCCGCCTTCAGGCATTGCTTCAATGGAGTTTTGAATCAGGTTGATAAAAACCTGCTTTATTTTCATGCCGTCTATTCTTATATACTTCTTGTCTCCGCAAAAGTCTCTTTTTATCTTTGTATGATTTTTCTCAAAAATTTCATCCATACTGGTAAGAACTTCATCTAATATTTCATCTATATCACATTTAAATATATCTAATTTCATGGGTTTTGAAAAATCCAAAAGATCCTCTACAATAGTGTTTAGGCTTTTTACTCCTTCCATTATATTTTCAATAGTCTCCCTGCACTCCTTGTTACCCTCGGTCTCATATTTAACCAGACTAATCCCCATACTTATATTCTGCAACGGATTCTTTATCTCATGGGCAACACCGGCTATCATTTCTCCCATCGCAGACAGCCTTCTTGACTGCTCGATTTCCTCATTCATTTCTTTCTGCTCGGTGATATCTCTTACATATTTTATCACCTGTGTTGTCCTTCCTTCACTGTCCTTTAATGGAAATGTCAGCATTGACCAGTATCTCTTTCCCTCTGATTCTTTTTTTACAATCCTTTCTCCTGTTGAAGACTTGCCTGTTGTCATAGTTACCTCTACCGGGCATCCCTCGCAAACTCCGTCTTTATCAGTAAATTTCTCATAACAGAGCTGTCCGATTAATTCATCTTCAGATTTCCCTGACATTCTTACCTGTCCTTTATTGACAGCAACCACACGATAGTCCTTGTCCATGATAGAAATGCCATCAGTAATCCCATCAAACAGCGCCTGAAGACGGTTCTTTGCCTCTAAAACCTTTTCTCCCCATGTCATCTTCTCTTCAGCCTTGACTCTCTTTATGTTAATTGTTATCAGATAAATACTTCCGCAGAAAAGGACTAAAACCACAAGCCCTGTCATGAAAAGAATGTTCCTGTTGCTTTGCTTTATCAGGCTTATTACATTTGAATAAGGGGAAGAAACCGCTATTGACCAGTTTGCAATTCTCATTCCTTTTTCGCTCAGGCGAGGAATATATCTCTTATCAAAAATTTTTATTGGGTAATAGGCAATTATTTTTTTTCCTCCAGTCTTTACAAAGTATTCCTTTGTCCCTATTTCACCTCTCACCATCCTTTTTTCATTTTCAAAGCTTTCATGACATTGAAAACAGGTTCCATCGTTTTTAAATATATTTCTCCATATCATCTCGGGATGAGAAGGATGGTAGAGCAGCGTCCCATCTTCATTCAGAATCCATGCATACCCTATAACCCCTCTTTTAATGGGTTTTGAAAAAGTCTGTGCCAGTTCCTTAACATCTATATAGCATACCAGAATCCCTAAAAATTCCTTGCCTTCTCCAATTTCAGTTTTAGTCTGTTTATGTATTGGGAAAGAAATGATTATTTCCCTTCTTCCTTTATTCATGGTAGCCTTTGATATAAATGGCTTCAAGGTTTGCTTTGAAAAAACAAAAAAGTCCTTATTGTCAAACGAATTAATATCCTTGTTTTTCAATGACTCAGGTGTTGGATATTGAGACAACATCTCCCCTTTTGCGTTTATAAAAGCAGTACTGATAATTATTGAATCAAACTGTAAATTTGAAAAAAGCTTATTTAAAAGAGGTGTCGTTTCTTCTAATTCTGAAATATTCCTGCCTAAAAAAAATGCTGCAAGATTAAGCTCATCCAGTGTTTTTTTAAAAAAACTCTCAATAAGTATTGCAACTTCGTGTGCCACAATTAACTGCTGGGAATTAAATTGGCTGGCAATCTCCTTTTCAGAGGATTTCTGAACATTGAAAGCAACAACTAAAATAATACCTATCACAAGTGCTATGATAACCGCTAATCCTGTATTGTTTTTCATGGTTTTTATAAATCTGGAACATCAATATTCCAGCCAAAGATTATTTTAAATCCAAATACCAAAATATAAATATCAAATCAAGTTTAAAGACTTATAATACTCATTAATAAGAATAAACTCAAATCCCAAAAAAGTAGGGACCTGACTTCAGGATTGATATTTGACAGGGTATTAGAAAAGACCTTTAAGGGAGAATCTATTATTCTTTATTGAACGGCTCATGACATGTGTAACATATAAATGGATTCAGCTTGCACTCAAGCTTCAGCCCGATTTTTTTGCAGCTAAATATAATCTTACTCTTGCCCGGTCTTTGACAAATTAACTCTTTGTTTTATTTCTAATTTCCATCAGGCATGAGAGAATAGCAAAGCCAAGACAAACATAGGCAAGCTGTAATAAATTTGCTGGATTGACTACTTCGAGGATTTCGATTTTTCCTGCTTTAAAAATTATCCCTAAAAAAACACTTATTGCTGAGACAATTGCCAGAATATTTGTTATAAGATTCATAGCTAAACCCTCCTTTATAATAATTGTTAATTAAGAAATCAAAAAATTTTAGATGAATTTATCTCAAAACCATGGATGCCTTTTAAAATTATCTTGAATAGTCTTGTTCTTGAAAAACCTCAAAAAGAAATAAAAATTATATAATTCACAATTTAAGATAAGTTGAATATATAGAATAAGTCAAGATAAAAGTATAAAAAAATTTATTGATTTAATATGGGCCTGGGGTGACTCGAACACCCGGCCTACAGATTAGGAATCTGCCGCTCTATCCTACTGAGCTACAGGCCCAATTTCAATTGCTAATGACAAATAACAAAAACCAAACTACAAAATAAATCTAAATAAAAAATGTTAAAATTAAAAGCAAAAAATTTCAGATTCTAAAATTTAACACAAGAAGTATTTAATTTATTTTGTTTTGTGCTTATGTTGAATTTTGCGACTTGACATTTGGATTTTTTTATCACTTCACCCTCTTAATCTTCGCCCCCAACTTCTGAAACTTCTCCTCTATCCTTTCATACCCCCTGTCAATATGGTACACTCTTGATACAATTGTTTCATTCTGCGCTGCAAGCCCTGCAAGTATCAGGCTTGCACTTGCCCGCAAATCTGTAGCCATAACCTGCGCTCCGCTTAAATACTTTACACCCTTGACAACTGCTGAATTGCCGTCAACAGTTATATCAGCGCCCATTCTTAAAAGCTCGCTCACATGCATCATGCGGTTTTCAAAGACTGTTTCAGTAACAACGCTCATTCCGTCTGCAAGGCACATCAAAGCCATAAACTGCGCCTGCATGTCTGTTGGAAACCCGGGATATGGCGAAGTCTTTACATCAGTTGCCTTTATCTTTTCAGGACTCACAACCCTTATCCAGTTATCCCCTTCAGTCACCTCTATTCCTGTCTCTCTCAGCTTGAGAATCAGGGAATGACAGTGTGCTGGTACGCAGTCTTTTATAAGAATATTCCCGCACGTAATTCCTGCTGCAAGCATAAATGTCCCTGTCTCAATCCTGTCAGGCATTATCCTGTGCTCAAACGGGCTCAGACTTTCAACACCTTCAATCTCAATTCTTCCTGTTCCGTCTCCTGTAATCCTTGCGCCCATTTTCCTTAAAACCTCTGCAAGCTCTGGAATCTCAGGTTCGCAGGCTGCGTTTTCAATAACTGTAATCCCTTCTGCCAGAACCGCAGCCATCATAAGGTTTTCAGTTCCTGTTACAGTGGGAATGTCAAAATAGATGTTCCCTCCCTTAAGTTTTTCTGCTGATGCAATAACATATCCATGTTCAAGCTGAATCTCTGCCCCTAAAGCTTCAAGTCCCTTAATATGTAAATTTATAGGGCGCGCGCCTATTGCACACCCGCCCGGAAGAGAAACCCTTGCCCTGCCATACCTTGCGACAAGAGGACCTAAAACAAGGACTGAAGCCCTCATTGTCTTAACATGCTCATAAGGAGCTTCGCAGGAATTTATCCTTTTTCCATCAACAAGAAAATTACCTTCTGCATCCATGCTGATTTCGGCCCCGATATGTTTCAGAAGTTTTATAAAAGTATCAACATCTTTTAAACGTGGAACATTTTTTATAACATTCACACCTTCACAAAGCAGAGTTGCTGCCATTATAGGAAGTGCTGAATTCTTTGCCCCGCTTATTCTGACCTCTCCTTTAAGTCTTTCACCGCCATTTATAACTATCTTATCCATATCTCAGCCACCCTGTCTTTCCCTGAGTAGTCCCTGTTAATTTTCACTTCACTATATTCTTTATGTGTTCTAACAATCTCTTTAATCCCTTCAGCCTGGTCCCCGCCTATTTCCAGCATAATGAATCCATCATCACACAGGCAATTAAAAGCTTCACCTATAATTTTTCTGTAAAAGCATAGTCCATCCTCTCCCCCATCAAGAGCTATTCTTGGCTCCCATTTTGAAACCTCAGGGGATAACCTGTCAATCTGCCCTGAAGGAATATATGGAGGGTTTGAAACTATAAAGTCAAATTTTAAATCTTTGGCAAAAGGTGTAAAAAGGTTACCCTGAACAAATATTATTCTGCCAGCAACACCATTTCTTTCAGCGTTAATCCTTGCAACTTTCAAAGCATTTGCTGAAATATCAGTTGCGATTATACTTGCTGATTTTAATTCCTTTGCAATAGAAACAGCAATGTTTCCACATCCTGTTCCTATATCAAGAATCTTTAATGGTTCGTTGTTTATATTTTTATCTTTTGCCCGTGCAATAACTTTTTCAATTAAACCCTCTGTTTCAGGCCTTGGTATTAAAACATTTTTGTTCACAAAAAAATCAAGGGACCAGAATTCCTGGTTTCCAAGTATGTACTGTACCGGCTCCCTCTTGCTTCTCCGTTTTATGAGCTCATTGTAATTTTCAAGTTCCTGCGAGGATAAATTTCTTTCAAGGCCTGCATAGAGTTTTGCCCGGCTAATTGCAAGCATACTTCTCATAAAAACCTCACAGTCAATCCCAGGCTTTTCCATATTTAAACCTTCAAGAAATTCCCTTGCTGTCCTCAGAGCTTCAGCTATTGTAGGATTAAAGTTCTTATGAGAATTATCAATAAAATTTACTTCACTGTGCATTTTCATTCTCACCTACAAAGCTTTCCTTTAAAGCCTGTGTCTGGTAGTATGTTATCAGTTCATCAATAATCCCATCAATCTCACCGTCCAGGATTTTATCAAGATTGTGCAGTGTTAAACCTATTCTGTGGTCAGTAATCCTGTCCTGAGGAAAATTGTAGGTTCTTATTTTCTCACTCCTGTCTCCGGTTCCTACCTGACTCTTTCTCTGCTGGGACCTCTCAGCCTGCTGCTCTTTTCTCATCCTGTCAAGAAGTCTTGCCCTGAGTATCTTCATTGCCTTTGCCTTGTTTTTATGCTGTGACTTTTCATCCTGACAGGTTACCACCATCCCTGTCGGTATGTGTGTAACCCTCACTGCAGAATCAGTTGTATTAACGCTCTGTCCTCCGGGACCAGAAGAACGGAACACATCTACTTTAACCTCATCGGGGTTTATCTGTATATCCACCTCTTCTGCTTCAGGCAAAACTGCAACGGTAACAGTCGATGTGTGAATCCTTCCGCCTCCTTCAGTAGAGGGAATTCTCTGAACCCTGTGAACACCGCTTTCATACTTCAACTGGCTGTAAACATTTTTACCTTCAATCAATGCAATAACTTCCTTTACCCCGCCGATTCCTGTTAAACTGGAACTCATTACCTCAACCTTCCATTTCTTTCCTTCAGCATAGCGGGAATACATTCTGAAGAGTTCAGAAGCAAAGAGTGCGGCTTCTTCGCCTCCGGCACCTGCCCTTATCTCAACAAGAATATTCTTTTCATCATTCGGATCCATGGGAAGCAATAGAAGTTTGAGATTTTTTTCAATCTCAACAATAGCAGAATTCAGCCTCTCTATTTCATCCTTTGCAAGCTCTTTCAGTTCCTCGTCTTTTTCATCACTTAAAATTGTCTTGTTCTCTCCAAGCTCTTTAGTAGCTTTCTTGTACTGGCGGTAAATTTCTATAATCTTTGACAGCTCCGAATGTTCTTTTGCGTATTTGGAAAATTCTGCAGGATTGCCCAGCGTTTTAGGGTCGCTCATCAGCATGGCAAGTTCCTCAAACCGTTTTTCTGACCATTCTAATTTTTCAAACATATTTAATCCTCAGTCCTAAAAATTTATACTTTGTTTTATTGAGCACAAAGTCAAAATTTAATGCTAGTCATAATAAAATCCTAAATTCTAATATCTAAATTCCCTGCCTGCCGGTAGACAGGTAAACAAATTCAAAATTCAAATACCAAAATCCTAAACTTTTTCTTGTTTAGGCCATTTCTATTTTGAACATTTATGCTTGTTTAGAATTTAGGATTTTGTAGCCCAAGGCAATATGCCTTTAGCTTAACAGAAGGCTATCCTGCTGTTTGCAGAAACACCATGAGGGCTTCTTTTGCGGATGAATACAGGGAGAAAAAATTACAAAACTTCATTACAGGTAAAAATTTATCAGTTTTTTTCTGCGTCTTTTTTCTTGTATTTTCTCTGAAACCTCTCAACCCTTCCTGCTGTGTCAACAAGCTTCTGCTTTCCTGTGAAAAATGGATGGCAGTTAGAGCAGATTTCTATTCTTAAATCCTTCTTTGTTGACCTTGTTTGAATAACTCCACCGCAGGCACAGCTTATTGTGGTTTCCTTGTATTCCGGGTGAATACCTTTTTTCACTTTCTTCTCCTTCTGCTATTTATACTTTCAAAGATTAGTTTTCTTACTATATTTACAGACCTGGTTTTCTAATTATTATAAATAAAAATTTAAAGCAATATTTTTTTACAGGAAAAATTTTAAGTATTCATTGAGTTTAAAAATTCTTTATTGCTTCTTGTTGCCTTCATCTTTTCTATTAAAAACTCCATCGCATCAACAACTCCCATTGGGTTCAGGAATTTTCTTAAAATCCAAATCTTGTTCAGCTCATCATTTTCCAGAAGAAGTTCTTCTTTCCTTGTTCCTGATCTGCCTATATCAATGGCAGGAAAAACCCTTCTGTCAACAAGCTTCCTGTCCAGGTTAACCTCCATATTCCCTGTTCCTTTAAACTCTTCAAAGATAACTTCATCCATCCTGCTTCCGGTATCTACTAGAGCAGTTGCAATAATTGTAAGGCTTCCTCCCTCCTCAATATTTCTCGCAGCCCCAAAAAATTTCTTTGGGCGCTGCAAGGCATTCGAGTCAACACCGCCTGAGAGTATCTTTCCGCTTGGGGGAACTACTGAGTTGTGAGCCCTTGCAAGCCTTGTTATACTGTCAAGAAGTATCACCACATCCTTTCTGTGCTCTACCAGTCTTTTTGCCTTTTCTATTACCATATCAGCAACCTGAACATGCCTTGAAGGAGGTTCGTCAAATGTAGAGCTGACAACCTCACCTTTAACTGAACGCTGCATATCAGTAACTTCTTCAGGACGTTCATCAATCAGCAAAACTATGAGAATAATCTCAGGATGATTTTGGGTTATGCTGTTAGCAATAGACTGAAGAAGCATTGTTTTGCCTGTTCTTGGAGGAGCAACAATCAACCCTCTCTGCCCTTTGCCTATTGGAGTGAGAAGGTCCATAACACGCATTGAAACGTCCTGATGTCCCGGGTTTTCAACCTCAAGTTTTATCTTTTCCTGTGGGTAAAGGGGTGTGAGATTGTCAAAAAGGGTTTTATCTCTTATTGCCTCAGGGGCTTCAAAGTTGATTGCTTCAACTTTTAAAAGAGCAAAATACCTTTCACCCTCTTTTGGAGGCCTGATCTGTCCTGATACTGTATCTCCTGTCCTGAGACTAAATTTTCTTATCTGTGACGGTGAAACATATATGTCATCCGGTCCCGGAAGGTAATTGTAATCTGCTGATCTTAAAAATCCAAAACCATCAGGCAGTGTTTCTAAAACACCTTCTCCATAAATTAATCCGTTCTTTTCAATCTGGGCCCTTAAAATCTCAAAAATCAGTTCCTGTTTCCGGAAACCGCTTATTCCTGAGATATTAAGGTCTTTAGCATAAGAACTCAGTGAGGCTATGGTCATATTCTTGAGTTTGCGAAGGTCCATGCCATCTTCTTTGCTGTCTCTTCTTATGATTTCTTCCTTAACTACCTTAACCTCTTCTCTGATATCTTCCTTTACTTCTTTGACTTCCTTGCTTTCTCTGCTTTCTTTTTTTGTTTCCCTACTACTTGTTCTTGGCATCTTTGTGTTCCCTCAAAAATGTTTATGTTAGGTTAAAAGCTATTTTAAAAAGAGATGTTTTTGGTTAGAATTTTTCCATTAAATTTTGGATTAATCCCTCTGTATGCTAAAACAGGGATGATTGTCTCATGCAGAAAACCTATATTTACAGAACTTAAAAATATCTTTCACATTACAGATTTTTTAACCACTTCTCTTCACAAGGTAGCATTACCCGAAGGAAAAAAATGAGGTTGTTTATTAAAGATTCTTTTTCCTTATAAAGGATAATCGATTTTTTGTCAATAAAAATTTTATATCCACTAATAATTCTCTGTTTTATATAAAATAATTTTAAAATTTTTAAATAAAATTTTCTAACGCAAATAATTCACTATTAAATCTGCATCTCTCTGTTTTAAGTTGACAACCACAAGCTTTTATTCTATTTTTCTTCGAATTCTTAAGAGATTATAGAAGGAGGTTTCAGTTTTAAAAAATGTTTTTATCTGGAAATGAAATAAGGGCGCTTTTCCTCGATTTCTTTGCAAAAAGGGGTCATAAAATCCTTTCAAGCTCTTCCCTTTTTCCACAAAACGACCCCACGCTTCTTTTCACAAATGCAGGAATGAATCAGTTCAAGGAAATTTTTCTCGGAGAAGAAACAAGAGAGTATAAGAGGGCTGCAACGGTCCAGAAATGTGTAAGGGCAGGTGGCAAGCACAACGACCTTGAGATAGTTGGCAAAACCGCAAGACACCATACATTCTTTGAAATGCTTGGAAATTTTTCTTTCGGAGATTACTTTAAGGAAGCTGCAATAGAGTTTGGATGGGAATTTCTCACCAATACCATCAAGCTTCCAGTAGAATCCCTGTGGGTAACAGTGTTTGAAAATGATGATGAAGCACATAATTTATGGAAAAACAGGATAGGACTCCCTGAAAGCAGAATTGTGCGTCTTGGACAGAAACATAACTTCTGGCAAATGGGTGAAATAGGTCCATGCGGTCCGTGTTCGGAAATAATAATTGACCAGGGACCGGATTTTGGCTGTAAGCGTCAGGAATGCAATATAGAATGCGATTGCGGAAGGTATCTTGAGTTGTGGAACCTCGTTTTTATGCAGTTTAACAGGGATGAAAAAGGAAATCTTTCTCCTCTTCCAAAACCAAGCATTGATACAGGAATGGGGCTTGAAAGAATAACATCAGTGGTTCAGGGTGTAAGCTCCAATTTCGAAACAGACCTGCTAAAACCGCTCATTAACACTACCTCTGAAATTGCAGGAAAAGAATACGGCAGAAACCAGTCAAATGACATTTCAATAAGAGTAATAGCAGACCACGTCCGTGCAATCTCATTTCTGATAAGTGACGGAATTCTTCCATCCAATGACGGGAGGGGATATGTCCTTCGCAGGATTTTAAGAAGGGCTTTGCGCCACGGAAACCTGCTTGGAATAAAAAAACCTTTTATGAGCAGGTTGACAGGTGTTCTGATTGAAATGATGAAAGATGCCTATTCTGAACTTGTTGAAGCAAAGGAACTAATAATCAAGCTCACATTAAATGAAGAAGAAAGATTCAGCAACACCCTTAATTGCGGTGTAAAAATTCTAAATGAACTGATGCTGGAGTTGCAGGAAAAAAATTTAAAATCAATACCCGGCAGAGAGATTTTTAAATTATATGATACCTATGGTTTTCCTGTGGACCTTACTCAGGAAATTGCCTCAGATAGAGGCTTCACAATTGATACTGAAGGATTTACATCTGCAATGGAAGAGCAGAAAAGACTTGCAAGGGAATCCTGGAGCGGCACAGGGGGAAAAAGGGTAAAACCTGCCTACAGACAGATAGCTTCTGAAATAAATCCTGTCCAGTTCATAGGATACGAAGCCCGCTCTTCCAAATCAAAAATTTTAAAAATCCTGAAAAATGATACTCCGGTTGACTCTGTTTCAAAAGGAGAAGAATGTGAAATAATCCTTGACAGGACACCCTTTTACGGAGAATCCGGAGGACAGATTGGAGACACAGGAAAAATAATCGGAAATGGTTCCATTTTTGAGGTTTCAGACACGCAGAAGCCACTTCCGGAAATTATAGTCCACATAGGGAAGCTGATAACAGGAGCTTTAATGACCGGAGACCCGGTTGATACAAAAATCAACTCCGGCAACAGGAAGCAAACCCAGCTCAACCATACAGCAACCCATCTTCTTCATGCTGCCTTAAGGGAAGTCCTTGGAGACCACGTCAAGCAGTCAGGTTCCCTTGTAGAGCCAAGAAGGCTCAGATTTGATTTCACCCATTTTTCCCAGTTGACAGATGATGAGATTAAACGGATTGAAATAATTGTTAATGAAAAAATTCAGGAGAATCGCGAAGTTGAAGTCAGTAATATGAATTTTAAAGACGCAGTAAACTCAGGAGCAATAGCTATATTCAATGAGAAATACGGGGATGTGGTAAGGGTTGTTAAAATCTCTGACTTTAGCAAGGAACTCTGTGGTGGAAGCCATATATTGGCAACAGGAGATATTGGTTTTTTCAAAATTACTCAGGAAAGGTCCATAGCCTCAGGGATAAGGAGGATTGAAGCGATAACAGGAATGGCAGCACTTGAGTACATACAGAAAAAAGAAAAGGAGATAGCAGAAATCTCCAGTTTGCTCAAAGCAAAACCTGATGATATTATCCCTAAAATAAAAAAATTAGCCGAGACAATCAAAGAGTGTGAGCGCCAGATAGAAAAGCTCAGAAATGAAGGAACAAGGGATAATGTAAATGACATAATATCTTCAAATTTAAAAGACTTAGGCGGAATAAAAGTAGTAGCCTCATTAGAAAAAGCAGAATCTATAGATGAACTGCGAAACCTTGGGGACAGGTTAAAAGACAGGTTAAAATCAGGAATAATAGTGCTTGGCGCAGATATAAAAGGTAAAGCATCAATAATAGTTATTGTGAGCAAAGACCTTGCAAAAAAAATTCCCGCTGGAAATATAATAAAAAGAATTGCCAGGATTGTTGGAGGCGAAGGTGGGGGGAAAAACGATTTTGCCCAGGCAGGAGGGAAAGATGTTAAAAATCTTCCTGACGCCATAAACCGCAGCTATGAGATTATTTCTGAAGAGACTAATTAATTTTTTTAAGGAAGTTATGAAAATAATGAGAAAAACCAAATTGTTCATGTTATCCTTTTTTATCCTTCTTATTTCGTTTTCATCAAATGGAGAAATTATTGACCGCATTGTTGCCGTGGTAAATAACGAGTCTCTTGCTTTGAGCGAAATAAAGAGAGAATCTTTCCTTCCCATTGAGGAAATAAAAAACAGGTATTCTCCTGAAAAACAAAAAGAAAAAATAAAAGAAATTAAAAATAAAATCCTTGATGAACTTATAAAACAGAAACTGCAACTTCAAAAAGCCAAAGAGTTGGGAGTTACTGTTTCTGAAGAGAATGTAACATCTGCAATCGAAGAGCAAAAGAAGGCATATTCCCTTACAGATGAACAGTTTGAGGAATCCTTGAAAAAAGAAAGCCTGACACTTTCTGAGTACCGCCAGAGAATAAGAGACCAGATAACAATAATCGCTTTATCAAACCAGGTTGTAAAACCCAAGATATTTTTCACAGCAAAAGAATTCACTGACTACTACAATGAACACCTTGATTTCTTTAAGGTTTCAGGAACAATTCATTTAAGGCAAATCCTTGTCAGAATTCCTGAAGGAAAAACTTCATTTGAAATGCAAAGCCTTGATTCTGAAATTTCTGAAATATTTAATGGAAGGGAAAATGCCGAAGGGCTCTCTTCGCTTTCAGAAAAACTCAGGAATAAAGGAATATCATCTGAATTTATTGATATGGGAGTTTTTAACAAAGAAGACCTTTCTCAGGAATTTGCAGGAACCTTTTCAATGAAAACAGGAAGTTTTACTCTCATAAAAACATCAGGCGCATATCATATTATTGAAATAGCTGATAAAAAAAATGAATCAATAAATCCTTTCGCAGAAGTAAAAGATGAAATAGAAGAAATTCTTTACAGTAAGAAAAAAGATAAAATTTATCAGGATTATTTAAAGGAATTAGAACAATCTGCTTACATAGAAAAAAGAGATATTGACTGACAAAATGAACTGTGGAGTTAATATTTTTACATAGTTTAAAGTTTCAGGTTTTATTAATCTGATAAGAAGAAAAACTTGATTTCTATAACTTGAAACTTTAAAATCAAAACTCGGAACTTAAACTAAAATGGAGATTATAATGGTTGACTGGATAGGAAAAACTCTGGTATGCCACGCATGCGGAATGGAAGTTAAAATTGTTAAACCTAACAATCCAAGCTGGGGTTCAGGCCCGAGTTTAATCTGCTGCGGGGAGGAAATGAAGGTTAAATCCTCATAAGGTAAACACTGATGCAGAATGAAGTTGGAAAATTTTACAAGTGTCTCATTTGCGGAAGAGAAATAGAAATTGTCAAGGCTGGCAAAGGTCCAATCTACTGCTGTGGCCAGCCAATGGTTTTAAAGACATAGTTCTTACTTTATCTGAGCCATTTTATCTGAGGCAATTTTTGCTTCTATTGAATCAGGAAACTCCTTAATTACCTTCTGGAAGCTGTTTTTTGCGTTTTCCTTATTCTCTTTTCCACCAAGCTCAATAAAAGCAATACCCTGTTTCAGATAAGCAGCAGCGACCTTGCTTCCTTTTGGGTATTTCTTTATAACCTCAAAGAATTCAACTATCGCCTCTTCATACTTTTTCTGCGAATAATAACACTCTCCTATCCAGTACTGCGCAGTTCCTGCATTTTTTGAAGAGGAATAAAGCTCCAGATACTCCTTGAATTTCTCCCTTGCCTTTTCATACTCTCCATCAAAAAATTCCTTACAAGCTTCACTATAAAGCACCTCTTCATCTGTTGGCTTCTCTTCCTCAACAGGAACTGTAGTCTCTGAAGATACCTTGTTTTCAGGAGAAGCTGATTCATTTTGTTTGTTCTGCTGAGGCTGTATTGCAGTTGATGTTTCCTTTGAAGGGTTTGTACCAGAAGGAATATAAATCTTTTTTTCAAGCTCTGTAAGGCGGTCTCCAAGAGACTGGATTATAACGGTTAAATTCTTTCTTATCTGCTCAATATCAGGCGAGATTTTTTTGCTTTTAATCTCACTCTCTTCTATTAATCCTTTTATGCTCTGTACTTCAGTGAGCAGGTTTTTCTGGTCGGCTTCCAAATCAGCCTGCTTTCGCTTTAAACCGGAATCAAGTTCTTTTAATTTTTCTTCACTCGTTTTTACTCTCCTGCCAAGTTCCATGTTTTCAGCAGCAACATTATCTCTTAAAGAAATCAGTTCCTTCCTTAGCAGGACTACATCTTCATGGTAAGCACATCCGCTGTATACCATAAGACAAAAAAGCAATAAATTTATTGATAAAAATCCTCTCACCTTATACTCCTCAAAAGTAATAACTTTTTTAAACCAGATTCCCTGTGATATACTTTTACAGAAAAATTCATTTTGTAACTATTTCAAAATGAACCCTGCGGTTTTTTGCCCAGGCAACATCGCTGTGCTCAGGGTCTAAAGGTTTCTCTTCACCATAGCTTATGGTAGAAAGTCTTGACTCGTTTATGCCCAAAGTTACCATATATTCTTTGGCTGCATTTGCTCTTCTTTCGCCAAGGGCTAAATTGTATTCTTCAGTTCCCCTTTCATCGCAGTGACCTTCAATTAAAACCTTGACATCAGAATATTTTGAAAGGATTGAAACATTTTTAGATAATTTCTGCCTTGCAGTATCTGTTAGCATAAACTGATCAAACTCAAAGTTAATATCAAGCATCTCTTCCTGAACCCTTGATGATAGAGCCTCTCCTTTCAATGCTTCCTCATCTAACTTTTCTTCTCCTATTTTTCCTTCTTCAGGCAACCTTCCTTCTCCCTCTTTCGCACCTTGAGCGGAACCTTCTGCAGCGCCTTCACCCTGAGTCTCTTCAGTTGTTTCTGGTTTAATAAGCTGTTTTTTTGCGCATCCGTAAAAAATCAGAAGCGGTGTGATCAGTGCAATAACCCCTGCAATAAAAACCATCCCTTTTAAACCTCTCTTCATTTTCCCTTTCACCTCCTTTTAAAACTATGTCAGAATACTAGTTGTTAACAGCAATAACCGGAGACCATGATGGATTGGATTCATTTCCCTTAGTAATACCTACTAACCTCTGGTTACTCCCGTTTGAATTCATCATATAAATTTTTGCCGTTCCTGTTCTGGTAGAGCTGAATGCTATAAAACGCCCGTCAGGAGACCAACTCGGTGATTCATTGTTTCCTGAATTATTAGTATGCTTTTTCATATCACTTCCGTCAACATTTATTACACAGATATCAAACAAACCGTTCTGCTGGGAAACAAAAGCAATCCTATCTCCCTTTGGAGACCAGCAGGGTGAAGCATTATAATTGCCTTCAAATGTCAATCTTCTCAAACTGCCTCCCTCTGAATCCATAATATAAATCTGAGGCGTTCCTGAACGGCTTGAAGTAAATGCCAGCCACTTTCCGTTAGGTGCCCATGAAGGCGAAACATCAATGGAAAAATTTTCGGTCAGCCTTTTCAGTCCGTCTCCCTCGGGACTCATAGTATAGATATCAGAATTGCCATTAACAGACAATGTAGTGGCTATTCTGTTATTAGCCCTGCACCATGAACCTCCCAGATTTAACCCCTTTCTGACTGAAAGGTTTGTTTCCTTAAATACCGTTAAATCCAGAAGATAAAGCTTTGGGCTGCTTGCTTTGAATGAAGTATAAATCAGCTTTCTCCCATCCGGAGACCAGTTAGGTGTTAAGTTTATAGATTTATTTGACGTCAGCCTGTACAAATTAAAGCCATCATAGTCCATCAGATATATCTCTTTATTACCTGTCTGGTTTGAAACAAATGCTATTTTTGTATCAAACACACCTTCTGTTCCTGAGAGTTTCAGCAGAATCTCATTTGCAAACTTGTGCGCCATTTTTCTTAAATCACCTGTTTTCCCTTTATATCTTTTTCCTGTTACAAACTGTCCCTGAGTTATATCAAAAAGCCGCATCTCGACTGATAAAGAATCTTCTTTTTGAATGATTGCACCCTTTATCAAAAGTTCAGCCCCTGTAAATGCCCATTTTTTAAAATCAATCTCCTGTCCTGTGATTCCCTCCTCATCATACTGAGGCGGAATTTTTTTTGCATCAACTATTGAAAAAAACCCTGAAAAATCAAGGTCTGCTGAGAGTGTGTCTCTTACTACATTTCCTGATTTTTTTTCATCCTGCAGGTTGCTCAGGCTTTTCAACTCGCAGATTGCTATTGGAAATTTTTTCATAGACGGAGCATTTATATCTATATAAACTTTAGACCATATTCTGGTATCTGTAAGTAAAAAGGAAAAAATAATGACCAAAACCAAAATCTGTGTAATCTTTTTTCTAATCTGTGTAATCATAAAGTTACTGCTCAGATGGCAAAAACCTGATTCCAAGCTCAAAATATTCCTCGCCATATCCCTCAGGAACAGGAGGCAGGGGATTGGATTTTGCAATTGCTCTCAAAGCTGACTGGTCAAAATAAGTATTTCCTGAAGACTTCTCAGTCCACACCTTAACAATCTCGCCATCTCTTTTTATTCTTATGGCAATTATGGCTTCAGGTTTTTTATCTGCTGAAGCCGTATTCTCAGGCACAACCCATGAATCTTTTATTTTTGACCATATTATGCTATAATATATCTGAAACCTCAAATCTGTTGTTTTGCCTGAGGATACTCCCTGTCCCGGCAATGAATAACCTACTCCTGCCCCTTCTGCTCCGGGCACTGAACCCGTCTTCACATCTCCCTTTTTTGCCAGAAGCCCCTGTTTTATTTTCTCCACAGCCTTCTCCATTGCCTTATCAGCTTTTTCATCATAACCAGAGACAGCAGTTATTTCTTTTTTTATTTCATGTTTTTCTTCTGCCTTCTTTTTCTCCTTCTTTTTATCTTTTTTATTTTCATTCTTGTAAGCCATTTTCCTTGCGGAACGGCTTTCTTCAGTCTTTACCTCTTTTTTCAGAACAGGGTTTGGAGATTTAATTTCCTGTACAAGGCTTCCTGGTAAACCAGAAGCAGGTTCTGTTCTGGGAAGGCTCACAATATCCACTGAAATGACCTGAGAACTGCTTATTTCGATTTTTCTGAAATCAGGTATGTACATCAAAACGCTTATAAAAACCAAGTGAATTAACAGGGATATGAGCAATCCCTTGAATTCATATTGGATTGCATAACCCCCAAAGCTATTTTCCGCTAAATGTGTCAACCACTTTTTCCTCTTCTTCTGTAATCATACCGAGTCTTTCAACACCTGCTTTTTTGGCTTCAGCCATAACCTTAATCACAAAACCGTAGGGAATCTTCTGGTCTGCCCTCAGATAAAGATCCTTGCTTCCCCTTTTCTGAATCAATTCCCTCAGCTTGCCGCCAAGACTATCAATGCCTATCAATTGTTTGTTCAGGAATATCTTGTTACCCTCTCCAATCGTCAAGACGAGCTCTTCTTCTTTGACTTCAACCTGTTTTGCTTCAGCCTTTGGAAGGTTGACATCTATCCCCTGAAGCATCATTGGAGCAGTTACCATGAATATAATCAGAAGCACAAGCATTACATCAACAAGAGGAGTTACATTTATATCAGAAAGTGCGGTCAGTTCTTTCCTTCCTGTATCTATCTGCAAATTCTTCTCCTTTCCCCTAAGTATTAAGATTTATTTCTGCAAGTGGAAATATTGTCTCTTTACGATATTTAAAAATTCTGAAGAAAAATTATCCATCTCGTTTGCCAGAGACTTAACCCTGCTTACAAAATAATTATACGCAACGACAGCAGGTATTGCAGCTGCAAGTCCTGCTGCTGTTGCTATCAGCGCTTCTGATATTCCAGGAGCAACTACAGCAAGAGAGGCTGAGCCTTTCAATCCTATTCCCCTGAAAGAATCCATTATTCCCCATACAGTCCCGAAAAGCCCTATGAAGGGAGCTGTGCTTCCTGTTGTTGCTAAAAACGAAATTGTTCTCTCCAGTTTTGCAATCTGAGACATCACTGCATTCCTCAAGGCTCTGTGCACATTATCAATGCTGTCTATTTCAGTTCCAATAGTATCAACGTCAAATGGAACTCTTTCAGGATTTTTTCCTGCCTTTGCTTTTTTAATTTTTATAATTTCCTGATACCCTGCATGAAAAACCTGCGCAAGGGGGCTGTTCTTGTACTGCAATATATTTTCATCTATTGAGGACATATCTTTATTCTTCCAGAAATATTCGAGAAAATCATCAGACTCACTTTTGGCTTTGCGCACAAGTTTGAATTTTGAAAAAATAATTCCCCACGAAAGAACAGAAAAACTCAAGAGCAGTAAAAGCACACCCTTAACCACTAACCCTGCGTGCAGCACTAACCCCAATATTGTACTCTGAGAACTGCTGGCTAAATCAATTATATCCATTGTTTAAACAACCTTTCAGGTAAAATTAATTTCTCGTATCTATCGCTCTGAACACTGCGACAATTTCCAATATTATTATGAAAAAAAAACATCAAAGTCAATATATTAATTTTTTTTGTTTGCAAACTATATCTGCTTTTGTTACATAAATTTATTTAATATACCATGAGTAACAATCATCGCGAACAATGGGCATCCCGTTTTGGACTCGTTCTTGCAATGGCAGGCAATGCCATAGGGCTTGGAAACTTCCTTCGCTTTCCTGTTCAGGCAGCGTCAAATGGCGGCGGGGCTTTTATGATACCATATTTCATTGCCCTCATCCTGCTGGGTATTCCTTTAATGTGGATAGAATGGTCAATGGGTCGCTATGGAGGCATCAGAGGTCACGGAACAACGCCAGGAATCTTCAACGCCATGTGGAAACACCCGATTGCAAAATATATTGGCATTCTCGGCATATTCCTTCCTCTGATAGTAACAATCTACTATGTCTATATAGAATCATGGACTCTCGCGTATAGCTTTTTCTCTGTTACAGGTAAATATTTTGGCATAACATCAAGAGAAGGAATGGGAGAATTCTTTGGAGGATTTCTTGGTTCAGGTAAAAGCCAGTATTTCACTGGAATAGCAACAGCTTATATATTCTTTCTTATAACTATAGCTATAAATGTTTTTATTATGTACAGGGGGATTGCTAAGGGAATTGAAACTCTTGCAAAGATTGCAATGCCTGCTCTGTTCCTGTTCGGTATAGTACTGGTAATAAGGGTTTTCACTCTTGGAGTTCCTCACCCTGCCTATCCTGACAGGAATGTATTAAACGGACTCGGATTTATCTGGAATCCTGATTTTAGCCAGTTAAAAAATGGCAGCGTATGGCTTGCCGCTACTGGGCAGATTTTTTTCACCCTGAGCATCGGGTTTGGTGCTATCCAGACCTATGCAAGCTATTTACGGGAAAAGGACGATGTTGCCCTGTCAGGTTTAACCACTTCAGTATTCAATGAGTTTGCAGAAGTAATCCTCGGCGGCTCAATAGCCATACCTGTTGCCTGCGCTTTTTTTGGTATTGCAGCCACACAGGAAATTGCCAAAACAGGAGCTTTCAGCCTCGGCTTTCAGTCAATGCCAATAATCTTTCAGATGTTTCCATTTGGGCAGCTTTTTGGAACACTATGGTTCCTGCTTCTTTTTTTTGCAGGAATAACCTCATCTGTAGCAATATCAATGCCTGCAGTTGCTTTCTTGGAAGATGAATTTAAGTTAACAAAACCCAAAGCAGTACTGCTGGTATGGACAATCGTATTCATTTGTGTCCAGCCGGTTATCTTTGGCAAAGGTTTTCTTGATGAATTGGATTTCTGGGCAGGAACCTTTGGCCTTGCCTTTTTTGCTCTTCTTGAAGTCGTCATTTTTGCATGGATATTTAAGATGGATAAAGGATGGGAAGAAATCCATATAGGTGCAGACATAAAAATACCAAAGGTTTTTTACTACATCATCAAATACATTACCCCGGTTTATTTACTCATATTGCTTGGTGCGTGGACATGGCAACAGGGAATCTCAGTTATTATGATGGAAGGAGTAAAGCCTGAGGAAATAATATGGAAATGGGGCGCAAGGTTGTTAATGGTCGGAATTATATTAGCGCTGATAATCTGTGTCAGAATAGCTTGGAAAAACAAAACTGTTTCAGATGAGGTCAGTCCCGAATGACTTTAAGCGGTTGGATTTTTATGATTATCTCGTGGGGAGTATTAATATTCCTGTTTGTTTTCTGCTTTACAAAACTTTTTACTATTAAAAAATAGAAGATATCAAAACCTGACAGTCTGCTAAAACCTATTCCTTATCTTCTATATAACCGCTCCCTCCGCAAGCTTCACACTCCTCTGTCTCAATAGGAACTCTTTCATTCTCTCCCTTTACCCATTCTTCAGCAGCAAAATCTTCAATTCTTGAGACATAACCTGTCCCATTACATTTCTTGCATTTTTTCTTTTTATCCTTGGACATATTTTAACCCTCTCAAGGCGGCGCCCGGATTTGAACCGGGGAATAACGGTTTTGCAGACCGTCGCCTTACCACTTGGCTACGCCGCCGGAAAGAAAGTGAATAGTCGATAGTGAATAGGAGTTCGTGAATATCAAAGAATGAAAATAGAATTGGCCACTATCTACTGACTACTATTCACTGTTCACCATTCACTATTCACTATTCACAAAAATAAAGAGCGGGAAACGGGACTCGAACCCGCGACCCCAACCTTGGCAAGGTTGTGCTCTACCAGCTGAGCTATTCCCGCAAAGTAGTTCTTATTTTATAAATCTTTTCTTCTTTGTCAAACAGAAAATAGCAAATGCCTGTTTAGCAGAAGAGAAAAGGAGAGAAATATCAAGTTAAGATATAGAAGAGATAAGAAACCTTTTGCAACCAAAATGGTTAATTGAATTTTTTTGTATTTTTATAATCTGAGGGAATTAACCATGTATCAAGGTTGTAATTATAGAAATCAGTTTTTTTATGGGTTAAGAAGTATAGGAAAAATGAAGCGTAGTGAGTACTTCTACGGTACAATAATAAAATAAGACGGACAAAGTAATAAAAGTAAACACGTTTGGAAGATTCTGGTATTGAATAACGAGATGCCAACTTATTAAAGGGGATAAATATTTCATGGAAAATGTAAGATATTTTTTTCGAGAGACTGATATCAGAATGAAACTTTTTATATATCCTCGGAGCAATAGATTTCTTTTTCTCATGACAGAGAATACGATTTTGTGCATCTAATAATATTTTTCCGCTGAATGGTTTGGGTTTAAGGTTATCAAATAATTTGTTTGGTATTTTCAATCCAAGAATCTCCTTGCAGAGATAAAGCATAAGATAAAGATATTTTCCAACGCCCCACTCACAGGCACGAGATTGAAGCTGATTCCAATCAATCCCTGAAGAGTAATGATTAATAATTGTTGCAATGTCGCAGCAAGGTCTTAGACCATGATTTTTGAATTTTTCATTATGAGAAATATGTAAAGATAGATGTAGCAGCAAATCTTCAGGAGAAAGTACCAGCATGTCTGTTCCATTGGTTTTTACTCTTTTTGCTCTTTTCCATATTTCTTCTATGGCTATATCAAATGGACTATTCTGATCTGCAATTGTCCAGTGTATCTCTAAATGTTTTATACCTTTTGAATTACTGAAAGGGTGCGAATGGTGGTGAATTTTTTTATACTGTCTGATAAGGTCAGTTTGTTTTAAAACATCCTGGTCTATTCCGAAGTAAGAATAAACTTTTTGATTCAACTGCGAGTATTTAAACCCATTTTGAAGCAGTAACTTTTCAGCTTTGTCTAAATCTTCTTTTTTTATCAAGATATCTATATCACCCATAGGTCTAAGACCAATACCTTTATACACAAATTGGGCAAGATGGCTTCCCTTGAGAAGGATAACCTTTATCTCCGCTGCGTGGAGAATTTCTATTACTTTGAATAAATTTTTAAAATTTGTTTCATTGACAATGCATGCTTTTAGATAGGCTAATTTAATTTGCTGTAGAAAATTGTCTGGAATGCCTGAATGTTGCAGAAGTGAAGGTTTTTCTTTAATGATTTTGTACAATAAAGAGGCTGTTTTCCAGCATATTGATTTTTCATAAACCACATTCCAGTCAATATTTGAAAAGTTAAAATTCACAAAATCGTCGTCATTTTCGCCACTGAATTCTGAGCGAAGGCAGTTAATGATAAATTGTTCTTCAGGCAGTAGTTTCAGATTATTGGTTGGTTCTACGCTAAAGAATTTTTGCATTTGTCTAATCTGTGAAAGGCTTTGGGAGGCTTGTTTCATCTAAGAACAGCCGGAAAGGTCGCTTTATCTGCCATCGATTCTTTCCTGGCTTAAGCCTGCCAATTATATGCTTTCCCATTAGTAATTGCAGTTCTTTTCCAGTAGGGCGGCCAAAACAAAGAACCCGTGCTTTCATCCGGGTGGGTATAAAGCACCTTAAAAGGCCTGATCGGGCTAACCAGCGATAGATAGGGCGTAGAAATGTTAGGATTTTTAAGTTTACCATATGAGTTGCTTTAATTGTGAGAAGAAATAATCGTCCTGTCATTCCCCCGTATATGCGCAACTGCGTGCTTCCCCTTTTAGCATATACTACTTTTCCGACTATACTGTCAGAGGTAAGGATGTATGAATCAATATTACTGTTGTTATCCCCCTGCGTTGTAATTCCTTGTGAGTTTACAGAGATTACTCTGTGAGCAGATTTTCTATCACTTCCTGGAGGAAGGAAAACAATTATATCTCCCCGCCGGATTCTTTTACCATTGTAGGACATGACTTGAAGTATATCCAGAGTCTTAAGAGTAGGATTCATGGACGTACCTGTGTAGATTATAGTTTTCAGAGAATCATTAGGAAACTTTGAAATCATTGGGATGATATATTTTGATTTCTTTTCCATATTATTTATTTGTCCATGTTAGCTGTCTCTGCCAATTCTTCATAAAACTTTTTCCATCTCATCCCAGAATTGACCTGCGAGGCTAAATCGGAGGACGAATGATGGGATTGCTTTAGAAAGTTCACACGCATTGTCAAAAATCTTTTTTTTAAGTACCATTTTTTCTTCAGGAACAAGATTTTCCAGACTTTTGCGATATATTGCTATAGCTGATTGATTAATCAATATAGCAGCTTGTCCATGTCCTATCGGTATAGCTTCGTCCTTCTCTGCCTGTTCTAAGAAAAAAAATGCTTTTAGCGGGACATGATGTTGGACATTCCACGTCCGCTTGCTAACATCCACGATGTATTCACTCCATGAGGGGATAGGATGTGCCATGTATTGTTTTTGTTTATCGCTCACAATGAGTGTTTCATCATCGCACAAGGCACGCCAATGAAGTGGAAGACGCCTACAACAGGTTGATTTCCCGGTTTTTGATGGAGCCGATAACACTATACCATTTCCCTTCCATTCAAGAAGTGCTCCGTGTAGGGGAAGTCCTCCAGAATCTTGTGCGCGGTGATATATAGGATGGAGTGTATACCACATTCCCATTATATTTCCATTAAATGTTGCCTTATTTTGTAATTTGCAGACCACATCCTTCACTGCGTCATTATACCAGATTCTAATATATTTTACCTGTCGGCTCTTCCACCCTTTCCTTGGAAGTTTTAACATTAAATCCTTATCAACACTGCACATTTCCTGTATGTTCTTACTTTTGTCGCAATCATCTAATACAACTATCAGGTTAGTACCTTCTTTTAGTTCATAAGGTTGAAGTCCCATTGCCTTTGCCCAGCTACTTGCCAATTCCCTTGAATTTTCATTGCTTTTGATGTTCCATTGCTGGCCATCGGCTAAGACAAGGCTATACACATAGCCAGAATTATCTGACTTTTTCAAATTTCTTCTCCTTATATCAATCTACATTATGCCTTATCCACCAGTCAAATGTCCGTCATCATAACCAATATTACAAGTTCCGGCATTTCCTCCCTCAGTACACACATCGCCACCTGCAGTTTCTATTTTTTCATCATTTGGTGATTTTGGCTCGGGGTTTTTTAGATTTAGTGATTTTAATTCAGGTTTTTCGTACTTCATATTTCCTCCTTTCTTAATGAGATTGTTTGCAAATATTTTTTCTGATTTTTAAATTAACCATAAAATTAGCCTTCCTAAAAATACTATCCTATGTCATTTTGCTTTACCTCCTTATAAAGTTGTTGGACGAGTACGTGTCTCAGGGAAAAGTTCCTTTTTTTGAGCCTCGTCGCAGTACCAGAAAGGTGCCCAGAAATTCTTACTCAGGTAATAATTCTGGGCAACACAGTTTCCAAAGCATTGACCCTTCATAAGACATTCACCACAAATACCTTCAAAACGGTTTGGTAGCCCCTCCCTGAGTTCCAGAAGTACAGGTGCACTATTCCAAATATCTTTCAGGGATTCCGAGCTTGCATGTCCAAAAACGAGCTCAGGGACAGTCTGTCCAATGCCACACAGGGCATATGAGCCATTTGCCAGAACACCAAGAATTCCCAGTATCCCGCATACTCCACAACCATCCCCATTATTGCCAAACATTTTGCTAAGCGGTCTAAAAGCCAGCGGGTGGCTATAGTGAAGACGCAAATCTGTTGAAGATGAAAGGGTATTTCCCACCCACTGCCCAAGATATACAAGCTCCTCAATAGTCAGAGTTTCTCCTGCCTTGCGCATCTTCTCTCCCCTTGCAGTAGGCTGTACAATATTGAACTTGACTGAACCAGCACCCAATGATTCAGCTAAACGTACAATAGCCTTCATCTGGTCTTTGTTAAGGTGCATGATTGTCATGATTATCTGAGGTTTGAAGCCAGCTTTTACAAGATTCCTTATGCCATCCAATGCAGACTTAAAACAACCAGTTACACCTCGTATCCTTTCATGGGTTTCAGCATCAGCGCCATCAAGACTTACTGAAACAAAGGGTTTTTTACAGGATGCCATCTCTTGAGCTAATTCAGGTGTGCATAGAACACCATTGGTTTCTACGGTAAGGCGAATATCTTGAGTTCGAATCAGTTCCAGGATTTCATGGATATTTGGATGCAGAAGGGGTTCACCGCCAGTTAACTTGACACTGGAAAGCCCCATGGGTTTTGACTGTTCAAGTATTGATCTAAAGAGGTCTAAATCAAGTGCAGGATAAGAGTAGTTGCCATTTTGGTATTTAGGTTCAATCCAGCAATGATGGCAGTAAAGGTTGCATCCTTCTGTCAGATAAAAATAGATCTGATTCAATCTATATCTTGGTTTTTTAATTTTTTCTGTTTCTTCTTTAGTCATAGTAGGTTTTAGCATATATTATTTGATGTAATTAATAATTTCACATCCGGAAGTTTTCCTCCCTCTTTGAGAAATCGCCTGAGGCAGGCATCAGGGCTTGGATGATTCTCATTACCAGAGAGTGTAAAAGCCAGAGCAGGGCAGTTACCAGTGCAATAGTTAATATAATCACACCCCTTGCAGAATTCAAAATCACTCAATGGAATATTGCATCGTTCTCTTATTCTTTTAAGTTCGGGATGATTGTGCCAGACTTCTCTGAGTTTATAGTTGTTGATTTTACCTAACTCAATATGACTCATATGAATACATGGAACCATCATCCCGTCAGCGCGTACTGCTATCTTGTTCATTGGCTGTCCGCCACAAGCTGTCAGATATCCTCGTCCGGGTATTCGTTCTTTCCCATCTTTACGGGAATTTTCCATCATAATCCAATGTTTCCCATCAGCCAGAGGCCCTGCAGATGCATTAATGCGTCCATTGTATTTCTTATTGAGTTTCAAAAGTGTTTCCATTGCCAAGGAACGTTTTTCAGCAGTAAGCTGAACCTGCTCAGCATTCTGACGGCATAGCCCCATATAAGAAGCAGAACTGGTTGAAAAACAAGGAAGCCCAATTTCTTCCAGCAACAGCCTTGCAACTCCTTCAAGGTCTCCGACATTATATCTATGAATTGTAACCCGGACAGAGACAGTGACATGATGTTTCTGGAGGTATCTTATTCCCTCCATTGCTTTGTAAAAACTTCCATTACCCCTGCAGGCGTCATGTGTCATTGGAATTGAACCGTCAATTGAAATCTGCACTCCATTGCAACGTCCGGTTGAAGCCAAGAATGCTGCCGTTTCATCAGTAATCAATGTTCCATTGCTGAGGATGCTAAAGCGCATTCGGTTTTGTACAATTCCATTGATAAGTTCCTTCAAATCTTCCCGACAAAATGGTTCTCCTCCCTGAAGTGTAACATTCATGACAGTGCAATGATTCAATTCCTCAAAGAATTTAAGCCATTTTTCTTTGGGCAAATCTTGACCTACATCACCGGCACTTGTGAAATGGCTACAGTATTTACACCTCAGATTACATCTGTTAGTTATGGCTAAATCAACAGATTGTGGTGTTTTCATTATTTTCATAATTTATATTAACTCTTCTCAGCCTCGTATCCTATTAGCCCATGTTTGACCATATCCTGAATGAACTCTTTGATGTGCTCAGAGGCATCCTCCGGTACGGTTTCACAGCTTTTACGTAGCTCTTTTAGTATGTCTTCAACAGTATGCTTGCCATCAAGACGTTTCCATACAAATACACTTACCGGATTAATGCCGAAGGCATTGCCTGAATCAGGATCAAAAAGAATAGCCCAATCGTCAAACTCTTCTCTAAGGACTACCATAGGATTAGCTATGGGCTTATTGTTGTCTGGCATAGCACTACTTCCTCCTTGCTTTTAAAAAAAAGGATTGTTTGCTATAATACCAAATATTTGGTCTTTAAGTAAATTTAAGTAGTTAATAAAAATTAATATAGACAGAAAAGAAATCTTGTCAAGTTCTCTTTTTGAGGCAAATTGATTTGACATTGAATTTCTGGATTGGTAGAAATATTGGGCGAATTAAAAATAAGTTTAAGATTTTCAGAGTCATGGAGCAAGGAGTTTATGATTGACTTACACACACATTCATTATTCAGTGACGGAGAGCTCATCCCGTCTGAGCTTGCAAGAAGAGCTATGGTTATGGGTTATGAGGCAATTGCCATAACCGACCACGGAGATTTTTCAAATATTGAGTTTATTATCCCGAGAATTGTTGATGTTTCAAAAGAGCTTGCAAGGTTCTGGAAGATAAAAATCATTCCCGGAATAGAACTAACACACATCCCTCCTGAGTCAGTCAAGGACTTAGCCAGAAAATCCAGAAAACTTGGTGCAAAGATAGTTGTTGTTCACGGAGAGACGCTTGTTGAACCGGTGCAGGAAGGAACAAACCTTGCTGCCATCAATTCAGACATAGATATCCTCGCTCATCCGGGATTAATTACAGAAGAAGAGGTTCTTTTAGCAAAAGAAAGAGGTATATTTCTTGAAATAACAACCAGGCGCGGACATTCATTGGGTAATGGTAATGTGGCAAAGCTGGCAACAAAAACAGGAGCCCCTGTAGTTTTAAACACAGACTCCCATTCACCTTCAGACCTGATAAAAAAAGATTTTGCCGGAAGGGTTCTGCTTGCTTCAGGAGTCCCTGAAAATCAGATAGAAAAGGTTTTTGAAAATTCAAGAAAGCTGATAAAAAAGGTTTCATGAGTGTGCAGAAAGGTTTAGGGAGCAGCAATATATATCTTTCTTATGGAAGAGAAAAATTAAAACTTCCAACTTCAAATCTAAATCTAAAGGAAATCCTTCTCGCTTCTGAACCGGCTCCGCCTGAAGATATCAAAAAAAAAATCAGAGCCTCTTTATCATTTCCAATATATTCAGAACCATTTAAAGACCTCTTTTCTTCAAATGAAAAAATCCTTCTGATTGTATCAGATATCACAAGGGCAACAGGCTCAGATATTTTTCTTCCACTGTTGATTGGAAAGCTTAATGATTGCGGTATTCCTGACAAAAACATCAAGATACTTTTTTCCTTAGGCATTCACAGACCCCTTACTGATGATGAAAGGCTTGCTCTTTTGGGGAAAGATATATGCTCAAGGATAAAGACATACAATCACGATGCGTGGTCAGACGAAACGGAAACAGCCGGAAAAACCTCAAAGGGCAATAGAATATCCCTGAACAAAAAAATCTTTGAAGCAGATAAAGTCATCCTGACCGGTGCAATAAATTTTCACTATTTGGCAGGTTTTGGAGGGGGAAGAAAAAGTCTGCTGCCCGGGGTTGCATCATACGATAGCATTATTTTATTTCATCTATTAAGCCTCTGCCACGGGCAAGGGAAAGGGCGGCATCCAAAGGCTTCAACAGCAATTCTGACAGGTAATCCTATGGAAGAAGAAATGAACGAAGTTATTGATATGGTAAAGCCCTGCTTTCTTTTGAATACAGTTATGAACTCAAAAAAGAAAATAGTAGAAATCTTTGCAGGTGATGCAAGAGAAGCTTTTTTTAAAGGATGCATATATTTTCTTGACCATTATGGGGTTAAAATCAGAGAAAAGGCAGATTTGGTAATCGCAAGCTGCGGAGGCTTCCCTCTTGATATAAACTTTATACAGGCGCATAAAACCCTTGAATATTCCAGAAATGCCTTAAACAAAAATGGAGTATTAATACTCCTTGCTGAGTGCGGGGATGGGATTGGAAATAAAACCTTCCTGAACTGGTTTGAGCATAAAGATTTATATGAGTTTGAAACTGCTCTGAGAAAAAATTTCGAGGTCAATGGACAGACTGCATATTCAACGCTTATAAAAGCCAAGGATTATAAAATCATCCTTGTCTCTTCTCTTCCAGAAAAAACTGTGGAAAAAATGTCGATGATTCCTGCCTCAGGCATTAAGGAAGCTCTGGATATTGCTTTTTCCATTACAGGGGAAAAACCATCAACATATATTATTCCTCACGGAACAAAAGCCCTTCCTTATCAGATATAAACAACTTTTCATTGATATAGAATCAATCAGACACTCTTATTTAGATTTCTTATCAACCAATGTTGCAAGATAATGCTTGCCGAGGCTGTCAATCAAATCCCTGACATCTTCAAATTTATCAGCGTGCTCTTCCTCATCCTTCAGGATTTCTTCAAGAAGAGCCCTTGAGCCGTTGTCTCCTTCAGCAACACATATCTTTATTCCATCGTTAAGACGTTTAATTGCATCGTATTCCAGCTCGATATCTGCCACCACCATTGCCCTTGCCTCCCCTCCCGGAACAGGCTTTCCTTTTAACTTTGTCTCAGGAGTCCCTTCAAGAAAAAGAACCCTCTCAGCCAGATCCTCCATATGGTCCATTTCATTCAGAGATTCTTCGTGAAACATCTCTCCCAGACCCTTTAGAGCAAGCGCTTCTTCAGCATAAGCATGGTGGGTTTCATACTGAACAATTGCCAGAATCTCCGCAGCCAAAACATCATTCAACACATCAATAACTTTATCTGAACCCTTCATTTAATCCTCCTTTTCTGATTAATATTCACCAAAACAACGATATTCATAAAATCTAAAAATAGATTTATGTCAAGGAGAATTTTTATATATAGATTCTCCCATTCAATTTTATTTTTAAATGAACTACCCTTCAGAAAGCAGGCTGTCCGATAATTCCTTTTTTGTCATTGCGAGCGACCAAAGGGAGCGTGGCAATCTCTTTTATAACAATGACATTTTTGAGATTGCTTCGTCGCTTCGCTCCTCGCAATGACATTGTCGGACAGCCTGCAAAGCATCGAGGAATTCTTTTTAATTAACATAACTTTATACATTAAATAATTTCTTATAACATATTGATAATAAATATTTTATCTCAAATCAGATTTCTGTTTTTTTAGCTTTTTTTCATCAAAATTTCTAACTTTTCTCTCCCTTTTTCTCTTGACTTTTTTTCAACTCCACATATAGATTCCCAAAAAGTAAAAATGTAGAAGACAGTGACCTGACTGACGGCGATCATTCCATTTTATCTACATTGTGGAATTTGAGTTTAAACAGGCATAGGGAGGAATAAATTAATTTCAAATGTCAAAATTCAAAGTTCAAATGAAATCCAAAGCCTAAATGGCAGAAAAGAAAGAAATTTTTTAACATTTAATCCTTTGAACTTGATTTAAAATTTGAGTTTTGAAATTTGAACTTAAAATCTATTGTCAGGCGGGACGCCTGACCTACTTTTTGGTGTGTAAATCTATTGAATAATTCTTTAATTCTAAGGGCTGAGAATCTATCAAAATCATTTGCAAGCGGCAATACTATTTTAGCCATACTTAAAGGGCTTCAGATTGATATCAGAAAAGGTGAAATGGTGGCTATAGTCGGAGCGTCAGGGATAGGCAAAAGTACTCTTCTTCATATTCTTGGGCTTCTTGAGAATCCAACATCAGGCAAGGTTTTTTATGAAGGAATTGACGCTTCCGGATTGAAAGAAAACGAACTGGCAAAATTCAGAAATGAAAAAATCGGTTTTGTTTTTCAATTTCACCATCTCCTCAACGAATTTACCGCTCTTGAAAATGTAATGATTCCTGCTCTTATTGGAGGTTGCAAAAAAACGCAGGCAAAAGAAATCTCAGATGATATTCTGAAAAGTGTAGGCCTTGCTGAGAGGGCTCACCATAAACCCGGAGAATTATCAGGCGGTGAACAGCAGAGGGTAGCTATTGCAAGGGCTCTGGTAATGAAACCAAAGATTGTGCTTGCTGATGAACCAACCGGAAATCTTGACCAGAAAACAGGAGAAGAGGTCTTTGAGCTTCTGAAAAAACTTAAAAAAGAAAGGGAAGAAACATTCGTTATTGTCACCCATAATCTTTCACTTGCTAAACAGGCTGACAGAATTCTTGAGTTAAAGGACGGGAAGCTGGAGAAAGTAGGGGCGAGTCGGTGACTCGCCCAGTTCGGAGTTCGGCGTAGGGGCAAACCTTGTGTTCGCCCTCGATAGGCGGGGTTTTCTAACCCCGCTTTGGCGGGACAAGAATGTCCCGCCTATCGGATGAAATCGGATTTATGCCATTCCCATTGTTCGGAGTTAGAGAAAAATGACTTTTCAGGAACTGATATTTGCATTGCAGAATTTCTGGGCTAAACAGGGGTGTCTGATTGTCCAACCCTATGATACTGAAAAAGGTGCGGGAACATTTAACCCTGCCACTTTTTTAAGAGTATTAGGGCCTGAACCCTGGAGGGCTGCATATGTTGAGCCTTCAAGAAGGCCAGCAGACGGAAGATACGGCGAAAACCCAAACAGGCTTCAGCACTACTACCAGTTTCAGGTAATAATGAAGCCCTCGCCTGAAAATATACAGAATATGTACATAGACAGTCTTAAAAGCTTTGGAATTGACCCGTTAAAACACGACATCCGTTTTGTAGAAGATGACTGGGAATCGCCAACCCTTGGCGCGTGGGGACTTGGGTGGGAAGTGTGGCTTGATGGAATGGAGATAACCCAGTTTACCTATTTTCAGCAGGCTGGAGGTATTGACCTGAAACCTGTTTCAGCTGAAATCACATACGGAATAGAACGCATATCAATGTACCTTCAGGGGATAGAAAACGTCTATGATATAACGTGGACGCCTGGAATCAAATATGGAGATGTCCACCACAGAAGTGAAGTTGAATTCTCAAAATATAACTTTGAAGAAGCAAATATTGAGATGCTTTTAAAATTATTTGAAATGTACGAAAAAGAAGCCCTGAGGCTTCTTGATATCAATCTCGTGCTTCCCGCTTATGACTACTGCCTGAAAACATCACACACCTTTAATCTTCTTGATGCAAGGGGTGCAATATCAGTTTCAGAAAGAGTTGGTTATATAGGGCGAGTAAGGCAGATAGCAAGAAAATGCGCAGAAGCATATTTGAAACAACGGGAGGAGATGGGGTTCCCGCTGTTAAAGGGGTGTGTGAGTAATGAGTGACTCGTGACTCGGGCTCCGTGACCCGTGAATTACAAGCGACAAGGCACGAACAACAAGTGACGGGTTACCAGACACGGACAACGAAAAAACTATGACCAAAGAATTACTAATAGAAATTGGCACAGAGGACATCCCGGCTAAGTTTTTTCCGGAAGCCCTGGAAAACTTAAAATCAGTTGCTGAAAAAAATCTCAGGGCAGAGAGGCTTAAGTTTAAAGAAACTATTGCTTTCGGAACCATGAGGAGAATTGTTCTTCTCGTAAAAGGGCTTGAGGAAAAGCAGGAGGACCTTGTTGAAGAAGTAATAGGACCAAAAGCTGAAGCTTCTTTTGACTCCGGCGGCAATCCAACTCAGGCAGCTGCAGGATTTGCAAAAGCCCACAGCGTTGATATCTCTTCATTATTTATAAAGGAAACGAAAAAAGGGAAATCTGTCTGCGCCAGGAAAAAACTGTCAGGGAAAAACACAAAAGAAATTCTTCCGGAAATTATTTTAAAAATAATATCCGAGCTTTCCTTTCCTAAATCTATGCGATGGGGAAACCTTGATTTCAGGTTTGCAAGACCGGTTCACTGGCTCCTCGTTTTGTATAATGGAGAGGTAATAAAACTAAAGGTTGGAGATGTGGAAAGCTCTAATATCTCATTCGGGCACAGGTTTTTGAGCCCGGATACATTTGAGGTCAGGGATTTTAAAGACTATAGGAAAAAATGTAAAGCCAATTTTGTAATTGTTGACCCATTGGAAAGAAAAACAGTTATTGAAAGCGGTATAAAAAATGCGGCATCATCAAAAAACGGGTCTGTATCAGACTGTAGCGCCCTTCTTGAAACCGTAAATTTCATGGCTGAATATCCTACAGCATTTGTTGGAAGCTTTTCTGAAAGATTCTTGAGCATTCCAAAGGAAGTACTTATAAACACCATGAAGAAACAACAGATGTACTTCCCTCTTTTTAACTCCCAAAATAACCTTATGAACTACTTCATAGGTGTTGCGGATACTGAAAATAAGGATTTGAGCATTATAATAAAAGGTAATGAGAGAGTGCTGAGAGCAAGATTCTCAGATGCTGAATTTTTCTTTAAGGAAGACCAGAAAATCAAACTGGAATCCAGAGTCGATGCTCTTAAAGGCATAATATTTCTGGAAAAACTAGGAACCGTTTATGACAAGGTTGTAAGGATTGGAAAGCTTGCTGCCTTCTTAAACCGTAAAGTATTAAGAAGCGGGAAAAATGAGGCATTAAACCTTGATGAAGGTATAGTGCAAAGGTCTGCAATGCTCTGCAAAACTGATTTGCTTACTGAAATGGTCAAGGAATTTCCTGAACTCCAGGGAATAATGGGCAGGGAATATGCGCTTTTGCAGAAAGAAAATGAAAATATTGCCGCTTCAATATACGAGCATTATCTGCCAAGATTTGCCGAGGATGAAACTCCGCTAACTGACTACGGAACCCTGCTAAGCCTTGCAGATAAATTTGATACTATTTCAGGATGTTTCTCGATTTCTCTTGTCCCAACAGGTTCTGAAGACCCCCTTGGCCTGCGCCGTTCAACAATCGGGATAATAAACATTCTGATTAACAGGGAATACAAGCTGTCGCTGAAAGAAACCATTTCCGAATCTCTTAAACTTTACGGTGTTGAAAAAAACAGGGAAGGTCTACAGTCAAACGTTTTAAGTTTCTTTACAGCAAGGTTTAAAAACATTTTAATCTCTCAGGGCTATGAATCAGATGTGATTGATGCTGTGTTTTCGCAGAATTTTGATGACCTGCTTGATTCAAAAAACAGAATTGATGCAATATCACGGATGAAAAAGGAGGAAGGCTTCAATTCCCTTACCACAACATTTAAGAGAGCAATCAGGATTCTTCCCGGCAATGAAAAAAACGATGTCAGAGAATCGCTTCTCAGAGAAAACGCTGAAAGGGATTTATACACTGTTTTTAAATCAATACAGGCAGAAAGCAGAACTCTCCTCGATAACGGAGATTACTATGCGGCGCTTAAAAAAATCTCTAAGATAAAGGACCAGGTTGATAAGTTTTTTGATGATGTTATGGTAATGGTTGATGATGCTGAATTGAAAAAAAACAGGCTCAGTTTGTTAAATAATGTGATTGGACTTTTTTCCAGAATTGCTGATTTCAGCAGAATATCTGAGGGTTAAATACTAAATTATGAAAAGGATGTAAATATTAATTCAGGAGGAATGTATGGCTAAATTTGTTTATTTTTTCGGGAAGGGATCTGCTGACGGTAAAGGCGATATGAAAGAACTGCTCGGAGGAAAAGGTGCAGGGCTTGCTGAAATGACCAACGCAGGTATTCCTGTACCGCCCGGATTCACAATTACCACAGAGGCATGCAAGGTCTATTATGAAAACGGTGAAAAGCTTCCGCAAAAAATAAAATGGGAAATAGATGAGGCGTTGAAGCGGCTTGAAGATATACTGGGTTTAAGACTCGGAAACCCCAAAAACCCTCTGCTTCTTTCTGTTCGTTCAGGATCAAAGTTTTCAATGCCCGGAATGATGGATACTATTCTTAATCTCGGGCTTAATGATGAAACAGTAGAAGGGCTTGCAAAGAAAACAGGCAATAAAAGATTTGCCTACGACAGCTACAGAAGATTCATTCAGATGTTCGGGAATGTTGTCCTCGGCATTGGCAAGGATGTCTTTGAACATATTCTTATTGAAAAGAAAAAGAAATGCCGCGCCAAGTTCGACACAGACCTCTCGTGGGAAGCCTTAAGTGACCTCACATCTGAATATAAAAAAGAAATGAAAAGGGTAGTAGGCATAATTTTTCCTCAGGATGCCCATATACAGCTTTCTATGGCAAGAGATGCAGTTTTTAAATCATGGCACAATCCAAGGGCAATAACCTACAGGAAATTAAATGATATCCCTGAAAACCTTGGAACTGCGGTAAATGTGCAGGCAATGGTTTTTGGAAACCTCGGCAAAACATCAGCCACAGGCGTAGGATTCACAAGAAACCCTGCAACAGGAAAAAATGAATTCTACGGAGAATTTCTGATTAATGCCCAGGGAGAGGATGTGGTTGCAGGAATCCGCACTCCTCAGCCAATATCCAATTTAAGAAAAGTAATGCCTGAAGTTTTCAGGCAATTAAAGGAAATCACAGACCGTCTTGAAAAGCATTATCGTGATGTTCAGGATTTTGAATTTACCATTCAGGACAAACAGCTTTTCATGCTTCAGACAAGGAACGGAAAAAGAACAGCTATTGCAGCAATAAAAATAGCTGTTGATATGGTTGAAGAAGGGCTGATTACAAAAGAAGAAGCTATTTTAAGAGTGGAACCTGCCTCACTGGACCAGCTTCTCCATCCTGTCTTTGAACCAAAACACAGGGCAAAAGCAAAACTATCGGCAAAAGGGCTTCCTGCCTCCCCGGGCGCAGCAACAGGAAAAATAGTCTTTACTGCAGACGATGCAGTTGAATGGGCTAGAAAGAAAGAAAATGTTATCCTTGTAAGGAATGAGACCGTTCCTGATGATATTCACGGAATGAATGTTGCCAAGGGTATCCTTACAGCAACCGGAGGAATGACATCTCATGCTGCTGTTGTGGGAAGGCAGATGGGAAAGCCAAGCATTGTGGGATGCAACAATCTCATCATAAACGAAAAAGGAAAAACCCTGATTGTTGACGGAAAAAAGCTGAAAGAAGGAGATTATATTTCAATAGATGGTTCAACCGGAGATGTAATACTTTTACAGCTTCCAACCACTGACTCTGAAATCATTCAGGTGGTTACAGAAAAGATTAAACCCAATAAATCCCAAACCTATCAGAATTTCCATAAACTCTTATCATGGGCTGAAGAAGCAAAAAGACTCAAAGTCAGAGCAAATGCAGATATCCCAAGAGATGCCAAGACAGCATTTGCCTTTGGCGCTCAGGGTATAGGGCTTTGCAGGACTGAGCATATGTTCTTTGCAAAGGAAAGACTTCCTATAGTTGTAAAAATGATACTATCCGCAGCAAAAGGACAGGAAGGAGTCAATATAATTGAGTCCCTGAAAAAGAGGACATCAGAAACAGGATCAAACCAAAATAACAAGGAACTCAAGGATGAATTGAAAAAGGCAGAAGCAACATACAGTGAAGCAATTAAGGATTATATGGATTCATTAAAAAAACTCCTGCCAATGCAGAAGAGTGACTTCTATGGACTCTTCAAGGAGATGAGAGGATATCCCGTTACAATAAGGACACTTGACCCGCCTTTACACGAATTCCTTCCAAAGAGAGAAGAACTGATGGTAGAAATTGCTACGCTGAAAGCCTCAAATGCAAAAAAGAATAAAGCAAAAATAGAAAAACTTGAGGAACTGCTGGCAAAAGTTACTGAACTCCACGAGTTCAACCCGATGCTTGGTCACAGGGGATGCCGTCTCGGAATAACCTATCCTGAAATTACAAAAATGCAGACGGAAGCAATTTTTACTGCAGCCTGTGAACTTGCAAAAAAGAAGATAAAAGTAATACCTGAGATAATGATTCCCCTTGTAGGCCATGTAAGGGAGCTGAAAGCCCAGAAAAAAATAGTTGTCTCTGTCGCAGAAGAGGTAATGAAAAAGAACAAAGTCAGGATAGATTACCTTGTCGGCACCATGATAGAGCTTCCGCGGGGAGCAATCACTGCAGATGAGATTGCGCAAGAAGCAGATTTCTTTTCCTTTGGAACCAATGACCTCACGCAGACAACTTTCGGCTTTTCAAGAGATGATGTGGTAAAGTTTTTGAGAGTTTACCAGCAGATGGGAATTCTGGAAAAGGATCCATTTGCAACCATCGATGTTGAAGGTGTTGGACATCTTATAAAGATTGGAGTTCAGAAAGGAAGAGGAATAAAGCAAAATCTGAAAGTAGGTATCTGCGGAGAACACGGAGGAGACCCTGCATCAATAGAATTTTTTAATAAGATAGGGCTTGATTATGTAAGCTGTTCCCCGTACAGAGTGCCTATTGCAAGGCTTGCTGCTGCCCGAATTGCTTTATCCGAGAAGGTTTCAAAAAGAGAAGGTGATTGAACTGTGGAATTAACCTGAAATCCGAAAGAAATGACAATACAAATTTTCCCTTGCAAAAATATATCTTACATGTTAGGGAGTGAAAGTTTTTAAAATACACACACTTTTTGATCCTCTTAAAGAGGTGTCCTGATAAGAATCAGGATTTTAGGAGGAGATGAGAAAAGTGGAGGTTTAACCAAACTTAAAAGGAGAAAATATTGAGCATCATTTCAATGAAAAGTCTGCTCGAAACAGGGGTTCATTTCGGGCATCAGACAAAACGATGGAACCCCAAAATGAAAAAATATATCTATGGTGCTAAGCACGGAATTTATATCATAGACCTGCAAAAAACTGTACGGCTTTTCAGGGAAGCTTACAGTTTTGTGCGAGATCTTGTTGCCTCTGGTGAAAAAATTCTGTTTGTTGGAACAAAAAAGCAAGCATCAGAATCAATAGTAGAAGCAGCAACCCGCTGCGGTATGGGTTATGTAAGTGAAAGGTGGCTTGGAGGAAGCCTGACAAATTTTAAGACAATTTCCAAAAGCATAAAAAAATTAAAAGAACTGGAAGAAATGAAGAACACAGGTATTTATCAGGCTGTTTCCAAAAAAGAAATGATAGAACTCGAAAAGGAAAGAATCAGACTTGAGCGTTATTTTGGCGGATTGAAGAATATGGATAAGCATCCCGCAGCTATTTATGTAGTTGACCCGAGAAAGGAAAGAATTGCAGTAAATGAAGCCAAAATAATGGGAATACCTCTTGTGGGACTGGTAGACACCAACTGCGACCCTGACCTGATTGATTATATCATCCCTGGAAATGACGACGCTATAAGGGCAATCAAACTTATTACATCAAAAATAGCTGATGCTGTCATTGAAGGAAAACAGTTTGCCATAGATCGGGAGTCTGGAAAAACTGAACCAATAGTACCTATGGCTCAAGACCCTGAAACAGATGAAAGCGAAGAAATCGATATAATGAGCGATCATAAAGATAAGACGAAAACCTGAGGATTCTAGGAGGAATTATGCAGGTATCAGCTACACTGGTTAAAGATTTGAGAGAAAAAACAGGTGCAGGCATAGTCGAATGCAAACAGGCACTTGAGGAAAGCAAAGGAAATTTAGATGAAGCAATCAATTTATTAAGAAAAAAGGGGCTTGCTTCTGCGGCAAAGAAAGCAACAAGGGTCGCGAAGGAAGGGATAATCGGTTCCTATATCCACGCAGGAGGTAAAATCGGGGTTCTTGTTGAGGTTAATTGCGAAACAGATTTTGTCGCAAAAACCGAGGACTTCAAATTCCTTGTTAAGGATATCGCAATGCAGATTGCTGCTGCAAACCCAAGATATGTAAGCAGAGAAGAAGTTTCTGGGCAGGAGACTGAAAACGAGAAAAAAATCTACGAAGCGCAGATAAAGGACCAGAAAAAACCTCAGAATGTAATAGAAAAAATTGTGCTTGGAAAACTTGATAAATATTATGAAACTGTGTGCCTTAAGGAACAGATATTTATAAAAAACCCTGAACTCACTATTGAGCAGTTGATTAAATCAAAAATAGCCCAGCTGGGTGAAAATATCAGCATAAAGAGGTTTGTGAGATTCCACCTGGGAGAAGACCATCAGGGATAAAAAAGGGAAACTATAAATCCTAAATTCAAGACTCTAAACAAATTCAAATAGCCAAAATTAAAAACAGTTTAGAACATTGTGATTTATAATTTTCATATTGTTTGGGATTTAAATATTAGGATTTAGAATTTAATTTAGGTTTTCAATTATGAAAAATAACAAGATGAAATATAAGCGCATTCTTCTGAAAATCTCAGGAGAAATCTTGGCAGGAAAAAAAGGGTATGGCATCGATATAGAAATAGTGAAAAAGATTGCCAATGAAATAAAAGAAGTCCATAAACTTGGAACGCAGATTGCAATAGTAGTCGGCGGAGGCAATATATTCAGAGGCGTAGAACTTACTGTACAGGAAATAGACAGGGCATCAGGAGACTATATGGGAATGCTTGCGACAGTGATGAACGCTCTTGCCATTCAGAATGCACTGGAAAAACTCGGAGTATATACAAGAGTCCTTTCAGCAATTGAAATGAAGGAAGTGGCAGAACCTTATATCAGGAGAAGAGCAATAAGACATCTGGAAAAAAACAGAGTTGTAATCTTTGCCGGAGGAACTGGAAACCCATACTTCACTACAGACACAGCAGCTTCTTTGCGGGCTATGGAGATAAATGCTGATGTGATTCTTAAAGCAACAAAAGTTGACGGAGTTTACAGCGCTGACCCGATGAAAGATAGTCTTGCAAAAAAATTTCCTCGGCTTACTTATATTCAGGTTCTTGAAAAAGGCTTAAAAGTAATGGATGCTACTGCAATATCTCTCTGCATGGATAACAACCTTCCTATAATTGTATTCAATCTGAACCAGGATGGCAATATTAAAAAAGCAGTTATGGGAAAAAAAATCGGAACAGTTGTAACAGGGAGCTAATATGATTCAGGAAATCTATAAAGAAATTGAAGAACTTATGAAAAAAGCCTTAACTGCCCTTCACCGCGATTTTGCTTCAATAAGGACAGGAAGGGCAAATGCCGCCTTGCTCGATGGAATAAAGGCAAGTTACTACGGCAACCTGACACCGATAAATCAGCTTGCAACAGTTTCCGTTCCTGAAAACAGATTAATAGTTGTCCAGCCATGGGATCCAAGTGCTCTTGGAGAAATTGAAAAAGCAATTCTAAAATCTGACCTCGGAATATCGCCTGCAAACGACGGGAAAACAATAAAGCTCCCGATTCCGGAGCTGACCGAAGAAAGAAGACGCGAGCTTGTTAAAGTAGTGCACAAGAATGCTGAGAGAGAGAGAGTTTCTATCAGAAACGCCAGAAGGGATGGAAATGAAAAGATAAAGTCATTGCAGAAAGAAAAAAAAATAACTGAGGATGACGCACACAAAGCCCAGACTGAAATTCAGAAAATTACTGATAAATACATGGAACGCCTTGAATCAGCAGTAAAGAGCAAGGAAGAAGAAATTTTAAAGTTTTAAGTTTAAAGGCTACTCTGTGTAACCGCATTAAATTTAAAAAAGCCCTTGAAAATAACAGTAACTCTAAACTTAGCTATTTCTAAAGGTGGTGAAACTGGATGCATACAATAAATGATGAGTGCATTGCTTGCGGAACCTGTGCTGAGGTGTGCCCATCAGAGGCAATAAAAGCAGGAGAGAACAAATACATTATTGACGACAACTGCACTGATTGCGGAACCTGTGTTGAAGCATGCCCTGTTGATGCAATAAAAGCTCCGGCGGCTTAATGTCAATTTTCTTAAAACAAGAATTAGGTCGAGAATCAAAAACATGATTTTTCGGCCTAATTTTTTTATTTCTACTGAATAGAGTTGAAATAAACAAGCTATTATTATAGCATATAAAACTTAAACATTCTGTTGGAAAAACACAATATGATGTCATTCAGTCTGTGTCGCAATGTCATTGCGATGGAGCAAAGCGACTGAAGCAATGTAGTTATGCGCGAAGAAGAACTTTTAAAAAAAATAGATCCCAAAAAGCTTCCAAGACATATTGCTATCATAATGGATGGCAACGGAAGATGGGCAAGGATGAGAAAGCTTAACAGGATTGAAGGCCACAGAAGAGCAACAGAAACTGTAAGAAATGTTGTTATGACTTGCAGGGAGTTAAACATAGAGATTCTGACTCTTTACACCTTCTCGCAGGAAAACTGGAACAGGCCAAAGACTGAAATAAGCGCGCTTATGATACTTCTGAAAAAATTCCTGAGAGATGAACTGGAAGAAATGATGGGCAACAATATAAGGCTTATCTCCATTGGCAGAACAGAAAGATTGCCTGTTGATGTAAAAAGAACTCTGGATTTTGTCACCGGACAGACTAAAAACAATGACGGAATGATACTCAACCTTGCATTGAGCTATGGAAGCAGAACAGAGATAATTGATACAGTAAAAAAAATAGCAAACAAAGTAAAAGAGAAAACTCTTGGCATAGATGAGATAAACGATGAAATCTTTTCTAAAAATCTCTATACATCAGACCTTCCCGACCCGGACCTTATGATAAGAACAAGCGGAGAAATGAGGATAAGCAATTTCCTGCTTTGGCAGCTTGCTTATGCAGAACTCTGGATTACTCCTGTCCTCTGGCCTGACTTTAACAAGGTACACCTCTTTGAAGCCATACTTGATTACCAGAGCAGAGAACGCAGATTTGGACTCACTGCCGAGCAATTAAAGGAAAAAAAGAGGGTAATGCTCTTTTGAAAATAATTCCTTCAAAGAGAATATTAACAGCACTGATTCTTATACCAGCCATACTCCTTATATTGGAAAAAGGAGAAAGGATTGCTTTTTTCCTGCTTGTTACAGCAGCCCAGGTTCTGGCGCTCATAGAATTTTACAATATTTTTTCAAAGACAGGCATTAAGGTCCAAAAATATCTGGGAATCTTGTTTGGTATTTTTATTTCGTATCTGTTTTACAAAAACAGACTCCCTGAAATACTGCTGACCATAACTTTAAGCGTTATATTCACTTCAATTGCAAGGGTTTTTGACAGAGATGGTTTAAAAGACAGCCTTTTTGGTATTGCTGCTACTGTCTCTGGATTGATTTATGCATCAGTTCTTGGAGGATATTTAATCCTTGTAAGAAATCTTGATAACGGGCTAAATTATATTTATATATTGCTTATAATCATATGGGGGTCTGATTCCGGAGCTTATTTTATTGGAAGGAAATGGGGGAAAAACAAACTTTCTCCTGCTATAAGCCCTAATAAATCAATTGAAGGCGCAATAGGAGGGGTTCTAGCAGGAATTTTAGGCGCATCCTTCTGGTGGTTCCGCGGAGAATTCTCTATTTTACACTGCCTGATTTTCGGCACATTAATATCATTGGCAGGAATAACTGGAGATTTGTTTGAATCCCTTATAAAAAGAACTGCCGGGATAAAAGATTCTGGAAACCTGTTCCCGGGTCACGGAGGAATTCTTGACCGCATAGATTCACTTTTATTTGCTGCACCTGTGTGGTACTATTACATCAAATATTTCTTGATTAGATAATACCCCTTGAAACTTTTACCTTTACAGATTATGGAGGAAACCAATGGAATGGGAAATAGAACAAAGAATCAAAACGCTTGAAGACAAGATCGAAAAGCTATGGGGGCATCTTTGACCTCGAGGAAAAGAAAAAAAAATTAGAAGAGATTGAAAAAGAAACATCAAATCCTGAATTCTGGGCTGATAAAAATAAGGCAAAGGAAGTGCTTGCAAGCCGCAAAATCCTTTCCAAGGCAATACAGTCATGGGAAGATATGTGGAAAAATTTCTCAGACCTGAAGGAATTCTACACACTTGCAAAAGAAGAAAATGATGAGAACACTGTTCTGGGCATTGCAACAGAGATTGATAAAATGGAAGCCATTGTCTTAAAGTTTGAAGTCCAGACAATTCTTTCCGGAGAAAATGATTACAATAATGCAATAGTCTCAATTCATCCGGGAGCCGGAGGAACTGAATCGCAGGACTGGGCACAGATGCTTCTGAGAATGTATCTTCGATGGGCTGAAAGGCATGGCTTTAAACCTGAAATCAATGAAACTCAGCAGGGAGAAGAAGCAGGAATCAAAAGCGCAACATTTACTGTAACAGGTGAGTATGCCTATGGGAATTTAAAGGCTGAAGCAGGTGTTCACAGGCTTGTCAGGATTTCACCTTTTGATGCCAACAAAAGGAGACACACATCCTTTGCTTCAGTATTTGTAATTCCTGAAATAGATGATGAAATTGTTGTGGACATAAAGGATGAGGACTTGAAAATTGATACCTTCCGCTCCGGAGGGGCAGGAGGACAGCACGTAAATGTTACTGACTCGGCAGTAAGAATCACTCATATTCCATCGGGCATTATTGTTTCGTGCCAGAATGAACGCTCGCAACACAAAAACAAGTCAACTGCCTTAAAGATTCTCAGGTCAAAGCTCTATAAAAAAAAGCTTGAAGAAGAAAAAAACAAGTTTGAAAAATTACACGGAGAGAAAAAAGATATTGCGTGGGGAAGCCAGATACGCTCATATGTTCTTCATCCTTACCGTATGGTAAAAGACCACAGGACTGAAATTGAGACAGGCAATGCTGATGCGGTGCTTGATGGAGATATTGACAAATTCATAGAGGCATATTTGATGAGAGGCGGGAAGTAAAATTTAAAATTCTAAATTCTAAGCACTAAACAATATCAAATGACCAAAATCCAAAACAGAGTTATGAGAAGTCCAAGAATTTTTTGAATTTTGAAAATTTGAATTTTGAATTTGTTTACCCCGCTTAGAAATTTTAATTTCTAACGGGGTTTAGGATTTAGATATTAGAATTTAGTATTTAATTTTATAAGGTGTAACAATGAAAAATGAAGAAAATGAATTAATTGTTCAGAGAAAAAATAAGATTGAAGAACTAAAGGCTCTCGGTATTAATTCATATCCAAACGATTTCAAGCCTGCTCATACTATAAATAATATTATGATTAAATACCGTGAAAAAAACAGCGAAGAAATTGAAAAGCTGAGTGAAGAAGCTCAGATTTCAGGAAGGATTATTACAATGAGAGTGATGGGAAAGACAACCTTTGCCCACATTCAGGACTCCTCAGGGAAAATGCAGATTATGGTTAGGGAAAATGACCTTGGTGAAAGGGATTATACCATTTTCAAAAAGCTTCTGGATATCGGGGATTTCATAGGCATAAAAGGAAGGGTGTTCCGTACCAAAACCGGTGAACTTACAATACTGGGATTTTTCTTCAAGCTTCTGTCAAAATCGATCAGGCCTCTGCCGGAAAAATGGCATGGGTTAAAGGACATTGAGATAAGATACAGGCAGAGATATGTGGATTTAATTGTCAACTCAGATGTAAAAACTGTTTTTGAGAAAAGAAGCCGTATAATAAGTTCTTTGCGTGAGTTTATGAACCGTGAAGGATTTCTGGAGGTTGAAACACCAATGATGCAGTCAATTCCCGGAGGTGCTGCTGCAAAACCATTCAAGACCTATCACAATGCCCTTGGAATGGAGCTTTTTCTCAGAATTGCCCCGGAATTATACCTGAAGCGTCTGGTAGTAGGCGGAATAGAACGGGTTTATGAAATAAACAGAAACTTCAGAAATGAAGGAATCTCAACACAGCATAATCCGGAATTCACAATGATGGAATTTTATATGGCTTATGCCACTTATCTTGATTTGATGGAATTTACAGAAAAACTGATTTCCCTCACTGCTGAAAAGGTTCTTGGAACACCTAAAATCAAATATGGCGAATATGACATAGATTTAACTCCTCCATGGGAAAGAATAGGATTGGTCAGTTCGATTGAAAAATTCACAGGCATTGCAGGAGAAGAATTTAAAACCATTGAATCTGCCTCCAGAGCTGCAAAAAGGCTTGGAATAAAATTTAATGAAAAAGCCCCAAAGGGAAAGATTATCCTTACAGTTTTTGAGGAGCTTGTTCAGCCCAAGCTGATTAATCCGGTTTTCATCTATGACTTTCCCCTTGATATATCTCCCCTTTCAAGGAAAAAAGATGATAACCCTGAACTTGTGGAAAGGTTTGAGCTTTATGTTGCTGGAATAGAGGTTGCAAACGCATTCAGCGAGCTGAATGACCCGCAGGACCAGAGGGAGCGTTTCATAAGACAGATGGATGAAAGAGCTTCAGGGAACCAGGAGGCGCATATGATGGATGAAGACTATCTGAAAGCGCTTGAACAGGGAATGCCTCCCACCGCAGGAGAAGGAATCGGGATTGACCGCCTGATAATGCTTCTCACAAATTCAAACTCGATAAAAGATGTAATACTCTTCCCTCAAATGAGAAAAGAAAGTTAGAGCTTTTATGGCTTTTGAACTGTTCATTGGGCTCAGATATTTAAAGGCAAAGCGAAAAAATAATTTCATCTCCCTGATAACTTTTCTTTCCATAGGTGGCGTTACCCTGGGAGTCATGACTCTTATAATTGTGATTTCTGTCATCAATGGTTTTGAAGAAAAGATGAAGGAAAAGATTCTTGGAGTCAACTCCCATATAGTCATTTTAAAACAGAACCGTGAAGGTACAATAAAAGAGTATAGAAGCATCATTGACTTATTGAAAAATTATAAAAGAATCGAAAAGGTAAATCCCTTTGTCTATTCTCAGGCAATGCTCTCTTCAAGAGGGAAAACATCAGGAGTTTTTTTAAGAGGGGTCACAGCCTCCTATATAAGCCAGATAAAAGACTTTGCAAAAATAGAAAGAGTCTCCTTCTCACTGCCCTTTAATAAAGATATAATTCCCCTTAGTCCCCCTTTATCAAAGGGGGATTCAGGGGAATTTGATGGCATAATCATTGGCAAGGAACTGGCTTCAAAACTTAATGTGAAGTTAAACGATTTTCTTACAATGATAACCCCGCATCGAAGAGGAAGCCTTCAGAACTCCCTTGCAGGGTTTAAAAGATTTAAAATCGTTGGAATATTTGATTCAGGAATGTATGAATATGATTTGAACCTTGCCTACATCTCTCTTGAAAATGCACAGAGCATTCTCGGGATTAATGATTCAGTTTCAGGGATTGAAATAAAAACTGATGACCCTTACTCTTGCGATGAAATTGTCCGCAATGTCCGCTCAAGGCTGAAATTCCCGTATCTGGTCAGGGACTGGAAAGAAATGAACAGGAATCTTTTTACAGCTCTCTGGATACAGAAAATAATTCTCTTCATAATCATAATGCTCATCATCGTAGTGGCTGCATTTAACATAATAAGCACTCTGATAATGATGGTTATTGAAAAGACAAAAGAGATTTCTATTTTAAGGTCAATTGGGGCTACAAGGAACAATATACGAAAATTATTCATCATTCAGGGCGCAGTGATTGGAATTGCGGGAACCCTTCTCGGTGATATTGGCGGTTATATTGCGTGCATGGTTTTAAAAAAATACCAGTTTATCAAAATAGACTATACAATCTATTACATAAAAACCCTTCCGGTGATAATGGACCCGGCAACATTTTTAATTATTTCAGCATATTCGCTGGCAATATGCTTCCTGTTTACCTTTTTCCCTGCATGGCAGGCATCAAGGCTTAACATAGTTGAAGGACTGAGGTATGAATGAATAAGTTAACAGTCGTCGGTGAATAGTGAATAGTAAAAATGGATACTATTCATTGTTCACTATTAACTATAAGTGAACGACATAAGTAACATCCCATACGATAGGGATTGAGATATGTCTACTTATTTATGACGTTAACTATAAATACTATATACTATTCACTATTCACTAACTTATGTACGAATTTTTCATAGCAACAAGATATCTTAAAGGCAAAAGAAGAAAAAAATTTGTCTCAACTATAACGATTATCTCAGTAGCAGGAATTGCTGTCGGGGTTATGGCTCTGATAATTGTTATTTCAGTTATGAACGGATTTGAAAACGATTTGAGAGAAAAAATTCTTGCAGCAAAACCCCACATAATAATTATGAAAAAAGATGAAAGCCCAATTTATGGCTATCAGAAAATAACAGACAATTTGCAGGAAGCTGCAGGGGTCATTTCATCATCAGCAGTCATAAAGGGACAGGTTATGCTCGCCTCAGGCTCCAGTTCCCTTGGAGCAGAAGTGACTGGGATAGATATAGACAACAAACTCCATCATAAAAAACTCATAGAAACAATTAAAACGGGAAGCTATGATTATTTGAAAAAGTCTGCTCCCACAACAGACAATCAGATTACAAAAAAAGAAAAACATTATATTATTCTTGGTAAAGAACTTGCTTCTGCGCTTAATATTTTCCAGGGAGATAGCATAAAAATGATTTCACCGATTGGCAGAGCTACCCCTGTTGGAATGATTCCAATAATTAAAGAGTTTTATCTTGGAGCAGTATTTGAATCCGGAATGTATGAACACGATTCAGCATCTGCATATATAAATTTTGATGACGGAGATAATTTTTTCCAGATGAAAGGCAGGGCATCAGCAATTGAAGTAAAAGTTGCAGATATCTTCAAAGCCAATGAAATGGCTTCAGATATTAGAAAAAAACTCGGCGATTCTTATGATGTAAGGGACTGGATGGAAATGAACAAACATCTTTTTTCAGCTCTCAAACTTGAGAAAACAGCAATGTTTGCCATTCTTCTTCTGATAATACTGGTCGCGGTTTTCAACATAGCAAGCACGCTCATCATGATTGTAATGGAAAAGGCAAGAGAAATTGCAATATTAAGGTCAGTTGGCGCAACAAGAAATGAAATAATGAAAATATTCATGATAGAGGGAGTAATTACAGGACTTGTAGGAACATCTCTTGGAGTAATTGCAGGAGTAACTCTTTCGTTGCTGCTTGCAAAATATCAGTTTGTCAAACTGGACGAAACAATTTTTTATATCACCAGAATCCCTGTTTTAATGGATACTCTTACTGTTATTCTGATTGCTGTTTCATCAATAGTTTTAAGTTTTCTTTCCACAATTTATCCCTCCTGGTTTGCATCAAGACTCAATCCTGTTGAATCACTAAGGTATGAGTAGTAAGGTTTTAAACCTTTAACTGCCTGCTGAAAACTGATAGTGGACATCTTATTTGGAATACATTGATAAATAGCATCTCACTTTTTTCGTTGACAAAAGTAATTCTATTGATAACTCTCAATCCGCTTCTTTGTTTATCAACACTTTGGCTTTAATTTAGGCAATCCATTTTTAAAAATTGCGTAGGGCTATAATATCCTTTTAGTCTTATTCTGAGAAGGGTATATTTTAATGCATGCAAGAGCATTTGGTTTTATTCTTGTTTTTTTAATTTTTCTTCCAGCTATTTCTTCATCTGAGCTTGCACTGACTTCTAATAATGCTAATCACTATGCTCCCAAGTGGTCTCCTTCAGGAGATTTCATATTTTATCAAAGACCTGATGCTTACAATAATCTCCATTTATACAAAATTCTAAGTTCAGGTGGTTCAGAAATTCCTTTAGGTACAGAACCATGGATTAGCTACTATGACCCACAAATTTCTCCAGATGGAACAAAGATAGTCTATTCTCGACAGGGTAATGACGAAATCTATAGGAGAAAGGGGGGCGTTGTTTTTAAAGAACACGTTCAATTTCTTCGGGGTTGTGAAAAGAGATACTCGCTTGCTCATGCCAGAACAAGCGGGATTAGATGCTTCCGGAACTCTTTGCTTGTTTTAATTGCTTGAGATTTAGGGCAGGGATATTATAAATATTGTTAAGGCTATCCAAAATGTGGGAACTAAAAATGAAAAGTGATAGTATTCAACAACGTCCCCTATTTACCTTACTCGGCAGTTAGCACTGACATTTTCATTAGGCTATCACAGGCTCTCATAAAACTATTGAAATCCTAATAGCAATTTGATATTATGGTAAACGCTAAAAGCAAATAGGCGTAGGGCAAGGTTTTAGCCCTGCTATAAGCAACCCTGAAGGGTTGCCCTACGGAAACATGTCAACTTATTTATGCCGTTCACTATAGTAACTTGGGGTGAATAATGCCAGATGAAGAAAAACTAAGGCTGGGTGAGATACTTATAAAAGAGGGTATCCTCACAGAAGAACAGCTTGCAGAAGTCATAAAATTCCAGAAGGGAAAAGATTCCTATACTCCTCTTGGTGAAATCTGTGTGGCATCTGGATATCTTTCAAGGCACGAGTTAAAAGCTCTCCTTAAGAAATATCGTAAGAATATGAGGATAGGCGAGACCTTTTTGGCCCTAGGCATTATAAATGAAAATCAGTTAAAGGAGGTTTTAGCTCACCAGAAAGAAAAGAAGATAAGGTTAGGGGAGCTCATGGTTAAGAGGGGCATGATTACTGAGGAGCACCTGATAGAAGCTTTGAGCAACCATCTGGATATCCCAAGAATTATCCCTGACCCGAGCCTTATAGACAGAAGTTTGCTTACCGGATTAAACAAGAAATTTTTAATGGCAAACCATATGATTCCTATTTATAAAGATGATAATAACGAGGTAACAGTTATCTTCGCTGATCCATTAGCAGGGGATATCATAAAAAATTTAGAGGCTCATTTTAAATGTAAGGTTTTACCTGCAATTGCCTTGAAGGAGGATATAGAATATGCTTTTAAGCCCTTATTTATGGAAGTTGAGCTAGGGAAAATAGATCTTTCTGAAAAACTCTTTTCAGAACAGGCAAAAGAACTGGCCCTTATCATAAAGGATATGAATCTCTACTCTGATGCTGACAGGACCGTCCAGGTAATCAATTACATAATAACTGAAGCAGTAAAACACGGGGCATCTGATATTCATATTGAACCTCAATCATCAAAAGTGCGGGTGCGATTTAGGATTGATGGAATCCTTCATAATAAAACAGATCTCCCTGTAGGCTTGGGTCCTTACATTTCCTCAAGGATTAAAGCATTATGTGGGCTTGATATTGCAGAGCACAGACGCCATCAAGATGGGAGGGTTGAGGCAAAAGTACTTGGGAAACCTGTGGATCTGCGAATCTCAACCTATGCCTCACTCTTTGGAGAAAATGTAGTAATAAGAATCCTTCAGAGACAGACTCATCTAATGGATCTTGAAAAATTAGGTTTTTCTCCTTTGAACATGACAAAATATGAGAAAATTTTAAATTACCCAACAGGCATAATTTTGGTAACTGGTCCAACAGGCTCTGGTAAGACTACAACTCTTTATGCATCCCTTAATTATTTAAACAGCAAGGAAAAGATGATAATAACTGTTGAAGACCCAGTAGAATATACCATAGATGGAGTGGTTCAAGGAAAGATGGATTTGAAGCTCGGCCTTACTTACAGCGATTTTTTAAAGTCCATAATGCGACAGGATCCAGATGTAATAATGGTAGGAGAGATAAGGGATGCAGATGCTGCTGCGGCAACGATACAAGCTGCTCTTACCGGGCATAAAATATTCTCCTCTTTTCATACTGATGACTCTACAGGAGCCCTCTTGCGACTCATGGATATGGGAATAGATACTTTCTTGATCTCATCAACAATAGTATCAGTTGTTGCCCAGAGACTTGTGAGGGTAATCTGTAATGAATGCAAGAAAGAGTATGTGCCAGAGAGGAATTTACTTACTACATTTCAGATAGACCCTGATGAGGCAGCAAATTTTAAATTTTACAAGGGCAAGGGATGTAAGGCTTGCAATAATACTGGCTATAGTGGAAGGACAGCAATCCATGAGCTACTCCTAGTAAACGATGCTGTAAGGAATGCCATATTGGCAAAAAAGACCTCATCAGAGATCAGGCTAATCGCAAATAAGGAATCAGAGCTTGTTTCTATGCGAGATGATGGTATCTATAAATCAGTAAAAGGGATAACGAATTTTGAGGAAATCTTAAGAGTGGTCTTTACTAATGAAAGCGATCAGTACAGGGGAAGATCAATTGCTGAAATCTGTGATATTTGTAAGATGGTAAAGGGAATAGAAAAAAGTGATCAAGTTAAGATTGTCACAGAGATTTCATTTAAAGAAGAAAAGGTAGAACCTCCAAAACAGATTTCTATACCAACTCCTTTTACGGAACCGATTGATGTTAAAATCCTCGAAACTGATCCGTCAACCCTTCCAGTGGTGGAAATTTTGAGAGTGAGACTAAAGGCTTCTGAGGCTCAGAATGAGATAGACAAGATTGCATCGATATTTAATGAGTATGTTTCCGCTAGTAAGATCTTCGGCAACACCACAGAGGAGATGGTAATAGAGGATTTTATAGAATATATTATCTTTACAATTGCAAGGTCAAGGATCCGTCTAAATGTAGAATTTGTTGAGATTGTGGTGAGGACTAGGAAAGACGGGATAAAGCTCTATCTTGAGACTATATCCCAGAAACCTGCAAAAAATGCACTGATGATGCAGTCAATGCCAGTAAACTATGAAAGGCTTGTTGAGGAACTGGATTTTAAGAAGTATCTGAGGAGTAAAAAGTAAAATAAAAGGGAATGTTGGTGCAGAGAGTGCCTGACATTATTCGGTGTGACAACTTCCTGCGTTAACAGAATAGCCTCTTCAGGAGGAGTGGATAAATCCTGCGATGAAATATTAAAGGAACTTATAAAATGAATGCACTCTCTGCGCCAATGTCCCCTATTTGCACAAACAACCAGGGACCATTAAAAAATAACAAAAAATGAAACCGAATTTTTTAATATATTTCTCAGGAACAGCAATAACCCTTGCCCTGATTTCCTATTCCTATGCAGTGTGGGGAGAGCAGATAACAAAAAAGCTAAAAGGCATCTTTATTGCAGCCTTTCTTATAGGATTCACATTAGACCTCATTGGAACAGGCGGCATGTTTTTAAACACTACAGGCAGAGTATCGCCCATACACGGAATCCTCGGAATATCAGCCTTGATAGTAATGGGTATTCACGCCATCTGGGCTACATCAGTCTGGCTTAGGGAAAACAAAGAAGCAGCAAAGTATTTTCACCGCTACAGCAAGTTTGCTTATATCCTCTGGCTCCTCGCCTTTTTTTCAGGACCATTGCTGAATAGAATAATATAGTTTATCTCTTAAAATTCTATTAACACCAATTGTTAAAAAAACTATTCCTACTTCTTTTAAATAATATTGACAAGATATCTAACCATTGCTAAAAATAATTCCTATAAGTCTCATTTAAATAAAAATTATTTAAAACATCTTCCTTTAGTAACAATGATATGTTAGCAGAAAAAAAAATAAGCAAATTAACAATTTCCTTGATTCTACTTTTCTTAATCTCACTTCTTACTATTTTCATAAAAGATGCCCGTACTGATTTTAAGAAATCCATTAACCCCGTCAAAGTAAATACAGATTTCAAAATATCCCCGGACAATGTCATTGTTAAGATAGGAAAGAAGAAAAAGTTCCGTATTAAAGGAACAGGAAGCCGTAAGCTTATTCAAAGCGGTGAAACTCTGGTATGGTGTGTGAATGGCATTGAGCGTGGAAATGATATTTATGGAGTTATTGACGGAAAAGGTCTGTACAAAGCCCCTTCCAAAATCCCTAGTCCGAATTCAGTAACAATTTCTGTTAATGGGATTAATGGAAATTACAACATTGAGCCAGCCCATGCAAGAATCTTTCCTAAAAAAGTAAGGTGGGGCAGATTTTATCTTAAGGCAAAGTGGGTACACAAAAACAGCAAGGTTACAGCCCTGCAGGATGAAATCCCCCAAGATGTAAAATGGGTGCAGGGAAAGGCTTCTGATACCTCTGGTAATAATTTTGGAGATTTCACGGCTGATCCTGTTGATGTTGCAAAAAGGGAGATTACTTTTTCTGATGTCCTCCTTGACGGAATCTATACCATCACCCTTGAGGGTCTTGACGCATCACAGAAAAATGTTCTCTACAGGGGGACAATAAAGGATGTCGAGGCTGTGCCTCTTGATCAAAAGCCCCAACCAGTAACAATATATATGAAAGCTGTTGACAGCGAAGTTGGAGTAATAATTTCACCTGAAACAGCGAGTTTAGAAAGCGGGCTGTCCCAGCAGTTTTCAGCAACTGTCACAGGAGCCTTTATTACTTTAGTTGCATGGTCAATTGTTGATGATAATGATTCCAAAGGGACAATCAGCAGTAATGGCAAGTATAAAGCACCTGATGTTTCTGAACCCATTTTAGTGACAATTAAGGCTGTAAGTGAAGCTGACCCGACAAAGTCAGCAACAGCTACTATCACAGTCAGTCCAATCATTACAACAACGACAACTACTACCTCAACTACAACTACGACCACAACAACGACTACTACAACAACAGAGGCTCCACCTACTACGACAACAACTACGACTACGTCAACGACAACAACTACGACTACGTCAACGACAACAACTACAACCACTACAACAACAACTACCACTACATCAACCACCACCACAACTACGACCACTACTTCAACTACAACGACAACAACAACTATACTTAGCGGTGCGCCTCTTTCTGTCTATGTGATGAGTGGGGGAAACACCACAGCAGACCAGGCAGTTACAAATGCCATGACTGCACGTGGTCATAACCCAACACTTGGTGTTCAACCCGGGCAGTGGGATAGTACACAGGTTAACCTCAACAATTTTAATGTGGTTGTTCTCCTTAACAACTATAATTGGAGCTCAAGCGGCAGCATGCCAACTTCTGGCCAGACTGCCATTATTAATTATGTTTCCGGAGGCGGGGGCTTGGTTACTGGAGAGTGGACTATCTGGAACATAGATGCAGGAGGAAAGCATACAGGTCTTGACCCAATTATCCCAGCAGATGGTGGACCGTTTAACAGTGCAACCTCTTCTACTTATACACAGGCTACAGCAGATTCTGTTCTTGATAATGGACTCCCTTTATCTTTTAGTTTTCCAATGAACACTATTCAGGGTTCTGAATCAAAGCTTACTGCTAAAAGTGGAGCAACGGTCTTTTACAATAGCAGCAACTCAGGAGGGCAAAGCGGTAATGGAGTTGTGGGCTGGACCTATGGCAGTGGCCGAGTAATCAGTTTTTCCACATTGATTTCTAATATCGAGCTCTCTGATTCAAATTACTCAAGGCTGTTTGTTAATGCCGTTGAGCGGGCAGGAAATTCTACGCCATTGCCAACAACAACCACAACAACATCAACAACAACGACAACTACCACCACTACTACAACCACAACGACCACGACCACAACAACTACAACTACCACCACATCAACCACTACAACAACTATCCTGATGGGCGGCTCTATACAAGGCAATCCTCTTAGCCTTATAAATACTGTCACAACCTTTGCAGGTTCTGCTGGTCTTAGTGGTTCAACAGATGGCACAGGTTCAGCAGCGAGGTTTTCGTCTCCAATTGACATAACCACAGATGGGACAAACCTGTTCGTAGCTGATGGCAATAATCACACTATCCGCAAGATTGTTATATCAACAGGAAATGTTACCACTATTGCAGGTTCTGCGGGTATTTCTGGTTCGACAGATGGCACAGGCTCATCTGCAAGATTTTATAATCCTCGTGGTATAACCACAGATGGGACAAACCTGTTCGTAGCTGATGAGTGGAATCACACAATCCGCAAGATTGTTATATCTACAGGTGTTGTTACAACTTTTGCAGGTTCTGCAGGGCTTAGTGGTTCAACAGATGGCACAGGCTCAGCAGCAAGATTTAAGTATCCATGGGACATAACCACAGATGGGACAAACCTGTTCGTAGCTGATACCGGTAATCACACTATCCGCAAGATTGTTATATCAACAGGAAATGTTACCACTATTGCAGGTTCTGCTGGTCTTGCTGATTCAACAGATGGCACAGGCTCAGCAGCAAGATTTAATAATCCAATTGGTATAACCACAGATGGGACAAACCTGTTCGTAGCTGATTACGGTAATCACACTATCCGCAAGATTGTCATATCTACAGGTGCTGTTACTACAATTGCAGGTTCTGCGGGTAGCTTTGGTTCAACAGATGGGACAGGCTCAGCAGCAAGATTTAAGTATCCATGGGACATAACCACAGATGGGACAAACCTGTTCGTAGCTGATACCGGTAATCACACTATCCGCAAGATTGTTATATCAACAGGAAATGTTACCACTATTGCAGGTTCTGCTGGTCTTGCTGATTCAACAGATGGCACAGGCTCAGCAGCAAGATTTAATAATCCAATTGGTATAACCACAGATGGGACAAACCTGTTCGTAGCTGATTACGGTAATCACACTATCCGCAAGATTGTCATATCTACAGGTGCTGTTACTACAATTGCAGGTTCTGCGGGTAGCTTTGGTTCAACAGATGGGACAGGCTCAGCAGCAAGGTTTAAGTATCCCTATGGTATAACCACAGATGGGACAAACCTGTTCGTGGCTGATACCGGTAATGACACTATTCGCAAGATTGTTATATCAACAGGAAATGTTACCACTATTGCAGGTTCTGCGGGTATTATTGGTTCAACAGATGGGACAGGCTCAGCAGCAAGGTTTAATGATCCAATGGGCATAACCACAGATGGGACAAACCTGTTCGTAGCTGATGGCAATAATCACACTATCCGCAAGATTCAGAAAAACCTCATGGGTGGCTCTATACAGGGCAATCCACTTAACCTTGCAAATGCTGTTACAACCTTTGCAGGTTCTGCTGGTCTTTTTGGTTCAACAGATGCCACAGGTTCAGCAGCAAGGTTTTATGGTCCTATTAGTATAACCACAGACGGGACAAATCTATTTATACCTGATAGCAATAATCATACAATCCGCAAGATTGTTATATCTACAGGTGCTGTTACTACAATTGCAGGTTCAGCAGGGTCTCTTGGTTCAGCAGATGGGACAGGCTCAGCAGCAAGATTTAATTATCCTCAGGGTATAACCACAGACGGGACAAATTTATTTGTAGCTGATAGTTATAATCATACAATCCGCAAGATTGTCATATCTACAGGTGCTGTTACAACAATTGCTGGCTCTGCTGGTGTTAGTGGTTCAACAGATGGGACAGGCTCAGCAGCAAGATTTTATCGTCCTTGGGGTGTAACCACAGATGGGACAAATCTATTTATAACTGATGGCAAAAATTATACAATCCGCAAGATTGTTATAGCTACAGGTGCTGTTACCACAATTGCAGGTTCTGCTGGTCTTAGTGGTTCAACAGATGCCACAGGTTCAGCAGCAAGATTTAATTATCCCAGGGGTATAACCACAGATGGGACAAATCTATTTGTAAATGATCTTACCAATTGTACTATCCGCAAAATTGTTATAGCTACAGGTGCTGTTACAACAATTGCCGGCTCAGCAGGTAATATTGGTTCAGCAGATGGGACAGGCTCAGCAGCAAGATTTTATTATCCTCCTGATATAACCACAGACGGGACAAATCTATTTGTATCTGATTCTCCCAATAGTACTATCCGCAAGATTGTTATATCTACAGGTGCTGTTACAACAATTGCCGGCTCAGCAGGTAATATGGGTTCAGCAGATGGGACAGGCTCAGCAGCAAGATTTTATTATCCTTGGGGTATAACCACAGACGGGATAAATCTATTCGTATCTGATTATTCTGATAATACTATCCGCAAGATTCAGTAGAACCTTCCAATAATTTCAGTGAATTACCCTGCAGCAAGCTGCCTGTCCGACAATTCCTTTTTTGTCATTGCGAGCGACCAAAGGGAGCGTGGCAATCTCTTTAATAACAATGACATTTTTGAGATTGCTTCGTCGCTTCGCTCCTCGCAATGACATTGTCGGACAACCTGCAAGCTGCCTGGCATCTAAAAACTTAGATTCTTGTCCGTCATTCCTGCCCCGTACTTGATACGGGATGGGAATGACACAAGATAACCCTGTGATAAACGGAAAAAGCTGCTTTCATCTGCCCAGCAAGCTCTGGAGTATTCAGCAGTATTTTTTTATAAATTAATTTTATAAATTAATGGTTGTTTTATTTTTTCACTGTGCTTATATTAACCCGTGAATTTTTAAAAATTATATTAAATTTGTGGAGGGTATATAATGATACTATTAGCCGGTGCAGCAGGCACACTCGGAGGCGCTGTTGCAAGAGCACTTAAAAGAGAGGATTTGAAGTTTATTGCTATTGATGTAAATGCTGACAAACTGAAAACAATAGAGGGTCTTGCTGAGAAAACCGCAGTATGCGACATGTCAAAAAAGGAATCCCTGTCAGGCATTTTAAAAGGAGTCAAAACTGTTATCAGCACAGTGGGGCTGCAGAGGGAATCAGAAAATGTAACCTATATGGATGTTGATTATCAGGGGAATAAAAACCTTCTTGATGAGGCAAAGGCACAGGGCGCAGAGCAGTTCATCTATGTCTCTGCGCTTGCCACAAAAGAAGATGCCCCAAGAAAAGTCCATCAGGCAAAGTGGCTCATGGAGTGCGCTTTAAGAGATAGCGGAATGAATTACACAATTTTCAGACCTTCAGGGTTTATGACTGATTATATCTGGTATTTCGGGAAAGAGATGAAAAGCAAGGATACCTTTGAAATACTCGGAACCGGCGAGATGAAGGTGCAGCCAATTCATATTGATGACCTTGGAACCTGCATTGCAAAAGCAGTTGAAAACAAAAAGGCATACAATAAAGCCTTCCCTGTTGGAGGTCCTGAACAGATGACACTTAACCAGATTCTTGAATTTTATCAGGAATTTTTTAACAGAAATGTCCATATTGTAAGAACCCCTCTTGAAGAAGCAGAAAAAAGAGGAATGCCAAAGGATTTTCTTCTGAGAATGAAAACTGATTCAGTCTGCGACATTACAGATGTAAAGAACACCTTTGGCCTGAAATTCAGGTCATTAAAGGATTGCGTTAAAGAGGTGGACTGGAGCAAGGTATGATTCGTGGATAGTGACTCGTGGCTCGTGAACCGTGACTCGTAAGAAGAAGGGTTGTCAAGATTGAAAGTAAAAGATTATAAGGAATTAAATGTATGGAAAAAAGGAATAGAAATTACTGATAAAATATACTCAATAACAGATACTTTCCCAAGTCATGAATTATATAGTTTGTCTAATCAAATGAGAAAAGCAGCTGTATCTGTTCCTTCAAACATAGCAGAAGGATTTGTAAGAAACCATACTAAAGAATATATACAATTTCTTTATATATCATTAGGTTCCTGTGCAGAGTTAGACACACAGCTTATAATTGCTAATAAAAGGAATTATATAACAAAACAAAAATTAGAGGAATTATCAGAGGATATAAACCATGAAAGCCGTATGCTCGTAGCACTTATTAATACATTGTCTCATATTAAGTGAATAACTATCATTTCATTTCCTCAAAAACAAACTAATATTAAACGAGCCACGAGTCACGAGCAACGAATTACTAAAAACGAACAATGAACCTAAAACACCAAATCGACCTAATACTCCACTCATCCCACTCAGACCCTTTTCATGTCCTTGGCGCTCATCCTGTCGAGGTTGACGAAAATGATGTTGTTGCAGTAAGGGCATTTCTTCCTGAAGCAAAAGAAGTTTCAGTCATTGACCCTGCCAAAGATAACAAAGAATATTTAATGAACAAACTTCATAAAGAAGGGTTTTTTGAAGTTATCATTTATGAGGCAAAAGAGGTCTTCCCTTATAAATTAAAAAAAATAAACCATGATGGCTCAGTCAGTATCTTTCATGACCCCTACTCTTTTCTCCCTGTTCTGACAGACTTTGACCTTCATCTTATGGGCGAAGGCACACACTACAAAAAATACGAAAAACTCGGCGCCCACCTAATGACCATTAATAATATAAAAGGTGTTTTTTTTGCTGTGTGGGCGCCAAACGCACTGAGAGTAAGTGTCATAGGTGATTTCAACAACTGGGACGGAAGAAGGCATCCAATGCGTTCAAGAGGATTAAGCGGAATATGGGAACTCTTCATTCCTGAGCTTGATGAAGGAACCCTTTACAAGTTTGAAGTTAAATCAAAATACAAAGGGTATTTGCAGGAAAAAGCAGACCCCTATGCTTTTTATTCAGAGCTCAGGCCAAAGAGCTCTTCAGTTGTTCATAGCATCAATAGATACAAATGGAATGATGAGAAATGGATGAATGAAAGAAAGCAAAAAGACTGGCTTAGCTCTCCAATCTCGGTTTATGAAATCCATCTAGGCTCATGGGGAAGAGTGCCCGAAGAAAACAACCGCTGGCTTACTTACAGGGAATTAGCCGATGAATTAATCCCCTATGTTCTTGATATGGGTTATACACACATCGAACTTCTTCCGGTAAGCGAGCATCCCCTTGATGAATCGTGGGGATATCAGACAATAGGTTATTATTCCTGTACAAGCCGTTTTGGGAAGCCAGAAGATTTTATGTATTTTATTGACCAGTGCCATCAAAACGGAATCGGCATAATCATTGACTGGGTTCCCGCGCATTTTCCAAAGGATGCACACGGGCTTGGCTATTTTGATGGTACTGCCCTCTATGAGCACGAAGACCCCCGCAGGGGTGAACAGAAAGAATGGGGAACGCTGATATTTAATTACGGAAGAAATGAAGTAGCCAATTTTCTCATAGCAAACGCTGTGTTCTGGCTTGATAAATACCACATTGACGGACTGAGAGTTGATGCAGTCGCCTCAATGCTTTACCTTGACTACTCAAGGGAAAAAGGTGAATGGATAACAAACCAGTATGGAGGAAATGAAAATCTTGAGGCTGTTGCATTAATTAAAAGATTTAATGAAGTTGTTCATCGCTACCACCCCGGAGTTCTTACCATTGCAGAAGAGTCAACAGCCTGGCCCATGGTATCCCGCCCCACTTATCTTGGAGGGCTTGGTTTCAGCCTTAAATGGAATATGGGATGGATGCACGACATACTTGAATATTTTTCCAAAGACCCTATTCACAGAAAACACCATCAAAATAACCTCACCTTTGCGCTTCTCTATGCCTTCACCGAAAACTTTATTCTCGTTCTTTCTCACGATGAAGTGGTTTATGGAAAGTGCTCACTCCTCAACAAAATGCCCGGAGATATGTGGCAGAAGTTTGCAAACCTGAGGCTCCTCCATGCATATATGTATGCCCAACCCGGTAAAAAACTAATATTTATGGGTGGAGAAATCGGACAGTGGTCTGAATGGGTTTTTTCACAGAGTCTTGACTGGCATCTGCTGCAGTATGAACCCCACAAAAAATTTAAGAACTGGATAAAAGATTTAAATGACCTCTACAAAAAAGAACCTTCCATGTATGAGATTGATTTCAATTCCCATGGTTTTGAATGGATAGACTTTGGAGATTACGAAGGAAGTATTGTTTCCTTTATCAGGAAAGGAAAAGATATAGAGGATTTTACTGTCTTTGTTTTCAACTTTACTCCGGTACCAAGATATAACTACAGAATCGGTGTTCCAAAATCAGGTCATTACAAAGAGGTGCTTAACAGCGACTCGGAAAGATACTGGGGAAGCAATGTTGGCAATTTAGGAGGTGTCAATGCAAAACCAATAAGGTGGCATGGAAGGAATTATTCAATCAGAATAAACCTCCCGCCTCTTGGAGCTTTGATATTTAAACTGCTTTAGAGTTTCAAGTCTAAGGAAACTTTGAAACTTGTAAAGGAGTCATCACAATGCTTGAAAATCCAAAAATTACCTATGATATCGGAGCAATCCATACCTCAAATCTCTATTCACTTGACAAAACCGATTTTCTGGCTTTAAGATGTTATTGAATTAGTCAGGAATATATAGTTGAAAACAAGTAATTTTCTTGCGGGCTAAAAATGGCTTGCCAGAAGTTTTTTTAAAGTAAGTTTTTTTTATTTAAACCTTTAATAAAAATTCTATGACTTTTGGCTCAGTATTTCAATTCTTCTCAAAAGACCTCGCTATTGACCTTGGCACTGCCAACACCCTTGTCTATATGAAAGGCAAGGGAATAATCATCAACGAGCCTTCAGTGATTGCTGAGAATTCCATAACAGGGGAAACCCTTGCTATAGGCAAAAAGGCAAAAGAGATGCTTGGCAAATCTCCGCCCTACATTGATGTCATCAGACCAATTAAAGATGGGGTTATTTCAAATATTGAAGCAACAATGGAAATGCTGAAATATTTTATTCATGAAACTCACAACCGCAGAACTCTTGTCTATCCAAGAGTTGTAATATCAACACCACTCAGCATAACTTCCGTGGAGAGAAGGGCTGTAAAAGAATCAGCAGAAGAAGCAGGAGCAAGAGAAGTATATCTTATTGAAGAGCCAATGGCTGCTGCCATAGGCGCAGGGCTTGCAGTACAGGATCCCTCAGGATGCATGATTATAAATATAGGAGGAGGAATGACTGAAGTCGCTGTTATCGCCCTTTCAGGAATTGTATGCAGCAAGTCAATAAGAATTGCCGGAGATGCACTGAATGAGGCAATAATTCAGTTTATGAAAAGCAAGCATAACCTCCTGATTGGAGAACTTACAGCAGAAAGAATAAAAATACAGCTTGGGTGCGCTTGCGGAGGAAGCCTTGAGAAAACCATGACTGTTAAGGGGAGAGATTTAATCAGGGGGCTTCCTGTAACCCTGTTTGTTAGTGAGAAAGAAATCGAAGAAGCCTTGTCAGAAACTTTAAACAACATAGTCATGACAGTAAAACTTACGCTTGAAAATACGCCACCTGAGCTTGCTGCTGACATTATCACAAAAGGAATAGTAATTGCCGGTGGCGGGGCTCTTTTAAAAGGGATAGGCGCATTGATTCAAAAAGAAACGGGCCTCCCTGTTAACCCCGCAAAGGATCCAATCTCTTCTGTTGTCATTGGTGCCGGAAAAATGCTTGATGAGTTATCTCTTCTGAAAGAAATTTCGGTTAAAGATTAAAAGATTGGATATAGGAGAAAGCAGATGGAAAAATTTACCCGTTGCAGAAAATGTGGAAGAGTAATGAAAAAAGAATATGTTGGTGAGTGGAAGGCAAAACTTATTTGCCCATGTGGATTTTCAGATTTTGAACTCATATCAGGAAAAACCAGAACTCTTGCTCCTCCGCAATTAAAAAAGAATATCCAATCTTCAATGACTTACAAGTCAGACTTGGGATATGTTCTAACCATGGACAAAGCAAACAGAGAAAAAGTAGAAATATTATCACTTGAAGAAATAAGTATGCTGGTAAGCTCTGATTGCGATTTCAATACAGTATTAAATAATCTCCTTGAAAAGATCTGCGCAAGCCTTGCCGCAGATGTATCCTCAATATATATTCTTGAAGGAAATAAACTTGTTTTAAGAGCAACAAGGGGGCTGAAAAAAGAACTGGTTGGAACACTGAAGCTTGAAATAGGCGAAGGAATAACCGGAACTGCTGCGAAAGAGAAAAAAACAATTATTGTTGAGGATATCTCCCTTGACAAAAGGAGTAAAAAAATCAAAGGAGTTAATGAGGATTCAATCAAGGCAATGCTGGCATACCCCATATTGCATGAAGATTTTGTCTTAGGGGTAATAAATATGAAAACATCTACACGCAGAATATTTGAGGAAGATGAAATCACGTTTATTTCAATCGTTTCAAATATATTGTCAATAGCCCTGAGAATAAGAGGGTTGAAAGCAGAAAACCACCTGCTTTTTGAAATGCTCGGAGAAAGGTAGATGCTTTCGTCCAATGATATTGCCTTAAGGCTTATTGCCTCGGCAATTTTGGGAGGCATAGTAGGTCTTGAAAGAGAAAGGCATAACCAGCCTGCTGGCTTCAGAACCCATACAATTCTATGCCTCGGAGCATCTCTGATAACCCTTGTTTCAATCTTCATGGCAGAAGAATTTGGAAATTTAAAAAACTCTGACCCCACCCGTATTGCAGCGCAGGTTGTTACAGGAGTCGGTTTTCTCGGAGCCGGAGCAATCTTAAGATTCGGGGCATCAATTAAAGGGTTGACCACTGCAGCAAGCCTCTGGACAACAGCAGGCATAGGAATGGGAATTGGAGCTGGTTTTTATTATGGCTCGGTTCTCGCAACACTTATAATTATTGTCACTCTTGGAATTCTGGGCAAAGTTGAAAAGCTTTTAATAGGAAGCAAGGCGGATAAAACTCTTCTGATATCAGCCAAAGAAGCGCCGGGCATTTTGGGAAAAATTGAACATATATTGGTAAAATACCAGATAGGAATAAGCAATATTCGCATAATAAAAAATCTGCAAGAGCACAGTGTAGAAATAAATGCTATTATTCAGGCACCAAAAGATTTAAACATATCCCTCCTTTCAAAAGATATTTCTCTTCTCGAGGAAATTTCTGAGGTAGAAATCAGGTAAATTTCCACCTTGACATTTGGAAAGAATATATACGAAAATAAAATTCACAGGAGATTTTATTTTGACAATAACTGAAATCTGTTTGGTAATTCTTACAATAGCAATTGCATCTCTTTCTGTATTCTTGATATCAATGGTAGCTCAGATCAGAAAGAGTGCAAAAGAAGTGGAAACTGTTTTAAAAAATGTTGATGAAGAGCTCACACCACTTCTCTCAAAGCTTAGAGAGACAATTGAGAATATCCAGCATATTTCATCTCAGGTAGACAGCGGAATAACAACAACAGCAAATGCTCTCAAAACCATAGAAAATACTGTAAGAAACCTGTCTCAGGCTTCTTCCTTCCTGTCAGCTAAAAGTTTAGCACGAAAAGTTATTGCATCAGGCATCTGGATTGGAATTAAAGCAGGATTTGGCATAGTTAAAAAACGATTCTCTTCAAAAAAGAAGTAACAAAATCATCAGGACAAAAAATGTTTTTTCAGATATTTTAAAATGGAGGGAACTAAAATGGGAAACGAACGTAATGAATCCAATTCACTCGGAATGTTTTTTGCCTTTTTGGCAGGCGGCCTTATAGGGGCAGCCGTGGGACTACTCCTTGCCCCGGCACTAGGAGAGGAGACACGGAAAAAAGTTATGGATTCAACAGAAGATATCAAAGGCAAACTCCGTGGCATGACCGAAACAGCAAAAACAAAGATTGGTAAGGTAAAAGAACTCGGCAAAGAAAGACTTCAGGAACAAAAATCAATATGGGCTGAAGCCATAGAAGCAGGTAAAGAGGCAATCAAAAAGGAAAAAGAGTTTTTTACGAAAAAAGGGGAGAAAGAGGAAGCAGTCTGAGCTCATTCTCCTTTTCTTTTTCAACAGACTGGTATAGCGTATTTCTCTGGAGAGGTACTCTGCTTGCCTCAAGAATTATCTTTCTCAAAACCTCTTCTTTAACGCATTGGCCAAATTTTGAACCTGCAGATTTTGATATTTTTTCTTCGCCAAGTGTACCACCAAGGTCGTTTACTCCAAGAGAAAGTGATTTTTTTGCTGCATCAAATCCGATTTTCACCCAGCTTGCCTGAATATTGGGAATCATCTTCCCAAAGTATATCCTTGATATGGAATACATTTTGTAAATTTCTTCTTCAGGAACCATGCCAAGACTGTATCGGGCTGCCAGCTTCGTATTGAACGGTATAAACGGCAGCGGTATAAACTCTGTAATACATCCGGTTTCTTCCTGAATATCCATTAAAACCGCAAGGTGTCTTGCCTTGTGAAATGCAGTCTCAATATGACCAAACATAATTGTGGCAGTAGTTGGGATTCCAAGGTTATGGGCTGTTTTTACAATCCTTACCCATTCATCTTTTTTCAGCTTGTCAGGACATATCTTTTCTCTTATCTCATCTACTAAAATTTCCGCAGCAGTCCCCGGCATTGAACCAAGCCCTGAATATTTTAAAAACCTTAGTACGTCCTCTATTGCAAGTCCTGAAATTTCTGACATGAATTTTACTTCCATTGGTGAAAAACCGTGGATATGTATATCAGGGTGTCTCAGCTTAATCGTTGCAAGCAGGTTACCATAAAATTCTAAATTCAAATCAGGATTCAATCCGCCCTGAATGCATACTTCAGTAATTCCATCCTCGCTGAGTTTTTCTAAAATCTCCTCCATTCCCATAAAGTAACTGTCAACATCATCTTTGTTTCTTCTGTAAGCGCAGAACTCACAACTGTTTTTGCAGATGTTTGTAAAATTTATATTCCTGTTTTTAACATAGGTCACGACATCGCCAGCTAACTCCTTTCTCATTTTGTCAGCAGCAGAAAAAAGCCTGTTCATTAGTTCAGGGTTGCTGATGGAAAAAAGATACTCCAGTTCCCTCAGAGAAAGTTTTTCATACTTAGCAGCTTTTTCCAGAATATCATTAATATTTGATTCTTTCTTTTCCATGGTTCTTTTTATATTTAAATTTTTTCCGTTTGTCAATAACACTTAAAAACTATTGAAACCATCTGTGGTCAGGTAAATCCCCCCTAACCCTCCTTTGCCAAAGAGGGGACTGGGGGGATTTTATCACTTGGATTACATTTTTGGTCAACTTTCTTGTTGTGATGGGGGAGCTTTAATTGTCTAAGAAGTTATAGATTTTTTACTTCGTGAATTCAATTGGCTGGGCACAGGCATTTCCTCCTGCATTGTAATCATACACCATTCTTGCGCCGTAATCAGCGCCAATCCCCATTACTGCAAGCATCGCCAAAAACAAGAGCATAAAAATGGTTTTTCCCTTCTTTGGAAACGGGCGGGAAATCAGACTCCATACTGCTAAAATTATGCTGATGCCAAGTGTGGTCAGCATCAAGTTCTTGTGCGGTTCAAGAAGGCGTGCACGGACTGAGCGGGAAATCATAACTCCGGGTTCTGCATAAAGACCTGTAGAAACTGCAATAATTGCTGACAGCGCTCCAACAATGAGCATTAAAAACCCGGTATAAGCAAGGCTCTCTTTTTTTAAAACCCACGCAAGAAAATAGAAAAGCGCGGCACCCATCAAAAACGCAATAGGGAAATGGACTGTTACTGGATGGATATTTTGAAGGTGCTGTATCCCAGCAGGAATAATCTCAGCCATTGTCTTATTTTACTGAATCAACTGTTAGAAAAAAAACTCCGCCGCTCTTATGCTCTGTACCCTTAACTGTTACCTTTTTCCCGGCTTTTTCAATTACAGCATTCGGAAGAGGCGACCTGTCTTTATTTGGGAGAAGTATATATATCTTGTCTTTTCCGTCTTCAAGCAAACCTGGAGCGATTCCTTTTTTAATACAGTCAACCGCACACTGCTTGTGGCTTTCCCCTTTTACTCCCATCAGTGCATAGCAATATGTGTCAATAATCTCTCCGGTCACTGTTACAGCTTCTTCTGAATACGATTTAAAAGGGATAATTAAAGTTAATGATATACCAAGAAGTGCCGGTAAAAATATATTTTTTTTCATTGATTTCCCTCCTTTTTATTAAAAGACCTGTTTCTTTAATTCTAAAAAACCATCGAGAAGTCAAGACTTTTTATTGATATAATTAAAAAATTAAATAATATATTTAACAGAAAATATTATTACAAAAAAACAGGAGATATTTTTCAATTGACACCACATTAACCTCCCTTTAAAAGATTACTGAAATTCTAAGATAAAATATGAGGCTGTCACGACGAAGTCTAACCCGGCATTTTTATAGAAGTTGATTTTAAAAAATGAAAAATTTTTACTTAATTCCTATATTCTTTCTCCTCTTTTCTGTTACAGTATCAATAACAGGCAAAGCCAGCCAGGTTTTCACAGATGAGCTTGGAAGGAAAGTTACCCTTGAAAAAAATCCTGAAAGAATCGTTTCATTAGCCCCAAATGTCACTGAGATTCTTTTTGCTCTCGGTTTGGGAGATAAAATTGTTGGAGTTACAAATTTCTGTAATTTCCCTGAAGAGGCAAAGTCAAAGGAAAAAGTCGGAATGTTATTGAATCCAAGCCTTGAAAAAATCATATCGCTAAAGCCTGATTTGATTATATGGAACACAGAGGGAGAAAACAAACAAACATTCCTTAAACTTTCAGAGCTCGGGTTAAAGATTTTCATAATCAGTCCACAGAGAATTGAAACAATATTTGATTCAATAATCAACATAGGCAATATATGTGGTAAAAATAAAAATGCTGAAGAACTGGTCGCTGGCATGAAGAAAAAACTTAACTTCCTTAAAAAACAGCTCAATGGAGTAAAAAAAACAAAAGTTCTGTTTCTGTTAGACTTAAAACCCCTGATTTCTGTGAGCAAAAATTCTTTTCACGGAGAGCTAATTGAGTTTGCAAAAGGAGAAAATATAGAAAACTCATCTCCAGACAGATACCCGAAAATAAGCATGGAAGAAATAGTTAATAAAGAACCTGAAGTCATAATAGTTTCAAACCATCGTGAAGATTTCAAAAAGCTGTTTAATGAATTTAAAAACAATCCTGCTGTCAAAGCAACTCCTGCCTACAGGAATAACAGAATATTTGAAATAGAATCTGACTTGGCTGACCGCCTCTCGCCAAGAATTGTTGATGGCTTGGACAAACTTGCAAGGATTATCCATCCTGAAGCGTGGAAAACATTAAATCCTAAATTCAAAATACTAAATCCTAAACAATGACCAAAATCAAAAATCCAAATGTTTGAAATTGTTTTGAATTTAGGTGATTTTAATTTTGGATTTGTTTAGAATTTAGATATTAGGATTTAGTATTTATATAGGTTTTCAACTTAAATGAAAAAAGTGGAAACTACTTGAAAGTCTTAACTTTAAGAAAAGTATTGCTGGTAATCTCAATTTTAATGATAATTTCTTTATTAACCATCATTTTTTCTTCTGTTTCAGGTATTGCAGATATAAGATTCAAAGAAGCTTTTGATATAATTTTAAAAAGATTAACTGGCAATGCAGTAAACGGTCAAATGAGTGACAAGGAAATAATACTTCTTGAAATCAGAATACCCAGAATAATCTTCTCCTTCCTTGTTGGCGCAAGCCTTTCAATCGCAGGAATACTTTTTCAGGTAATCCTTAAAAATCCATTGGCAGAACCCTACATTCTCGGAGTTTCAGGAGGCTCTGCTGTAGGCGCGATAATAGCAATTATTTTTGGTCTATCCTATGGAATCTATCTGACTGTTTTTTCTTTTACCGGAGCACTTATCTCAGTAGTGGTTCTCATTTTTATTTCAACCCTCGGGGGAGAAATGTCAGCTTCTGTTCTGCTTCTTGGAGGAGTAATAATCAACGCTTTTTTCTCAGCCATTGTAATGTTTCTTCTTTCCATTGCTTCAAGAGGAGAAATTCAGAGCGTTGTTTTCTGGTTAATGGGAGATTTGAGCCAGGCTTCATATAAAAACCTGGAAGTAGTTTTTCCGGTTGTTCTGACAGGAACAATAATTTCATTCTTCCTGTCAAGAAAACTTAATCTTTTATCACTCGGAGATGAAGTCGCACTGCAGCTTGGGGTCAATGCAAAGGTATATGGGAGGTTAATCCTGATACTTGCTTCTCTTCTTACAGCAACAGTAGTTTCAATGAGCGGGTTGATTGGTTTTGTAGGTCTTATCATCCCTCACATTGTAAGACTAATACTTGGATCTGACCACAGGATTTTGATTCCGGCATCTTTTTTTACAGGCGGCATTTATCTCTTATTCTCAGACACGCTCGCAAGAACTTTGAGGGCACCATCAGAAATTCCTGTTGGAGTAATAACTGCAATTATCGGAGCACCCTTTTTCCTTTATTTGCTGAGAAAAGGAAGAACAGAGATATTGTAGTGGAAAAATTACAAAATCTAAAATGAAACAAATAGAACTAAACAATGTTTCTTTCAGCTATGGAAACGGATGGGTTCTTGAGAACATTTCGTTTAATGTGTGTAAAGGAGACATGGCTGGAATCTTAGGTCCCAATGGCTGCGGCAAAACAACCCTTCTGAGATTAATCTATAAGGCAATCAAGCCTCTGGAAGGAAATATCAGGCTTTTTGGAAAAGAGTCAATTAAACGCAGTGAAATATCAAAAAAAATAGGAGTGGTGCCACAGAGAGATATCTCCAATATTCCTTTTACTGTTTTTGAAATAGTTATGATGGGAAGGTATCCTCAGACAAGAGGAATTAGTTTTGAGAAAAAAGAAGATGTAGAAATTGTTAACAAAATAATGGTACTGCTTGATATTAGCCACTTTAAAGAAAAATATTTTAACAAATTAAGTGGCGGTGAAAGGCAAAGAGTTCTGATTGCAAGAGCAATTGCCCAGGAACCGGAAATACTGCTTCTTGACGAACCAACTTCTCACCTTGATTTAAAACACCAATTAGAATGTTACAGATTACTGAGAAAACTTAATTCAGAAAGGAATCTAACAGTTCTGATTGTTTCTCATGACCTTAACATTGCCTCTGAATACTGTAATCAGCTTATTCTGTTCAGGAATGGGGCAATCCATGACAAAGGAACGCCTGATAAAGTTATTACAAACGATAATCTGAAAAAGGTTTACGAAATTGATGCCTTCATCGATTCAAATCCCTTTTCCTCAAAGCCAAGAATAACTATCATTGGAAACAATAAAACCCTCAATAAAAATACTTGACCTGTTTTATAAATTTATCCATAAAATAGCCTTGGCATCTTGCATTAGATTAACCTCGCTGCAGTTCGAACACAATTTTTATACTTAAAAAAAGAGGTTCTTTAATAACAAAAGGCATCTTTGGGAAAGGAGAAGCTCTTCTGATACATTCAATAGCCTCATTATTAAGAATTTCCCATTCGCAAGGGGATTTCAGTTGAATGTTCTCAACTTCACCAGAAGGGGTAACGCTAAAAAGCACTACAACTTCACCTTCAGCCCTCATCTTCTTAGCAAGACTTGGATATGATTTTTTTTCATATATAAGTTTTGTTACCAGCTCTTTATAATGTTTTTTAGCATCTTCAAAACCGCTATTACCAAGCTCGCTTCCAATTCCTCCATAGCCGTTACCTATTAAGGCAACGTTACCGTTTCCAAAACCTCCTGAACCTGTTCCTGTACCTCCGGTTCCATAGCCAGAAATATTTCCTGCAAAGTTTATTGGAGTGGTTGAGAAAATCTGATTTTCTAAAATTATATTTTTCTCATCATTATTTTTAGTTTCCAATTCAGCAGGTTCTGGTTCTGTTCTTTCAGTGACTTTAAGAATGTTCTGTGTTCCAGTACTTATCTTCTTAGCATTGCTTTTTCTCCCCTCATAGCTATTCAGGTTTTTCCTCCCTTCAAAACCTGATAATAAAGTTTCTTCAGGAATTCTAAGAATAACTTTGATATTTTCATATTTTTCATCTGGAATAATTCTCTGAACCAGAGAGGAAATGTAAAATACGATGAGAAAAAACAAGGCATGAAATAACAGAGAACTAAGCAATGCTCCAACAAAATTGAACTTTATTTTCATTTTAAAATACTTTTTGCAGGGTTAAGAAATCATTATTGTTCTGTTTTTAATCCCCACCATCCCCCCTTTACCTGTCTGCCGTCAGGCAGGGAAAAGAGGGCAAGGGGGATTTGACCTTAATTCTTCACAAAAATTATACTGAATGGCGGTAACCCGACATCAATTGGTCCTTCTATAATCTGGTTTTTTCTTGTATTGAAAATCCTTATTCCGGGATTTTCAGTTGTACGGTCAGCGACATACAAGAATCCCTTGCTGTCAATTGCTAAAGCTGGTATATATCCTAAACCAGTGTCATCAAGTTTTTTAAACACTTTTCCTGTTGATGGATTAAAAGGAATAACAGAATATACAACAAAATTTGAATCAGAAACCGCAATATATCCCCGCTTGGAAGATTTTATTGCGAGCGCTCCGGTAAACCCACCCAGGTCTTCATCCTTTATCAGAATTCCCTCTGAGGCATTAGTTTCTGGGTTTATTACCTCGATCCCACCAAAATCATCTCCGGTGTTATATGTTCCTGAAAGTGAGAGGTAGATCTTTCCGCTTTTCTCGTTATAAACCATGTTTCCAGGATTCCTTCCTTCAAGCTCTATAGCCTGGTTCCCCGGAGTGGATTTGTCAAGGTCAACTATCTTATCCTTCTTTGTATCAATAACGACAACAAAACTTGTATTGTCCGCAGAAAAATTTGTAAGCCTTTGAAGCGAGACATAGAGGTAATTTTTCACAATCACCATCTCTCCCATTTCAACAAGTCCGTCTTCATCTGCAAACTCAGAAAGGTCTATCTTCTTTTTAATTTTGCCTGTCTTTGGATTAACAACCAGCAAATTATTCTCTCCCAACAACGATATATAAGCCTTTTTACTGCTTTTGAATTCAATATCCTGAGGATTTGAGCCATTGCCTGTAGAATATTCTTTAACTACATTGCCTGGATTTTTAGGGTCAACAACTATAATACTATCACCACCAAATCTTTGAACCACGTATAAATATTTACCGTAACTTTTAACTACAGAATCCGGATTTATAAGCAGCAGTTCTTTTGATACGTTTTTTGTTTTAGTATCTATTGAAGCTAAAGTGCCAGATTGAAAGTCTGTAGCTATAATAAAAGCAGTCTCTCCGGCTTCACTTGATTCCATTGACTGATAACAGAGTCCAATAGTGAGAGTAAATAAAAAAACATAAATTAATAATTTTTTAAGCATAAGCTTCTCCTTTAAAGTTTTTAAGTTAAAATAAAATCAATTTAAGGTTTTGTCATAATCCTTTTTGTCATTGCGAGCGTAAGCGAAACAATCTCAGCTCTCATTTGTAATGAGATTGCTTCGGTCGCCTGCCTGCGGTAGGCAGGCTCTGCTCCATCGCAATGACATTGCGATACAAACATTACTAAAACCCTTCAAATTAATAATCCTGCTCATCGCCTCCTTTCTAAAAATTCCACATCATCGTTAAAAAATAGGACCTTCCGGGCAATGGATAACCTGTTGTATCCTCAACTCTGTTATCACTGATGTTTTTAACTTCAAATGTGGCTGAAAATTTTTTTTCAAAAAATGCAGAAATGCCAATGTTGTGAATCTCTCTTATCCTGATTGGTAAAAGGTTTGCCGGATCAAGGTAAATCTTTTCTACCTTGTTATATGAATAAAAAATTTTCCCAAAACTGTTGAATAACTCAACCTCACTGTTAAACTCTGACTTTGCTCTTCCTGGCAGAATTTTATTCCTTCTGCTCGGAATCTTACCCTTATCTTTTGGGTCCTGCCTTGTGTAGTTTGTGCTGAGACGCAGGTGCTCTATCAATAGAACAGAGCCGGTTAGCTCCCATCCTCTGTTTTCTGACTTGCTGATATTTTCAGGTCTTGAAGTCCTTTGTGAATTCTGTATGAAAAGTATCAGGTTCTCAGTTTTATTCTCAAAATATACTGCTTCCAGGCTTAATGATTTGATATAATTTGAAATATCTCCTGCTAATCTGAATCCTATGTCCCTGTTCCATCCCTCTTCTGCAACCAGCTTTGAATTCCCTATTATTCCTCCTCTGTCACCGAATAATTCAAAGAAGTTAGGCACCCTGTAATACCTTCCAAGATTAGCCCTGAGGCTAAACCATTCAGTAACCGGCACCTTAAACCCTGTCTGCCATGTAGAATATTCCTCAGAACTCTCATCATCTTCAGACTTGGCAAAAATTAGCCCTCCATTCTCTCCCCTGAATCTATTCTTTATAAAATCCTTTCTGAAACTTGGGACAACAATAAAATGGTCATTGAAAAGTGAAATTTCATCCTCAATTCCTGATGAAAAAGTCAGCCTTGAACTCTTTCCGGATTGAATTTTGCGGAATTTATCAAAAGGATGGTATGTTTCATTTTTTAAGCTGATGAGAAGATTCAGAGTGTTAATCTCATCAAGAAAATATTTCAGATTTAAGTTTGCCCCGTAAGAACGCGTTACATTCTTATTATCCTGCCTTCCAACGCCTATCTCTCCCAACCTGTCATCAAACTCCTGCTTTTTATAACTGCCGTATAGATTTAAATAAAAATTCATCTGGTCAACCCATAGAGCCTCCTTTGTAAAATCCATCGAGCTCAGGTTCTCAAGAATCCTCAGGTCTGCATTTTCTGACTGATAATTTGAAATTCCAGGAATTCCTTTGTAATTTCTGAAAAGGTTGTTGGTAAGTTTTATTCTTGTCAGGCTGTTAAAATCGTATCCAAACTTGGCGAGAAAACTTAAAGATTTGAAATCGTTATTCTTTCTTCTCTTTGTTTCATCATCTCTCTTGTTATATTTTGTGCCGTTGTCATCTTCAAATTTAAAATCATTGTCACTGCCTGTATAGTCTATCCCTATAAAATAATCATATTTCCCTGGCTTGTGTGAGAGAAAAATATCTGTCCTGTATGTTTCAAAAGAACCATACTGAAACCGGGCAAAAATATTTCTTTTCTTTTCAGGGAATTTTGTCTTTATGTTGACTATCCCGCCAATTCCTGATGCCCCAAAAACCACAGGAGAACTGCCTCGATAAATCTCAATGGAATCTATATTGGAAAACGGTATATCTCCTAAATTAACTCCGCCACCCTGAGATTCATTCAGTAAAATTCCGTCAAGATATATAAGAACCTGTTCTGATGAAGAACCGCGGATTGAAATAGTGCTGAAATCTCCAAGCCCACCTGACTTTTTAATCCTTACACCAACGCTTTTCTCAAGCACTTCTGGAAGGTCATTAAACCCTCTGTCTAATTCTTCCTTTCTGATAACAGTTACAAAGGAAGTACGCGTTTTCTCAGTTAACTCAGACTCTTCTTTTCCGGATTCAACTACTTTTATCTCCCCGAGGTCCTCTGGTTCTGAAGCAAATAAAATCTGCTTCATTAGAAGGAAGAAGATGACATAAACGCAAAAATTTTTTGAAAGCTTTAATTTTCCCAAAAAAAATCCCCACCCTCTTTCAAGAGGATGGGGATTATCTACCTTTTAAAACCCGGCATATTACCCTCATCCTCTTTACCACGAAGAGGAATGATTAGGTTACAGGTTCTACAGGCAGGTTTTCTGGCTTCTCCGACCTTATCCGCCTTCCCATCAACAGCCGTTTAAACCATTTCTAAACGTTTAAACAGATTATCTGAATAGTGGCTTTTCTGGATAAAGCATTCATTCCGAGTTTTAAAACCTCAGAATCGGAGTTACAGCGGCGGGACCGCTCTCGCTTTTAACGAGATTCCCTCAAATCCTTGTAAAAAACAAGGAACCCTGTAAAACATTCCTGAGATACTTTCTAAACGAGTCTTTACGAATTGTCAAACAGAAAATGAGGAAAAATAATTTGTTGATAAAAAGTTTGTCTCTGGGATTATTCTGTCAGTTTTTTGTATGACACCTGAAGAAGTTTGACAGCATAAGCCGTATTATGAATTCCCCTGCTCCCGTCATTATAAATAAAAAGCCAGTTAAAAACCGCTTTTTTCTCGCCTGAAGTAGCACTGCTGGAAACTTCAAATTCAGGTTCTCCTGAGGAATCAGAAAAAACTATATTGCCACCTACTACTATGGCACCTTTGAGTTTCTCAAGAAGCCCTTCAATTTCTGTCTGCACCCCTTCTTTAGTTCCATCACCGTCATAATCCACAAATGCCTTTCTGTCAAAATTTGGAACTGATGATGCAGAATGGCATCCTGATTGCTGGCAGGCTTTTATATTGATGTTATCATTCTTATCCCGCATAGCAAAACTGTGCTGTCCAACAGTGTTATTTCCTGCTTCTCCTTTTGCCGGAGTATCATACATGTGGCAGGTTACGCACTTCTCCCTTGCATCCTTGCCTGAGATTTTGAAACTATCAGTGGTATGATATGAGCTTGAATAGGTTTCTCCATCATACTCAACTCCGCCTGTACCGCTAAACATCTCAGCCTGAGGTTTTTGGGGCATCTTTTCAGCTTCTGCTGATATATCTGCATTTTTAATTTTATCGCTATGGCATTTCATGCACATTGCCGCAATATCTGCTTTTACTTCTGTCCCGTTAGCCAGCTTTATATCACCGAAGAATTTTAGCTGAAAAGTATTCTTTGCTGAATGAGGGAAGTGACAGGAAGGACATCCAACAGAAACGTTCTTGTGCTTGCTATTTTTCCACTGGTCAAACTCTCCTTGCGAACGAGACCCCTTGACAGTCTTTGTATGGCAATAGCCACAGGCTCTGGAATAAGCAATAATACTTGATTTGTAAGACGACTTCCTGCTTTCCCCATGCCCAACAGATGCGCCTGCCTGATGGCATGCCTCGCACTGAACATTTATTAATTCCTTGCTCCGTATTTCATCGTATCCACCGTTTTTAACAGATTCATTAAACCCTGTTGTGTGGCATCTCAGGCAGGTATCGTTTTCATCCTGTCCAATTGCCTCAAGCAGGCTAAAAGCATTAGAATGTGCTGTTGTTTTCCATCCTTTTATTTTTCCCGGGTGGCATATTTCACATACATCAATTCCCAAATATTTTTTTCCTAAAAACGGGGCTTTTGTGTTATCCTTGTTTTCAGTTTTATAGTTTTCTGAACTAACACTTCTATTGGAAGATATAAGAAAAATAAAAAATGAAATTGATAATAAAGTTAAAAAACGTTTTAGAACCCTGCTCATTAAAAACTCTCCCAAGCCATTAGTAATTCCCTATATTTAATTCCTAATCCTTAATTTAAAATCCTGATTCTTCTGCTCCAAACTCCGAACTTTTTTACCTAACCAGCTTGTCAATCTTCAGCTTCCCTCTATGACAACTCTGGCAGAAATCCCTTTCATGGCAAACAACACATGACCTCGCATTCATCCCAGCAACATTTTTATGGGTGAGAATAAAGTTTGACGAATAATGACTTGTTGGTCTTTCCTGATGACAGCGGCTACAGAAATCCGCTTCGTGACAGACTACGCATTTATACCTGTCCATTGTTGCAAACCTGCCGTGAACTTCCTGTTTCCATGTTAATGTGTGAGATTTTGGCTTCTGGGATGTATGGCACTCATCACAATCTGACTTTTGATGGCACATATAACATTTCTTTCCATCCTTCTCTACTTCGCTACCGTGCATTATTCTCCATGTTGCATTATGCGAAATCGGGCTCTCAGCAAGCCCGTGAGACTTAGGCATTGTCCCTTCTCTTATCCTCTTATGGCATGTTTTGCACTCAAGCGACCCTCCCTTTTCCTTGTGGCATTTCATGCAAATTGCCATGTTTGGAATATCAGGAATAACAAACTTCAAAGTTTTTCTTATTTTCACATGGCAGGCATCGCATTCAAAACCCTGGTCTATATGTATCTGGTGAGAGAAAATCAAATCTTCAACAGTACTTATCTTTTTTCTGACTTCTACTTTTTTATCCTTCCTCGAATGACATATCAGGCATTCCTCAGAAGGTTGTTTTTCATCTATATCATGGCACTGGCTGCACTCCTCATGAGTCGGAATACTAGATTTTATTCCGTCATCTGCAATCTTATGGCATGTATCGCAGGCGATATTTAGTTCTTCCGCCCCCGTATGCTTTTTATGGGAAAAGTTTAACCCCATCTCATCCTCTCTGCATCCAGAAACAAACCAAAAAGCAATAATTGTAAAAGGAATAATTATCAGTAAAAATATTTTTAAATTTTTTGACATCTAAGTCTCCCGGTTTAACCCTGCGTTTTAATCTAATCCCTGTAATCTAACATAAATCTTTCTAATCACTTTCAAAACTTAAACCCTACCTCAAATGTAACATTCTGTATGTAATCAATCTGTGAAAATGGCAAAAGAGCAGGGTCATCCTCTTCATAAGCATATTTTATTCTGAAATCGATATTTTTCGTAATGTATGCCCTTATGTCGCCATTGAATCCAAATGTATCCAAATTCCTGTTATTGTAGTCATAAAACTTATAAAAGCCTCCGGCACTAATAAATAATTTATCGCTCAACCTCTGTGCCACCTGTCCTTCAAATATATTAGATTCAGTTTCAAAGTGTTTTGTGTGTCTGTCGTTTTTAAAATATTTCCAGTTTACAAGAATGTCAGTTCCATTAAAAATAAAATCAGACCAGTCAAAACCAACAGTAAATTCATCAAAGGAATTATTATACTGGTCTCCTTCGTTACTATTTATTAAATCCCGTTTTGTGTAAGTTATTCCAACTCCCAAGCCTTTGTAAATTCTCTGATGCAAGAGCAGGTAATATTCCTGATAGGGGTCCAAATCTCCAATGTTAAAATTCTCTACAAGATACCTCCCCCCGCTTTTATTAGATGATGAGTAATTAAAATCAAAATCATCAGCCCTGCTGCCGCCAAGCTTTCTGTAATAGGAAATCACTGCCTGAGTTCCAAAATCATAAGACCTGTAATTTAAATTAAGTTTTAAATCTCTTTGGTCATTATTTATAAGAGAATAGGTTCCTGAAAAATAAATTTCTGGGGTTATGTCCTGATAGATTGAAAAATCAGAGCTTAAGTCTATGTATTTTACCATCCTCGCAGTAAATTTTGTCCCTTCAAGCGGGTAAACTGAAAGATTTGCTCCCCATATTCCAAATCTTTCAGGGTGTTCATAAAATGTAACCCTTCTTCCGCCAAAAAGGCTTAAATCAACAGGACCTATTTTTTTTAAATCAATTCTACCGCCATCAAAATGTGCTATCTCAGCGCCATAGAAATATTGTCTCCCAAGGGTTAAATCAAGGGTTTTCAATAAATCATTCAGTTTCGCATAAGCATTATAAATTTTGAACTGGTCATTGGAATCATAGGTGTCTGTAATATCCTTAAAATAATTTCTCTGCTCTGTGCCATCCAGGTCTTTTTCGTAGCGCATAGAAAAATAGGTTGTCAGGTTTTCAAGACCATATCCGTCAGAGCTGAAATTTATATACTGGTAAAAATCGTGGTCATAGTCGTTACCACGTCCTGATTTATAATGAATCGAATTGAAATCATAAACTGACCTTGTATTCAAACTATATTCTTTGGCAGAAATTTCTGAACCGCTTAAAAGAAATAGAAAGATTAAAAAAGGAGTTACTCTCAGGAAAAATATCTTCCTCATTAAAACTCTCCAGAACGTTAGCAACCGTATAAAAATTGGGTAAAAAAAATTGAGATATTTATAAAATTAATTGATGTCAGGAGTCAACAATTTTTTGTGTTTTGAAAAGATTTTTTAATATAAAAGGGATTCCCCACAATATTACAGCTGTAGGGAACAGGTAAGAATCAACCCCAGAAGGGGTTTCCCACAATTTGTGGGAGAGCCTTTCAAGGCTCGATTCCTATCAAGCCCAAAAGGGCTTTCCCACATAAAATAAAAAAGCCCCGATCAAAAGACCGGGGCTTCCCAAGGAGGAACCCTTTAAACTGTTAGCTACCGAACAAGGAATTCCACTTGTCAACTCACCAAGCCCTCATTTAAGAGGGCTTAGCTTGTAAAACACCTTCTTATAACTAACTGACGTTATGGTCTTACATAGTCACTTACATCTCCACCAAGGTCTTTAATGGAGTCAATTAACAGCTCAATAATATACCTGTGGTTGTGGATATAACCGCAGGGCTCTTTTCTGCTGGTGTGATAGTTGTAAGCTGCTCTTAACATTTTACCATTAAAGTCAGTATAGTTAACAGTATCTGTAGTTTCGCCTGGATCTATAGTACCATTCACAGCACTGTCTTTTATCCCATCTTTATCAGTATCCTTGAACCAGTATGGATGGGCACTTGCATCATAGGTAATACCAAAACGGCCAATATCATTTGTATATTTCTTAATCTCTGCAAGAAGTTTTTCTTCCAGAGTTTCTATTTCTCCTATAAGACCTTCCTCTGTATCACCATCGCCATCATAATCTGGAGTAAGAATTGGCCTTATATCCTCAAAATCGCTAATGCCTGTGTGGCATTTTGAGCAATCACTGAGTTCAGGTTCAAATTTATGGTCATCCTCGCCTCTCATGTGACATTTCACACAGGTATTAAGATTTCCTTCGTGGTTAGCAAACTTGTTTGCAAGACCAGCATACTTTTTGCCTGAATACTCATATCCGCCCTGTACATCAGTGCCAAACAGAATTGCTGCAACCGGGAGATAGTGGATATTCGAGAAACTGCTGATATGACCATCTTCACCTTTACTTGTTATGGAAGTATCCACATCCTTTTTAGATGTCCGTCCTCCATGGCATACCATGCAGAGGTTGCTGTCATCGCCAAGGTCAGCAGTTAACCCTGACGGGAATGTAACACTGCTGAGTGTCCTTCTTTCAAATGCGCTGTTTGTATGGCAGGCATTGCAGTAAAGAACCTCATTCTGAGACCCTGTTAGATGAGAGAAGTCGTTGTTGGCTGCGTTATATGTAGCAGGGTCAGCAACATAGTTGGCAAAACCAGTAGCAGTGTGGCACTTCTGGCATGACTGACGATTCGTTGCCTTCCAGTCATAATGGCTCCATGCCTCACCGCCTTTATCACCATGCGGAGATTCTACCCATTGTTCGTTGATTGTAAGGTTGCCACTGTGTTGATTATGACAGTTTAAACACGCAGTTTCACTATCCTTATCTATATTATAGCCCTCAAGAGCAGTTGTAGATGGATCGTCGAAATGGGTATCAGTTATCACCCTTACATCACTACCATAAGTGGTGTTTGCTGTTGAATCATGATATGCAGTAATCTTGGCATCACTTGAATCAAGCAGTTGATGGCAGTTAGTACAGGTGTTGAACTGGGATGATCTTGCCTTTGCTGTTTCTGTGGCAGCAGTTGCTGGCTCTAACAATTCTTCCGTGTTATGGGCATCATGGCATGTCCTGCACTGGACAGCACTAAAATCAGTAAGATTTGCTGCTCCATCAAGTGCGGTAACAAGAGCAGTATAGTCTCCATCTGTATCCTTATACTGTCTTGCACCCTCATCTGTATGGCACTTGGCACACAATGCCTTTACCTCTTTTTTCTCAGCACTTGCATAGACATCATCCTCTAAGGATTTTGCATGTGGAGAAGCTAAATAGGCTTCATAAACACCAGGATCACCTGCTCCACCTGCACCAGCAGGATGATATGTAAGATGACCTTCAGGAAAGTTTTTGTTATGGCACTGTCCGCATTGTGAAGCTGAAGGGTCTTTATAAGGTATTTCTACGGAACCAGGAGACCCTTTGTGCAGGCTTCCAGCACCATGGCACATCTCACATCCAATTACAGGCCTTGCTACCTGCGTAGAATTTGCGGAATCAATCTCACCCGAAGAATTGACAAGCGAAAGTCCTGCAACCTTTTCATTGTCAGTGGAAAATGGTCCATGACAGGCAAGGCAGTAATCTGCTGTCTTCCCAGCATATTCTGGGGCTATTAGTTCTTCCTCGATAAAAGCTTCATTGGGAAACCCTATGAACTTTGTGTAATCAGTCGGATATGTGAAGCTTTCAGGCGTAAGGAAATCACTGTAGCCATTGTTTTTAAAGCTGGTATCAAAGTAGTTGAAATTTCCATGCGGTCCTTTAAGCCAATTCACATATACTTCCGGAGTGCTTGATTTATGACATGTAACACAGTTATCCATACCTATCTTTTCAAGGACTGGAACTTCAGTTGCAGTAAAGGTAGCAGTTAATATTTTTTTTCTCTTAAAAATAATCTCCTTTGTCTCAGGGGCAAAGGTATAGCCTTCTTTTGTTGGTGTTACAGTGTAAGTCCCTTTAGCAAGCTTCAGGAATTTAACAATACCACTCACAGGAGTAGTTTTTGTCAGAGGTGTTGACAACTTACTACCACTCAATTCAACTGCAACACCTTCCTTTATATCCCCTTGGATTTTGACTACAAGCGTATATTTTATCTGGGCATTAGCTTCTTCTGCGGAAAAAAACACTGCAGAAAGAACGAAAAGAAGGGCTACGAAAAAAGAAACCTCTTTTCTTTTTAATATTGAAATAACTTTTTCCATTTAATTTTCTACCTCCTTATTATTTAATCTAAACTTTAAATATTGAAACGACCTTTTCTATCTATTTTTTCACCTCCTTAATCCAATAAATTTAAAAAAGCCAAACTCACTTTTTTCATTCACTTTTATGAATATGCAAATTTTATGCCAAAAAAAGAAGTTTTTACTCAACTTGCTATAACTAATTGATTTTAAATTAATTCTATATCATTTTTATTATTTTTTTATCAGACATAGAAATCAACTTTTGTCATTTTTGGAAATTATTTATGCCATACTGTCAGCAATGACAATATTCAGAAGAGAAGGGGGACGTTGTTGAAACCTTGCACTTTACTGACAAATAAAGCTTACAGGGGAAAATGGGAATTGTTAAAAAATATCGCTTAGTAAAGGGAAGAAAAGGAAACGGAAGTTTTTAAAATTCATAATAATGTCTTCCAAAGGACTAAATAAGTTAGGATAAAAAAATTTTTTGATACTCTTTCAGAAAGCTATTTATCCCCACATCAATTAGTATTCCATTAAGTTTCTTCTTTGATTTCTACCTTGACATGCAGCCATAAAATGATATATTCTTACTGTAAGATTGTAAGGAGGCAAGGAAATATGCTTGCAAAGAAAACATCAAAAAATCAAATTACACTGCCAAAAGAAATTGCTAAAACATTTCCTGATACTAAATACTTTGATGTATCAGTAAAGGATAAAAAGATAATTCTAATACCAGTCAAAATAATCCCTGCGTATATGACACTTGAAGGCATCAGAGAGAAAATAGAAAAACTTGGTATTGCTGAAGAAGACGTAACCAGGGCAGTGGAATGGGCAAGAAAAAAAAACGCTAAAAAGGATAGTTCTTGATACCAATATACTAATATCCGCACTGCTTTTTAGAAAAATTCAAATCTGTAAGAATTGTTAAGGCTTCAGATTTTTTAAGAGATTTCTGAAAAGTCTTTCTTTGTTACTCAAACTTCTTCAGTATTATCTCTGCCAAATCCGTGATATTGAGGTCGTCTTTGGGTTTTTCACGTGACCAGAAAAAAGCATCATCCCATGTGTGCATTCCTGCAAGTTTTGTTTTCCCGAAAACTTCTTTCTTTGCAACTGAACCCTTGAGGTCAAAACCCGGTTTTGATAGGACAACAAGGTCAGGTCCCTGTCCAACAAAAGGTCCGGAATAAACCTCGTCCCTTAAAAAAACCTTCTCGATAATTTTTTCTCCCTCAAACTTAAGTCCTTCAAGCCTTGCTTTTATCTCATTTTTCAAACCCTCTGCTTCTGCCTTATCAACAGAACCCTTAGGATATTTGCCTTTTATATTGATATAGATTCTGCTCGGGTCAAGGACAAAGGCTTTTGTTTTTTCTGAAATCTGTTCAACTGATTCAGGATTAGGAAAATCAAATTTAAGAAATCCCTGCTCCTCAAGCCACCTGTTGAGATAGACCTCTTTTTTAATCAGTGTGAAACCATGGTCTGAGAGCATAAAGAACTCGCCCTGCGACGGGTCTCCTCCGGTTTCTTTTTCAAAACGGTCGTAAACTTTCTTTATAAATGAGTCTATCTTCCTGTAGTAATCAATGAACTGATGATGATAAGGATGCCCTTCGTCAAGCAAAGAATCCCACAGGAAGTGGTGGAGCCTGTCAGTTCCTGTTATCACAACCTGAAAATAATCCCATTCCTCCTTTTCCCAGAAAAACTCAACAGCCTTTTCCCTTGCTCTTGTGGTTCTGTCAAGCTCCCTGAAAAGGAAATGGTGGTCTTCCCTTGCCCTTTGAGTGTCTATGTCAATCTGATATCCAATGCCCTTTAATTTTTCTACATATGATACAGGAGTGACTGCCTTAGCCATGTCAATTGCTACAAAGCCTGAAACAAGAACACCATTGATTGCTTTTGCAGGATATGTTGATGGCTGGTTTATCACAATGCACTTTTTGCCTTTTTCTCCCAGCTTATCCCAGAAGGTTGGCGCCCTTAAGTCCTTAAAGGAAGGAAAGGTCATCTTATAGGAGTTTTCCTTGAGGTCAACAAATCCAAAAATCCCGTGTGTTCCCGGATTAGCGCCAGTCATGAAACTTGACCAGCTCACAGAAGAAATCTCAGGCAGGGTTACTTTCATCTTGCTAAGACTGCCTTTAGCTGCAATATCTGCAAAAGCAGGCATTGTTCCATCTCTGACAAAACGCCTGAGAAGCGAGTATGGAACTCCGTCAATTCCTACAACACAGACGCGCTTTTTTTTCTTTCGCTTGAAAAATGCCATTTTTATTTAAATCCAAATTTCAAATGAATGAATTTCAAGAAATAATTATTTTTTAAAAATGTAGAAACAGGTCTTTAGACCTGTTAACAACAGACCTGAAGGTCTGTTTCTACAAAAAGATGACATATATAATTTCTTGTTTCAGCTCTTCAGAACTTCTACTCTTAAAACAGCTTTGAACTTTGAACTTTGTCATTTGACATTTTATATTATATATAACCAAGGTCTTTCAGCCTTGCCTTTATCTTTTCTTCCTCATCTGTGCTATATTCGCTCTCTCCTGAATTTGGAATATAATTCATCAGTTCAAGGGTTCTTAATATCTTTGCAACGCTTTCATCTTCTTTTTCCTTATCTGTCTCAATAAGTATTTCAGGATTAAGCGGCTCTTCGTACGGGTCCGAAACCCCTGTAAAATTCGCAAGCTCGCCTTTCAATGCTTTTTTATATAGACCCTTTACATCTCTTTCTGCCAGAACAGGTATTGGACATTTGCAATAAACCTCAACAAACCTCCCTATGAGCTTCCTGTTGTAATCCCTTATATCTCTGTAAGGAGAGATAGCTGCTGATATTGCCACTACATCGTTGCGTGTAAGAAGATGGCAGACAAAGCCTATGCGTTTTATGTTTGTATCCCTGTCCTCTTTTGAAAATCCCAATCCCTTGCTAAGGTTAGTCCTCACCACATCACCGTCAAGAATCTCAACCCTCATACCTCTTTCAAGAAGAATCTCTTCAACCCTCGTTGAAAGGGTTGATTTGCCTGAACCTGATAAGCCTGTGAACCATAAAGTAAAACCTTTCATTAATTCATTCCTCCTTTAAAATTAACTAATAACCAATAAAATTAACCAATAACTAATAACATATGATTAATGACTAATAACTTCTTCTTCATTTTCTCTCGTAATTATCCACTTGCTGCAACAATCCCTCATAAGTTATATGTTATATATTATTAGTCATATGTTATATGTTAGTTAAATCATTGTCTTCCCAATCATTTCTTTGGGAACTGTTATTCCGAAAAACTGGAGTATTGAGGGAGCTATATCATAGATAGAGTAAACCTCCTTTATCTCCCTGAAATCTTTCTTTGGCAGATTCCAAATGATGATTCCTTCCTGGGCATGGTTGGCATCATCAGGACCTGTGTCATTTTCATAGCTGTAGATTGAACCCATTCCAACTGAACCTGCTGACCGCCAGTCCAGATTTCCAAGATATACTACGAGGTCAGGAGGAACATTGTTGCATTCTTTATATATATCCTCAGGCCTGTGTGCTATCGTATCTATGCGGTTTCCCTTCTCATCAGTCATCGCTTCAAGTTTTGCTTTTATCTCATTGCGGAATTTTTCATAATCCTCCTGAGGTATAATTCCTTCAGGTTCTCTTCCCTTTACATTGAAGAATATTCTCGAATAATAACCGCCTTCTCCCCACGCTTTTGTTCTGCTCCAGTCAATCATGTTCATTTTTAATGAGGTCTGTTTTTTTGGTTCTTCCTTGAGAGCCAGATAACCGTTTTTTATAAGCCACTCATTGATACAGATTGCGCCATGCATTGTCTTTGCGCCGTGGTCTGAAACAATAAGGACAGATGTATCCTTATCTATAAGTTCAAGGGTTCTTCCAATTTCACTGTCAATTGCCTTGTAATAATCAAAAATTGCATTCTCAAAAGGGTTGCCGGGTTGATAAAGTCTGTGTTTTTTATCAGAAAATCTCCAAAATCCATGATGAATTCTGTCTATTCCCATTTCAACAACCATTGCAAAGTCATAGGAATCTTTCTTGTAGAGATGTCTGAATGCCTTGAAGCGGCGTTCTGTCATAATATATATAGACTCAAGGAGTTTTTCTTTCTCATTGGTCCTGAAATCCTCAACATCAATTATGTAATTTCCGTCAGCGGCTTTATCCAGTTCATATTTCAAATCATCTGGATATGTATACTGCACATCTTTATTGGGTGTTAAAAAACATCCCACTATGGCGCCGTTTAAAGGCTTTGGAGGATAAGTCTGCGGGACCCCAATAATCAAAGATTTTAACCTGTTTCTTGAGAGGTGGTTCCAGACAGTTTTTGCCTTTACATAGTTGGCATTTGCAAAATATAAATCTTCATATCCATAACTCTTTCTGTTTCTAAACCCGTAAAACCCGAGCATTCCCGGGTCATAAGAAGTCATCATTGCTGTCCATGCGGGAACTGTAATTGGAGGAATTGTAGACCTGAGCTTTCCATAGATTCCTGATTCAGCAATTTTTTTGATATTTGGCAGAGAATCAAGCCACATATCAAAAAGAAGTTCGGGTGTGGCGCAATCAAGCCCAATCACTAAAAGTTTTTTCATCTATTCATCTCCTGTTTTATCCTCTGTTATTTCTTCATGCTGTCAATCAGAATCTTTGCAACTTCAGGTCTTGTAAACTCAGGAGGAGGTATCTCTCCTTTAGCAAGCATTTCCCTTACTTTTGTTCCGCTTAAAATCATGTGAGACTCTTTACCGTGCGGACAGGTCTTTGTTGATGCCATGTTGTTGCAGGTTTTGCAGAAAAAGCTGTGGTCGAAAAACATCGGTGTTATATCAATTTCAGCAGGATCAAATTCCCTGAATATATAATGCGCATCATAGGTCCCGTAATAATTGCCAACGCCTGCATGGTCTCTCCCCACTATGAAATGGGTGCATCCGTAATTTTTTCTGACAAGGGCATGGAAAATAGCTTCCCTTGGTCCTGCATATCTCATTGCAGCAGGAAAAACTGAAATAGCAACCCGTGTTGAAGGATAATAGTTAGAAAGAAGAACCTCGTAGCATTTCATCCTTACATCAGCAGAAATATCATCTCCCTTTGTATCACCAACAAGGGGATGAATCAGGAGTCCGTCAACTATTTCAAGAGCACATTTCTGCAGGTATTCATGTGCCCTGTGAATAGGGTTTCTTGTCTGGAAAGCAGCTACTCTCTCCCATCCCTTTGCCTTAAAAAGGACCCTCGTTTCCTTAGGGTCAAGGCGATGGTTTAAAAATTTTGTATGTTTTGGCCTGTGCAGAAGGGTTATCATGCCACCAAGATAAACAGTGCCAATTGAATCTAAATACTGAACTCCGGGATGTGCCTTGTCATTTGTCAGCAACACCGCTTCAGCTTCATGTTCTTTATCAACTTCATATTTCTCTTCAAGATGAAGAATTCCAAGAAGATTTTGGTCAGAATCGTACATTGCTATATCTGAACCCTCTTTGTAATCTTCTCCTTTTCCATTTTTGACTGAAAGATTTACTGGAATTGTCCACGGAAGGCCATTGCCAAGTCTTTTCAGGTCAAGTACGTTTATATAATCATTCTTTGTCATGAAGCCTTCAAGGGGGCTCATTGCACCGGTTGCAATCATCTCAAAGTCGCTTATTTCCCTGCTGTTCAAAACGATTTTTGGCATACCGGAAGCCTTGTCCTCAAGTATGTCATGTTCCTTTTCTTCAACAATTCTGTTTACCAGTCTTCCACCGTGGGGTTTAATCATTTTTCATTCTCCAAGCTTTGAGTTTTAAGCTGTCAGCTGTCAGCCATCAGCTTTCAGTTATAAGTTATAAGTTGAATTTATAGGTATCCTAAATTCTTAAGCCTTCTCTTTATCGCCTGAAGTTCATCTGGAGTTAGTTCTTCCTTATCCTTGTTGATTTCCTTCTCGCCTACAAGGTCTCTTAAAACATAAACTATGAAATCAGTAGGAGAATTAAATCCAGAACCTTCAATAAGGCTTTTAATCCTCTTATAAATCACCTCAGGAATCTTTATTGTAACCTTTTTTACCATATTGGACTCCATTAAGACTACATTAATACTCTTATCAGAGTGCTAATGTAGTAACATAATCGGATTTTGTCAACAACAAATTAAAAAAATCTTCTCTCTTGACAAAACCAAATCTGACAAATAATCTTTAATAAAATAAGTAAAAGTAGGCTTTGAAAACAAATGAACTTACCCAATAAAATAACTCTTTCAAGAATCTTCTTGATTCCTCTTGTGGTCTTTTTCCTTCTGTATTCTCCAAAATTATCCATGCATATTATTGCTGCTGTTATTTTTCTTCTTGCATCCCTTACGGATGTAATAGACGGCTATATTGCAAGGAATAAAAATCAGATAACAACTCTTGGAAAGCTTCTGGACCCAATTGCTGATAAGTTATTGACTTCTGCTGCATTAATTTCCCTTGTCGCATTAAGACGTATTCCTGTCTGGGCAGCATGGATAGTGGTTATAATAATCGGAAGGGATTTCTGTGTTTCAGGACTCAGAGCTATTGCAGCAACACAAGGGTTCGTTATCTCTGCAAGTAACCTGGCAAAATATAAGACTATTATAGAAGTCGTAGGCATTCTCATTCTGATTCTTTCCGGAGGGAAAAAGAATTTTTTCTATTTCAGGGAGTGCGGACTGATAGTAATATCCCTCGCTATGGTATTTGCAGTAATATCCGGATTTGAATACTTCAGATGTTTCTGGGAAAAAATTGACCAGAATATTGGGACATGAGTTAAGTTTTTTGGAGACAACATCCGGATTGCTTCGCTTCGCTCGCAATGACGGTCAAAAATGGACTGTTTCAGCAAACTGCGAGTTATATTATGAAAGTAATAAAATCAAAAAAACAGATAAAAAAAACTGTTGACGGGATTAAAAAATCTCATAACACCATCGGCTTTGTTCCCACAATGGGGTTTCTTCACAAAGGGCACATGAGCCTTATCAGCGAGGCAAAAAAGGACTGTGACAAAGTTGTGGTAAGTATCTTTGTTAATCCAATACAGTTCGGGCGGGGAGAAGATTTTAAGGCTTATCCGAGAAAGACAGATTCAGACCTTTTAAAATGCAAAAAAGCAGGAGTTGATATTGTGTTTCTTCCGGAACAGAAAGAGATGTATTCTGAAGGTTTCCAGTCCTACGTAAATGTCCCGAAACTCTCAAACCATCTTTGCGGGATTTCCAGACCCGGCCATTTTGCCGGTGTTGCAACAGCCGTATTAAAACTCCTTAATATAGTAAAACCTGAAAAGGCATATTTTGGAGAAAAAGACTATCAGCAGCTGATAATAATAAAGAGAATGGTCTCTGACCTTGACCTTGACGTCAGGATAGTTAATATGCCAATTATCAGAGAAGAAGACGGGCTGGCAATGAGTTCAAGAAATAAATACCTTGGCAACATTCAGAGAAAAAAAGCAAACATCCTTTTCAGGGCACTTGAAAAAGGAGAAAACATGGTAAAGAAAGGCGAAAAAAATCCTGAGAAAATAATTTCTGTTTTAAAAAAAATGATTCTTTCAGAAAAGACAGGAAAGATTGACTATATTAACATCTGTAATCCCCATACATTGGAAAACCTTGACAAGATAAGCAGTGATGTCCTCATTGCCTTGGCTGTAAAAATTGGCAAGGCAAGGTTAATAGACAACCGCCTTGTAAAAAGATGAACATCCCCCCTATGGATAACTTTTCAGTAACTGTTGCAATTCCCTGTTTCAACGGAGAAAAATATCTTTCAGATAATATTGTCTCTATCCTCAAGCAGTCAAGAAAGCCTGATGAGATTTTAGTGGTTGATGACGGCTCAACAGATTGCTCTGCTGAAATTGCAGGAAATTTTCAGGAGGTAAAGTTAATCAGACACCTCTCAAATCTCGGGCTTGCTGAAAGCCGCAACACAGCTTTAAAGAATGCCTCAGGGGATATCATTGTCTACTTAGATGCAGATATAATAGCTCACCCAAAGCTTTTAGAATCTCTTCTTAGCCAGTATTCATCAGATGATATAGCCGGAGTCGGGGGAAGAGGGATAGAAAACAAATGGGGGATGGGGGGATTTTCAAGAAAAAATGAGGCAAATAATATTTACAACCAATGGAGAAGCCTTCACGCATCTCAGGGGTTTGGTGAAAAGTTCATTGACGGAGTTAGTATGTTATGGGGATTATGCTCATCATACAGAATAGAAGTTCTCAGGATTATAGGAGGGTTTGACAAGATTTACAAAACAAACGGTGAGGATGTTGATATTGGCATTAAAATAAATAATCTCGGATTAAAACTCGTATATACCCCTGATGCAATAGTTTACCATAGACGCGATGATGATTTTGATTCCCTCAGAGAAATGCTCTTTCGTTGGTATTTCTGGGGTTACAAAGCAAAAAGAAAAAACAGAAATCCGGCTTTTGCCAATTATATGAAAATCATATTATTCGCTTCCATAAAAAATATCATCTACGATTTAATAAATAAAAAAAACCCTTCTTTGGCTCTTCTCAGCCTGAAGGCCTCAGGGATTGAACTCAAGGCAACTTTCAGGGCTCTTTGGGAAAACTTGAAAGAATAAAAAAATATGATACCCTTGCAGATAAGCGTAATAATTCCTACTTTTAATCGCTGGGATATTTTACTTCAGTGCATCTCAGCTTTAAAGGAACAAACCCTTGACCCTTCAAGCTATGAAGTCATTGTAATAGATGACGGCTCTACAGATGACGCTTATAAAACATTCATATCCCGGGAAGGGACAAATAACTTTAAGGAAATCAGATTCCCAAATTTAAGGTATTTCCATCAGAAAAAAAATGGACCGGGCAGTGCAAGAAACTTAGGAATCAGGCAAGCAAGAGGAAGAATTCTAATATTTTTAGGCGATGATATCATAGCTTCTAAGAATCTCCTTGAGGAACATCTGCTTTTTCATAAGGAAAAATTTCAAGGAGAAAATTTTGCATGTTTGGGTTATGTTACATGGCCATCAGAGTTCCAATCTACTCCGTTTCTTCATTTTATGGAAAACTGGGGACAGTTTCTTTATGGAAATGTAACCCATGGAGAAGAACTTAATTACAATTATTTTTATACCTCTAACATCTCTTTAAAAAAAGAATTTTTGGATAAAAAGAATCTTTTGCTTGATGAAAACTTCAAATATGCTGCATGGGAAGATATTGAGTTTGGCTACAGACTGGGAAAAGAAGGGCTGAAAATAATCTTCAATAAAAACGCCATAGCCTTTCACAACCACATTCCAACCATAGAATCTGCAATGAGCCGTATGGAAACAAGCGGAAAATCGCTTTTTATTCTTTTGAAAAAATGGCCTGAGTTTGCTAAAAATTTCGGTTTTGTAAAAGCTGAAAAAGGATTTATCCCGCGTCATAGGTTAATAAAATATATTATAAGAAATAAGCTGTCAGTTTCAGCTATGGTTGGATTATTAAAATTATTCAAATCAATCCCTCTTAGTCCCCCTTTACCAAAGGGGGATTTAGTGGGATTTTCATATATAAAGAAAACACAAAATAGGCTCTTAAAAGAGATTTATAAAAACATCCTTTTATTTCACCTTCAGAAAAATTTTGAAGAGGCGCAGAAAAATTGTCAGCTATAAATTTATCAATTGTAATCCCCAACTATAATAACATGGAAATTCTTCAAGGATGTCTGAACGCCATCTATTCCTCCAAAACAAATTTTCCTTTTGAAGTCATTGTCGTTGACAACGGTTCCAAAGACAGCATCAGTGAAATGGTAAAGGAATATTTTCCAGCGGTTAAACTCATAGAAAATGAAGATAATCTCGGGTTTTGCAAAGCTACAAATCAGGGAATTGCGGTCTCAAACGGAGATTTCATTCTTCTTCTTAACAATGACTGTTTTCTCAAAGAAGATTCCCTGAATATAATGCTTGATGTTATTAAAAAGGACCGGACAATCGGCGCGCTGGGATGCAGACTCGTTTACCCCGGCAAAAAACTTCAGCCATCCTGTTATCATTTCAGAACACTTTTCTCAACCTTTGCTGAAGAGTTTTTTTTGAACAGAATTTTTCCCAAAAGCCCTCTGTTTTCAAGACACCCGATGACATACTTTGACCATAGCATAACCAGAGAAGTTGACTGGATAATGGGTTCCTGCATCCTCACAAAAAAATCAATCCTTGACGAGGTTGGCTATCTTGACGAGATGTCATCCACAGGGGATGAAGAACTCTGCTACAGAATAAAGGAGAAAGGGTACAGGATAATATTTTCTCCTGATACGGAAATAATTCATCTCCACAGGCAAACAGCCTTCCCGTCAGGTGAAAAAATTTCCAGCAAATGGATTGCAAAAATGACATTTGAATTTTATAAAAGCGCCTGCCTTTCTTTTGCGCATCGCTATAAAGGAAAAAAACTCGGCTTTTTCATCTGCATAAAAAAAACAGGAGCAATTTCAAGAATAATCCCCTTATGGATTCTTGCCTTTTTTGGCAACGAAAATGATCCACTGCTTTATGGAAAAATAAAAGGGTTCTGGAAAATTATCAAAACAGAAAAAAAATTCTTAAAGGATAATATCTTAAATCAAAAACCGCAGATTCTGATGCTTGGACCTGATTTCAGAGTAAAGGGAGGAATATCCCGCCTTGTTCCTAAATATTTCAATTCAATTCTGGCTGAAAGTTTTAATCTTAAATATCTTCCAACTCATATTGACGGGACTAAAATTCAAAAGTTTTTTATTGCAGTTGAAGCAGTTTTTAAATTTTTCTTGATTCTTTTTCAAAATCCCCCTTCAATAATACACATCCATTTTTCATCAGGTCCATCTTTTTACAGAAAATCGGTATTTGCTTTCATCGCCCGTTTATTCAGAATAAAAACAGTCCTTCATTGTCACGCTTTTGATTTTGATGACTTTTATCAAAAATCCCCTGTTGTCTCAAAACGCTACATAGAGAAAATTCTGAAGTCTGCTGACAGAATCCTTGTTCTCTCCTGTTTCTGGAAAAATGTTTTTGGGCGGATTTCCGGAAGAAATGACATTTCAATAATACCTCCGGCACTGCCAATTCCCCTTCCTGATAAAAGAGAGAAACAGAAAAACTATTTTAAAACTGTTCTGTTTCTCGGAAAACTTGAAAAAAGAAAGGGAATATATGACCTTATTGAAGCTGCAAAAAGTATTCTTGATAAGACACCGGAGACAAAATTTCTTTTTGTTGGAAATGGAGAAATAGAAAAGGTTCAAAAGATATGCAAGGACAAGGGAATTGAAACTCAGGTTATCTGCGCTGGTTGGGCAGAAGAAAATGAAAAATCAGCGTTTCTGAAAGAATCTGACATGCTGGTCCTGCCATCCTACAATGAAGGACTGCCAATGGCAATTCTTGAAGCAATGGCGTATGGTCTTCCTGTTATCAGCACAAGAGTCGGAGGGATCCCTGAAATCATAACCGAAGGAGAAAACGGCTTTTTAATTGAACCGGGGGACATTACCGCATTAAAAAACTCAATTGTCAGCCTTCTTGACAGTGAAAAACTGAGAAAAGAAATGGGTGAGAAAAACAGAAAAAAAATAGAAGAAAGTTTTAATATAAATGATGTTTCGCTGAAGATAAAGAATGAGTATGAAAAGCTTTTAAATTATGAAAAACAACTTAAATAAGATATCGTATTTTATTTATTATCTATAAAAATTTTTACATGGCAACCTTTGAGCAATAAAGTAAATATTTGTGGAGTTAATTTTGATAATATAACAATGGAGGAGTCCCTTTCTCTGATTCAAGGTTCAATAGAAAACAAAACTCCTTCAACACTATTCCACCTCAGTGTTGACTGTGTATGCATAGCAAGCTCTGACAAGGAACTTGATGGAATTTACAGAAAATCCACTCTTGTCTTGCCTGATGGAATGCTTCTTGTATGGACAAGCAGGCTTCTTGGTACTCCTTTAAAAGAAAAAATTTCAGGACCTGACCTTCTCCCGAAAATTTGCGAAATGTCTGCAAAAAAGGACTACAGAATATTTTTATTAGGCGGCAGGGAAGGAGTGGCAGAAAAAGCTGCCCGGGTTTTGCAAAACAGGTATAAAGGATTAAAAATCGCAGGATATAGCCACGGATACTTTAACAAGGAAGGAGCTGAAAATTCCAGAGTCATTGAAACAATACGGGACAAAAAACCTGATATACTTGTAGTCGCGTTCGGAACACCTTTACAGGAAAAATGGATTTTCAATAACTTGGATAGTTTCAACCTGCCCCTCTGCTGTATCGGAGTTGGAGCAGCCATTGATTTCATATCAGGAAACATTCAAAGAGCTCCGGAATGGATGCAGAAAAACGGGCTTGAGTGGCTTTTCAGGCTGGTTTCAGAACCAGGGCGATTATGGAAGCGGTATCTTGTAAAAGATATGAAATTTTTCTATTTGATTTTAAGACATATCATTGATAAGAAGAAAATATATTTATAAAAGAAAATTATGCTAAAACAAGAAAACTGGCTTATAAGCCGTACACTGCAACTTTTTGATTTAATTGTTATCATTGCTTCATTTTTCGTTTCATATTATCTGAGAAATTTTTTGCTCAACAGAGTCTCAGGTGAAATTCTCCCTCTGGGAGCGTATCTTTGGATAATAATTATAATCCTTCCGGTCTGGATAGCTCTGCTTAAAAACCAGAAAATTTTTGGAAGTTTTCACATTGAATCCCCATATATCTTTTCAAAGAAGATATTGAGAATTTCATTTCTCGGAATACTGATTCTCGGAGCAATAATATTCTTATTCCAGAAAAAATACTTCAGCCGTACTTTTATAGTCTCATTCGTCTTTTTAAGCTCACTATCCCTGTTTGCCCTGAAAACTATAGTTCACCTTGTCTTCTCAAGGCTTAAAAGCATTGGCTTTAATCCACGCCACATAATAATTGTTGGAACAGGAAAAGAGTCAAAAGCGCTTGCCAGAATAATTGAAAACCATAAGAAATGGGGGCTAAACATTCTCGGTTTTTTAAAAATAAAAGAAGAAGAAGAAATCGAAGAGAAGGAAATGAAAATATTGGGAAGCGCCAGTGACCTTTTGAGCATTCTTCATAAAAATGTGGTTGATGAAGTGATATTCTGTGTTCCAAAGGAATGGCTTCCTGAACTTGAAGATAAACTCGCGCTGTGCGAGGAGGAGGGGGTAAAAACAAGGCTTCTTGCAGATTTTTATCCAAGAATAATTGCCAAACCGGAATTTGAGGAATTTCACGGCATACATCTTCTCACATTCTCAACAACTCCACAGATGAATTCCGAACTGCTTTTGAAAAACATAGCTGACCGCGTTCTGTCTTCAATTCTCTTAATTTCCCTCTCGCCCATTTTCCTTATTGTCTCAATCCTTATAAAGCTGACAAATCCGGGACCTGTTTTCTTCAGGCAGGTAAGGGTCGGGCTTGCAGGAAGAAAATTCATTCTCTACAAGTTCAGGTCAATGATAGTTGGCGCTGAGGAGAAACTCCCGGGAATTCTGCACCTGAATGAAAGAAATGGACCTGTGTTCAAATCAAAAAATGACCCGAGAGTTACAAAGACAGGCAGGTTCCTGAGGGCAACAAACACTGATGAATTGCCGCAGCTTATAAATGTTTTAAAAGGCGATATGAGCCTTGTTGGACCAAGGCCTCCTCTTCCTGAAGAAGTGGAAAAATACGAAGGATGGCAGAGAAGGAGACTGTCTATGAAGCCCGGCATGACATGTTTCTGGCAGATATCAAGAAAAAGAGAAATGGATTTTTCCCAGTGGATGAAGCTTGACCTCTACTACATTGACAACTGGTCTCTGCTAACAGACCTGAAAATAATACTCTGGACAATCTCAAAAATAGCCTTTGGAATCGGGATTAAACAGATAAAATAGTTTAAAAAAGGATAGTTAAAAAAAGCTTGACAAATATCTCTCTTGTAAGTTAACTTCTCGAAATATTAAAATATTTCTAACATAATCTTATATTGATTTATATAAAGGATTTACTATGCAAAAAAAATTATTTTTTTTATCTTCAATTCCTGCTCTAATTATTATCTTAGCTTCTGCCCTATTGATTTCTTCCTGCTCATCTAATGATGGAAGTGGAGGAAAAGCAAACCTTGCGGAAAATTACTCATCAAGCAAATCAAAAAAAGCAAGCAATCCAGAAGAAAAAGTCATCCAGCCTTTATCACTCAATATAGACGGAGATGCCCAATTCAGATTAAATGCTCTTGGCGGAACCATTGAAGTAGTAGATCCTCAAAACTCAATTTATGGAGCAGGCTTAATAATACCTGCCAATGCCTACAGAGACAGCAACTCGCCATATATAACAAAACAATGGTTCGGTGGAACAATTGAGTTTGTTGGAGTTGCAAGTCTTGAAAAATTGCCTGAAGGGTTAAAGTTTCCGGAATCAGTCGAAGGAAAAATAACATATATCAATAAGAGTAAAAATTTAATCTTCTCAGGGATTATGACAAGCGATATGAAAAATGATTTGCGAAGAGTCTCATCTAACGAATCATTCAAAACAGCAGTAAATGAACTTTATCAGAGTTCCCAAAACGGTGGAGAGCCTCGTGTAATAGTTCCATCAAATCCGGACCCAAGCTTTAACCAGAGCAGAGATCTGAACTCTGCAGTCCTTATAGTCCAGGCAAATGACGGAAATAAAGATAGTTATCTCTCTTTCTTGGTAGACGGAAGTTTGGGAGATAAGATCATTTTAAACACAAATCTTACGGACTTCACAGAAGACACAAACGAGTTCACAGATACTGATGTTAAGATTGGGAAATCTTACACATATTTTGTAAAAGCCAGAAACGCAAATGAGTCAACTCCATCAGGTTCTGTTGATTTCAGTTTAACTGATAGCTGCTCATTCACTATCACAACTGCTAAAGCCGCGTGTGGAAAATCAGGCAAAAATCCTCAGATAGAACTTGTCTGGAAAACAGACAACAATGCTACTTCTTATGACATTTATCGTAATGATAAATTATATAAAAGCAAAATCGAAAATACAACGTTTACTGACACAAAAGTAACTGCTGATACAGAATACACTTATTTTATAAGAGCAAAGAGAAAGAATGACACAATTGATTCAGACCCTGTGTCAGTAACAGCAACAGTATCAGCGCCTGGAGCTTTTGCCCTCACTGCTCTCACTGCTACCCCTTCATGCAACGGGAAAGATAAGAAGGGAAACGATAAGATTCAAATAGAACTTGTTTGGGAATCTTCAACCAATGCAACCTCTTATGATATCTACCGTAATAACAAAGTCTATAAAAAGAAAGTAACAGACACCGAGTTTACTGACAGCAAACTAAAAGCTGGTAGCACATATACCTATTTCATTAAAGCAATCAACTGCAGTGGTTCAGCCACATCAGATACTGCGACAGCGTCTGCAAAGGTAGACGCCCTTGAAGCACCTACTCTCAAAGCAACAACTGCTGGATGCAATGGCACCAGTCCGCAGATAAAACTGGAATGGGAAGCTGATATTGATACAATGGATGCTACAACAGGATGGTCAGGAACATCTGTAACAATTTCTTCGGATACAACTAACATAAAAGAAGGAACTGCTTCTCTTGGATGTGTAGTTGATGCAACCGGAAACGGAGAGATCAGCAAGTCTTTTAGCTTAAGCTTTAGTACCACTACTTATACTATGAGTTTTTATACAAGATGTAGTGCTGCTTCCTCTCCTATTAAATTTTTCCTTCGTGATAACGCAGGAAATGAAAGTTATTGGAACATTACCACAGCTTCAACACCCGACACTTTTCTTCAACATACGATTAGCTTATCATCACCTAATAATAACAATAATGAAACAAAAGCTGATCTCACCAATATTGCTTCATTGGGATTTAAGTCATTGGCAGCTTCAACAACATATAATTTCGATATAATTACTTACGAAGATACGGCTACAACTTATGATGTTTACCGTGATGGCAAGCTTTATAAAGATGAATTAACAGCTAAAGAGTTTACAGACAAATTTGTAAAAGCTGGAACAGAATATACTTACCTTGTTAAATCTGTTAATTGTTCTGATACAACTGATTCTGCTCCGGTTTCAGAAACCGCTTCTGACTTATGTAAGGATGCTCCTGAATCATTTACTATTGATTCTACTTCAAGCTGCAATGGAAAAAATCCCCAGATTAAATTAGAATGGAAAGCATCTGAAGGAGCTGCTTACTATAATATTTACCGTAATGATGAACTCTACAAAAGTAACATAACAGGAACACAGTTTATAAATTCTAACATCGTAGCAGGAACTCCATACACATACTATGTTAAAGCCATAAATTCTTCTGGAGAAACAGACTCTAATACTGTTACTGAAACAGCATTATCCACTTGTACAGCCACTATACCAGAGGCTTTTACCACCTTTACAGCTGAATCCGACTGCAGCGGCAGCAGCACTAATCCTCAGGTTAAATTAACTTGGGATAAAGTAAGCGGAGCAACTGCATATGATGTGTACCGTAAAGGAGCTTTATATAAAAGCAATGTAACAAAATCTGTCAAGACTATAAAGCTTGTACAGCTTTTAGAACCACCCCAGTTCACAATAACAACAGTACCGAATGCTAGTATTATTGGGGCTCCAATAGCAGGCATAGCTCTGAGTTTGCAAATCAGTTTTGACATCTCAGACTCATTGAATTCAGGTCTTCCTATTGTTGGCGGATTACCTACAAGAAAATTTAAAAATCCTGTAACAATAAAAATCCCGTATTCAAAGGAAGTTGTAGATAAACTTAATATAAAGCTAAGCAAACTTAAACTATACGAGTTTCATGGGTCTGCGTGGAAACCTCCGCTGACAATTGACAGAATTGATGAAGATAATGGATTGATTTATGCAAAAGTCAAAGAGTTCTCCATATTTCAGGTCTATGCACCTTATAAAATAGCCAACTCGCTTCCATTAATAATTGATGAAAAAAATGTAGAAGAAGATATTAAAGGAGTCAAGGTTGAAGGTGAAAAGGGAATCATTAATATCACATATAATTTGAAGGATACGGAAGGAGATTCATCAGATATAACCATTGAATACAGAAAAGCAAATGCAATTCCTGATTTAGATCAAGGCTGGACAAAAATAATAAAAAAGAAAAGTATGTCGCCCGGAAATAACAGTTTTTCATGGAACAGCAAATCTTCAATAGGTGCTTTATCTGGATATTACCAGATTAGGGTCACACCATATCAGAAAATCGGGGGAAGTCTTTTTAAAGGAGGAGCAGGCTATTCAGATGTTTTCAGAATTGATAACTCTAAAACAGAAATTAATGCTCCAACCAAACTAATAGGCACTGTTATTGACGATGATGATAGTTCCACAATTCCACAAGTTTCCCTGACATGGACTGCAAGCACATCAGATGATGTTTCAGGTTACAATATCTACAGACAGGCCCGTTTTGATGCAGGCTATGAAAAAACTTTCAGAAAGGTCGGAGAATCAAGCTCAACTTCTTTTAACGATGATACACTTGTATCATCGTTCTATGAGGCAATCTACAAGCTGACAGCCTTTGACTCTTCAGAAAATGAAAGCAATTTTTCCAGAGATATCAGATTAGCCAGTGTAGTGCTGGGCGCTTATTACTATTAACCATGATAGAGACGCTTTCTGTCTTTCTTTAATTTTTTTACAGCCTTCGGTAGCCTCAGGGTGATTCGGAATGATTTTCAGGGCTTCCTGATAATCAGACATGGCTTCATTATATGATTTCTTTTTCAGGAAAACATTTCCCCGATTATAGTACGCATCAGCAAGTTCCCTGTCAGTAGCAGTTATTTCAGCAGGGGTCAGTTTAAAAGTCTTTCTCTCCATAAGAAGTTCTATAACAATATCAAGTTCTTTTAAAGACGAATCCATTATCTCTTTTGAAAAAATCTCCCTCCAAACCGCATTATGGGCAATATAGAGGGAATAATTTACACCTTTCATCAGAGGTGCGATATTAGAGGCTACTTCAGGATTTGTTTCGCTGAGCGATTTAATCTTCTCAACGGCTTTTACTGCATAGGGATGAAGCGGAATTATTCTCAATGTGTTCTGATAATCATAAAATGCTTTTCTGTACTGTTTCTTTCTGTAAAAGATATTTCCCCTGTTGTAATAGACATTAGCCATTTCTCTTTCCAGAAAGGAAACCTCATAAGGCCTTAGTTTGAGTTTCTTTCTCTCATCAATAAGCCTGATAACCTCATCATACTCTTTTATAGCTGAATCCGTTTCCCCATCTTTAGCATATTCATTTCCGATTTCATTATGGGAAAAACATAAAATACGGTTAACATCAGCCACATAAGGGTTGAGTCTATGGGCTATTTTTCCATTCTCAATGGATTCCCTGAATTTGCCTGTTTTGTAGAAACTCAGGGCAAAAGCATATCTATACTTTGGATTGGCAGGCTCAAGTTCATTTGCTTTTTCCAGCAAAGGCACTGATTCCTCCCATTGCTCTCTCATTGAGGACCTTTCAGCTCTGCTATAATAAATATCTGCCATCAGCGGTTTCAGTGAATCAATATATCCGATGGAGAAAAGGACAAAAACAGCGATACCTGCAATTATTTTTAACGGGACTTCCCCGTATTTTTTGATGATTTCAGGATATGAAAACTCAAACCTGAACTCCTCACCATCCCGGGAAGCCATAACCAGCCCCATGCAAAGCCATAACAGCATTGTTGGAACTATCTGATAAAGGTTGAAACTGAAAAAGCTATGTGTCAAAGTGGCAGGCAGACTTGAAATGAGTCCGATTGCGACAATCATCAAATTTTTTTCCATAAGCCTGAGAGACTTTATTGCTTTATAGAAAAAAGTTGCCAACAGGAAAAGAAAAGCAGAAATTCCGAGGATTCCTGTTTCAGATGCAATCTGGAGATAATCATTATGTGCCCAAAAGG
>Ga0156233_129_pt3 | contig 88959 bp, 84 predicted proteins | sample RifCSPlowO2_12_FD_107880 | JGI IMG/M metagenome (GOLD analysis project Ga0156233, IMG submission 107880) | Candidatus Schekmanbacteria bacterium RIFCSPLOWO2_12_FULL_38_15
TGAAAAACAATCCCTTCCAAAAATTGATTACTGAAGTCCCAGGTCCTAAAGCAGTCAATTTTGTTGAAGAAGACAAAAGGTTTATCTCTCAATCCTACACAAGGGCATATCCTCTTGTAGTTGAAAGGGGTAAGGGAGCAGTTGTAACTGATATAGATGGGAACAAGTACCTTGACTTTTCTGCAGGGCTTGGCGCCTGTTCAACAGGACACTGCCATCCAAAAATAATAAAAGCAGTAGCTGAACAGTCAAAGAAACTCATTCACATGTCAGGGACAGATTTCTACTATACATCTCAGCTTAAACTTGCCAAAAAACTGAATGAGATTTTGCCGGGGAAAAATAACAACAGAGTATTTTTCGGAAACTCCGGCACTGAAGGTGTTGAAGCAGCCTTTAAGCTCTCCCGCTATTACACAAAACGGCAAATGGTTATTGCTTTTTTTGGAGCCTTTCACGGAAGAACTATGGGCTCACTCTCCCTGACCGCAAGTAAAACCATTCAGAGAAAGAACTTTTTCCCGCTTGTTCCCGGCGCTGTCCATGTCCCGTATGCGCATTGCTACAGATGTCCCCATAATCTGACATATCCAAAGTGCAATACAGCCTGTGTCCAATGGATTGAAGACGAACTCTTCCGCCACAATGTCCCACCTGAAGAAGTATCTGCAATTTTTGTTGAGCCAATACTTGGAGAGGGTGGATATGTGGTGCCTCCAGAGGAATTTCATCAGAAGCTTTACAAAATCGCAAAAAAGTACGGCATTCTTTTTGTAGCCGATGAAGTACAGTCAGGGGTAGGAAGGACAGGGAAATTCCTTGCCATAGAGCATTTTGGAATAATTCCTGACATCATAGTCCTTGCCAAAGGGATAGCATCTGGTTTTCCTCTTTCAGCAACAGTAGCTTCGGAAAAAATTATGAACTGGGTCCCGGGTTCACACGCAAGCACTTTTGGAGGAAATCCGGTTGCCTGTGAAGCTGCAATTGTAACTATTGAACTGGTTAAAAACAGCCTAATGAAGAATGCTGAAGTAATTGGCAGTTTTATGATTTCGAATTTAAAGGAAATGGAAAAGAGCCACTGTTTAATCGGTGATGTCCGCGGGAAGGGATTAATGATAGGTGTTGAACTTGTTAAGGATAAAGTAACAAAGAAGCGGGCAATAAAGGAAAGAAGCGAACTTTTAACCAAATGCTTTAAAAAAGGTTTGATTATTCTTGGCTGCGGAGAAAACTCTGTCAGATTTCTTCCGCCTTTGATTATAAACAAAAAAGAGGCTACAAAGGCACTGGAAATATTTGAAGAGGCACTAACAGAAGTTGAAAAATTATAATTAGTTGAATTTGAAAATACATACAGGACAAGAATGTCCCGCCTATCTATAGTCGGGGTTTTTAACCCTGCTTTTTAGCGGTTGCGATTTTTACTCTCGTGGCATCCCCCCACAAGCCTTCAAGATTATAATAATCCCTTTCTTCTTTTCTGAACACATGGACAATCACATCACTGTAATCCAGTATCACCCAAGTACATTGTCCGAAACCTTCTGCTGAAAGGTGTTTTATTCCGGTATTTTTGAACTGCTCAATGATATTTTCTGTTATTGCCTTTACCTGCCTGTCAGAATTTCCATGGCAGATAAAAAAATAGTCAGCAATTGAAGTAAACTTTCTTACATCAAAAACAACCGGTTCCTCTGCCTTCTTATCAAGCGCAAACTGAACAGCCTGAATGGCTTTATTCTTAGGAACTGAAACTGATTTTTTAACGCTTTTTATCTTAATCCCTCCTTTATAGAATTTAAACAGTTTAGAGCATTTGAATTAATAAAAAACTATTTATATAAGTTGTTCTCTTTTATATATTCCTCAACCTCAGCAGGAGTCAAATACCTTATTGATTTGCCCTTTGAAATATTCTCTCTTATTGCAGTTGCAGATAGATCAAGTCCTGTGATTTCCATAGAAAACATTTTGTAAGAACTAGAAGAAATATTAAAAACCGAACTTCTCCCTTTGACACCCTCATAGCTGAAAACTATTGATGGAAAACGCTTGGTTACTGTATTTGAAAGAACACTCACAAGGGACTCCAAGTCTCTTCCGGGCCTTGAAGTAACTATAAAGTGACAACTCTTAACAAGTTCCTCAACGCTTCTCCATGTGGAGAATTCCTTAAATGTATCAACACCTGAAATTAAAAAAATATCTTCTTTATAGTTTTTTTTAATATCACATATGGTATCTATTGTATAAGAATTCCCTTCACGGTTGATTTCGATTGCTGAGACTTCAAAGAAAGGATTCCCCTTAATTGCTATTTCAACCATTTCTTTTCTGTAATTGCTTGGAATTATATTTTTCAGGTTTTTGTGAGGAGGCTGAGCAGAAGGCACAAAGATAATTTTTTGAAGATTAAACTCTTCGCGAACCTCCTCAGCAGCTCTTAGATGGCCAAAATGAATCGGATTAAAAGTACCGCCTAAAATACCAATGCCCATATTAATCAGCAATTAGTCGTTAGTTGTCAGTCGTCAGTTTTTTCTGAGGCAGAGCTATGCTCTGCAGCTACTCCTCACTATTCACTATTCACTTCCCCTTACTGCCTGACCTGCCCATCCCCGTATATTATATATTTCTGCGAAGTCAAGTCTTCAAGCCCCATAGGACCCCTGCAGTGAAGCTTCTGTGTGCTTATTCCCATCTCTGCGCCAAGTCCGTACTGATTACCATCAGCAAGTCTTGTGGAGGCATTTACAAAAACAGAAGAAGCATCAACCTCACGAAGGAATTTCTGGGCATTGAAGTAATTGCTGGTTATTATAGCCTCTGAATGCCCTGACCCGTAATCTGAAATATGCGATATTGCCTCTTCAACAGAATCTACTATTTTTACTGATAGTATCAATTCAAGGTATTCTGTCCTCCAGTCATCCTCTGTTGCATCCTTTATATCGCTGACAACACCTTTTGTCCTGCTACACCCCCTGATTTCAACACCTGCATCTTTATATTTTTTTACCATTAAAGGAAGAAACTTTCCTGCAATATCCTTATGGACAAGGAGTGTCTCCATTGCATTGCATACTCCCGGTCTTTGAACTTTTGCATTAAAACAAATTTTCTCTGCCATTTCAATATTTGCATCTCTATCAACAAATGTATGGCACAATCCCTTATCATGTCTTACAAAAGGAATTGTTGAATTTTCCCTTATAAACCTTATTAACTCCTCTCCGCCACGAGGGATTATAAGGTCTATATATGTATCAAGCTTAAGAAGTTCAGTTACTGCCTCTCTTTCAGTCATCTCCATAATCTGAACTGCTCCTTCCGGTATTCCGCTGCTTGTTGCTGCATTTGATAAAATTCCTGCTATTGCCCTGTTAGAATTAATTGACTCAGAACCGCCTCTAAGAATAACGCTGTTCCCTGACTTAAGGCAGAGCCCTGCAGCATCTGCTGTAACTCCGGGCCTTGATTCATAGATAACCCCAATTACGCCTATTGGCACCCTGATTTTCCCTATCCGCATTCCGTTTGGTCTTTGCCACATCTTTGTTCCCTCCCCTACCGGGTCAGGAAGCTTGGCTATTTCTTTTAATCCTGATGCTATATCCTTTATCCTCTCCTTATTAAGGAATAATCTGTCAATGAATGCTTTTGGAAATTTCTGCTTCTGCGCATTCTCAAGATCACCTTTGTTAGCTTCAAGAATCCTTGCTGCCCCTTTTTCAAGCTCATCTGCCATTTTTAAAAGAGCATTGTTTTTAACTCCTGTTGAAAGAGTTGCAAGCTCTCTTGACGCCTTTTTTGCAAGTTTGCCTTTTTGTGAAACGAGTTCCTTAATCTCCATATTGTTCCTCTATGTTCTTTCTGAATTAATTACAAGTTCAAAGGCCAAAATCCAAATGTCAAATCAAGTTCAAATGACTAAATGATTAAAGGAACTTTTGTTATTTGGGCTTTGGATTTCATTTGAATTTTGAGTTTTGACATTAGTCCGCCTAACTTTTTTCATTCCCCAATCACCACCAAATTATCCCTGTGAATAACTTCATCATAATCCTTATGTCCCAGAATCCCCTCAATCTCCATGCTCTTTTTACCCATAATCCTGACAAGGTCTGATGAATTATAATTAACAAGCCCCTTTGCAAACCATTTTCCATCTCTATCCACGCACAGAACAGAATCTCCCTCATCAAATTTACCATCAATGGATATTATTCCTGATGATAACAAGCTTTTACCTCTTTTTATCAATGCCTCTTTTGCGCCGTCATCAACCGTTACTCTTCCGTGTATTTTTCTTGTATATCCGATCCAATGCTTTCTGCTTTTCAGGGGTCTCTTTTTGGGCAAAAACAGCGTACCAACCTCCTTGCCTCCTAAAAACTCTTCAAGAACAAGCGGATTCTTGCCACTTGCTATTACTGTGGTAACACCCGATATGGTTGCTTTTGCTGCAGCCTGAACTTTTGCAACCATCCCTCCAGTACCCATTGCGCTTCTGGTGCTTGTAATCATCTTTTCAATTTCAGGTGTAACATTTTCAACAACCGGAATTAACTGCATATTTTTGCCTTCTCTGGGGTCTGAAGTATATAATCCTTCTACGTCTGTTAAAATGAAAAGTAAATCTGCATCTACCATATTCGAGATTGCTGCTGAGAGAAAATCATTATCTCCAAACTTTATCTCATCCACTGCCACCGTATCATTCTCATTAACTATTGGTATGATTCCATGTTTTAAAAGAGTAAAAAGAGTATTTCTGGCATTCAAGTATCTTTTCCTGTCGCTCATGTCATCGTGGGTTAGAAGAAGTTGCGCTACTTTTATTCCATATTTGCTGAAAGCCTTTTCATATGCCCACATCAGCCTGCATTGCCCTATAGCAGCAGCTGCCTGCTTGTTTGGAATACCTTCCACTCTGCCTGAAATATTAAGTTCCATTCTTCCTGCAGCCATTGCCCCTGATGTGACTATAACAAACTCATATTTATTCTTCTTGAGTTTTGAAATCTCATTTGCAATGGTCTCAATGTGATAAACGTTCAGCCCGTCTTTTTCTTTTGTTAATACAGCGCTCCCTATCTTTACTACAACACGCTTTATTCCATTTAAAAACTCAGTCCTGTTAAAATCTTTTATCTTCAAGCATCTCTCCCAAGCCTTTAAGCATCTCTTTTGTCCCCTCTCCGGTAACTGCAGAAATTGCAAAAACCTTAGCCCTGCAGGTTTTCTTAATCTCTGCCTTTAAATCTTTAACAATTTTTTCTCTTCCTTTCACTCCCTGTTCTTCTTCACGAGGTTCTATAACAGAAGATGAATGGAAAAGGTCAATTTTATTTATTACCACAATCTGCGGTTTTTTTAAAAGCTCAAGATTATAACTTTTCAATTCATTTCTTAAAGATTTTAAATTCTCTATAGTGTCTTTTCCTTCATATCCATTAATATCCAGCAAATAAACTAAAATTTTTGTTCTTTCAATATGTTTTAAAAACTTGACCCCCAAACCAACACCATCGTGTGCCCCTTCAATAAGACCCGGTATATCAGCCACAACAAAACTCTTTTCATCGTTCAGAACAACCACACCAAGATTTGGATGGAGTGTTGTAAAAGGATAATCTGCAATCTTTGGCTTTGCTTTTGAAATCTTGGATATGAGAGTCGATTTGCCGGCATTAGGAAACCCTACCAGACCTACATCAGCCAAAAGTTTGAGTTCAAGCCTCAGCCATCTTTCTTCGCCAGCCATTCCCTTTTCAGCATTTCTTGGAACCCGGTTTGCTGAGCTTTTAAACCTTGCATTTCCCCTTCCGCCCTTTCCGCCTCTTGCAACACAAAACTCCTGCCCGTCTTCCTTCAGGTCAACCACAAGAGCGGAACTGTCCGGATAATAAACAAGTGTCCCCAAAGGAACCTGCATTATTTTATCTTTTCCGTTTTTACCGTGTAAATCAGAACCTTTGCCGTGAGAGCCTTTTTCAGCTTTTATGTGAGGATTGAAATGAAAGTTAATTAGAGTGGATTTATTTTTAGTGGCTTTAAATATTATGTTTCCTCCATTACCTCCGTCACCACCATCAGGGCCTCCTCTTGGAACATACTTCTCCCTTCGAAAACTTACACACCCGTTCCCGCCATCGCCTGCTTTAACGAAAATTTTGGTTTCATCAATAAACACTTCACTCAAACAGCCTGACTGTAAACGCTTATCTGTCTTCTGTCCTTGGCAATCCATTCAAATCTGACTTTACCATTAACCTTGGCAAAAAGAGTATCATCTTTTCCTCTTCCAACATTTATGCCCGGAAAGAATTTTGTTCCTCTCTGCCTTACAAGGATAGAACCTGCTTTTACTTCCTGCCCGGCAAAACGCTTTACTCCAAGCCTCCTGCCTGCACTGTCCCTTCCGTTTGTTGAACTTCCGCCTGATTTTTTATGAGCCATCTTTAAAACTCCTTATCCTTATTCTATAATGATATGTCTTTTCTCCCGATAGGCGGGACATTCTTGTCCCGCCGAGACGGGGTTAGAAAACCCCGTCTATCGAGATAGAAACATGTAACCTTATTAATATCAACCTACTATCTGATTAATCTTCAACGCAGTATAATACTGCCTGTGTCCTCTTTTCCTCCGGTAGTTCTTCCTTCTTTTGAATTTAAAAACAATTACTTTTTTACCCTTTGCTGTCTCAACTATCTCTCCAACAATCTTTGCCTCTTTAACAAGCGGGGACCCAACCATGGTCTCATTATCTTTCTTTATTAAAAGAACATCCCTTATCTCAACAGTATCTCCGATATTTCCTTCCAGTTTTTCAACCCTTATCACATCGCCTTCTGATATCTTGTACTGTTTGTTTCCTGTTTCAATTATAGCGTACACTTTCTAGCCTCCAGGTTTTTAATCTATTGATAATCTTCTAACTACATTAATTAACTACTATATCTCTGATATCTGTGAAATTTTTAGAGTCTATTAATATATATTAAAATGTCAAGTATTTTTCAATAATTGCAAGCCAATTTAGAAATGTCCTGTTTTTGCCAAAGTAGAAATGTCCTGTTTTTGTAATACAGGACATTTCCTCCATGGATGGTTCTTTGGAGGAATGTATTTCTTTTTTATCTTAAAGGGCTTTAAAGGTTTTTCCTTCTGGGGTTTGGTTTGTATCTCCTTAAACCCCAAAACCCTGCCATTATGAGTTATAAGCATCCTGCCATCAGGTCTCTCTTGCACAACAACATCCTTCGTGTTTACAGGATGAGTGACCTGATAGAGTTTTCTATCATGGGCAACGGTAAAATCATTGCGTAAGGCGCGCTTTGTTTTGACGCACAAAACCCCGTCCAGATCAAAATCTTTCGGCAAAGGCCTGTGTAGGTCTTCTTTTTCAGCAGCCTCTATGCTAAAACGCTTATTATGACGCTTAATGTAACCTTTCAAAAACCGGTTCGCCTCATCCATAGTATTTATCCCCTTAAGACGCATCTCCTTTACAAGCCTATCCTGAAGCGTCTTAAATAGCCTCTCTATCCTGCCTTTTGCCTGCGGAGATAAAGCATGTATTACCCTCGCTCCAAGCTCTTTCATTGCCCTCTCAAACTGACTCAGCGGGCATCTTCCGTTTAAATCATCCTCTATTGTTGGCCTGGCATTTGATTTATAAGTGGTATGTCTATCAATGTATATGCTTGAGGGAATACCATAAAGTCCAGTATAACCCTTAAAACTATCCATGGCAGGAATAGTCCCCTCGTACTCATAAAACCTACCAAAAATATTGCTTGTAGCGTCGTCTATACAACCCATGAGCACAATCTTCGGACCTCTACCTTCAAGCCAGTCGTGATGGCTTCCGTCCATCTGCAGCATCTCCCCAAAATGCCCTTTTCGCTCTCGCCATTGTCGGTGAATCCTATTTTTGCGCCCCTTTACCCAAGCACCATCCTCTATAAGCCAGTTGCGAAGCGTCTCGTCGCTTATTTTAAGGCCATCTAACTCTAAGAGCTTCTCTGAAAAAAGTGTTGGACCAAAATCCTTATACTTCTGCCTGTAAAACCCTATAACCATCTCTTTTGTCTCATCAGGCAGCCTTCTGTTTGATGGCTTACCCCTTGACCTGTGTATAATACCTCTATCACCCTCTCTCTTTACCCTCCTGACTATTCTCCTTACCTGCCTTCCACTTAACCAGAGTATCTCTGCTGCCTCAATTTGCTTCAGACTGCCTTCTAAAACCTTTTGCACTACATGAAGACGCTTTAGTTCCTCCTGTGTTGCCATGATAATGTCCTTTCCTGCCATTTACCCTCCTTTTTAATCTAAAAAAAGGGTACTATAGCATCCGTAAATTAGGACATTTCTACTTTGGTGAATTAGGACATTATCATTTTGGCGTTACAGCATTTTTCAATAATCTTTTTATCAATCAGACCTCTTTTATCCCCTTTCTTAATTCCCTTAAAAACCCTCCGACTTTTTTAGTTAAATTCTGAGATTTAAGGTTTTCTTCAATTACTTTTATCAACGCACTTCCCACAATCACTCCATCAGCAACTGAAGCCACAGCCCTCACCTGTGCAGGGGTTGAAATGCCAAACCCAACAGCTATTGGTTTTTTTGTGAACTTCCTTATAAACCTTACCTTTTCTTCAAGAGATGTGCTTAAATAATCCCTTGCCCCGGTAACCCCTAAAACTGAAACATAATAAATATATCCGGAACTTGCATCGCAGATTATTTTTGTCCTTTCTCTGCTGCTTGTCGGGGCAAGCAGGAAGATTATATCTATCCCATGCTTTTTCCCGGCAGACAAAATCTCATCAGCTTCATCAGGAGGAAGGTCAGGTATAATGATTCCATCTCCTCCGCAGGACACCAACTCCCTGACAAACCTTTCCGGACCATAGTGCAGTATGGGATTGTAATAGCTCATTACCACGATTGGAGTTTCAACTCCACGGTAACTTTCAGATTTTCTTCCTCTTATTTTATTAATAAGTCCAAGCACTTTCTTAACCTTTACACCACCCTCCAATGCCCTCATCGATGCCTTCTGAATTGTTGGTCCGTCTGCGATAGGGTCAGAAAAAGGAATTCCAAGCTCAATAATGTCTGCACCTTGTGCTTCAAGCTCAAGAATTAAATCATTTGTAGTATCTAAATCAGGGTCACCTGCAGCAATATACGGTATAAGGGCTTTTCTCCCCTCCTCTTTCAGGCTTTCAAAAACTCTGTCAATTCTGCTCATATAAAAAATTATCCTTTCCCTAAAACGATTTTATCTATCTGTTGCAAAAACCCTTTTACTTCATCTGATTTTTCGCCGGAAGGAGCAGCTTTCAAATACTCCTCCCAAGCCTTTTTCGCATTCATATAGTCTCTCTTATCAAAATGATAGACAATGCCCAGATTAAAACGGGAATTCAAATGGTTAGGAGAATCCTCAGCAGCTTTTTTAAACTCTTCAATCGCCTTATCATAATCACCTGACTCCCTGTAGCAAATGCCAAGGTCAGTCCTGACATCAGAATTCTTTGAGTCCTTTTCCAAAACCTTTTTATACTCTTCTGCTGCTTTTGCCCACTGCCTGGTGTCAAAATAAGCATTTCCAAGCTGAATTCTTGCCCCCAGATTTTCAGGGCTTGAAAAAAGAATTGATTGTAATTGAGAAATTTCCTGGCTCTTGTCCTGTACCTGCTGGAATTCCTCTCTTCCCTGCCCAGTAAATTCTGAAGAAACAATCTCCTCTCCGCCTTTTTTTGAAAAGTATTTTGGCACAACAATACCTGCTAAAACACCAAGCACAAACATAACCAACCCTAAAATAACTGTCTCTTTTTTCATAATTATCATTATCTCCTTGATATTTTAAAATGGTTCAATGATTCAAGTTAAAAAGGTTTCTGCAAAGGTCTGTTTTAGTCCTGTCATTGCGAGCCGAAGCTGCGAGCCAAAGGCGAAGCAGGCAGCGAAGCAATCTCGTTAATAGAGATGAGATTGCCGCGTCGCTGCCTGCCTGCCGGTAGGCAAGTTGCTCCTCGCAATGACAAATAAGAGCATTTTTAAAAACTCTCCTAAAAACACAAATCTCTTGACAAAATATACTGCTTGTATTAAAAAGTCAAAACTTTTAGAAAAGGTATTTGTATGAAACTATCATCTAGAACATTTTGTGCAAAAAAAGAAGATATGCAAAGAAGCTGGTATCTTGTTGATGCTGACGGGAAAACACTTGGAAGGCTTGCTTCAAAAATTGCAATGATACTTATGGGTAAAAACAAGCCGATTTATACACCGCACGTTGATACTGGAGACCATGTCGTAGTTATAAATGCTAAAAAAGTTATCCTTACCGGTGATAAGCTTAATAACAAAATTTATTACTCTCATTCAAACTATCCGGGCGGACTAAAAGAAATAAATGCTAAAAAGCTTTTAGAAAAAAAGCCTGAAATGTTACTTGAGAAAGCAGTACAAAGGATGTTGCCAAAAAATAAACTTGGAAGAGCTATGGCAACAAAACTTAAAGTATACAGCGGAGGCACACATCCTCATCAGTCACAGAACCCTCAAACCTTAAATTTATAAGGAGGTAGATACTTTGCCAGAACTTGGATTTTATGCAACAGGAAGAAGAAAAACTGCGATAGCCAGAGTATGGTTAAGACCCGGTGAAGGTAAAATAACTGTAAACAGAAAAAAATTTGAAGACTATTTTCCTACTGAAACTCTCAGGAATACAATTCTCCATCCTTTAAAGCTAACAAACTCACTTGAAAAATATAACCTTCTTGTTACTGTGATCGGCGGAGGAATCTCAGGGCAGGCTGGAGCTCTGCGCCACGGAATAGCCAGAGCCCTCCTTCTATCAGATGTAAATTTAAGGTCATTATTAAGAAAAGAGGGTTTTTTAACAAGGGATCCAAGGGAAATCGAAAGAAAAAAATACGGCCAGAAAAAAGCAAGAAAGAGATTCCAGTTCTCCAAGAGATAATCCGCCAGTCCTCATTGAATAGTATTTAGCAAAAAATCATTATTCACTGTTCACTATTCACTCATAACAAATATCTTCTCATCTGAACATTCAGTATCAGTCCTATTCCTGTCATTGTTATAATAACTGAAGTCCCTCCGTAGCTAATCAGAGGCAGAGGAACACCAACTATAGGTAAAAGCCCGACTGCCATTCCAATATTGATAAGCATGTTCAATGAAATCATCGCAGTAATGCCAAAGCACAGAAGGGCTGCAATTTTATCTTTTGCCCTGAATGATGCTTGAATGCATAAAAATACCAGCCCAAAAAGCAATATAATAAAGACAAGAGAGCCCAGAAATCCCCATTCCTCTGCTATAATAGAAAAAATAAAATCTGTGTGGTGTTCCGGTAAAAACTTCAACTGTCCCTGCGTTCCGTTTAAAAACCCTTTTCCGAAAAAACCTCCTGACCCGATTGCAATTTCAGACTGAATTGTGTGATAACCGCTTCCAAGTGGGTCCTGATACGGGTCAAAGAAACTGAACACTCTCTGTTTCTGATAAGGTTTTAAAAAATTCCACATTACAGCGCAGGAAATAATTCCAAATATTCCAGAATAAAGTGAGGTTTTCAGTTTAACCCCAACAGCAAAAATCAGGCAAACAGATATCAGAAAAAGTGAAAGAGCGGTCCCCAAATCGGGCTGAAGAAGTATCAACACAAATGGAATAAAGACAAGAATCAGAGGAACAACAAGCTCCTTTAAACCGTAGGAATCTTTTTTTCTTGATTCCCCAAAATACTTCGTTAGTGCAAGTATGATTGAAAGCTTCACAACTTCAGATGGCTGTATTGAAAAAAATCCAACATCAATCCAGCGCCTTGAACCTGACCTGACATCTCCTATTACAATCAGCAGGACAAGGAGAAGCAAAGAAAAGAAATAAAAAAAATATCCGTATTTTACAACTGAATGGTAATCCAGAAAAGTTATCAGAAAAAGAATTATCAGTCCTGCCCAGACCCATAATGCCTGTTTTTTCCAATAGTTCTGGGATTCACTGCTGCGGTTTAAATTATCTTTTTTTAACAGATTGCTGCCTGCCTGACCTACATCTTCGGGAAAAGGCGAGTATGAGGCGCTGTAGATTTCAACAATTCCTATAACTGCAATAAGAATGGTCAGAAACAGAATCTTCCAGTCAAAATTCAAAATCAGTCTTCTGTCAAACATAGCAAAACTTAGTGGTTTGAAATTAAAAAATCCGCGAGTTCAGGTAAAAAGTTTTGAATCCTTCACTTACGAACTAAACAATGCCTCAACAAAGTCTTTTGGATTAAACTCCTGAAAATCCTCTATCCCCTCTCCTACTCCGATAAATTTCACAGGGATTTTAAGCTCCTCAGCTATGGCAACGATAATCCCTCCCTTTGCAGTACCATCAAGCTTGGTCAGGACAATTCCTGTAAGTTCTAGGGCATCATTAAACATCTTTGCCTGCGCAATTGAATTCTGCCCGGTTGTGGCGTCAAGAACCAGAAGAATCTCATGAGGAGCACCTTCCATAGCCTTCCCGACAACTCTTTTCATTTTCTTTAACTCTTCCATCAGGTTTTTTTTAACATGAAGCCTTCCTGCTGTATCAATAATTAATATATCAATTTCCCTTGCCATTGCAGATTTTATGGAATCAAAAGCCACTGAACTCGGGTCAGAACCATCATTTCCTCTTACAACAGGAACATCAGCACGCCTTCCCCATATCTCAAGCTGTTCGTCTGCTGCTGCCCTGAAGGTGTCTGCTGCGGCAAGCATAACTTTTTTGCCTTCCTGTGTAAAAAGAGAAGCGAATTTCCCAATAGTTGTTGTCTTCCCAACACCGTTAACACCAACAACCATAATAACAGAGGGTTTTTCAAAATTGCTTTTTTCTGAAGAAGAACACTGACCTGATTCAAGGGTTTCAATGAACTTTTTTTTGAGATAATCTTTCAAAAGATTAGCTTCCTTAACTTTTTCATTCTTAACATAATTCTTCAAATCTTCAATGAACCTGTTTGACGCCTGAACTCCAAGGTCAGAAAGAATCAATATCTCTTCCAGTTCTGTAAAGAACTCCTCATCAATCCCCTGTCCAAGAGAAAGCAGGTTCTCAACCCTTGATATTAATCCCTGTCTTGTCTTTGAAAGACCATTTTTTAAGCGTGAAAAAAAATTGTTAGATTTTTTTAATAAATTTTTCAATTCTCCTCATTCCCTCTTTAATATTTTCAATTGAATTTGAATAAGAAAATCTTATATACCCTTCAGCATTTGTTCCAAAATCGATTCCCGGTGTAACAGCAACCTTTGCCTCTCTTAAGATTTTAAAGGCAAACTCATATGAATTCTCTGAGAACTTCTTTGCATTTGCCAGAACATAAAAAGCCCCTGTGGGCAACACCTTTATTCCAAAACCCAGCTCCCTGAGCCTGTTAACCATATATAACCTTCTCTGGTTAAAGATAGTAACCATTTTTTTTACATCTTTCCCTGCATTTTTTAAAGCAGAAATCCCAGCCCACTGTGCAAAAGAAGAAGCGGAAATAAAAAGATTCTGCTGCAGCTTCTGCATCGCTCTCACAAACTTTTTAGGAGCGATAACATAACCCAGCCGCCATCCTGTCATTGCATAGAGTTTTGAAAACCCGTTAAGAACAAAAGCCCTGTCAGTAAATTCAAGCATTGAGTGTTCCTCTCCTTCGTATATCAATCCGTGATATATTTCATCAGAAATCACAAACACAGGAAGATTTGCTAATTCTTCCAGCACTTTTTTCTTTAAGACTGCACCTGTAGGATTTGCAGGGGAATTAACTACAATACCCTTTGTTTTTTTTGAAAGTTTTTTCCTGAACTCATCTGCATCGTATTGAAACCCCTCTTTCTCAAATATATCCACAAACACAGGAATACCTTCTACAAACCTGATAAAATTCGGATAACAGGAGTAATGAGGATTGGATAAAACAACCTCATCACCCTGATTCAGCAAAGCACCAAAGACAAGAAGCATTGCCGGAGAAGTTCCGCTTGTAACGATTATCTGGTTAGGGCTGACATCAACGCCGTACCTTTTGAAATAATGCTCTGCTATTGTTTCCCTAAGTTCAATTATTCCCATACTATGTGTATAGTGGGTTATTCCATTTCTTAAAGCCCTGTATCCTTCTTCTTTTATAACCCTTGGCGTGTCAAAATCAGGCTCCCCAACCTCAAGATGAATAATATCCTCACCTGCTTTTTCCATAGCCTTGGCTTCATCAAGCACATCCATTACAATAAACGGTGAAATATCTTTTGCTCTGCTGGATATCATAGTAAATTTTTAATCACAGAAAAGGCTCTTTGTCAAACACTACAAGCCATATATTGTTGCAATCGCTATTTTTCTGTTGTAAAATAATTTTTGTTCTTTACAATGTCGTATTGAGGAATAATTTTTAACATTTGTTTTTTGAATTTACTATGACAACAAGTATACCTATTTTACCAAACATAATAGAAAACCTCGGCAGCGGAATTATAATTATTGACAAATCAGACAACATCACTTTTATTAACTCAATTGCGGAGAAACTGCTTGGCTTGAAAAGCAAAGATGTCCTTTTCAAACCAACAAATCATATTTTTTCTGAAAAAATAATCCTTGATATCCTTTCCTCTGTAAAAAAAACAGAAGAGGCGTTAAATTATAAAATTGCAATCACTAAGCCCAAAAGAAGAAACTTGACTCTCAATGTAGCTCCGATCTTTGATTCCAGTGAAAAATACAATGGAACAGTGATAATGCTGATAAACTCTTTCAGGGAAAAGCCTATCAAATTCCAGCTTCTGAAGCAGAACCAGAAAGCAACAATCGGAACCCTTACAAGCTGGGTTGCCCACGAGGTAAGAAATCCGCTTACATCAATGAACCTCCACCTTGACCTCTTGAAAGAAGAGATAAACGAGAATTCCCAAAATACTTCAAAAGAGATTGTCGAGTTAATAGAAACATTGGAACAGGAAGTTGAGAGATTAAATAACAATCTGAATGAGTTTTTAAACTTCGGGGTAATTTCATCATCAAAAAAGAAATTGTATAATCTCAACGAAGTTGTGAAATCAATCATTGAACTTGTCCAGCCAGAGGCAGAAATGGCAAGAGTTGATGTTGTCCTGAAACTGGATGAATCCATTCCTAAAATTCTGATTGATGTTGCCCAGATGAGGCTTATGATTTTAAATTTAATAAAAAATTCAATCCAGGCAATGCCTGATGGAGGAAAACTGGAAATAAAAACTGAAAAAAAGAATAACAAGGTAAACCTGAAAATAAAAGATAACGGGTTCGGGATTCCAAAAGAAGATTTAAAAAATATTTTTGATTTTCTTTATACCAAGAAAAAGGACGGAACCGGTCTCGGATTAACCATATCCAAAAAGATTGTAAAGGAACACGAGGGGGATATCTTTGCAAAAAGTCAGGTCAACAAAGGTTCTATCTTCACTGTTTCACTGCCAATAATCTAATCTTTAACACAAACTATGCAAAGCATAATACTGATAGCTGAAGATGATAAAAAAATAGCTGAAGGGCTTGAAAAGTTTTTGAAGAAAAAGGGGCATAAGGTCCTTTTAGCTCACGATGGCAGAAAAGCGCTTGATATAGTAAAAAAGCAGAATATTAACCTGCTTCTTACAGACATGGTGCTTCCGAATATGGATGGAATCAGCCTGTTAAAAGAAACCAAAAACAGAAAACCTGAAATAGAGTGTATTATGGTAACTGCCCATGGAACAATTGAAAAAGCAGTAGAAGCCTTGAAAATCGGCGCCTATGATTTTCTGATAAAGCCTGTAAATGTTAAGAGGCTTGGTATTCTTATTGAGAAGGCGCTTGAAAAACAGGTCTTAATACTTAAAAACATTGAGCTTCAGCAAAAGCTTGAAGAGAGGTTTGGATTTAAAAATATAATTGGAAAAGGTAATGAGATAAAAAGAATACTTGAGCTTGTAAGTCAGGTTTCCTCTCGGAACAGCAATGTCCTCATCTACGGAGAAAGCGGTACAGGCAAGGAACTTATTGCAAATGCAATTCATTACAGCGGAAACTTGCCGCAAAGCCCTTTTATAAAAGTCAACTGCAGCGTTTTTAATGAAGGAGTTCTTGAAAGCGAGCTTTTCGGACACGAAAAGGGATCATTTACAGGTGCTGCTTCACAGAGGATAGGAAGGTTTGAAATGGCTGACGGAGGCACTCTTTTTCTTGATGAAGTAAGCGAAATACCTCCTTCAATTCAGGTCAAGCTCCTCAGAGTAATACAGGAAAAGGAATTTGAAAGAGTTGGAGGGTCAAAAACCATCAAGGTTGATGTAAGAATAATTGCAGCAGCAAACAAGGATCTCAAAGAACTCGTAAAGCAGGAAAAATTCAGAGAGGATTTGTATTACAGGCTAAACGTTGTAAAAATTGATATTCCGCCTTTGAGAAACAGAAAAGAAGACATTCCCTTTCTTCTGAATTATTTTATTAGCAAGTTTAATAAGCAGTACGGCACTCAAATTAAAGGTGTAACTCGAAAAACGCTTAATCTGCTTTTAAATTATTATTGGCCCGGAAATGTCAGAGAGCTTGAAAACTGCATTGAATCTGCAATGGTGATGGCAAAGGATGAGTATCTGACCCCAAAAGACCTGCCAGAATATGTTACAAGCCAGTCTGCTGACAATACTTCAGTAGTAATTGATATTGGTACTCCCCTTAAAGAAATAGAGAAAAACATTCTTACTAAAACTCTTGAGCTTGTTAAAGGAAACAAGGCAAAGGCTGCACAGCTCCTTGGAATAGGAGTAAAAACTGTTCACAGAAAATTTGAAGAATACGGCTTAAAACCTGTTAAGTGAAAAATTAAAGAATTAAGCTTTACAAACCCAACCATACTCAGAATTGCAAAATAGATAAGTAAAAATCCCAAATCATAATTACCAATTTTCCAAAAAACTCTAAACTTAAATTACCCTAATTTAAATTTTTTGAACATATGGAATTTTAAATTTAAGTATTATTTGGAAATTGTTATTTGGAATTTGGAATTTTTCTATCATTTAAACTTGCTTCTAACCCATTGTCATTACGACAAAAAAAAACAGCACGAAAGGGAAAATATGGTCAATTTGACATTTATTTCATCCTCTGCAAGTCAAAAATGTAAATATTGACCTAATCATTAAAATATGCATTTAAAACACAGAAAGATCAATTTTTTTTGCAGCATTTAGCAAGTAATTTCAATATGTTATTCCATGATATATCAAGACTGTTTTTTTGGCATGAATTTTGCATATGATTAAGACAAATATTTGAAATTAAAAAAAATTTATCATGGAGGGAACAATAGAATGACAGGATTCGGTCCCCATCTCACTCTCGACGGTTATGGTTGCAATAGAAAAAAACTAGAAGATTTAGATATGATTTATTCAATTCTTGATGAATTTCCTTCCAATATCGGTATGACAAAAATCATGCCTCCTTATGTCTTTCGCTACACAGGAGCAAAGCTTGAGGATTGGGGGGTTTCAGGGTTTGTGCTCATAGCAGAAAGCCATATAAGCATTCACACATTTCCTGTAAAAAACTATCTAAGCCTTGATATCTTCTCCTGCAAGCAGTTTGATTCAGAAATAGCAGTCAGCTACATAAAAGAAATTTTTGAAATGAAAAAATACCAGATGAATCTATTCAATCGCGGAGATGAATTTCCAAAAGATATAGAAAAAACCACGAGAATAGTAGTAGGACAGAGGAAGAAAGTTACGCATCTGATAGATTTTCAGAGAGAAAACGGTATTAAATTATCACGGAAAAAAAATTTACTCATTTAGATTAAAAGAAATAAGAGACGTTTTGCCGTGAATTTAGGAGAGGGGGATTGAATTTTTTTACCAGATTCCGATTTCTGTGACCTGCCAAGACTCTTCTGTCTGTCTAAAAGTTTTATAAATAAAATATTAAAAATATCTTTTGACCTGCTTTCTTTTTCTAAAAAATTGCATCTCTTTTACAGTTTAATAGCCCGGTCTACAAGAGCGGTTATTTTAACTTCCCCTGTAATGGCAATGCTGATAGAAGAGGTTTTCCCGCCAAAGCTTTTTATGAAATCACCAACCCCTGAAGGAGGAATCTAGCTTATGGATTGTTCAGACAGACCCATTGCTTCTGAGATTGAAAAAGTCATAAAAGCAAGTTACTGGAAAGATGTACCTGATGAAGAATGGAATAACTGGCAATGGCAGATAAAAAACCGCTTAACCGCAATTGAAGACCTAAGCAGAATAATTGAGTTAAGCGATGAGGAACTTGCTGAACTGAAAAAAGTCACTGAACGTTTTAAAATGTCAATTACTCCTTACTTTGCCTCATTAATTGATAAAAACGATCCAAACTGTCCAATCAGAAAACAGGCTATTCCATCAAAATATGAGCTTCAGAAAACAAGAGATAATGACCCTGACCCCCTTGATGAAGATATTGATTCTCCGGTTCCGGGGTTAACGCACCGCTACCCGGACAGGGCACTGCTGATTACAACAGACAGATGCGGGACATTGTGCCGTCACTGCACACGAAAACGCTCTGTAGGTATGAAGGACATTGATAAAACAAAAAACGAGCTTAACGCAATGATAGAGTACATCAAGAACACAAAAACCATAAGGGATGTCCTTCTTTCAGGCGGAGATCCTCTTCTCATTTCTCCTCTGACTCTGGAATTCCTTCTGAAATCACTGCGGAAAATTCCACATGTGGAAATTATCCGCATTGGCACCCGTATTCCTGTAACCCTGCCGCAGAGGATTACACCAGAGCTTGTTGAAATGATAAGCCGCTATCACCCTGTGTGGATTAATACTCACTTTAACCACCCCAAAGAAATCACACAGGAATGTGCTCAGGCTATTGACCTTCTGCTCAGGTCAGGAATACCTGTCGGAAGCCAGACTGTGCTCCTGAAGGATGTAAATGACTGCCCTCATATAATGAAAAAACTGATGCACAAACTCCTGATGATAAGAGTAAGGCCATATTACATTTTCCAGTGCGATCTGTCTGTTGGGGTCGAACACTTCAGAACATCTGTCCTCAAGGGAATTGAAATAATAGAAATGCTGAGGGGCCATACATCCGGCCTCGGAGTGCCTGCCTTTGTAATAGACGGTCCCGGAGGAATGGGAAAGGTTCCTGTCATGCCCAATTACCTTATATCATATTCAGAAAAAGGAGCTGTTATCAGAAATTATGAAGGCTCAATAACTGTTTATGAAGAACCAAAGAGTAAAAAATTTTTCTGCCAGAAATGCGGAATATGCAAAGAGCAGGAATGGATAAGCCGTGAAGGCGTGGCAAAGCTTTTTTTATCACAAACAGAATCCCTTGTTCCTTCAGGTTCAGAGAGAGAGAACCGCAGGAAAAAAATCAGTTCAAAGGGTATAAAAAAAGAAACCTGTAAAGAGCAAAAAGAGAAAGAGAAGAAACCGGTTCAGATTCCATTTAGCTTTGTTACAAGAGTTCAGGCATCAGCAAAACAGTTTCTCTGAAAAAAGGATAACCTAAAATGCCTCTGACTGTTGGTATTTCTTTTGACCTTAAAAAAAATTACCCGAATGAAATGAAGTATTCTGTTGATGCCGACTGCGAGCTTGACTCTATGGATACAATTGATGCAATAGCCTCAGCTTTGGAAAGAAACGGTAACAGAGTCATTAAGCTTGGCAATGCAAGGGAACTAATTAAATCTATAGAAAAAGCCAAACCTGACATAGTTTTTAACATATCAGAAGGCATATCAGGAAGAAGCAGGGAAGCCCATGTTCCTGCAATTCTTGAAGCATACCAGATTCCGTATACAGGCTCTGATCCCCTTACCCTTTCTCTTTGTCTTGACAAATCAATGGCAAAGAAAGTTATAGGCTACAGCAATATCCCTACTCCTGATTTCAGAAAGATTGAAGAAGCCGAAGAAATTCAGAAACTTTATGAGATGGAAATAGATTTTCCTATTTTCATAAAACCCTGTTATGAAGGTTCAAGCAAGGGAATACGTCTTGATTCAAAAATTAAAAATATCTCAACCCTTAAGAAAAAAACCTTTAAACTTCTCGCGACATACCGCCAGCCTGTTTTGATTGAAGAATATCTTCCGGGCTCGGAATACACTGTTGGAATTCTCGGGACAAAAGAACCTGAAGTTCTCGGAATAATGGAAGTAAAAAGTGTTGCCCAATCTGAAAAAGAGTTGATTTATTCTTATGAGGTAAAAAAAGACTGGGAGAATTGCGTCCAGTACCTCTGTCCCCCTCCTATTTCTCCACAGCTTGAATCAGCAATAAAAAAAGTTGCCATTGATTCATTTAAAGCGCTTGAGTGTAGGGATGTGGCAAGAGTTGATATAAGACTTGACAAAGATGGAACTCCTAATTTTCTTGAAATCAATCCCTTGCCGGGGCTAATGCCCGGTTACAGCGACCTTTATATTATGGCAAAATCTGTAGGGATGGAATATGATGTCTTAATAAACAAGATACTGTTTTCAGCTATTGAGCGTTACCCCCACCTCAGGATAAACCACTGCAAAAGTCTAATGGCATGAATCCCTTAATCCTGGCAATGATTTCCACCATTTCATCCCTGCTAATCCTGTTCCCACCCTTTAGGCAAAGTTTTCTGCGGCTATACTATTCGTAGTCTTCTGATAGCTCTGAGACTCTGTCTTCTATTGCCTTTAAAATCGCCGCCACTTTATGTCCTTTTTTGTCAGTCACATATCTTTCTGCTTTGATTTGCCTATCATTACATTCCTCCTTCTTAATAAATATAAAAAATTTTCATTCAACTTTTTTCATCAAACTTTTTCAGAGACCATCCAAAAACTTATTGACACTGAAATCTAAACTCATATAGTTATAACAAAATTATCCTAATCTAAACAAGAATCTAATCCCTTAAGAACCGAACCGACTATGGCAAACAGAAAAAAGGGAACAGCGGACTGTCCCTTTTCCCCAATTTTTGTTCAATTTATTGGGGCATTCTATTATTCTTCAGGAAACTGGAACAGTCTTCCAAAGCCTGTTACTTTTGCAAGAGAGAGATTATGGGACTGGAAAGATTCACAAATTTTAAGATGTATTAAATCTGGATTTACAATTCCCTGGATAATTAAATATAACCTGCAGTCACTTTCTGATAAAGATTATTAATTCTTTGGTAATGAAAATCTACATTATATAACTTTTCTACTTTTTCTCTTCCATTTTTACCCATTTCTTTTATCTTAGTGCGGTTACTTAATAAATATAAAATTTTATTCCTCAAGTCCTCTTCATTAGCAGATTCAAAAAGTAATCCATCAAAACCCTCACTAATCAGTTCAGGGATTCCACCTATATTTGCCCCTATTACCGGTTTGCCTATCGAAAATGATTCCAAAACAGTCATAGGGCAGTTTTCATAACACTCTGACGGAACAATTGTAAACATAGCATTCTTTATCAAGTTACTGAGTTCGCTACCTGATTTATACCCAGTAAAAATTACATTTGTAAGACTATTTTTCTCTGCATATTTTTCAAGTTCATTCTTAAGCACTCCATCACCTACTATAAGAAGCTTGGTTTTCCAACTTCTTTCCATTGCTTTAAGTAATGTTCTTACCCCTTTCTCTTCAGAAAGCCGCCCAAAATAAATAAAATAATCCTCAAAGTCATAATTTGGTGCAAATGATTCTACTGGAACAAAGTTTGGTATATGTATCAATTTTTCAGGATTAACCCCAAATTCTTCTAATTTGTTCTTCATAAAAAGACTTGGAGTAATAAATACATCCACATTATCATATATCCTAATAATTTTATGGAAGTACATCTCTATTGCTATTAAAATACTTCCTGATAAAGAATTTTTTATGCATTTATTGAGAATTGCTTCATAAAATTTATTTTTTTTACATTTCTCGCAAGGCTTATTATGAGCATAAAAAAGATAGCTCGGACAGATTAATTTAAAGTCATGAAGTGTTTGTACAATCGGAATTCCTCTTTTTTTCAATACAGGCAAAATTGACGGAGATATCTGATGAGCAATATTATGGACGTGAGCTATATCCGGCTTAAAATCATCTATAAGTCTTGAAATATTTTTTCTAGCCTCAAAAGAATACATAACTCGTCCAACAGATTTTATCTTTGTTAAATATTCTAACTTTTTCTGGAAATCTATGTTGCTTACAAAGTATCTAGAATATTCTGTTGGATAATTTTTATCATTTTCCATTGCAAATGGAATAATATTGACCCCATTCCTTTCCAATATCTTGTTTAATTCAAATATATATCTTTCACAGCCACCCCGCATAAAATAAAATTTATTAATTACCAACAAATTCATACTTAAATATTTTTCAATTTAAAATTTATCAAAACTTTTTGTTCTTCCCATATTCAATCTTATAGATTATGTAATTGCCCTCTTGTCTAATAAACTCTAGTTTTAATTTCAACCTGGTTTCTATATAATTTTTCCAATAAAAAGGAAATTTTCTAGCCAAATATCCATTAATTGCATAAATAAAATATTTAGGTCTCTGTTCCTCTAAATATTGAATCAGACCGTCATCTTTAAGAGAATAATATCTGCCGGTCACACCAATTCCTGGAAAAGGCAAACCTACTAAAAGTCCAGCCTTGTCAATATTGAGCCCTGCTAATATCGCAATATTGCTATTCCACCAATTATCATTATCCAGAAAAACTTTCTCTCTTGTTTTCATATTTTTCTTTATCCATACTGCTACTTTTCTTGCATCATTAGGAACTTTTGGAATCAAAAGGTCACTTCTATAAACATAGAAATAGGAATAAGTAATCAGAATACTGATGACCAGTGAAGCAGTAAAATATGTTTTTATTCTTGGATTTAAATTTCTACAAATTTCTTCGAAGCCTATAGTTAAATAAGGAAGCAGCAATATGCTTATTGTAAGCACATATCTTTCTCTAGGTGCGGCATTTGTTCCATAAATTGTGGTAAAAACTAAAAACAAAAATATCGTAAAAAAGAAAATATTTAAAGAGAACATTCTTTTTCTTAATGATAATATCATCCCATAGAATGAAATTATTCCAGCAACAGGAGAAAGTACTTTTAAAATCAGATAAGGATATATAGTAAGTTTTGTAAAAATATTCCATTCTTGTAGATTTGTATCAGACACATTAATTGTTGCAAGCGGCAATAAATCTCCGACTTTTATATAATTGCTTAAGATCCAGAATAATGGAAATATAACTGAAATTGCAAAAAATATTAGTGCAGGTTTTATTTTTTTCTCTTTGAATAAATATAGCGGGATTAAAGGGACAAAAAGCCAAGCTTCAATCCTTAACATGCTTGCTAATGTTAGAAAAACAGACAAAATAATCAATATTTTTAAATTGTTTTGTTTTTCCTTCAAAAAACTGAAGAAAAAATATATTGAGCAGATTAGAAAAAATACAAATGGTACTTCGCTTAACGTCTGAGTGCTATATAATATATGAAAATTAAATAATGCTAAAAATAAAGTTGATAACAATGCATTTTTCTTATTAAAAAGAAGCTCAACTAAAGAATAGAAGGGGAAAATTGTAATAGTTCCAAGTATCAAACTTAAAAGCCTTGGCGATAAACTTGGTTCGTTCCATATATATAGCATCCCTCCTATCAAATAAGTATGCAATGGCAACCAATATCCGTATGTTATGATATGCGGGCCTTTTATTTCTAACCATCTCTGTCCTTCTAAAACTCTCCCAGCAGGATCTCCAGACCCATCGTCCGTGATAAATAAAAAAAATAGCCTTACAAATAAAGCTAAGAGGAATAAATAAATTAAGTTTTTTTTATTCTTCAAACCGCGGTCACTCAATTATATAATCCTTCAAACTCATTCCATCGAATCTGAAATAACTCTTTAATCATTAATAAAGAATGTTTTACAGGATGAACCAGACTCCCCGGTGAGCTAATCCACTGGATCGGTATGTCCTTTATTCTTTAAAAGATAAATCAAACATTCCAAATTCCAATCAACTCCGTTTTTTCATATTACATAAACTTTTTTATCAATTTTCATCAAGGACTAAAAATAGAAAAATTCCATAAAATAAAAGTTATTATAAAGTTAATAGCAAACTTTTGCCCTTTCAACCTTAAAAAAAAGAATTAGAACAAGGCATACTAATAAACTAATAATACTGATAAGTATGGAGAAAATATTTATTGATTTATAAACTAATTTTAACTCATGATGTCCCTTATTTTTAATTCTGATTTTCATTAGGCCAAATTCATCATCTTCAAGTTTTGTAGGAACCCCATCCATGTATGCTTTCCAGTAGGGATGATTTTGTATTTTAATGCGCATGATAATGTCTGTTTCAAAAGTTGTGATGTTTACCGAAATATTTTGAGGAGCTAATTTTCCAAATGAGGCAATACCCTTCCCCTGAATAAATTCTATCCACATTGGGTTAAAATTTTTCAGTTTGAATACGGTAATAAATCCTATATCCGCGCTTTTTTCAAACTGAGCAAAGTTATCAAGCAATTTTTTCAGGTTGTTTTCTACTACTGCCATATAACCGGTATTAAAAAGATACATTCTTTTTATTAGAATTTCTTCTCTTAAATTATTTGTTCTCATTCCAAAAATCTTTTTATTCTCAGTATCAACAAGTTTCCCTATCCGTTGTTGAAAACCGTACCATGCACCAATATGATTAACCCCTGAGAAATTCTGGGTTAATGATAAGATATGGCTATTATTGAGTATCTCATTTTTTGAATTTCCTTTTGTTCGTTGAATCCATATTCGCATTTTGGATCCATCGATATTTCTTCCAGTCCAATCCCAGAATCTTTTAATATCATCAAATTCTCTTAAATTTTCTGAAGTCAGGAAAAATTGATTCTCTTTGAAATGTGCTGAAAGCGCCAATAACCCAGCAATAAATAAAGTAGCCATGACAAACAGCGTAATCTTCATTATTTCTTTTTTTAATTCTAAAAGATATTTGATGCCGAACGATGCAAAATAGAGAAGACCAAAATGGGAAAAAAGTATAAAATGGGAATTTTCAATCCCAGCGGAAAAAGGCATATTGTTAAGAAAAGGAACAACCCGCCATATATCAGATGCAACTATTAGCATGACACCTATAAAAACACCACAAGAAATGGAGATTTTTCTATAAACGGATCCCTTATTAAAAAGCATATTTCGTATTCCTAAAATTGCCACAATATTAAAAAATAACATTGCAATATTGATCCAGATATTATTTAAAATACCATTACAAAATTCTCTTATGTTACCTTTCACGAGTTGGTTTTTAATGCTGATAGTTTTGGGAATATTAAGGAGATCTTTTGAAAAGTAATAAATTGAGCTTACAGGTTTTATTTGGTCTACTCCGATTGCCCGATTTGCTGGTGCCGATTTGCTGGTGTCGATAATCGGGAATAAGTAAAATAATGATACTGCTGCTGAAAGTATGCCTATTGCAAAAAGCATAAAGAAAATGTGTAAAATATTTCTTCGATCAATTATTAATGACACAGCAAAATATATGATAGCAAAAATACATTCAGCTATGGCAACGTATTGATGTGACATAAATGTTAGACTTAACAATATAGCGGCGCAAGGAACGTATTTAATTGATATTGAGTCAAAAAGCCTAATTATTGTAAGTATAAATAGAGGTAAAAAACCGAGAGAAAAGTAATTGTTCCACATTCCCTCAAGAATCTTTTCAATATTATTAATATGGAGGATAAAAAATAGTGCAGAAAAAGTGGCAGGCAATTTGCCACAAATTTTTGAGAAGAGTAAAAATAACGTACATGCTGGAAAGATAATGGAAACAAGCATCATCAACTTGTAAGCCGTTATAACTTGAATTCCCAAAAATATGTTCATTCCCGCGATTAACAGTTTACCCAATATATAGTGATATAAAAGAATCGGGAAACCAGCAAAATCAGCCGGACACCAGCCGTTAATCCAGTGATATTTTGGTAAAAGATTTTCTATCAGGTATAAAGTTTCAGCAAGATGTACTGGATTATCAACGAGAACCGGAAATCCTTTTTCAAAAAGTGGACGAAATAAAATAATAGCTGAGAATATTATAATTACATAATTGATCTTACTCCAAAAATATGAACACACAGAATTAAACAGCATTAAAATCCCCTTCATAAGTTAATCTTTCAAAGTTTTCTGGGGACATATACCCTAAAAGACGAATCTCTTCGTTTTCTATTGTAAAATATTTCAATATAAAATTAAACACAAGAAGGATTTCACTTCGGTTTTTATTTAATACAATACTTTAAACTCGTTCCATAGAATCTAAAATAATTATCTATCTTTTCAGAATTCTTTTTTCGTCGTGATGAGCAAATATGACTACAGATAGATTCAATATCTGTTTTCTGCAGAGACTTTTTATAAAAGATAAATTCAAAATCAAAAACCTTAAATCATTCAAGAGGAATAAGCTCTTTTTTCTCTTCAACTTTACTTGCTTCTTTCTTAATAAGACTTATTTTATAAATTATACTTGCAAAAAACCATAAAATATACTGCATAAAAAGAACTTCAAAAGTCCTTTCTCCAAAACTTGCTGCAACAATTATTATAAAAACTCCTAACATCCCTGCAGCAATACCTTTCCAGAAAGGATCATCAAGCGATTTAATCCCATTTTTAATAATCTGATATATTTTAAAAATAATAAATCCGAATGCTAATAATCCTAAAAATCCAAATTCTCCAGCAAGCACAGCCAAATCTGGTGGATAAACTAATTTAGCATCTATTTTTTTACCACCCCACAATGATTGCATGTTATATCTTAAAAACAAAGGGACTTCAAAATAGATTCCTGTATTACTTAAATACATACCAGGTCCCACACCTACTAAATAGCCTAATGGCACTTCACTCACAGCTTCCCATGTCATTGTATACAAGCGTCCCCTACCCCCTCTCCATTGAGTTTTTGTATCTTCCATGAAAAACTGTTCATATAGCCATGAAGGGTCTAAATCCTCAAGTTTTTCTCCATAATATAAGTCTTTTATGCCGCTAAAATAGAAAAACATGATTACAATTAGCAGAACTATAAAATAAACAAAATATGCCTTTATAAAGTCTATAAATTTTTTGATATCTTGGTTTACAATAAATAAAGAGGCTATTGGAAATAAATACAAAGCTGATCTTCCAGAAGCTGTAAAAAAAGATATCATGCACCAGAAAAAAAGAAATATATATCTTAAATTTTTCTTTTCATTAAACTTAATAAGTCCCAAAGCTAAACACATCATCATAGCCTCATAAAGAGCTAAATAATTAGTTCCTCCACCAAGAGTCCCTATAGTCGCATCCCCTCCTGCTGATTCAATTGAACCAACATCAAATAAAAAAATATAAAGAGAAAAAGGGGTCTGAATCATTGCTGTGATCAGATATAATACCACCATTTGTTTCAAAAATTTCTCCTCAAGATCAAGCTGTACAATGGCATAATAAAACAATCCAAATTGTAAAAAAGTTCTCCATCCTGCAAGACCGATTATAGGAGGTGCGAGATTCCAGACAGCAGAAAACAAAGAAATTAAAGAAAATATTATTATTGGCAAATCCAAAGGTGTTTTTCTATAAGGTTCCCTGAAAAAAACTTTTCTTGATAGCCATCGAGCAGTTAATATTACCAATAAATATGTATCCGAGTATTTCATAGATTCTGGTAATATTTCAAATATTTCATATCCACCTATTTCTCCAATCAGCAGATTTCTCAAAGGCACCCAAAGTGTAATCAAAACAATGCAAATTTTTGGATTATAGAAAAGATAAATTAATACTGTTATTGTCGGGATAGTAATAAACATTATATCTATGGAAGTTGGACTTGAAACTGTCATCCTATATATAAAAACTAAAAGTGCAGCTATTGTTATTAAAAGTCCATTCCCATAAAATATTTTTTTCCTAATATCTCTTAATAATATATTTAAATCTGGTCTATTCATTGTGTATAACTACAAATTATATTTTGAATATTATAATAGTTTTTATTCACTGATCAAACTTGAATAAACATCTTGAATCTTACTTTTAACTGATGTTAAGTGGTAATGTTGATAAAATAGCTTTCTTGCATTTTCAGAAAGCTTTTTTCTTTTTAAAGGGTTTCTAAGAAGCTCAATTACATTATTTGCAAAGTCTGCAGGATCATCTGCCACTATAATATTTTCCCCATTCTCAAATTCTAATCCTTGTACACCAACAGAAGTTGTAACTATTGCTTTAGCGCAAGCCATGGCTTCTATAATCTTAGTTTTTATCCCTGTTCCTATTCTTAATGGAGCCACATATACCTCACTCATTTTTATAAAATCCTTAACATCAGTAACTGAACCAGTAACTATGATATTTCCTCTTGATGCTAAACTTTTTATTTCATTTTGGGGGTTTTCTCCAACAATATATAATTTAACTTCTGGAACTTCTTTTTCTATCGACGGCAAAACATCATTGCAAAAATATAACATCGCATCTACATTAAAGTAAGCCATCATACTACCAACAAAAATCAAAGTATTATTTTCTATTTCTTTTTCATTTTCATCCCAAACAGGATAATTGAAGCCTAGAGGTAGAATTTTAGCAGAGTTTAGGCCTGGAATATACTTCTTGAAAATCTCAGCATCATGCTTACTTATAAAAAGAACGTGATCAAAAGACTTAATTATTTTTAACTCATATCGTTTGATGCTCAAATATTCAATGAATCCGACTATCTTAGATTTTAATCCTTTCTGAAACTTAACATTCTGCTCCGCTGTAATGAAAAACGCATCGTGAACTATCAATGATGACAAACTTTTTTTAATATACTTTCTGTATTTTCCAGCAAACCAGTATTCTATCTGTACCAAATCAAACTCTTCCTCTTTTAATTTTCTTTTTATAACTTTCTCAATAGATTTTGAGGTATTATCTGTAACCTCTCTTGGAATTAAACAGAAAAACAGCAGGAATTCTCTTTTTAATCTATTAAAAGTTTTCATCAAAAGCCCATTTAGGGCAGGGAAATCTACCAATATTGTTTTTACTCCAAATCTGTTCAATCCCTCTATTGCTTCTGAACCCTCGGAACGACTATGAGAAATTAATGTAACATCATGTTTTTCTGCTACTGACTTGATAAGATTATAGCTAACGTGATCTGTTCCAGCAGTGAGAGGAAAAGGTAGTCTCATTTTTATCCATAGGATTTTCATTTTTGGAGAGAAATTAAAATTATTATTCAAAAAGATTGAGATAGTGCTTTCTAAAAATCAGATCCCAGTTAAAGAATTTTTCCACTCTTTCTCTTGCTTTTTTCCCCATGTAATTGCGTATTTCTCTTTCTGATATCAGTATCCTTAACTTTCTTGCCAACTCTTTTGAATTACCTGGTTCAAAGAGAAATCCAGTAACTCCATCCTCAACAATTCCTTGAAGTCCTCCTATTCTTGACGCAATGACAGGAACCCCGCAAGACATAGCTTCAACAGCTGTAATCCCAAAAGGTTCAGGCCAAATTGAAGGAACTACACATATATCGCCTTCCTGATAAAATCTCGGTAGATCCTCCTGTTCAATCCAATTATTTACATTAATAAATTCACCAAGCTTTGGAATATTGTCACAAGACCAAGTTATATCAATTTTAAAATTCAAACCATAATCTTTTAAAATATAACAGGCTTCCTTAAGGATATGTAATCCCTTTGCAGGGTCATCGCTTCTTCCTGACATAAAAATCCTGACTTTTTTTTCTTCTTTCTTATAGTTTGAATTATTCGGGGTAAATCTGCTTATATCAACCCCCCCTGGAATAACCATTATGTTCTTATTAAAACCTACCAAAGACTTTTTGATCTCTTCGTTATACACAATTATTCCCCTAGCACTCTTATAGCATTTCTCTAGAGATGTAAGATAAGAGGGGAAAAAACCTAAAGAACCTAAGTATTCGTGCCGCCTATCATTATTATTCAAAGTTAAATTGCATATTGTGCATTTTAAAAAAAAATTTCTCATGGTATTATTACACAGACAACCACTCCGAAAATAATTTTGATTAAAGCACCAAACTGAGGCAGAATAGAACCTCAAAATCACTGGATAATCCTTTAACTCATTTATTATATAAGGTTTTAAAACTCCACCTTCTCCAAATATTATATAATCTGGATTTATTTTTTCGATAACACTTCTTATCCTTTTAGAAACATTATAAAAATTGAAAGTAAAACTATTGAATGGAATTTTTATTACCTCAAATGGCATATCTCCACGAATCTTGCCTCTAGGAAAGAATTTCTGATACTCAGGAACTATTAAGTAGACATCATGAAATTCAGATAAATTGGTCAATAATTCCTTCTCCTCAACCCAGGCTCCTCCGAGTGGAGGCCAGTGGAATGTCAGACATACAAAAGCTATCTTTGCCATTTTCCTTAATTTTTTACATTTAAAAAAACATTTTCAATTCTACTTGCAACTTTTTCTGAAGAAAAATTCTCCACAACATATTCTCTTGCCATTTTTCCCATTGTATTTCTCATATCTATGTTATTTAATAGCATATCAATTTCCTCTGAAAGCTCTACTGGGTCTTCATGGTTAACCAGAATTCCATTTTCAAAATGCTTAACAACATAAGAAATACCTCCAATTTTTGAAGCAATCACAGGAGTTCCACAGGCAAACGCTTCAATAATAACAATTCCGAATTCCTCACTAATAGAAGGGCAAATAAATATCGCTGCCTTCTGATAAAGATCTATTAATTCCTTTTCATCGACTACGCTGAGATATGTTATTTTGTGGAAACCTTTTTTATTTATTCCTTCAAAGTGTTTCTGAATATTATTAAAATATTTAGAATCCCTAATTGGACCTGCCATAACAAGTTCAACTTTGTTTTTTAAATACCAGAGAGAATCAAGGAGTATGTGTATCCCCTTCCTTTCTTCAAATGCTCCGATAAAAAGAATAATGTTATCCTTTTTCTTTTCCAGAGCAGTGGTATATTTTTCAACGTCAACACTATAAGGAATATTTTTTATTTTAGATTCATCGACTCCTAATTCCTTTAATATTCGAGCCGTGTTCTGATTTGACGCAAAATACAGACTACACGATTTGGTTAAAATAAATCTTGGTATTGGGCTATTTTGATATAGATTAAATCTTTCAGCCAATGTAGCACAAACAAATATTTTTGGTTTTTTTGTGAAGAAAAAAAACAAAGGAAATGTTAAGTCATTTACATCAAAAAATTGGATTATATCATAATCTTTTAATACTTTTCTTAAACCCCATTTTAAAAAAAATATACTGTTAAATATGCGAGGGAATAAACGGTTTAGATACTTTATTCTAACAAATGGTTTACATGCAGGCCATCTTATAATCTTTGATTGTCCATTATCACTAATCTCTTTTTTCCATAAAGGCTCACCCCTTTCACTTACATTTACTGTCAAAATATCAACCTGATGTCTTTTTTTGATTAATTTTTGAGAAAACTCTTTCATTACAGTCCTTGTGCCACCTGTAAAGAAATAATAATGTGATACTGCCATTAAAATCTTCATAAGTTGGATTATCCTTTGAAATTAACCGGTTAATCTCATAACTTTATAGCATTCCTCAATCATTTTTATTCCCTGAGCAGCTTTTCCCCCATCAACTAAAGGGCTCTTTTTTTCATAAATACACTCTAAAAAATGCTTGAACTGATCAAAATGTGTATTATTTATTGCGGTTTTAATTAGGATGGAGTTTCTAGTTTTTTTACAAGATTTGATATCTTCACTAAAAATCTCTAAAAAGCTTATATTATCTATATGAAATTTTCCCCATCCCCTCTCTCCTTTTATCTCACAAATATTATTCAATTCTTTTATTCTGCTTGTCTCTATAATCCCTATTCCGCCATTCTCAAATTCTACCTTAACTTTTGCATAATCTTCCATACCAGTTTTAAGAATATCCTTACCTTCTGCTCCTTTTACTTTATAACCTTTTTTTGAAAGCCATATTAAAAGGTCAATTAAATGGATCCCCTGATCAATCAAAACTCCACCACCAGAAAGAATTTTATTAAAACCAAACTTAGACTGTGATGGCCAAGATGTATGCTTGTGCCCTAATACCAGTTTAAGTTCCTTTATTTCTCCAAAGTAACCTTCGTTAATAAATTCATTCAAAAGTTTTGCATTTGAAGCAAAACGTCTATTATGTCCAATCATAAGGATTTTTTTACTTTTCTGCTGGGAATCAATCATTTTTTTACATTTATCAAAACTCACCTCCATTGGTTTTTCGCATAAAACATGGATACCATTCTCCAGAAGGGCACAGCTTATTTCTGAGTGAAGTGAATTCGGAGTTGCAACAATAACTAAATCTACATTTCCAAAAAGATCAGCATAATTATCAGAGAAATTTGAGATAAGAAATCTGCGTGCTGTCTCTTTAGCCCACTCAAGTTTAGAGTCAACTACAAATGTCAAATCAACCTCTGGAACTCTTCTAATAGCAGGAATATGGGAAAGTTTTGCAATAAGCCCACATCCAACAACGCCTACTTTAAGTTTTCTAACTCTTTCTTCCATTACCTTGCCATCTGTTTTTTAATATAGTTAGGTATACGGGATATGGTATGAATAATTCCAAAGCAAAGAAGATTAAAGGAAAGCTTTTTCAGAAAGTTTGTGATTGCAACAGAACTTCTAGTAATCCAGATTTTAAGCCTTATACCTATATAAAGTTTTTTTGGTATAAATTTAAAACTGAGTTTTAAATCTTCACCAATTATTTTTATATTTTCATAATCATATTTATCTTTTTTGAATGCATGTTTAAGATAAGGAACTTCTTTTGGGTTAAATCCCATAATTTTCGCGCATGTAGTATCCACAGCAATGGATTTTTCCCCAATTACCATTATTCCGGTTTCTAATGGTTCTCCATCCACCGGACCGCTTCCCTCAAGTGCTATTCTTCCATCTACAATACAAAGATTGGGCTGGATAAATCTGTCAAGAGCATAAAGCACCTCATCTAAATAAGGATGGTATCTCTCCTTTAATCTATCAGGAATACAACCAAACTGATTTTTAAAAACACATGTAATCTTTTGGTAGTCATGAGTTTTGAGATTTGCAATAGAAACGAAAAAATATTCTTTCAGAAAAATTTTTGGAAGATTTAATTCATAGGGAAGATCTGAAATAATTGTAGAAACATACTCTTCTTTTGTAAGATTTATAAGCTTTACACCCCACTTGTTCTGAAGTTCATAGTATCCGAGTTTTTTAAACACTTCTTCACTAGTTCTGTCAAAACTATCAGATTCTATAACAATGATTTCAGAATTTATTTTTTTTGATTTAAAATATTTTATCAACCCTTCCACTATCTTAATATCAGAAATTATACCTGATTCATATGCGGCTATTGTGCATAAGTTTGGTTTTATGATTATCTTCCCTTTTACTTCTTTAAATACACCATCAGCATATAGAGACTCTAACACATCTTCAAACTCTTCTCCTGTCCTGCTAATTTTTTTCACTATTACTTTATCCACATTACTCTCTTTTAAAACCCTATTTTGTATTATCAATGACTATACTTATCAGGTCTTTCTTCATCGCCTCGTTAATCTCTCTAATCTTCTTCTCAACCAGTTCCTCCCGAGGACTTAATTTTCCAATTTCTTCCCATTCGGCTAAAGCTTCTTTATACAATCCATATAAATAATAATTTTCTGCAAGTGTAAACCTATATTTTAGATCATGAGGGCTATAGATTACTGCCTTTTTAAAACAGTCAATCATCTTATCAGGATTAGAGTTCATGCTTTTATAACATAACCCCTTTAAAAAATATGCTCTTGATTCTGTAGAATTTATTTTCAAAACAGAATCTGCTTCCTCCAGAGATTTTTCATAATACTTCATTCTATTAAAATAGATTTCTGATAATGCCAAATGATACTCAATTAATGATTTACTGTTGAATTTATTACTACATAGTTTTATTGCTTTCCTAATATTAACAATCCCATCTTCTAATTCATTCTTTTTTAAATAAATCCCTCCTAAATAAAAATAAATATCGGAATTTTCTGGAATCTCTTTCAAACCACTCAACATTACTTGAAGAGCCTCATCAAACATACCTTTTCCCTCATAAGCAAAAGAGAGAGATTGATAGGGAATTGTATTTTTAGGATTCAGCAAAATTGCTTTTTTATATACCACAATTGCTTCATCCCACATCTCTTTTTTCAATAAAAAATTTCCAAGCGTCAAAAAGGCGTGCTGCTGCTCTGGCGTTACATTTGTTAAGGTTTGATAGTCCCTTGTTAAATCCCATACTAAATTTAAACTCTCAGGTAAAAATTGGGGGCTAAGCGTATTAGCTTCCTTTAAAATTCTGGAACCATCTTTATAATTCTTTATTTTGAAAAAATAACGGCCTACATCAAATTGTTGATAAGCATTTTTAGGGTCTAGCAAAGCTGCTTTTTTAAGTTCAGAAAAAGCTTCCCTATTCATCTTTAAATTTGCATACATTATTCCCAGTTTAAGGTGACTTTCCCCTGAAAGAGGGTTGCTTAAAATAGCTTTTTTATAAAATTCTATTGCTTTTAAAGAATCCTTCTCCGAGCTGTTCTTTATCCCACTATTTTTTTCAACACTATAATTCCATCTTTCTGCATAACTATCAGCTAGAAGCAAATTAAGCCTTACGTCATCACGAGCAATAATCCTCGGTCCGCTTACATTATCATCAAGCAATTTGTATTTTATTAGATCTTCATAACTAATATTTGAAATTTTTACATATAAAAAATTGGAATATATTATGCTAAAAATTAAAATTAACCACACAACAAAAAACGGAAAAGATGTGACTAGTAAGAAAAACCGGTATTTTGGGCTAATCAAAGCTTCCATTTATCTCTTATCTCTCATTACTGGAACGGATTTATTTAGAAATGAAACTAACAGACCGAGAACTACAGATACTAAAAACGGATTGGCATCAGTTCTCAGATTAAAATCTACAAACGAATGGATAATTATTGATAAAATAGAAGTATAACCTCCCAGAAAAATCCATATCTGTGAATCATTTTTATAAAGCAACACTTTTTTAAAAGCAAATATACTTAAATAAACTACTCCCAAAAGTATAATTGTAAAACCAATTACTCCTGTGTCAGAAAGCAGCTCAAGCCAATCGTTATGAGCATGATTCACCCACGCTTGATTGCTTCTTAGAGAATATAAGGGAAAAACATATTCAAAGCATCCAAATCCTGTACCCATTGCTGGATAATCCATAAATATATTATATGTACTGCTCCAAATTGAAAATCTTCCTTCCTCTAATTCTTCTTTTATACTGACATTAAAATATCTATCAAAAACCGGAACAAAACCTATCCAACACCCAAGAATTAATGTGATTGTTGTAACAAGAATTAATATCCATAAATGTCCTTTTAAAGTGCCTCTAAAAATAATAAGCATAAACATAAAAAGGGATGAAAGAAAAAAACTTAAAATTCCTCCACGTGATTTTGTGAAAATTAAAGAAACTATCATTATTACTATGGCAAAGATTATTATAATCTTTTTCTCAAAGTCTTTTTCAGAAGACATAATAAAATTTTTTATTATGAAAGAATCTGTTCTTCTTTTTCCCCTTTTTCTTTTTGCTCTGTCAAATTCATAACTTTTATTATTATTTCCTTTTTCTGAAATATAAATTAGATACCCCATGGAAATAAAAATACACATTTTGATGTAGGCTGAAAAGTGATCTGCGCTCGGAAAAGTACTTATCAACCTATCTGTTGCATGAAACATTTTGCTAAACTTAAAAATCATTTTTTCACCGCTTACATACTGAATAATCCCATAAAAAGCTTCTATGGAACCAACTATAATTATGCTTAAAATTAATCTATTTTTTCGCCCCCTGCCATTAAAATTATTTGCTACTAGAAAATAAACCATTGCGTAAGTTAAAAGTTTTACAAGCTCTCCCTTTGTTGCCCATGGATTTAGGGAAATTGTCTTAAAATTAAATGTTCCGAAAATGCCAGACGTATAAAAGTCCAGTATTCTTTTTGTATTTGGAGAAATAATATTAATTAAAAAATCAGGAAATGGTATTAACTGAAAAGCTACTAAACATATAAAAGAAACTATAACTAAATTTATAGGATTATCAACCATAAAGACTTTTCCCTGTAGATATATCTTTAAAAACCATATAAAAGCCACAAGGAAAACTCCTATCTCCATTACTGCTTCTGACCAAACCTCAACAGTGCTGAAGGCAATAGGGGTAAAAAAAATTAAACATATGATACCCCATTCAATTGATGAATCCAAAAAACTCAAAACCTTTTTATGCTCAGCCATATATTTTTATAACTAATAGATTTTTAATATTATGCAGGGTGGAACTAAGGAAAATATTTTAAAGAAGAGAAATGCTTACTGACTTTCTAAATCTTCTGCCCTGTTATAATAGCTATAATAATATTCAGTGTAATAGTAATTTGAATCCTGTTTGCTGACATCATTAAGAATTACTCCCAGTCGCTTTACTTCTAACTCTTGAAATTTTTTAGCATTCTTTATCACTACATCCTTACCTGTCACCCCACTCCTTATAACAAAACATACTACATCAGAATACCTAGCAATAATTGAAGGATCCGTCACCGGTAAAATAGGCGGAGAATCTAAAAGAATAAAATCATAATTATTACGAAATATATTTATTAGTTCCCTCATCCTTAATGACATTAAAAGCTCGGAAGGATTTTTGGGTAATGGTCCACTTGTCAGCACAGACAGATAAGGGATCTTTGTTTTTATGATAACAGATAAAGGGTCAATACTATCAGTAAGAATTGTGCTAAACCCAAATCTATTTTCAATTTTGAAAATTTCATGAATTCTTGATTTTCTTAAATCTGCATCAATCAGAAGAACCCTCTTTTCGCTATGTGCCATTGTAATGGCAAGGTTTACAGAAGTTATTGTCTTTCCTTCTTCGGGTGTAGAACTTGTAACCATCATAACTTTTGGAGGGTGATCAGATGAAAAAAGCAGATTCGTTCTTATAGCCCTATAGCATTCAGCAACAGTTGATTTAGGATGTGTAAAGCTTACTAACTCTGGATTACTTCTTTTTTCCCGTCTTTTTATATATGCACTAAAGCTTGGAACAAAACCTAACAGTGGAATATTTATATAATGCTCAATATCCTCAATCGACCTTATTGTCGTATCTAAATATTCCAAGAAAAATGCTAACCCGCATCCCAGAATCAGACCAACTAGAGTACCCAATAGTATGTTTCTTGGCTTATTAGGGGCAACTGGTACCTTTGGTACTGTTGCTTTATCAACTAGAGTAATATTACTAAACCTCATGCTTCCAGTCACATTTATTTCACCTGCCCTTTTTAAAAGATAGTCATAAAGGTTCCGGTTTATCTCTACTTCCCTGTCGAGAATATTGTACTGAATAGACCTCTCAAGCAGGCTTATCGCTTCTTCATTTAATTCGTCACGTCTCTCATTCAATATACCTTCTTTGCTCTTTGTTAATTCATAATCATTTTGAATGCTTTCAATTATAGTTCTGATTTCATTCTTAATATTTTCCTGCAAGGCAGTTAACTCTTCTTTTGCTCTAACAACCCTTGGATGTTTTGGCATATAAGTCTTTTCCAGTTTGGCTATTTCTTCTTTTATTGCATAAGTCTTTTGTCGCATTCCAGGCAAATTGGTTTGTTTCATAAATCCAGGCAAAGTGGTTTCGTCAATATCTATGCCCTTTTCAGTCATAGATTTTATCTGGGATAGTGATATCTCTAATTCGACCTTTTTTGACTTCAACTGGTTACGCTCCACATTAACAAGAGTCAATTCATCCATAACCGAACCCTGCCTATCTTCAATTTTTGGAGAAATAATCTTCTTATTCTCTCTGTATTTTTGAAGGTCAAATTCTGCTTTTTTCATTTTTAGGATTACTGAAGTAATCTGATCATCAAGCCAACCAGATGCTGTCTTATAGTCGTTGACTTTACTTTCCAAACTCTTTTCCATGTAAACCTCAGAAATTGTATTAACTAAACTAGTAATCTCATTTGGGTCAGAGCCTTCTACTTCCAAATTCACAAGGTTTGTGCCTTTAATTGGATTAACTTTAATTCTTTCCCTTATCTCGTCCGCCAACGATAATTTTTCATCTTCTGTAAAATTTTTTCCTGGAAATAATATGTTTATAACTTCTAATGCTGCCGATCTGCTTTTGATTATTTTGAACTGTGTCTCAAAATACTCTCTGTATCCTGAAACCTGAGATATGTCCGGAAAGGAAACTATTCTGTCAGCTGAAAACTCAATCATAATCTGACATACTGCTCTATAAATTTTAACTTGCTTAAAAGTTGCAATGGTAACTGTCAGAAGAAGAAATATAAATACCAAAACAACTGTCCACATTCTTTTTTTTAGTATATATAAGTAGTCCTTGAGATGTATTTTGACTTCGACTTTTTTTTCCATATTTTGTGTCTCTGGCATGTTTTGATTAAAACAAAAAATAATTCGGTCTTTTAGTTATGTGGATTAAAGCTTTTCGTAAGTTCATTCTGAATAAAAGAAACTGATCGAAACAAATATCATATCTCCATCTTTTATTTTTAATTCTTCTATCTGTTTTTCAATTCCTTTTGAACCTGAAATTCCTTTTTCCAAAGCCCTCCTCATTCTTTCCAAATCTACAAGGAATACCTCTTTCCCGTTATCTCTTGATAACTTAACATTATATTTATCTGCACCCTTTGTAAAGCCTCCTGCTATGACTATTGCCTGATAAAGATTTAAATCCTTTTCACTAATTGGGAAAAATCCAGGCCTTGCAACCTCACCAGAAATAAAAAATTTTGATTCAGGAACTTTTATACTATCTCCTGCAATAACCTCAATATCTTTTTCCAATTCACCTCTGTAAAGAGGAACTTTTATCTCTGAATATTCATCATCTTTTCCATGAATCTTTCTCTTTATAAGAATAAAATTTCCCGCTGTTTCTTTTTTTACACCTCCAGCTTCTGAAAGTATTTCAAACAAACTCCTTGACTCCCTTAGGTAATATTGCCCAGGCTTTCCTACTTCTCCTACTATAAATACTTTGTTGCTTTTATATTCTTTAACAGAAACATCCACCTGAGGGTCATAAATTAGCTCTTTTCCCAAAAGCTCTGTAAGAATTTCATCTATTTGTCTAAGGGTTTTTCCAGACACATAAACTCTCCCGATAAAAGGGTAAGAAATAGTCCCATCTTCTTCAACTTTTTCATCTTTAGCAAGGTCAGGATTATCCCATACAGTTATTATCAGCGTGTCATCTGGTCCAACGATATATTCACTTTGACTTGGTTCAATTTTTCCACTCGCCCCTGGTGTGCCATTGCTTAAAATATCGGTTTTATCAATGAGAATATCTTGGGCTTTTTCAGTTGTTATCTCTGTTAGCTTCTTTTCTCTTATCTCCTTATTCGTTGGATATCTTTTTATTATAATCTTGGAACCTCTCCAGAAATAACAGCCCGAAAGAAAGATAATAGAAATAATTATTAGAGCTATCTCTTTTCTAAAAATATATTTTTTCATATATCTTCTCTTCAAATATTTTTAAAGTAACTTGTTTAACATATCATTTATATCAAATAATTATTAATAAATCAGCTTCATTGTCAAGAACGATTCTTTTAGAAATTTTATTTAAGAGTCTATAAATCAATAGGCATCTGATAAATTTTTTGTTTTAATATGATATATTCATCCTCAGAGAAATTATATTTTTTGTATAGTCTCCAAAGGTGCTGTTTCTTTCTTGGTGGTTAAAAGAGATTTCTGTTGTTGCATGCTTGAATATCTTAAAAGATATATCGCCTCCTGCAGTCCATCTTTTTTCCCTATTATTCCTTCTGACAAATTGCTCATTTGCACCCTCTTTAAACTCATTATCCTTATAAGAAACATTAAAATTCAAAACCATCTTCTCGAAAAACTTTTGGTCTATATTAATATAAATGTCATTATAAATAGTATCCCTTCCAGATTTTAGTGATGAATTACTGGAAGTTCTCCTGGCTGATAAAGTAACATCTGTTCTGTCAGTAATAGAACTTTTCAAATCAAAAAAGAACGAAAGACTTCTGTTTTTTGAAGAATTAAACTCTTCAGAAGTTTCTGATATCTGGGCTGCTGTTTTAGATAAAGATGTTTCAGTTATAGACTTAGACACTGAAAAATTCATAGAAGTTTTGTCAGTAATTTTTATATCAACTGTTGACCCCCAAGAAAGTGTATCGCTTTCAGACATAGGAATAAGTTTCTCACTCAACCCTTCCCTTATAGAATTACCTAAACCAAGCCTTCCGCTCAAAGATAAAATATTTTTAAAGCGGTGAAAAAACCCAAAATCATATTGCAAGGACTTATTATCCCTTGAAGGATCATTTTCATACTTATCAGTCTGGTAACTATAGTTTAGCATCAGACTATCTCTTGATAATATGTTCAAAACAATTAATCCCCTGAAGTTATCCACCTTGTGGTTGTTTCTATCCAGGGTAAAAATCAGGTTCTTCTCCTTATCTTTGAACTTATAAAAATCAGTTCTGTAATTTCCCTCTAATTTTATAATATCGCCAATATTAGTCCCTAAAGTAAACCTTGCATGGTTTTCTAAACGGTCTGAGTTTTTATTAGATTCAGTCTCAGTTAAAAAGGGGCTAAATTCAGTGCCTGTAAAAGAATCATACACTTTTAGATAACTTCTCCAAGGAAGGCGTATTTCCATAGTTGTTGAATAAAAAGTATCTTGAAATCTTGTTTTTTTTTCAGTTGCTTCAGAAAAGTATCTCACAGGAGATATAACTTCTATACTAAATTTATTTTCTCCTTTTTCAAAAATCAGTTCCATTGATGGCCCAACATTAAGATAATAAGCACTTTCTTTATTTTTTTCTTGAGATTGGTAATTATCATTATAAGTCCAGTCAAGTGAAACTGCTGGTTTTAAAATAGCAGGACCAAGATGGATTCCTTCAGTAGCAGCTGTAGAAATATATACAGGAATTAGAAGTAAAACAATATATATTATTATTAATTTTATAAAAAACATTATAAATTTGCTTTTTCAAACTATACATACCCCATAAAATCTAATCTCTTTGCAGTTGTCAAGATTTAATAGGGAAGATTTAAATAGAACCTTAATCGGAATGAAAAGATGCTTAAGTTAATGATAGATAGATATTTTTAACAAGGATTGAAACCTTTTTAAAAATATTGTCCACCAACAATGTTGGTTCACTTAAGGTGTGAGGCCTCAGCCCCCACGCCCCACCACTGACAATGTCAGTGGTTTTGTGAGATAAATAAATAAAAATGGCATAAGTTTTGCATTCAAATTCTTGAAGTATAATTTTATTTTTATGCCTTGACAATTTCAGATAATGTTCTAAGATTTAAACAAATTTATTCAAGGAGGAGTTTTAGATGGGAAAATATAAATTTTGTCTTAGTATTGTGATCGTTTGTGTTTCAATATTTTTCCTGACAAATATAACTTATGCTGCAACTCATGCCATTGAAGGGAAAGTATTTGAGGATAAAAACTGTAATGGACAACGAAATGGAGGAGATGGTTCGATTGCAGGTGTCACAATAACCCGCGATCCAGGTGCAATTACTACATCAAACAGCTGTTGATGGAACCTATTCTTTTTCTGGACTTGCAGCAGGAACTTATACAGTTAAAGAAACTGACCCAGCTGGATATTGCAGCACAACACCAAATAAAATAACCATTACGATTAAAAACAAAAAAGTAACAAACCAAGACTTTGGAGACAGCAAGAATACTATAAGTCCACCTGCTCTCTGCTGTCCTTCAGAATAAAATAAAGATAATTTTAATCAGAAAAATAAAAAACCCATTCCAAGACAAAATCGGAATGGGTTTTTTATTGTCACTTAACTAAAGTTTTATTCTTTCCTAGCAACAACCTGAATCCTTGCTAAAGCCCTTGCCAAAGCTATCTCTGCCCTTTCAACATTTATATCAGCAGTTCTGGTTTTTAATCGCTCTTCGGCTCGCTTAAAGGCATTTTGAGCCCTTGCCAAGTCTATCTCTTCAGACCGTTCAGCTGTATTAGCCAATATAATTACTTTTTCTGGTCTTACTTCTACATATCCCCAGCTTATAGAAAGGTACTTCCTGTTACCGGATACAGATTTATATGAAATTTCTCCGGGATTAAGGGTTGCTAAAAAAGATGTGTGCCCTGGTAATACTCCGAATTCGCCACCAAAACCGGGCGCAGTTATATCCTCAGCTTTTTCGCTTACTAACAGACGATCTGGGGTGACTATTTCAAGCAATATTGCTTTTCCCAAGAGAACTACTCCTTCTTCATTTTTTCTGCTTTTTCAAGAGCCTCTTCTATTCCACCAACCATATAAAAAGCCTGTTCTGGAATATTATCATGCTTCCCTTCTACTATTTCCTTAAACCCTCTTATTGTATCCTTTAATTTCACATATCTCCCTGGAATTCCTGTAAACTGCTCAGCTACGAAAAATGGTTGAGATAAGAACCTTTGAATTTTTCTTGCCCTTGTAACAGTAAGTTTGTCCTCTTCAGAAAGTTCATCCATTCCAAGTATTGCTATGATATCCTGAAGTTCCTTATACTTTTGTAAAATCCTCTGCACTGAGCGCGCGACAAGATAATGTTCTTCGCCTAATATTCGCGGGTCTAATATTCTTGATGTAGAATCAAGGGGGTCTACTGCTGGATATATACCAAGCTCTGCTATCTGTCTTGAAAGAACTGTTGTAGCATCAAGATGGGCAAATGCTGTTGCAGGTGCCGGGTCTGTCAGATCATCTGCAGGAACATAAATTGCCTGAACTGAAGTTATTGAGCCCTTTTTTGTAGAAGTAATTCTTTCCTGTAAATCTCCCATCTCTGTAGCAAGGGTTGGCTGGTAACCAACGGCAGAAGGCATTCTTCCAAGCAAAGCAGAAACCTCAGAGCCTGCCTGCGTAAATCTGAATATGTTATCAACAAACAAAAGCACATCCTGACCCTCAACATCTCTGAAATATTCAGCAATAGTCAGTCCGGTTAATCCCACACGCAATCTTGCTCCTGGAGGCTCTGTCATCTGTCCATAAATCAGAGCGGTTTTATCTATAACTCCTGACTCTTTCATTTCAAGCCATAAATCGTTTCCTTCTCTGGTTCTTTCTCCAACACCTGTAAAAACCGAAACTCCGCCGTGCTCCATCGCGATATTTCTGATTAGCTCCATTATAAGTACTGTTTTGCCAACTCCAGCACCTCCGAAAAGACCAGTCTTGCCTCCTTTTGAATAAGGCTCCAAAAGGTCAACAACTTTCAGTCCTGTTTCAAACATCGTGGTTTCAGTGCTCTGGTCTTCAAGAGATGGAGCCGGGCGATGAATGGGATGCCTTTCAGTAAATTTTACCTCTCCCAATTTATCAACAGGCTCACCAATAACGTTCAGTATTCTTCCTAAAGTCCCTTTTCCAACAGGAACAGAAATCGGTATTCCTGTATCTATTACATCCACACCTCTTGTCAGACCTTCTGTTGGTTCCATTGCAACTGTTCGCACAACACTCTCACCAAGATGAGCAGCAACCTCTACTGTTATAAAAGCCTCTTTACCGTCAGATGATATTTTCTTTATTTTGAGTGCATTGTAAATCGCTGGAAGTTTCCCAACTTCAAACATTACGTCTACAACTGGACCTATTACCTGCACAACCTTTCCAATATTATTTTTTTCAGCCATGAATCTAATCCCTCTCTTTTAAATAAAATTTAAAACTTAATAGTATTAACTTTTAAGAGCTTCTGCGCCACCTACTACTTCCAGCAGTTCCTTTGTTATTGAAGTCTGTCTTGCTTTATTGTACTTCAAAGTTAAACTATCTATTATTTCTGATGCATTCTTTGATGCAGAATCCATTGCTGTCATTCTGGCTGCATATTCTGCAGCTGCAGATTCTAAAAGGGCATGGTATATCTGAACTTCAATATTCTTTGGCAACAATTCCTTAAAAATTTCATCCCTTGAAGGTTCGTATAAGAAGTCAACTGAATATTCACCCTCTTTAACCTCAAGAGGAACAATTGGGAGTAGTTGTTCAACAGTTATTACCTGGGATATAGCTGATTTAAAACCATTATAAACCAGCATTACCTTTTGTATCTGCTCTTCAGCATAGGTTTTTATTATTTCTCTTGAAATCTGCACAGCGTGTTCATAGCCAAGTTTTCCAAAAAAATCTACATAGACATTCCTTACAGAGATATTTCTTTTTTTAAAGAAATCTCTTCCTTTCCTTCCAATAAGTGTTAGGTTCGTATCATCCTTCCCGCTTTCACTTAAAATCCTTATTCCCTGTTTTATTATGTTATTATTGAATCCGCCGCACAATCCCTTATCTGCTGTTATGACAACCAGCTCTGTTATTCCATCATCTCCCTTCTGGAGAAGAGGATGGCTGTTTTCAGGTGCTCTTAAAGCCATACTCCCAACCACTTCCTGCATTTTCTTTGCATAAGGCCTTAAAGCAATGATTCGCTCTTGAGCTCTTCTGAGCTTTGATGCAGAAACCATTTTCATTGCTTTGGTTATCTGCTGTGTTTTCTTTATACTGTTTATTCTTCTTTTTATATCTCTTAAACTTGGCATCTTTTCATAATTTCTTATATGTAAATCTTTTATTAAGAAAAATTAGGATTTTGAAACACTAAATGACTGTTTGAATTCTTTTATTAGATTCTTCATTTTTTCTTCCATCTCTTTGCTTATCTCTTTCTTTTCCTTTATCTCTGTTAAAATATTTTTATGATTATTCTCAACAAACTGCAAAAACTCCTTTTCAAAACGCTGACATTCCTCAATAGGAATATCATCCAGCATTCCGTTTACACCTACAAAAATTATTAATATCTGTTTTTCAGTAGTCAGAGGCTGGTACTGTCCCTGCTTCAGGATTTCTACCATCCTCGCTCCCCTTGACAGCTGAGACTGGGTTGCCTTGTCAAGCTCGCTTCCAAACTGGGCAAATGCAGCCATTTCACGGTATTGCGCCAAATCAAGACGCAAACGCCCTGCAACCTGTTTCATTGCTTTTACCTGCGCACTGCCTCCAACCCTTGATACTGAAAGACCAACATTTATTGCAGGTCTTACACCTGAATAGAAAAGGTCTGATTCAAGATAAATCTGACCATCTGTAATTGAAATAACATTTGTAGGAATATAGGCTGAAACGTCTCCAGCCTGAGTTTCTATAATGGGAAGTGCTGTTAGAGAACCGCCCCCAAGCTCATCGCTTAATTTAGCAGCCCTTTCCAGCAACCTTGAGTGGAGATAAAATACATCGCCCGGATATGCTTCACGTCCCGGAGGTCTGCGAAGAAGAAGAGATAACTGCCTGTATGCTACTGCCTGTTTTGAAAGGTCATCATAGATAACCAGTGCATGGCCACCTTTATCTCTAAAATATTCTCCCATTGCACAACCGGCATAGGGGGATATATACTGCATTGGTGCAGGGTCAGATGCAGACGCTGCTACAACTATTGAATATTCCATTGCTCCGTAGTTTTCTAATGTTTTTACTACCTGCGCAATAGTTGACCTTTTCTGACCAGTTGCAACATATATGCATATAACCCCATTACCTTTCTGGTTTATGATGGTATCAAGTGCTACAGCAGTTTTACCTGTCTGCCTGTCTCCTATTATTAATTCTCTCTGTCCTCTTCCAATTGGAATCATTGAGTCTATCGCCTTAAGCCCTGTCTGCAAAGGCTCCTTAACAGGTTTTCTTTCCACAACACCAGGAGCCAGTCTTTCAAGAGGAGAAAAATTGTTTGTTTCTATAGGACCTTTCCCATCAAGTGGATGTCCAAGAGCATTAACAACCCTTCCTACGAGCTTTTCTCCAACAGGAACTTCCATAATCCTCTTTGTTCTTTTTACAGTATCACCTTCTTTAATTGCTCTACTTTCACCTATAAGAACTGCTCCGACATTGTCCTCTTCAAGGTTAAAGGCAATACCAACAACACTATGAGGAAATTCCAGAAGCTCTCCATACATTACTTTTTCCAGTCCATAAACCCTCGCAATACCATCACCAACCATGATGACAGTCCCGATTTCACTAATATCAACAGTAGGTTCAAACCCGGATATCTGTCTCTTAATAATTTCACTGATTTCTGATGTTTTTATTCCCATTTCTCTTATTATTCCTCCCTAATTTTTTAAATTTATAATTTATTTTTCTACTGAATATCTTTTGTTAAACTATTTTTTACCATTTTAAGATAATTTCTGACGCTTCCGTCAATAACAAGGCTTCCTATTCTGGCAATAACTCCTCCGATAATATCTGAATCTATTTTTGTATTCAGAACAACTTCTTTTCCTGTATAGTTGCCAAGCTTTTTTGCAATCCCTGTTCTTTCATCATCAGTTAACTTATAAGCTGATGTAATTTCAGCCCTCACCCTGTTATTATACTGGTCACAATAGAACATAAAATGGTTATATATAGTATAAATAATTTTTAACCAGTCATTCTTCAGAAGAAGAAATATGGTTTTTTTAAGAGATGGGTGAAGTTGATAAAAATTTAAGATTTCACCAAGAACTATTTCTTTTTTTGTGAAAGGGATGGCAGGGTTAAAGAAAAAATTCTGCAACTCTTTAGACTCTTTAAAAACAAGAGCAACCTCTTTTAACTGTTTGCCAACTCTATCAAAATCTTCTTTTTTCTCAATTGAGTCTATTAATGCCTTTGCGTATCTCTTGCCTATTATATCCTTGATCACTTCATCTCCCCCAACGCATCGATATATTTCTGCACTAAAACCCTCTGGTTATCTTTTGTAAATTCTTTTTTCAGTGATTCTTCTGCAATCTTTGTTGCCTCTGCTACTATCTGATTGGATACATACATCTCAGCTTTTTTATAAAGCTGCTCTATATCATTGTTTATCTGCTCAGCAATTTTTCTGTTAAGTTTATCTGTTTCACTGGTAATTTTCTCTTTGTCGATTTCGATTTGCTTCTTGGTATTTCTCTTTATTTCTTCCACCTCTTTTTCTGACCCTTTCAGAAGAATCTCACTATCCTTTAACTTCTTCTCAGCCTTCAAAAGAGAATCTTTGCTCTCTGATAACAGTATTCTTATACTTTCTGACCTTGTAAACAAAAACTCTTTTGCCGGCTTTGATAAAAATTTATAAATTGCAAAAACAAAGATTATGAAGTTTATCCATTTCCACACCTCTTTTAAGACGTTAACCCCATGCGCTCCTTCCTTCTCAGCAGTAAATCCTGTCTGACTCAGGAAAAAAACCAAAATAATAAAGCAGAATAAGCTTATTAAATAGCTCTTTTTAAAACTATACATAAACATTTTTCAGCGCCTGAAAAAACTAATTTTTTTTATCTTTTCTGCCAAGAACCATACCTGATATTTCTGATGCAATAACTGATGCAATTTTTGAAAACTCTCCACGAACAGCTTCAAGTTGCTGGTTTACTTCATTTTTCACCTGCAAAACCTTAGCCTCGCCTGTTTGTCTTGTGCTTTTCAAAACCTCTTTCTGCTGTTCTAAAGCCTGGTCTCTCAAAATATTCTGTTCAGCAAGAACATTTTTTTTGCTTTCTTTAATATTTAAGTTATATTCCTGCAATTTTTTCTCGCTTGTTTCCTCCATTTTTTTGGCATTATTAAATGAACCCTTGATTTCATTATCCCTCTGCTCCAAATGGTCAATCATTGGCTTAAAGAGCTTCTTATTAAGAATAAACATCAACAATAGAAAATTGGCTACAAGTATGAAAAACGTAATATTTAACTCAATCACAATATATTTCTCCAAAACAATCTAATTATATTTTCCTCTCCTTTTTTTCTAAAAGAGGTTTAATAATCATGCTTATTTGAGGTAAACTCATTGATATCAAAACGAAAATCAGGCAATTCCTTGATATTAAAATCCCTGCTGCCAAAATTGAAAACATTATTATATACCGCAGAAATGTAAAAAAAAACAAATTTCCCTTTCTCTTGGGTTTATTGCTTACATCTGACAATTGCCCAACTGTTTTGCACAAGAGAATATAGTTTATAATTCCTGTAACACCGCCAAGAATTGTTCCAATTAATAGTTCTGAATTTCTTATTAATAATGAAACTGAAATTAAAATAATGATTAAGACTACTACACTTATTATAATTTTATCATTTATTTTATAAATACTTAGAAACAATCTTATCTCTTAATAAATCAATGGGTTTAAAAGCTGGCACTTTTTAACAGAATGATTTTTTTCTGTCAAGACCAATCTTGAAATAGCGGACAGTAATTAATGTATAGTGAATAGTTGTACGCCAAACAGCTTGTTGCAGATAGGTTTAAAAATTTTTAGCTTTATCTTAATTTATAAAGGAGGGTTATATTTTCGCAAGGGCAGAGGTTTTTCTGCCCTTGCGTTTACTATTCAGTATTCACTTCCTACGATTCACCTACTCACCGATTCACCGACTCATTGTTAACTACTTCTTCCCTTTCTTCTTAAAATTCACCGTTACAGACTCAGGCCCATGAAGAGTGCTCTTGCCATTCCTGTTAATGTCTTCAAGTTTGTAAAAAAATGTTCTTCCAGGTTTAGCATTCCTATCCTTAAACTCATAGCTTGCTCCTGATGTTGCACTACTGATTGCAGGAATTAGTCTCCTATTGATCCTTACATAATTCCCATCCTCTTTTTCAGAACGCAAAATATTAAAGCTAATATTGTCAATCTCTGTTCCTGTTTCCCATTTCAGCACAACTTTGCCTCCCCTTATCTCTGCTATGAAGGATGAAAGAGTAATAGCAGTTGGTATTTCCTCTGCTGAGTACAATCTATTCTGTTGATAAAATTCATTGGCAATAAAAACTTCATTGCCTGCATTTCCATCAAAGTTTTTTATCAAGACCGCTGCACTGAAATCTGTGCCCTGCGGAAAGAAAGCAGGGGCAGCAATAGTAAAATTACCAGTACCATCGTTCATATAGACTTTATTTGCCGTACCACTACCCTCCCCATTGGCTACAACTATATCTAAATCCCCATCTTTATCTAAATCTCCAAAAGCTGCATCGAAGCTATAATCGCTATCAACAGGTAATTTTGTTGAGGTATTATCTTCAAACTTTGAGGTGCTTGAATTAAAGACATACAACCGATTCTGCTGACCACCATCATTGGCGATAAAAATGTAATCAATCTTACCATCATTATCTATATCTGCAAGTGCGGCAGAATTACTTGAATTAGTATCAGATGGAATTATTCCTGTTGTATCTTCAGTAAATATTCCAGTTCCACCATTACGTAAAAGTCTATTTGGTTGCTCGAGGGAATTGATAGCCAAGATATCCAAGTCTCCATCTCTGTCAAAATCAGCAAGGATTAACTTTTGTGTAACTAAAGAATTACTCCCTATTAATCTTGAAGAAGTTTCATCAACAAAATTTGTCATGCTATTATTTATCAATACCCTTATTGCATTGCTTTTAGAAAGCGAAGAGGCTGAAACGACTAAATCTAAATCACCATCCCCATCTATGTCACCAAAAGCTTCGCTGGTATAAAATCGAGTCACTTGTGGAAGCCATGTTGTTCCCAGATTCGTGAAAACTCCTGCTCCGTTGTTTATCAAGAGCTTATTAATCCCATTATTGGCTACAAATATATCTATGTCACCATCTCCATCCACATCCCCTGCTGCTGCACCATGACTATCGTCAGTATCTTGAGGTAATCTTGTAGAGGTAGAGTCTGAAAAGACACCTGAGCCATTGTTGAGCAGAAGGCGGTCCTGCCCATTGTTGGCCACAAAGATATCAAAGTCTCCATCATTTTCTATATCAACAGCTACTGCACCAATACTGTAATCAAGAATTGCTGGAAGGTTTGTAGATGTAATATCAGAGAAATTTGCTGATTGAGAAAATTCTGGAAAAAGAAAAACTAAAAACATCGCAAAGAAAAACTTTATAGATTTAAACTGCATATATTCTCCTTGAAAAAGTAATTTGTTTCATCTCAAGGATAAATCATCCTTTTTTTCTGTTAGTTGACGATTGTTCACTTTTTAGTAATTATATAGGAGAACGGACAAGTGAAAGCCCTATCCTTACTATTCACTAACTACGATACACTATTTACTTTATTTTCAGCTTCCTTCATTAAAGCACTGGGGAATAATGCACCCGCTCTGGTTTGGTCCTGCTTGTGTGTTGTTCTTGCACACACCAAGCACAGCTTCTTCAGCAACAAGATTGACCTTGTTTAATACTGGTTTCCTGTAAGGTTTTTTTTCACAAAACACTCCTATTTTAAAATAAATTCTAAATTCTAAACAATGCGTTGACTTTGTTCAGCATGGTGAGCTGTGAGCTTGCCGAACAGTCAACCACAAAATTCAAAACAAATATATGAAATAGCAGAGCAAGGCTCTGCTGCTACTTTTCACTAAATGCTGTTCACTATTCACTTCTTTTAGCTTCCCTGATTAACGCACTGAGGGATAAGGCGCTGGAAGCAGTGGTTTCTGGTAAGATTTTTTATTGGATTTCATCTTCTTATAACTCCTTAAGAAGATAGATATAAATAATTTGCTTTTTATTGAAAAAGCATGCAAATTTTATGCCCAAAAAAACAATATTAATATCTCATTGTTTTTTAATACGAATTTTGCAGAAACAAAAAAAGTTTCAAAACAACAATCCCTTGAAATTGTTCAATAAATGAACATTTTTCCCGGCTTCTTTTTAAGTCATTGTATTTTAACATAAAAAGTGTTCAAAAAACCGACATTTTTTTGAACTACTCTAAGTCAATTTCCCTTACCTTAACTTCGCGGGGTTTTACTCCGTCTGCCGGACCTATAACTCCCTCTTTTTCCATTGTCTCAATAATACGCGCTGCCCTGTTATATCCAATGCGAAGCCTTCTCTGGACCATGGAAATCGAAGCATAACCTGCCTTTGCAACAAGATGCACAGCCTCATCATACTTCTCATCATATTCCTCATTAACCACCTCTTTACTGTCTTCATCCTCTGATTGGAGAATTAAGTGGTTGAAATCAGATTTTTTCTGCTTTTTCAAAAAATCAACAATTGTCTGCACCTCGTGGTCCCCTATAAAAGCTCCGTGAACTCTTGTAAGCTTTGAATCCCCCGGCGCCATATAGAGCATATCCCCCTTTCCAAGAAGAAGCTCTGCGCCGTTCTGGTCAAGAATTGTTCTTGAATCAGTTTTTGAAGAAACCTGAAGAGAAATCCTGTATGAAAAATTTGATTTAATTACTCCTGTTATGACATCAACAGATGGCCTCTGAGTCGCCATTATAAGGTGAATTCCCGCTGCCCTTGCCATTTGAGCCAGGCGCTGTATGGAATCCTCAACATTTTTTGAAGCAACCATCATCAGGTCCGCAAGCTCATCAATAAAGATAACTATATAGGGAAGTTTTTCTGCTTTGGAACCTTCATCTTTTTCAGGAAATCCCTTAGGTTTGCTCTCTTTTTCTATTAACCGGTTGTAGGATGTTATATTTCTCACAGCCCTTTCAGCCATCAGGCTGTAACGCCTCTCCATTTCCTGAACAGCCCAGTATAATGCCCTTGATGCCTGCTTCGGGTTTGTAACAACAGGGGTAAGAAGATGCGGAATATCTTCATAAACAGAAAGTTCAAGCCTCTTTGGATCAACCATTATCATCTTAACTTCATCAGGGGTTGCCCTGAAAAGAAGGCTTAATATCATTGCATTCACTGAAACGCTTTTACCTGCGCCTGTTGTCCCAGCCACAAGCAGATGAGGCATTTTGGCAAGGTCGCAAACATAGGGATTTCCTGATATATCCTTGCCAAGAGCAAGACAAAGCCTTGATGGATTTTTAATAAAGATCTCAGACTGGAGTATTTCCTTCAGGTAAACATCCTCCCGGTGAGTATTTGGAATCTCTATCCCGACAGTCCCTTTCCCCGGAATTGGTGCAACTATCCTGACGCTTACTGACCTCATCGCAAGGGCAAGGTCATCTGAAAGATTTATTATCCTGCTCACCTTTATTCCGGGCGCGGGCTCAAACTCGTACATGGTTATGACAGGTCCTGGCTGCACCTCTGTAACTTTTCCTGCAACACCAAAATCAAGAAGTTTCTTTTCAAGAATTCTTGAATTCATAACAAGGTCCTGTTTTGTTATTTTTAAACTTGCTTTAAGAGGGTCATCAAGGAGGTTTAAGGAAGGAAGTGTATATTCCTCAATAAACTCAAAAGATTCCTGAGAAACAACAGGAGGAGGCTTTATCTCTTCCTGCGGGATTTCAATTTTAGGCTCCGGTTTTTGCTTTTCTTCCTCTATCCGCTGTTTTATCTGTGTTGAATGTTTTCTCTTTACATTCCACTTCATCAAAACATCTTTCAAATCTGCAAAAGATGCTTTAAGCCACGAAAAAATAATTCCGGTATAATTTACGAATTTAATAAATCCTGAAATAATGGCTAAATTGGTAACAAGGAGAAGTGATAAAACCAGAAGGGCTATAAACATTATATAGCTTCCAAGTATTCCAAAAAACCTTTCACTTGAATTCACAAGAGGAAGGCCAATAGCTCCTCCGGGAGATATTCTTAAAGAAAAATCTTCATTAGGATAAAAATATGAAAATACAAGATGGAGTATTGGAGCAATACTTGAAAAGAAAAGAATGAAGCCAGATATCAGGAAAACCCATCCCTTTTTGGAGAAGCCACTGAAAAACCTGAAGCTGAAAACAATAAGAATCAGAGGAAGAAATATCGCGCTGTATCCAAAAACTTCATAAGCCAGAGCTGCTATATGAGCCCCAACACTTCCCAACAGATTACTGCATCCGTGCGTTTCCTCATCCTCAGTTATTTTGAAGCGAAACCATGTTGTGTCTTTCTCACTATAAGAAAAAAGGCTGACAGCCATTACAATAGCCAGACAGATGATTAAGGCTGCATAAAACTTCGTCAATAATTTCTTGCTGCTTTTTTTCTTTTTACTCATCAAAATGACCTGATTGCAGGTAAATTTTCTATGACACCCTTTTCCCTATTCCGTCCACTATGAGCTTAGTCAACCCAGTGCACTTAAACTTTAAAACATAATAATTCTGTTCCTTGATTTCTCCAAACTCAAAATCTATATTAAGATTAAAATTCTCTTTCGTCAGTACTTCAAGTTTAATCATTTCTTCCTGAAGTCTTTTTTCAGAATACATTTTTTTTAAATCAATATAAACAATCCCTGTTGCAATGTCATCTTTTTTTATATCTATATTGCCTGCAATAATATCTATTATATCAAAAAATACTCCTGAAATGTTCCCCTTTGTCTCAAACTCAATAAAGCGTGAAAGCGAGTCTTCCCTGTTATCTGCAACAAAAGATATGTTTTCTGATAACACCAGTTTATTATAAAAATTTTTGACTTCAGGTTTTTCATAATAGGGAGCAATATTATCAAAGTAAGATTCAGCAGATGTTTTAAAGAATTTCTCACTTGTTAAATAAATCATGTCACTCTCAAAGAATGTCAGGAAGTCATCCTCTCCCCCACCATGGCTATTATCCTGCCTTGCCGCAAAAAGACGGAGAGGGTTCCTGAGGTTTTCGCTGCCAAGTTCAATCAGTTTTGTTTTTGTCTGCAGAAGAGATTTTATAAAAAGTTTGAAAAAGTTTTTAAAATATCTGAAGTTTACAACAATCAGCTTTAAAGGTTTTTCTTCATTTCTTTTAAAGGAAAACAAATACCCTATCTCATAAGGGAAAAACAGTTTTATGTTTTCATCTTTTTCATTGCTTTCAAGGAACTGGATAAAGGACGAAGGCATATTCATCAGCACAGCAGAGTTTTTTTCAGTATTTAGAATTTTCACAGCAATTGATGTGCAAAACTCTGAAAACCCCGGATCATCAGGATCAAAATTTATGGAAATAAACCCGTCTGTCTCTTTGGAAATGAAACGGCTTGTAGGGTCCGGCATAGTATAGGGAGATGAAAGCCAGTATCCTGATACAATCATTAGCGCAAAAAAAATACCTGTACCATAAGCGATTATGGTAATCAATTTCATCAGGGGCTTTGGCAGGAATTTCTTTTCTTTCTCCATCGCTAATATTCAAGCTCCAAATCATAAGATCCAAATACTGAAATGAGATTAGGAGTAAACTCCTTAATTTTTTTACCATGAAAATTCCGCTCAAGTCAATCTCTATCTCCACCACCCAATTTCCCTTGACAGGCTTTTAACCCTTTGTTAAAAGAATTGCTCTGATTAATTTTTTAACCCTGATTTGTAAACGTAATTTATGGTATTTTGAGGAGTTTAAAAAATGGAAAAGAGTTACTTGTTAGCTCCGGGACCCACTCCAATCCCTCCGGAAGTTTTGCTTGCAATGGCAGAACCAATAATCCACCACAGAGCCCCTGTTTTTAGTACTCTGTTTGATGAAGTCAGGAAGGGATTGAAATATGTTTTTCAGACTAAAAATGATGTTTTAACCCTTGCCTCATCAGGTACAGGAGGAATGGAAGGCGCAATTGTAAACACCCTCTCAAAAGGAGACAAGGCAATTGTAGTAAGGGGCGGAAAGTTTGGGGAAAGATGGGGAAATATATGTCAGGTCTATGGAGTTGAGCCTGTTTTTATTGATGTGGAATGGGGAAGGTCAGTAGATCCCAAACTTATTTTTGACCTTCTTGAAAAATCCCCTGATATAAAAGCAGTCTGCATTCAGGCGAGTGAAACATCAACAGGTGTTGCTCATGATGTCAGAAAAATCGGAGAGTTTGTCAAGAAGCTGAACAATACAATAACCATTGTGGATGCAATCACTGCACTTGGCGTTTTTGATATAAAAACAGATGAATGGGGTCTTGATGTGGTTATATCAGGCTCACAAAAGGCTTTTATGCTTCCTCCGGGACTTGCCTTTGTAAGTATGAGTGAAAAGGCGTTGAAGTTTGCAGAAAAATCAAATCTCCCAAAGTTCTACTTTGATTTTAAAAAAGAGAAGAAAAATCAGGAAAAAAACCAGACTGCTTACACTCCTGCAGTTTCTCTGATTATAGGATTGGATAAAGTTTTAAAGGACATACAGAAAGAGAGGCTTGAAAAAGTTTTTGAGCGCCACCATAGGCTTGCAGAAGCTACAAGAAGTGCGATGAAGGCATTGGGTCTTGAGCTGCTGGCAAAGGATATTCCAAGCAATGCCTGCACAGCTGTAATGGCACCTCAGGGAGTTGACGGGCAGGCTGTTGTCAAAACACTGAGAGAGAAATATAAAATCACAATAGCCGGTGGACAGGACCATTTAAAAGGGAAGATTTTCAGGATTGCCCATCTTGGCTACTTTGACAGGTTTGACATAATAATAGCAGTAGCAGCAGTTGAAATGACGCTTAAAGAACTCGGGGCAAAAATTGAGCTTGGAAGAGGTGTCAAAGCAGCAGAGGAGATATTGGGAGGATAATTCTAAAAGGGCTTATTCTGATTATTCAGAGATAATAAATGACAAATACCAAAATCCAAATATCAAATGAATGTCAAATTTTAAAATTAAAAACTAAATCTTTTTTTATTTGGTATTTGTGCTTTGTCATTTGAACTTTACTTTATGAGGAGTCTATGAAGATTTTAATTAGTGATAAACTGTCAAAAGAAGCGGTTGACATTTTAAGTAGCACTCCGGGGTTAGAGGTAGATATTAAAACTGATCTTAAACCGGAAGAGCTGAAAAACATAATCGGCGGGTATGATGCCCTCGTTGTCAGGAGCAGTACAAAAGCCACAAAAGAGATAATCAATGCCGGGAAAAACCTTAAAATCATAGGCAGGGCAGGAATAGGTGTTGATAATGTAGACGTAGAATCAGCTTCTGTACGTGGAATCATTGTGATGAATACACCCGGAGGAAATGTTATAACAACAGCTGAACATGCCATTTCTATGCTTATGTCTATGACAAGAAAAATTCCGCAGGCTTGCAGTTCAATGAAAGAAGGGAAATGGGAAAAAAGCAGGTTTGTTGGAAATGAGCTTTACAACAAAACCCTCGGAATAATCGGAATGGGAAGAATCGGAAGCCTCGTGGCTCAAAGGGCAAAGGGGATTGAAATGAAGGTCATAGCCTTTGACCCCTTTCTCTCAAAAGAGTCAGCGCAGAAACTGAATATCCCTCTTGTTACTCTTGAGGAATTATTAAAAATATCAGACTTTATTACAATCCACGCCACGGCAACTGAACAGACAAAACACCTTATTAATGAGAAGGCGTTTTCTCAGATGAAAAAAGGCGTCAAGATAGTCAACTGCTCAAGGGGTTCAATAATCGATGAAAAAGCCCTGCTAAAAGCACTGCAGGATGGAAAAATTTCAGGAGCGGCGCTTGATGTTTTTGAAGAAGAACCAACAAAGAATCTTGATCTTGTGAAACACGAGAGTGTAATATGCACACCACATCTTGGAGCCTCGACAGTAGAGGCACAGGCAAACGTGGCAATTGACATTGCCGAGCAGTTAAAAGATTACTTTTTGAACGGAGTTATAAAAAATGCAGTAAATCTCCCGTCTGTTGACCAGACCTTGCTGCCTGAACTCAGAAAATACATGGACTTGGGAGAAAAACTGGGAAGCTTTGTTACACAGCTTTCAGAAGGAAGCCTTGAAGAGGTATCAATAGAATACCGGGGTGAAGTTGTAGAACTTGGAACAAGTTCGCTGACCCTTTCAGTAATCAAGGGGCTATTAACTCCAATTATGAAAGATGTTAATCTGGTAAATGCTCCAATTCTTGCTAAAGAAAGGGGTATCAAGATTTCTGAAACCACAAGCCACGATATTGAAAACTTTGCAAGTCTTATTCAGGTGAGATTAAAGACAGACAGAAAAACTAATCTTGTCGCAGGAACCATTTTCCACAAAACATCGCCTCGAATAGTCCGTATTGATGAATATGACCTTGAAGCCCCTCCAAGCAGATTTATGCTCGTATTTTCCAACAAGGATGCCCCTGGGGTAATCGGGAGAATCGGGACTCTCCTTGGAGAGAACAAAATAAACATTGCAGGAATGATTCTTGGAAGAGCAGAGCCTCAGGGAATGGCTGTTTCAATTGTTAATGTGGACAGTGAAATCTCAAAAGAAATTCTGGACCGAATAGAAAATCTGCCAAATATCATAGATGCAAAACTTGTTAGATTGTAGATGTTATGTAGTTCGCTCTGTCATTGCGAGGAGCAACCTGTCTGCAGCAGGCAGGAGCGACGAAGCAATCTCACCAAAAAGGTTGAAAATTAATAGCTCTCATCTAAAAGCTAAAGATTGAGATTGCTTCGCTGCGCTCGCAATGACAATTACAGTTTAAAAAATCTTTTTTAAGGAAACAATTATGGCAAACACTTTAGTCGTTGGCGCTCAGTGGGGAGATGAAGGAAAAGGTAAAATAGTAGATATATTAACAGAAAATTCAGATATAATATGCCGTTATCAGGGAGGCCCAAATGCTGGTCATACTGTTGTCCTAAAGGACAAAAAGTTTATCTTCCATCTTATACCCTCGGGAATCCTGCACTCCAATAAACTCTGTATAATAGGTAACGGCGTTGTTATTGACCCTCAGGCAATGGTTTTAGAAATGGAAGACCTCAAAAAAGGTGGTGTCAAAATAGGAAAGAATCTCAAAGTAAGCAAGAACGCCCATCTGATTATGCCCTATCATAAGGTTCTGGACAAAGAAAGAGAAACCAAATTAGGCAAAGGCAAGATAGGAACTACTATGAGAGGAGTTGGTCCTGCTTATATAGATAAAATAGGACGGGTGGGAATACGTATTTGCGATTTGATGAACGAAAAGATTTTCAGAGAAAAAATCGAGGAAAATCTTTTAGAAAAAAATTTTTTAATTAAGAATTATTTTAAAGCCAAACCATTATCTGCATCACAAATATTTGATGAATATATGGGTTACAGGAGAATAATTAAACCATTCTTTGCTGATATTGGAGAAATCTTAAAAAAAGCAATCATATCAAAAAAGAAACTTCTTTTTGAAGGAGCTCAGGGCTCAATGTTAGACGTTGACCATGGAACATATCCCTTTGTAACCTCGTCAAACACAACTGTTGGCGGAGTCCTGACAGGTCTTGGGATTCCCTTAAAACAAATAAATGATATTATAGGAATAAGCAAGGCTTACACTACCCGTGTCGGCTCAGGAGTTTTTCCTACAGAGGTTTTTGGAGAAGATGGAGAGATGCTGAGTTCAAGAGGGGCTGAATTTGGAGCTACAACAGGCAGGAGAAGAAGATGTGGATGGCTTGATTTAATGGTTTTGAAATACACAATATGGATAAATGGTATTAATATGCTTGCAATCACAAAGCTTGATGTCCTTGATGAGTTCCCTAAAATAAAGGTCTGTACCGGTTACGAACTCAACGGAAAGAAGCTTAAGAGTTTTCCTATAGAACATCATATCCTGAATAAGATTAAACCTGTTTACAAAGAAATCAAAGGCTGGTGTTCAAGCACGTTCGGGGTCAGGGAATATAAAGCCCTTCCAAAGCAGGCAAAAGATTATTTGAAATTTATCAGTGATTCCCTTGAATGTAAAATTTCAATAATCTCTACCGGTGCTAAAAGGGAAGAAACGGTAATCGTCTGAAGAGGAAAACAAAAAACGCAAAGATAAAACCATAATTTTACGCTTTCCGGTTGACGCGATAATATTTTCTGCAAACACGTGCCACAAATCTCTCCTCTTATTTTTACAGGCTAATATTTGAAATCAGCTGCGCCACAGAGTGGCACCAGTGGATTGCCTTGTTAGAAGGTATTATTTTGCATTTTATTTGCCAGATACATATTAAAAATAGGCAAAACGAATAATTGAACAAGTATAAATAAAGCTAAGACTAGCAAAACAAAGATATGCCCTAAAAAAATGCTTATTAGAAATAAGAAATAAAAAATCGTAGCACTAAATAATGTTATGGCAGAAAATTCATTATCTGGCTCTTTAGATTGGAAAAACTGCCAAGGCCCAAGCGCCATACCCCAAGACCAGAGCAAATAGGGGATCAGCCCCAATTTACTTTCACCGTCATAAAAGCGCGTGCAGATAAAAAATGCGAATGCACATGTGCCAACAATTAGCAGATTTGTATAAAATTGAGACAAGAAACCAAACAAGTGCCCAAAAGGATTTTTTTTCTCATAAAGGCGCACGCATATGGGAACAAAAATAAGCCCTGGCAACATTAAAATTGAAAGATAAAAATGAGCTGTGAATAGAAGCACAATACCAATGAAGATTAATCGCCATTCTCCTAAAAAGGCCAGCCAAATTCCGGCAATTATGCCACCAATCATATTAAGGATTAAAATTGGGAGAGTTAAGATTTCGATTATTTTATTAATCATGTTCATTCCTTAATTTTCTAAATGATATGCTTATTATCACTATGGATGTAATATTGATAATAGTCCAAAGAAATTTGTTTAGATGGATTCTGATTATTGGATTATAAATAAATGCCAAAACTCCAAAAACCCATATCCAACTTTCTTTTTTGTTTTCAATGGATGTAATTGTTAAAAATATAAAAATTGCACAACAAACCCAACGCAATAATACATAAAAGCCGTAAGGATTGTATGGATTGAGTGCTAAAGCCAAAAGGATGATCGCAATTATTTCTGGCGTTTTTGTTTTATGCATTTATTTACCTCTAACGTTCGGCGTCGGCTGCACGCCCGAGTTAGGTTGCACCTGATCCTCCACGAGGCCCATGTATTTCTTTCGCCAACGCGTAGCGTGTTCAAGAAATTCAGCCTTCTCGATTAAGAGCCGTTGCTCCACTTTACTGAAGTGAGCCATAAATATGACTGCACCATGTACAAGGAACTTTACCGTTTCCTCTATCCATGCCTTCAAGTACCTTTCGCTCAGAAAAGGGCCGATTTGACCGAGCCCTTCTGGCGCCAGCAGTTGAAAACCTGGCGCAGTGGCATGGGTGGCATACTCGGATAGGCGGTCGTATATTTCCTTCCGTTTAGTACTCGGAAATTGGTCGCGCTCATTTAGGGCTCTCCTAATAGCGGCTGGCCCAAATTTAGTTATGCGCTGATTCTTGTCACTCGCTTTCCAGATAGCGATTTTGTCTGGATGAGTCTGCATGTAGTCGAGTAATGCTACCGTCTCGAACACATCGCGGACCAGCCCAAACGCTGACTGGTAGTAGCCGGATAGTCCTAGCTTTAGGGAAGATGCCGCCGAGTTAAACAGTCGCAAGCCCAAGTATTGGACTGTGAGTTCGTCATCAGTAGTGTTGGCATGGTCGTGCGCCACAGAATAGATGACCGCCATTGCACCATGAATCATCGAGAGGTGCTCGCACAGATCCGCGTTGTTGTCTACATGTTTGAGACTGTCACCACGAATCTGTTCTTCATGTCTGTGCAGCGAAGAAAGGTTCTCGGGTAGTGCCATGTTTATTGCAACCTAACGATTGAAGTCAGCGATGGCTATCAGCCATCCGCTGGAGTGATTTGTTAGACAATTTTCAATTTCTAATTGTATTTTATTGACCAACATTAAATTTATCAGCCGGAAACAATTTTAATCGCCAACGGTTGATGACAAAGTTCATGGCCATTCCTTCCATATTATGCCAATGCCCGCCGTATTTTTTATAAATTATGCGCCCCGCAATAAGTCTTACTGGAAGCATTCCCACAGAAGCAATCAGATCAAACCATCCTTGAAGAACTAAAAATACCAATAAGGTAATGGGTAAAAAACTTCCTTCGGGCCAAAGACTAATTGCGGCAATAATAAAAATTGGAATTTTTACCCAGTTCCAAGTTCTACACGCTTGAGAAAGAAATAACGAAGATCCAAAAATATAGAAACGAATAATCTCAAGAACGAATACTCCAACAAATAATAATAAGGCAATCCATAAAGATTTATAGAGAATAATCCCAAAGAAAAATCCAATCTCGGGGAATTTGTGTAACCAGAAAACTAAATAATGCGCTTCAGCTACAATTTTCTCTCTAATCCCCGGACTTTTTTCTTCTAGTGGTTCAGTTGCATTTAAAAAATCAGCAGCTTGAAAACCACCAAAGCGTAATCCGCCCTCACTATATAGACTACCCATTACATCTCTCGGTTCCATTTTCATAAAATTATTCCAGTTTATTTATTTTTTTCCATTCTTCGGTAGCTTCTTTACTTGAAGCAACGCCTCTATCGAGCGTCATTTCGTCAATCAATTTTGGGCTTCCCCAAATTCCAATCTTTATACTTGACCACCCAAGCCATAAAAATACACCACCAATGATCCACGTGACTATGTTGCTACCAAAAAACCAGAAAATCCCCACAGCGATAATCAAACAAAAAACTCCCCAAGTAATAGGAACAAAACGGTGTCCCTTTTCACCGCGAGATATAGAGTGAGATGTTCCATTCACTTCATTAACATAAAATAGACCTCCGCACTGCTCACATTTAAAAAATGGGATTCCATCGGAATTTCTGCCAACGAAATATTTATTGTCAGTCTCGTTTGTGTTTGTTATTTTATGACATCTTGGGCATTCCATCGTTTTCTTCCTATAAGTTATCTTTGTTGAAGTCTAACATGTATTATACGACCTAAATAATCTGACAAATACTGCAATCTCTGCAATATAAGTCTATTTTTGAGAAACAGACTTACTGATACAAATTTTATGGGATAGACCTAATCCCTCTTGAGGTTAGAAAAAGAATATTTTTTTGAATATTTATTAGATTGTAAAATACCACCATTGAATAACCTGTCAAGATATTTTAAAAGTGCCTTGGGGAAAAGTGCATTTATAGTGCAAAATTTATGAAATCAGGATAATAACTCTTGGTATAATGCTATCGAGCTCAGCAGCAGTGTTTTATGCCGTCCGCTGGAGAGTTTTGTTAAGTGGTTCTTCATCTTGCAGCTCGTATTCAATAGTTTCAGCGCTGAAGTCCTGTTCATGCGGCCACATTACCCCACTATACGCAACTTTGACACTACGGAAATATTGCTGTTCTTTTAATTCCTGAAAGACCCCTTTGTCCAGATATGGAGAAACGTCAAATATGCCTTTTTTACCATTTGACAATAGAATTCTAAGCTTATAATTTTCTATCGGCTCTGCTGATATAACTTTTACCATACTGCACCTCACTTTAATGGTTCAATCTTGAACGGTTGTTGGCCTTCGACAGCCAAGTGCCAGTCAGCCGCTAACTCGTCCTTGTGTATTTCAATCCACGCCTGAACCAACTTCATTTTTGACTTCGGTAGTTCACCCTCTAAAACTTCCCCGTCATCATAATTTTATCTGTGCCTAACCGACCTAAATCAGAGGCAAAGTTATCAGCCGTCAATTGGAGCGACTTTGTTAGGCATCGCTCTTATCATCTAAGATTTTCAAAATATGATTTGCCAAATGATCTTTTATTTCAGTATGTCTCGGTAGGGGTTGAGAAACTTTAGTCCTCGGATTCTGATACCAATCGTGTCTTCCGCCATGACGAATAAAAATACATCCCTTCGTTTCTATCTTTTTTATCAATTCTTTTCTTTTCATGCAACTTCAAGTTCAGCCACTTTGCGAACACAGGGTATGGTTCCACTGATAAGCTCTTTGTAGATATCTGCTAAATTTTCCTTTAATTCCTCAAAGGTTTCACCTTGAGTCATATAATCAGGATACTCTTCGAGATATCCAATCCACATATCATCATCTTTCCAATATACAAATCTCCTCTTTTCCATTTTTCACCTCCCAATATTGATTCCTGGAAAAAATACCATTATTTACTTAAATTTTATCTGATTTTATCAAATAAGGTCAAACATTTACTTTTAAACTTATTCCACATTAAGTAACTTTATATATAGAATATGGATGCAAGACGAACCGTCAAGTCTTGCTCAGCCTCGGGTCTGATGACAAGTTCATATTCCATATTTAGCGACTATCCTGCCAAAAACTTCATTCCATGGAGACCCCAGTTTTGGATTACGGTGATACGCTTCCAATCTTTCATCAATTATTTTTTTTTCTTCGTCTGTTAATTCAAGAGTGTCTGCTTGTGCGGCTATCGTGTCCCAAATATCCTCCACAAGCTGAATTCTTTCTGGAATTGATAAATCAAGAGCGTCAACTGCACTAATCCTTTTCATAATTTTGCCTCCTTCTATAATTGATATCTTAGTGTCCAATCTGACGATTAGCCTCTAAAACAAGCTGAACCGCTTCTATTAATTTTCTCTTCGTTTCTTTAATTGTTTTTCCCTGACTGTTTGCCCCGGGAAGTTCTTCTACATATCCAATATACCCATACAGTGATTTCTGAAATACTGCTGTTAATTTCTCTTGCATTTTTTCACCTGCCTTTCTTTTCTGCCCTAACGAAAAGCTGAGGGCTGTTTTACTTTTTGATTTCTATCTGCAATTCATGTTTCCGTCTAATGTTATCTTGAAATAAACTTACTATTTTTCTTCTTAATTTGCAATAGTGGGAGAAGAATTTCACACCAGTCCTCAATTGAACCATTCACACCATTTATTTCAAGCCCTTCGGAATCATAGTATATTTCCAGTTTTTCATCACAACAACCACATTTTAAAAGGTAACGTGGCATTTTCTTTCCTGCCCTCTTTTTGTGGTAGACCCTAATTTGAGGGTAACTATCTTGCCTTTTGTAATAAAAGCGATTGGTTCTTTTCAGTACGCTCATTAACCCTCCATTGCATAGTACTATTTCATATCACCCTAATGACTGAATTCATCCGACTCTTAACTATAAGAGGCTATTAAAAAAAGACAAGTCATGTTTCCAACAGCAGAAACCAATTTAACGACTGAGATTCCTTGCCAGAAATTGCCAGTTAACCACACCTTCATTTATGTCTATAGTTGGTTGTTATATCCTTCAAAGTAGAAAATCAAGGTATACTTCGAAGAAATACTTTTTTTCCCCCTTGATTCTCAAATTCATTGGTATAATGACTGAGATAATCGCCTGCATGAAGCGCCAGCGGAACCCGTTCCACTCGAACGATTTGTTAGGTGACCATTTCTGACTTGGCCGCATTCGTGTGCCGAGCCCTTTTGATAGAGCTAATTTGATCGTCCAGGGAGTACTTCCCCGGACCAATGAAAAGCAAACTTAAGAATAGAATCCCTGCTTCCACCGCATGAGAATATTTGACGAAGGGATCACCCTTGCTGATGTGCATAGATGTTGCCACGATCATAGTGTTAAGTAGAAAGAAGCAAGCCGGACGGGTAAAAAAGCCCACGGCCAATAGCATGCCACCTGCAAATTCTGAAACTGCCGCCATGAAGCCCCAGACCATGGGAGCGAAGTCAACCCCCACAGCATTCATGGCCCCACCAAGAATTACCCATTTTTCTGGGCCAGCGATTAATTTAGGCAGGCCATGACCCATAAACATGATACCAATGCCTACTCGTAGAATAAGCAGACCTATATCACGATATTTATCCAAAGAACGTATAATCTGACTTTCTCCTTAGATTAAAGCAATAGTCACCTAACATTTACTTTTAAACTTATTCCACATTAGGTAACATTATATATCGAATATATGGATACAAGACGAACTGTCAAGGATTTTTCAAATATGATTCCTAAGAAGGTAATAATCTATTAGGCTTTTTGCAATACGAGAACATCAGGCTGTACCCTTTTAGTTCTTGTTTTTTATTTTTCTTTATAAAGAACTTTCAATTTAGCAGCAACCGTAGATAACTGCTTGTCAGCCGTCCACAATAATGTATTTGTCAATAGTGAAGATGCTAACAAATGAGCATCAATAAGTCCTATCCCCAAACCCATCAATTTTCTATGTTCAATAAAATACAGAATCTCGTCATTCTCTACAGCCTCTGCCTTTGGAAGAGCCTTAAGCAAAGAAATAATCTCTATTCTGTTTTTGATATGTCCGCATGCCAATTCACCAATGACAAAAGGATGACAAACAACTAACTCATCCAACAATAACTTTCCAAGATGTGAATTGCCTTTCCTGAAGTGAGATATCCAGATTGAGGTATCAACAAGAATCATGTCTAATTGCTTTCAATCCGTCTTCTCGGAACAGGACGAAGCCCCTTTTCCGTTCCGCCAAGTTCAGCAAGTCTCCTTGCACTTTCTCGAGCAATTAATGCTTCCAGTCCCAATCGTACCAAAGATGTTTTCTCGGTGATACCGGTAATTTTTGCTGCCTTTTTCAATATTTTGTCATCTATATTGAGTGTAGTTTTCATATGTATCAATATGTACCAAAGATATGTCCATGTCAAGAAACACTTTCACTCTCTCACCCCAAATATCGCAGTTCCAACTCTCACAATAGTCGCTCCCTCTTCAATGGCAACCTCAAAGTCATTGGACATTCCCATAGAAAGGTGCTGCAAGCTTATATCCGGAATGCTCATATTGGCAAGTTTGCCTTTTAATTCTCTCAGTCTCTTAAAATAGGGTCTTGAATCTTCAGGGTTTGAAAAGTACGGCGGGATTGTCATCAAGCCTTTTACTTTTATTCTTTTAAACTGAGAAATCTCCCTAAGAAACCTTTCTATTTCCTCAGGTTTAATTCCTGATTTACTCTCTTCTCCTGCAAGGTTAACCTCAACCAGAACATCAACATCTATTCCCTGCTTCTCAGCCTGTTTATTTAACTCCTTTGCAAGAGAGACACTGTCAACAGACTCTATCATATTAAAACGCCCCGTAACTAATTTTGCCTTGTTGCTTTGCAAATGCCCTATAAAATGCCACTCTACCCTGTTGCCTATTGCTTCAACTTTTGGCAAAGCCTCCTGGACATAGTTCTCGCCAAGCACTCTCGCTCCTGCCCTTATCACCTCTTCTATAGTCTCAACAGGCCAGGTCTTTGTAACAGCAACAAGAATTATATCTTCAGGATTCCTTCCTGCCTGAAGTGCCAAAGACCTTATTCTCTCCAAAACTTTTTTATAGTTCTCAGCAATCAATTTATTTTATTTCTTTTGCTAATTTTCTAAATATATTTAAAAAATTCTTATTTAGAAATTTTTGAAACACTATTCACCACTTTTGCAATCTTTATATCAATCTCCAACCCTTCAAGAGGATTTTTCAATGGGAAAATACCAAGTGCAACTGCCTCTTTATATAAAGCCTCAACTATCCTAAAATTTTGCATAATATCTACTTTTTCTTTTTTCAATAGTTTTCTCTCAAATTCTTGAAGCTTTTTATGATTTTTTATCATTTTCAAAACCTCCCCTTCTTTTAGAAAGATTTTCTATATTGTTAATGATACCAGACCTTGCTAAATATATCTATTGAAATCAATTTTTTCAAAAAGGCGCTTATGAACAGAAAGATTAAAATCAAATCTTCAGATATATCAGCTGAAGCAGAGCTGAACGACAGCAGGACTTCTGAATTAATATTGGAATCTCTTCCAATAGAAGCTGAGGCAAACACATGGGGTGAGGAGGTTTATTTTGAAATTCCTGTAACATCAGAGCTTGATGGAACTGCGAAAGAGTTTGTAGAAAGCGGAGACAAAATAAAACCTGCAAGTAGTGTGAATATAATTGGGAAAATAATTGGAGATGCAAAGGTTTTTAAGAAAACAAAAGATGGAATGGAATAAAATTGAGAAGGGAAAGTGAGATTGCCACGTCGCTAACGCTCCTCGCAATGACTAACAAGAAAGTATTAGAAAAATTTCCCTTCTCAGTCCTTTCTCGCAACAAAGGAGGTGAAGTTTTTCCTTTCAAGTTTATTCACAAAGCCTTGTGCCTCTTCTAAGGTCTTAAAATTTCCTACCCTCACCCTGTTGAATTTTTTACTGTTTGTCTCATATAAAGTTATGTAAGCACCGCCATATTCCCTGTTAAGCCTCTCTGCCAATTTCTCTGCGTTCTCTCTAACTGCAAAAGAACCAACCTGCACCGTAAAAACTCCCTTATCAGCCTTAGCTTCAAAATCTCTGCTTCCGTTTATCACCTCAACACCTACCATGCTTGTTCCTGCATCAACCATATCAAGAACTTTGGCTGCACCGTAAGAGAGGTCTATAATCCTTCCATTAACAAATGGACCCCTGTCATTTATCTTTACATCAACTGATTTCCCGTTTTCAAGGTTAGTAACACGCACATTTGTCTGAAGAGGAAGTGTCCTGTGGGCTGCTGTCAATCCATACATATCATAAATTTCACCGCTTGCTGTTGGTCTTCCGTTAAAGTCTTCTCCATACCAGGAAGCAATTCCTTTTTCTCTGTAAACCTGATAAGGGGTTTCAATCCTGTCTCTGGTAACAGCACAGGAACCTGTAAAAAATAAAAAAGCAATTATCAGAATTATTCCTTTTACGGTTTTGTTATTTTTCTTCTTGGAAGCTATGCGCTTATCCCTCATCTGAAAATGTTTTTCTGCATCTATAAATTTTTCTTTCTCAAACCCGGTGAAAACTCTGTAAAACAAAAAATAGCCTTTAAAATAAACAGGATTTCCTATGATATCCAAAACCATGTGAAGAACAATTCCGAGAATCAATCCGTAAAAAACAAAACTTTCTGAATAATAAGCTGTAACAGCTCCTGCAATAAGTATAATTTCGTAGGAGTGAAAAAACACATAAGCTTTTTTATATTCAAGGAGGTCGTAAAACTCTACAAAGTTTTTAAAAGTAAATCTCTTTCCTGAAAATCTGAAAAATTCGAGAAAGTGGTCAAGGTCAATCAGAACCCCTCCAATTATAAAACCAACGGCTCCTGCAACAGACTGGAAATATAAATAAAAAAGGAAGCTTATTCCTGAAGAAACATATAGATGAGACTTTGGACTTATTGTTTCACCTGTTGAAAAAGTTTATGCAAATAAAAGGGTCAAGTATTCAAGAAGTGAGAGAGAATTTAAAATAATATTATAAATAATATAATAGCGAAATAAATAAACGACATACTAAAAACTGGAGGCACTTATAAAATATCAAGTGCCTCCAGTAAATTTTCCCGCAAAATTATCTCTTCCTAGATTTTTTTGCCGCTTTTCTCTTTGCAGGTTTTTTCTTCGCTGCTTTCTTTTTTGTTGCCATTCTCTCTCACGCCTCCTTTCAGTTGGATTTACAAAAATAAAATAAAAAGTATTTTTTGTTGTTGGAATATTAACTGAAAAATTTCTCGTCGTCAACAAATTTTTGAAAAATCAAAATGAAGAATTTATTTTATCCGCTTCACATCAGCCTAAAGATGGATTCTCTTGCAAAGGAAAGAAAAGGCGCAGGATATATTCCAATCAAAACAGTCATAATAAGAGAAATAATTATTGCAAAAGCTAATGACCTCGAACTGAAAATCTGAAAATTTTCTTTTGGCTCATCAAGATACATAGCCTTTATCAATAAGAAATAATAATAGGCGGAGATAGCGCTTGTCAGAACTCCAATAACAGCAAGCCAGTAAAGTTTTGCGTGGATGGCAACTGTAAAAATGTAAAACTTCCCGACAAACCCTGCAAGCGGAGGAATTCCCATCAGAGAGAGAAGGAAAATTGCCATTGTTGCCGCAAAAAACGGATTTGTTCTTGCCAGCCCTGTAAAATCAGAAATCTGGTCTCCCCTCTCGCTGTTTTTCCTCATCAGCAGAACCATTCCAAAGGCGCCAAGGTTCATGAATGTATAAACCAGCATATAGAACATAACCATACATACACTCATTTTCCCTGATTCGGTAAAAACAATTCCTGTCTTGTTTATCTCAATAAGCTCCCCCGCTGCAACAAGCCCTATAAGTCCGTAACCGGCGTGCGCTATGCTTGAATAAGCAAGGAGCCGCTTCACATTTGTCTGTGTAACTGCCATAATATTTCCAACAATCATTGTTGCTGCTGAAACAAGCCACAAAAGAATTGACCAGTCATCCTTGAGAGGTATTAGTCCGACTATAAAAACCCTAAGCAGCGCTGCAAAACCCGCAGCCTTAGGACCAACCGACATAAAAGCCGTCACTGAAGTCGGTGCTCCGTCATAAGCATCAGGACACCAGAGATGGAAAGGAACAGCTGCAATCTTGAAAGCAAACCCCGCTATCAGAAGCACAACTGCAAGGACCGTGGTTCTTGAAGTATCTCCTGTCAGGAGAGATTTCTGTATCTCTTCCAAATTGGTAGACCCTGTTTCTCCGTACAAAAGTGAAATGCCATAGAGAAGCACGCCTGATGTGAATGCACCAAGAACAAAATATTTAAGAGCCGCCTCATTTGACTTTAAATCATGTTTTAAAAATCCAACAAGAGCATAAACCGAGAGCGCCATGAGCTCAATCCCAAGATAGACTATCATCAGGTCATTCGCTGCTGCCATAACCATCATACCAAGAATTGAAAAAAGAAGGAGCGCATAATATTCCCCGAGATGAATCTTCTCCAGATTTATATAGGAAATTGAAAGCAGAATTGTAATTAGTCCAATAGCTATGAAAATAATTTTAAAAAAAAGAGCAAAAGGGTCGCAGACAAACATTCCTGAAAAAGTGGTTTCATTAACTCCAATCAGAGGCAGAGAGCTTATCAGGGAAGTCACCAGTCCGATTGCCGTTATCCAGGCAATTATGACTTTTCTGCTCTTTGAAACCACAAGGTCGGCAAGCAGTACAACCAGAGCAAGAACAGTAATAATAAGCTCAGGATAAAGAAGCGAAAGGTTGGGAATAAACTGATATATATCCACAGTCAATTACTCCTGACAGGGATTGAGTTCCTCCCAGAAAATCCCCCTAAATCCCCCTTTAACAAAGGGGGACTAAGGGGAATTGTACCTTTATCAAAAGAAGTATATTGGGTTTTATTCCTATTATCCTTTGTTTCCTTTGTTACTGTCAAAACTGGCAGGTTAGGGTCTCCTGACCCTAACTGTGGCGGAGTCTGGAGACCCCGCTCTATCTTTAGTTTTTGAGTAACTATAGTTGGAACAAAATTGGTTTTCTGCATTACTAAATCTTTTGCCTGAGCCTTGTACTCAGGATTTACCCTTTCAACAAGATGCTCAACAGAGCTTTCCATTATTTTAATGAATGGCTTCGGATAAATTCCTATCCAGAAAACAAAAACTACAAGAGGAACAATAGTCATCACTTCTCTGAAATTCAAATCCCTAAGATTGAAATTTTTGGGGTTCCATAACTTCCCGAAAAATACCCTTTGGTACATCCACAGCAGATACGTAGCCCCGAGTATTATTCCTATGCTTGCAACAGCTGCCCATACCCAGCCCAGATAGGGTGATTTAAAAACACCGACAAGAATCAGAAACTCCCCTATGAATCCATTCATTCCGGGTAATCCCATTGATGAGAGGAAAATAATAAGCGTCAGGGCTGAATATACCGGCATCTTTTCTGCTATCCCCCCGTATTCAGAAATTGTCCTGTCGTGCCTGCGCTCGTATATAAGACCAACAAGTAAAAATAATCCGCCTGTGCTGATACCGTGATTCACCATCTGGAGTATGCTCCCGAGGATTCCCTGCGGGTTTAAGGCAAACAGACCTATCATGCAGAAGCCAAGGTGACTCACGCTTGAGTATGCTACAAGTTTTTTCATATCCTTCTGCGCAAGCGCCACCATTGCTCCGTAGATTATTCCAATAACAGAAAGAACCCCTACCATAGGAACAAAGTTACGGCTTGCCTCAGGAAACAGAGGAAGGCTGAATCTTACAAAACCGTATGTTCCAAGTTTCAGGAGGACCCCGGCAAGGATAACACTGCCTGCTGTCGGAGCATCAACGTGCGCATCAGGAAGCCATGTATGAAACGGAAACATTGGAACTTTTATTGCAAAGCCTATGAAGAAGGCAAGGAACAGCCAGAACTCCCAGGAGTAAGGGAGAGAATCCTGAAGAATTTTAAATAAATCAAAAGTATATTCATTCGGATTCAGACTGTGATGGTTGAAAAAGAGAGCAAGGATTCCAAGAAGCAAAAAAAGACTTCCAAAAAGCGTGTAAAGGAAGAACTTTATTGCTGAGTACAGCCTCCTTCCTCCACCCCATACACCTATCAAGAAATACATTGGAACAAGCATCACTTCCCAGAAAACATAGAAAAGGAAAAAATCAAGGGCAAAGAAAACGCCAATCATCCCTGTCTGAAGCAAAAGCAGGAATATGTAATATTCCTTGATTCTCTCGGTGATTGCGGTCCAAGAAGAAAGAATTGCAAGAACACCAAGAATCGTTGTCATCAGAACAAGGAGAATGCTTATCCCGTCAACTCCGAAGAAATAAAGAACCTCAAGGTTCATGGATTTCACCTCAAACCAAGTAAACCTCTCAACAAACTGCATTTTATAAGTATCAGAGTTAAAATAAGGAAGCAGAAAGAAGGATAGAACCATATCTATTACTGCAACGATATTGGCAAAATATTTTATGAATGTCTCTTCCTTTTTTGGAACAAACATCAGCACAATGGCGCCAAGAAGAGGTATAAAAGTAATATAGGTCAGTATGGGAAACCCTATCTGATTGATATAAGAATAGGTATTATCTAAATATTCTGAATAACTCAAATCCATTCATTTACTCCTCAAAAATCTTAGTTCTGGTAAAAGCTGTAGAAACGAGTCTTTACCTGCCTGCCGGCAGGCAGGGACTCGTTAACAACAGACCTAAAGGTCTGTTTCTACAAATTAGATATTATATCTTTAATTTCTATCATTTAATTTCACAGTCTGTCTTATCTGAAAATCAAATAAAGGCTTACAAAAATAAATATTCCTGAAAGCATGATAAAAGCATATGTAGTTACAAACCCTGATTGCAGTTTCTTTCCTGCACGGCTGCTTGCTTTCACAATATATCCAATGCCGTTAACAGCACCATCAACAACATATTCATCCCACAGAAAGGAAAGAAAACTCGAACCAAGCGTGAAACCTGCTACCCCGTTGACAACTCCGTCAACACCCTTTTCATCCCATTTCCAAAGCCTTCTGGAAAAATTCTTGCATGGATTTATGATTATCTTCTCATAAATTTCATCAACATAATATTTATTAAGAAGTAGCTTATAAACAGATGAATATTTATTCTTAAAATTCTCAGCAATATGAGGAGAGATTATATAAAGTTTTTTTGCAAGAAGCATCCCTCCAATTGCTACAAGAACCGAGACTACCATCAGCGTCACTTCAAGACCAAATTTCTCATGCCCTCCGCTGTGAGGGGAATGATGTTCTCCGAAAATTGGAGAAAGAAAATTGTGGAACAGGTTTGCCCCCGGAATAAGAGGAATCCCGATAAACCCTCCAACAAGCGAGAATCCTCCAAGAATAGCAAGGGGTATTGTTATGTTGCTAGGGGATTCATGGAGGTGGTGCATTGCCTCGCGTGAAACACGTGAAGTGCCTCTGAAAACCATATTGACAAGCCGGAACATATAAAAGGAGGTCATGAATGCTGATGTTGCTCCTATGCCCCAGAGTATAAATCTGAGGTTGCCAAGCTGCTCTGCTGTAAAAGCCTTAAAAAGTATTTCATCCTTGCTGAAAAATCCTGCAAAGGGAGGAATACCTGCAATTGCAAGAGTTGCAAAAAGGAATGTCCAGTAGGTTCTTGGCATATGGCTCTTTAAATCTCCCATGTTTCTTATATCCTGCTCTCCGCTCAGGGCGTGAATAATGCTTCCTGAACCAAGGAAAAGACAGGCTTTGAAAAATCCGTGAGTCAGAAGATGAAAAATCCCTGCCCCGTATGCACCGACTCCGCACCCAAGAAACATATACCCGAGCTGGCTCACTGTTGAGTACGCCAGCACTTTCTTTATATCGTTCTGAACAAGCCCTATTGAGGCTGAAAAAATAGCTGTCACTGCGCCGACAACAGCCACAACAGCAAGTGAAAAAGGAGCAAGTTCAAAAAGATGATTGCATCTTGCCACCATATAGACACCAGCTGTAACCATTGTAGCAGCGTGGATGAGCGCGCTGACCGGTGTGGGACCTTCCATCGCGTCAGGAAGCCAGACATAGAGTGGTATCTGTGCAGATTTTCCGATTGCACCCACAAAAAGAGAGAGCGTAATAACTGTAACAAAAGTAAATCCGAAAATGGAAGTGGTTTTTAGAAGGAGGTCCTTATGCTGTTCAATGGAACTGAAAACATCTATATAGTCAACTGTTCCGAACACATAAAATATTGCCATCACAGCAAGGACAAAGCCAAAGTCGCCAATCCTGTTAACAATAAAAGCCTTTTTACCGGCATCAGCAGCAGATTTTTTTGTAAAGTAATAACCTATTAACAAATATGAACACAACCCGACTCCTTCCCATCCAACAAACATCAGGAGGAAGTTGTTGCCAAGTATCAGAATGAGCATTGAAAACATGAAAAGATTAAGATAAGTGAAAAAGCGGTAATATCCTTCCTCTCCATGCATATATCCTGTTGAATAGATATGTATGAGCATTCCTACAAATGTCACAAGGAAAAGCATCACACAGGAAAGCGGGTCAATCTGGAAACCAACTTCTGTCTTGAAATCAGAAGCAACTATCCAGTCAAAAAGCGTAAGCTCAAAGATATGGTTATGAGGAGGATTTAAAAAGATAAAATTTGCAATAACCCACAAAGCAACTGCACAGGATAAAATCACTGCACCGCATGCAACTGTATGAATCATCTTTTCTTTTTTTCTGTAACTGGGAATCAGCAACCCCAAAACTCCGTTTATCAGAGATCCAAGCGCAGGAAACAGGGGAACTAAGAATATTAATTCCATCTTCTCTTTTATCCTTTCAATTTTTCTAAACGTGGGGTTAGAAACCCCAGCCTATCGACCTGTCTGCCGACAGGCAGGTAAGCAGGACATTCTTGTCCCGCAAATTTTATCCTTTCAATAAACTATAATCATCAATATTAATGCTGTTCTTGTTTCTGTACATTGAGATAATGATAGCAAGCCCAATGGCTGCCTCAGAAGCAGCTACTGTTATTATCATAATTGCAAAAATCTGGCCTGTTACAGAACCAAAATAATATGAAAAGGCAATAAAGTTAATAGCTGCTGAATTGAGCATTAGCTCAATTGACATCAGGATTAAAATTGCATTCTTTCTTGTAAGAACTCCAACTGCGCCAACAATAAAAAGCACTGCACTTAAATAAAGATACCAATTCAACGGAATCAATTTACTACTCCTATCTTAAATTGATTACACAGATTTTAAAAAGATTACTCAGATTTTTTAATATAATCTGTGCAATCTGAATTTAATCTTTGTAGTCACAATAAATTAAATCTTCCTTTTACTCAGGACAATTGCTCCAATCATTGCAACAAGCAGCACTAATGAAACAAGCTCAAACGGAAAAAGAAATTTTGTATAAAGAACAGTGCCAATCTGCTCTGTATTGCCCATAATGGAAGTCTCTGCTGCCTTTTCGCTGACTCCATGCCTGTAAGTTGCTCCAAGAAAAATCAGAATAAATTCCAAAAACAAAAATATTCCAACAACAGTAGCAACAACCTTGAACTCTTTTGAATGTTTGCTTTTTTCAACCGCTCTCTGATTAACAAGAAGTATGACAAAAAGATACAAAACCATTATTCCTCCGGCATAAACCAAAATCTGGACAGCCGCAAGAAACTGTGCCTTAAGCTGAACATAAAGTCCTGCCACTCCAAAGAATGAGAGAATCAGGAACATTGCGCTGTGAACTATTTCCTTTCTTGTGATAACCATCACTGCAGAAGCAACAGTTATGACCGCAAGAGCTAAAAATATAGCCTGATTCCCTAAGCTTGTTATATTTTCAGGGCTGAACATTTTCCTCCTTCTTCTCCTCTTTTGCTTTCTCAGCAACAATCTTGCTCTTCACGCTATCATGCCAGTTTTTTATGAGCTCTTCCTTTTTATATACAAGCCCCTCTCTTGAAAAAACTGAAATTTCATATTTCTCTGTTGGAACAATCGCCTTTGTTATTGAGTTGACAGGGCAGACCTCAAAACATAATCCGCAGGCAGAGCAGCGGCTCAAATCAACTGTAAACTCTTCAAGAACCCTTTCCTTCCCTGCTCCTGAAAATTTTATCTTTATACATTTGTCAGGGCAGGTTTTCACGCACTGAAGGCACATAATGCACTTAAGCCTGCCGCTTTCATCAACTGCAAGTGCGTGAAGCCCTCTCCATCTGAGCGGAATTGACCAGTCCTTTGTACTCTTTTCATAGGGATACTGCATTGTAACCTTTTTTCTGAAAAGATATTTAAAGGTCAGAGCAAGCCCGTCCTTGAAATCCTGAAGAAAGCTGTACCATAGCTCTTCATTTTTCTGATAAACTTTTCTGCTGACTTTTTTGTATTCTTCCATAATTAATTCGTTCTTGTGCAAACTCTACAAAAAACCATTTTCTGTCATTGCGAGCAACTCCTTCGCAAGCTCAGGGTAAACTCTGGGAGCGTGGCAATCCGGCGAAGCCGTTGCGAACATAGTGAAGCAATCCCATCGGGATTACCACGAGCCGATAAATCGGCTCTCGTAATGACCCTTCGGGTCAGATTGCGGAGCCTGTTCCGAGCCAATGAGATTGCTTCGCTATCGCTCGCAATGACAGGCGAAGGAATCTTGCTCCTCGCAATGACGTATACACCCACTACTCAATCCCTTCTTCCAAAATTTTACTCTTGGAAAACCTGTCAAAATTTTTTATTAGTTTGAAACAAAATATTACCATCAGAGTCATGATTAACCACGAAACAGGATAAAAAACATACCAATCAAGTTTCTGATAAAGAGTATACTCTCCTCCTGCAAAAACTATGTTAAGCACTGCAAATGGGATCAGCACCTTCCATCCTATCTTCATAAGCTGGTCATACCTGTAACGTGGAAATGTCCACCTGACCCATATTAAGAAAAACATCAGCAATGAAACTTTCAGCAGAAACCAGAAGATTGGCAGTATAAAATCAAGAACTGATTTTATAACACCAAAACTTTCAGAAAATTCAATCCCAAGAAATGCAAATGGGCTTCCCCATCCTCCGAGGAATACAACAACTGCTATGCTTGAAACAACAATCATATTCATATATTCAGCAAGGAAGAAGAAAGCAAATTTCATTGCGCTGTATTCAGTGTGAAACCCTGCAACAAGCTCCTGTTCAGCCTCAGGAAGGTCAAATGGCGCCCTGTTTGTTTCAGCAAGCCCACAGATTAAATATAATATAAATCCGATTGGCTGAAGAAATATGAACCATACACCGGTTTCTATCTGCTTTTCCACAATCTTGACCATGCTAAGGCTCTCAGCAAAAATAAGGACTCCTATTACTGAAAGCCCTAAAGGGACCTCATAGCTGACCATCTGGGCTGCAGACCTTAATCCTCCAAGCATCGGATACTTGCTGTTAGATGACCATCCAGCCATCACAATTCCAAAAACTCCAAGAGACGCAACAGCAAAGATATAAAGAAGCCCGATGTTTATGTCAGTTATATAAAATCCCGGTCCCCATGGAATAACAGCCAGAACAACAAAGGCAGGAACAAGGCATATAAGAGGTGAAAGGTAAAACACAAATTTATCTGCTTTGTCCGGAACAATGTCCTCTTTTATGAAAAGCTTTAAGCCGTCGGCAATCGGCTGAAGGAGTCCGTGAGGTCCAACCCTCATTGGCCCAAGCCTTGACTGAATCCACCCTGCTACCTTTCTTTCAAGATAAGTAGAGTAAGCTACTCCAAGAGAAACAACACCCATCACAACAGCAATTTTTATAATTGCAATTATTAAGTCCCTTATAATCTCATTCATCTTTACAACTCTTCGCTATTCACCAACGACTATTCACTTCCCTATCTGTCCACTTCACCAAGCACTATGTCAAGGGTTCCGATTACTGCTATCACATCAGCCACCAGATGCCCTTTAATCATCTTTGAAAAAGACTCCATATTAACAAATGACGGCGGTCTGATTTTCATTCTGTAAGGTGATGTTGAAGTTCCATCGCTTACAATATAAAAACCAAGCTCACCCTTTGGAGATTCAATCGAGCGATAAACCTCCCCCTTTGGAGGCTTGATTATTCTTGGAACCTTTGCCATGATTTCACCATCAGGTAGCTGGTCAAGTGCCTGTTTTACGATTTTATTGCTCTGCCTCATCTCTTCTATTCTTACAAGATACCTGTCATAGGTATCACCCTTTTCTCCAATTGGTATCTGGAAATCAAAGCGGTCATATATTGAATAAGGCTCAGCCTTTCTCACATCCCATCTGACACCTGAACCTCTTATGCTCGGACCGCTCAGTCCAAGGTCAATTCCGTCCTCTCCTGAAATAACTCCGACCCCAACAGTCCTGTCAATCCAGATTCTATTTTTGGTAAGAAGCGTCTCATATTCATCAATACGGTCCGGAAATATTTCAATAAATTTGTTTGCTCTCTCTATAAAGCCTTCAGGTAAGTCTTCTGAAACCCCGCCAATTCTCATATAATTATATGTAAGCCTTGCGCCGCACAGCATTTCAAAAAGGTTGAGTATCTCCTCCCTTTCCCTGAAGCAGTAAAGGAACACAGTAATAGCCCCTATGTCCATTGCGTGGGTTGCAAGCCAGATAAGATGGCTTGCAATTCTCTGAAGCTCTGCCACTATCACTCTTATATATTCAGCCCTCTCAGGAACCTTTACATCCATCAGTTTTTCAACTGCCAGAACATAGGCAAGATTATTGGACATGGAAGCCAGATAATCTAACCGGTCAGTAAGAATTATTGCCTGCTTGTAGTCCCTGTGCTCTGCAAGCTTTTCAACTCCCCGGTGCAGGTATCCAATTACTACTTCGCAATCTGTTACCTTCTCTCCGTCAAGGGTGAGCAGAATGCGCAAAACACCGTGGGTGCTTGGATGCTGGGGACCCATATTGACTACAATTTCTTCTGTCCCAAAACCTTCTCTTTGCTTTGCTTCCATCTCTTCTCTCTAAAAACGGCAGGTCAGGAGACCTGCCGCTACTCAGGGTAGCATCGGGTCTCCTGACCCGATATCTTTTATTTAAATTTCAAACAAATTCAAAATGTTAATTTTCAAAAGTGAATTACCCATCAGCAATCTAGAGGGTATCCTGACAAAAACCAAATCAAATCCCCCCTCGCCCCCCTTTAGAAAAGGGGGGTTGGGGGGATTTGAAAATTATTTGTCATTTGGAATTTTATTTCATTTATCACTTTACCTCAGGCTCTGCATCCTTGCTTCTGTAAGGATAATCCTTTCTCAAAGGATGTCCTGTCCAGTCATCAGGAAGAAGGATTCTTTTTAAGTTTGGATGTCCCTCAAAAACGATTCCAAGAAGGTCAAAAGCCTCCCTTTCGTGCCAGTCAGCTGTCCCCCAGACTGATGTAACAGTGTTAACCTTTTCACCTTCTTTCAGCCCTGCCTTTAATCTCAGTCTCTCCTTTGCATCTACTGAAAAGATATGATACACAACCTCAAACTTCTCATCCCTGTCAGGGTAATGAACCCCGCACAGGTCTGACAGTAAATTGAACTTAAATTCTTTTTTAAGGTATGAACAGATATCAACTATGTTCTCTTTTTTCACCCTGACAGTAAGCTCATCCTTTAAATCTCTGAGTGTTGTCACTTCAAGCACTGAATCAGGAAATTTCTCCTTTAATGCCTTAACAACCCTGCTATCTTCCATAATTTACTTCTTACTCCTGACTTCGCGCTCTTCTTTTAAGCAGAGCTACGCTCTGCCTGCCTACCGCAGGCAGGCAGCTACTTTTCACTTGCTCCCCACTGCCTTCTTTGCTATTGTCATTTTACCTATCTTTTCCTGAAGGAGCAGGAGACCGTGGCAGAGAGCCTCAGGCCTTGGAGGGCAACCCGGAATATAAATATCAACAGGAATTAATTTATCAACACCCTGCACAACGCTGTATGTTGGAAAAATCCCTCCTGTATTTGCGCAGGCTCCCATTGAAACAACCCATTTTGGCTCAGGCATCTGTTCATAAAGCCTTTTTATTATTGGAGCCATTTTTATTGTTACTGTGCCTGCAATTATCATCATATCAGACTGCCGTGGTGACGCACGAAAAACCATTCCTGACCTCTCAAAAAAATCATATCTTGAAGCGCCTGCTGCCATCATTTCAATAGCGCAGCAGGCAAGACCAAAAGTCATTCCCCACAGCGCAGACCTTCTTGCCCAGTTAAAAACAAAATCTGTTGAGGTTATCAAAACGTTAGGCCCAAATCTTCCTTCAATTAAACCCATTCAAGCGCTCCTTTTCTCCAAGCATAAAAATAACCCACAAAGAGGATTATTATGAAAATCAGCATCTCAATAAAACCAAAAAGTCCTATCTTTTTAAAAACCACAGCCCATGGAAAGAGGAAAATTGTTTCAACGTCAAAGATTATGAAAAGCACTCCTATCAGAAAATAGCGGACATTATATGAACCACGTGTATCAGGAGTTGCAGGCTCAAGCCCGCATTCGTAAGGCTCAAGCTTTACTTTATTAGGTTTGCTTGGACGGACAATGATGGCTATAATAAATGTTCCAAATCCGAATGCAAGAGCTGCAAGCAGGAGAATCAGAATCGGAATGTACGGACCTATCTGTTTGTAGGTATTAAAATCAGAAAAAAAATCTGCCATTTAATTTCCTTTTTTAACTTTTAAGCAGTGTTTTTAGCTCCTTAAAATTAGTGGCAAAAGTTCAAAAAAATCAAATCTAACACTCTTAATTTATTGAATTAACGAAGAATATCCTCACATCAATTCTCTCCCAAACTGATAATGAATAATGAAAATCATTTTTTTGAAAAAGCGCTTTCAGTTACCATGTAGGTAAAAAGTTTGCAAGGGTTTTTTAAGAATATTAAAATATGGCAGAAATGCAGGAAATAAAATCCCCCTGTTTATAAAAAAAAGGGGGAATTTTTCTGGAAAAATAAAAAAGCCCGGGAATATTATCCCTGCTGCTTAGGTTTTATCTCCATTTCAACTCTGCGGTTAATCTGTCTTCCTTCAGGTGTATCATTGGAAGCAACTGGAAATGTAGCTCCATATCCGATGGTTGTTATTCTCTCATGAGCTACTCCTTCTACAAGCAAAGCTGATTTCACTGCCTCTGCCCTCTGCTCTGAAAGCTTTTTATTGTAATCAGCATTCCCTATGCTGTCAGTATGCCCTTTTACAGTAACATTTGTGTCAGGATAACGTTTAAGAACTGAGGCAATTTCTTTTAAATTATTTATAGCCCCGGCCTGAAGAACAGTTGAATTTGTGGCAAACAGAGTATCACCCTTAAGGTTTACTATTATATCATCACCCTTTCTCTGAAGCTCTGCAACCTTAGCCTTTTCTGCTTCCAGTTGCCCCTGAGTTTGCTGGAGTTGTGCCTGCTGTGCATTCTGCTGGTCAATAATCGCCTGCAGTTCTTTCTGCTGGTTATCCATATAATGACCTATCACTCCGCCTGCCAGAGCGCCAACACCTGCGCCGATTGCTGCGCCAAGACCGGCATTTCCTGACTTGGAACCTATAATAGCTCCTGCACCTGCGCCGATTGCTGCGCCAATCAGACCGCCCTGGGCAGTCTTGGTGCTGAGGGCTTCTTTTGTTGATTCACACCCAAAAGATAAAAAAACCATAATGGCAACAATCAAAATTGAACTAGTCAATTTCCTCATAAATAACCTCCTTTTCGAGTTAATGTCCTATATAGATTGACTAATATTTTATTATATAATATTCAAATGTCAACAAATTTTATGTCAATTTAAGGAGGAAAAAATTATGGCATTAAATTATGATGAAAATTCCCGTGCAATGCTGGATAAAATATTAATGGCATGGCCTCTTGTTACAAGAGAGAGGTGGAAGGAAAGAATCCTTTATAACTGCGAAAAGATTGCTGCCCTTAAAAATCTGGAGATAATTACAAGCGAAACTCTTCTCCAAGCTGCCCAAGAAGTTGCTCCAAAATCCTATGAGCCGCTTTTCTTGAAGCTCAGGGAACCTGATGTCTTTGCAAAAGTAATACAGGAAACACGCCAACAGGAAACTCTGGCTCCGAAGGACCTGCCTGTCAGGATAAAACGATGGGAAACTCCATATAGCGGGAAGAAAGAGGTTTTAAACAAGAACCCTGAAGAAATGAAAGTTATAGCCTTTTGCGGAAGCCCAAGGGTTGGAGGCAATACTGACGTCCTGATTGAGCAGTTATTAAATGGGGCTCAGAGCAGGGGTGCAAAAACTGAAAAAGTAATGCTGCATAAAAAGAAAATCGGTTATTGTACGGGTTGCCGCATGTGCAGAAAGGGAGATGTTTCTACAATTTGCGTAATCAAAGATGACATGACACCTCTCTATGACAAGATATACGGGAGTGATTGCATCGTGGTTGGATTCCCAATATATACAGCAAGGGAATCAGCCCAGACCTCTGTATTCTTTGACAGGCTTGATTGCTTAGCAAACCCGTATCTGACCAGAAAAGTTCCGGATGGAAAAAGAGCTGCTGTAATCGGAACATGGCAATGGCCCGGTGAAGAAACCTATGCCTTTATATTAGAAGGACATGCGACACTCCTGAAACTCCATTATATGGAGCCGGTGGAAATAATCTCAGCCTCAGGATGTAAAGGGAAAAATTATGGCCGCGGCGCTGTAGCAAATGACCTTAAAGGGATGGAAGATGTGTTTCAGGCAGGAGAGAAGCTGGTGTGTGGATAGGACAGGCGTCCTGCCTGTCCAAGAAAGTATTTTCAGATAAACAACTATGAACACTAAAAAGAGAGTAGTCGTTGCAATGAGCGGCGGAGTTGACAGCTCAACTGCTGCTGCCATTCTCGTTTCTCAAGGGTATGATGTGATTGGTGTATCTCTTCACCTTTTCGACTACTCGCCCTATACATCCACCGGTTTTGGCACATGCTGTTCAATTGCTGACATAGAGGATGCAAGAAGGGTATCTGAAAAACTTAATATTCCTTTTTATGTAATAAATTTTGAAAAAGAGTTTAAGAACGAGGTAATAGACTATTTTGTTTCCCAGTATCTCTCTGCAAGGACACCAAATCCCTGCATACTCTGCAACCAGAAAATTAAATTCCGGCATCTTTTAAGAAAGGCAAAGGAAATTGGCGCAGAATATCTGGCAACAGGGCATTATGCAAGGATAGGGTTTGATGAAAAAACCGGGACATACTATGTAAAAAGAGGAATAGATTCAGCCAAAGACCAGTCTTATTTCCTTTTTAACCTGACACAGAAAGAACTTCCCTCCGTCCTCTTTCCTGTCGGAGAGTATACAAAAAAGGAAGTCAGAAGCATTGCAAAAAAGTTTGGATTAAAAATATCAGAAAAAAAAGAAAGCCAGGAGATATGTTTTATTCCTGACAAAGACTATCCTTCGTTTATTAAAAAAGAATCAGCATTGCAGGGTTTTGATGCAGGAAATATTGTGAATCTCAAAGGAGAAGTTTTAGGGAAACATAAGGGAATGCCATTTTTCACAGTAGGACAGAGAAGGGGGCTTGGTGTTGCAGCTAAAAACCCTATGTATGTACTCGAGTTAAAACCTGAAACAAATGAAGTTGTGGTAGGAAGCAAAGCAGAGCTCAGGGCTGAATCCTGCGTTGTAGAGGATATCATCATTAATGGAATGCCTGAGGATTTTAAAAACACAAGATGCACTGTAAAATACCGTTACCGCACAAGGGAAGCAGATGCTGTTCTTACAAAACTATGCGGTAATAAAATAATGTGCAGATTTCTAAAACCCCAGCATGCAATCACTCCGGGACAGGCTGCAGTTTTTTATGACGGAGACAGGGTTTTGGGAGGAGGATGGATTGCCAAGTATGAGAAGTGTAAAGTGTAAAATTATAATTTAAAATTAAAAGTTTTAAGTTTTGAGCTTTAGTTTTCAGTTTTGCGCTTTAAGTTTTTAGCTTTCGTACTCTCTACTTGCTACTCACTACTTATTTAGCTGAATAATTATTTGCTCAGGAGATTTAAATCTTGAACGTAAAAGTCGGAATGATAAGCCTTGGCTGCCCGAAAAACTCCGTTGATTCTGAAATAATGCTTGGGCTTTTGGAAAAAGAAGGGTTTAGGCTGACCACCAACAAAGAAGAAGCCCGGATAATTATAATCAATACCTGCTCATTCATAGAGTCAGCCAAGAGCGAATCCATAGAAGCAATCCTGGAAATTACAGAGCTTAAGAAAAAAAACAGCCCGCTTAAATCAATCATTGTAACAGGATGCCTTCCTCAACGATATCAGGATAAACTAAAAAAAGAGATTCCTGAAATTGATTTCATGCTTGGTCTTAACCATGTCACAGATATTGTAAAAATCTGCAAGAAAAGTATTAGGAGAAATTCATCAATTCCCCCATCTCCCCTTTTGCAAAGGGGGGTAAGGGGGGATTTAACAAATCTGCAACTATTTAAAAATTCTTCATGGAATTTAAAACAAAAAACAGGTCTATATAAATCTAATCTGCCGAGAAAACTCCTTACTCCAAAGGCAACAGCATATGTTAAAATCACTGACGGATGTGATAACTGGTGCTCATACTGCACCATACCTTCTATCCGCGGGAGTTTTAGAAGCCGGAGCATTGCATCAATAGTTGATGAAGCCGCCATTCTTGCAGAAAATGGCGTCAAGGAAATCAACCTCATAGGGCAGGACACAACAAGCTACGGAAGAGATTTTAAGAAAAATATCAGTTTCATAAATCTTTTAAAAAAGCTGATTGATGTAAAAGGCATTGAGTGGATAAGAATCCTCTACACTTATCCCTCTGAGATTAATCCGGAATTGATTAGCCTCATACGCAGTGAAAAAAAAATCTGCAAATATCTTGATGTTCCGCTCCAGCATATTGATAACAGCATATTAAAAAATATGAGGCGAAGATACACCGGCAGGGACATCCATTGCCTTATTGATAAAATAAGAAAATCCATACCTGATATTTCTTTAAGAACATCTATCATTACGGGATTTCCAGGGGAAACTGACAAGCAGTTTAAAAAACTCTGTTCCTTTATTAAAGAAATCGGATTTGATAATCTTGGAGCCTTTTCTTACTCAAGAGAAGAGGGAACAAAGGCTTATGCGTTAAAGAACCAGATTCCTGAAAAAGTTAAGATTAAACGCTTAAAGGAAATTATGAGGATTCAGAAAAACATTTCTTTTAGGAAAAACAAAAAACTGATTGGAAGCTGTCAGAAAGTCCTCATAGAAGGTTACTCACAAGAAACAGATTTGCTCCTTGCAGGAAGGATTCAGGGTCAGGCGCCGGATGTGGATGGAATAACATATGTAAATGAAGGAAATCCGGCAACTGGAGAAATTTCTGATATCTTAATCACTAATGCCATAGGGTATGATTTGGTTGGAAAGGTAATCTGAAATTTCAAATAACAAATTACAAACAATATCAAAATTTAAAATTCCAAAACAGTTTCAAACACACTCTATCCTACAAATCAGTCCTTTGTTGCGTGAATCAAAACCTGGCTGTCATTTAATGTCCACACATCAAGAACTGGGTCATTGTCTATGTTTGCAGATGCCCTTGCAGTAAATCCTGTCTGGCTGCTCTCCGTTATTTCATATTCATAGTACTTATTACTCTGCGGGAAAAAACCTAAAGCAGAAAGGTCTGAAGCAAACTCGTCGTGTTCAGCAAAATAATTGATTTCATACCTGTAAAGTGCAATTAAGTTAGTACTAGCTTCAATGGTTATAGCTTTTTTCCTGTATCCAAGATAGAGCGGTATTGAAATTGAGGCTATGATTCCAGTTATAAGGACAATAATTGCCAGCTCAACCAAACTAAAACCTTTTGTTTCCCTGATAAAAGGTTTGCTCATAATTCCTCCTTATATTACAGAACGACCCATCCAGCCAATTTAAATAATTAACTTGTCAAATCCAAGAGAACCCTCAGAGGTTTTTACAAAAACTCCTCTTAAGGTAACGGATCAGTAGGTTCTGTCAATGAGGCAAGTTTTTTCATCCTGCCCAATGCTTCATTTGTTTTGTTTCCAACTTCTGCAGCCGATAGCGTTCCTTTTTCCATATCATTTAAAAGCTCTGTCAGCACAAGTGAGCCTTTTGTGCTAATAAGATTTATTTCCTTTCTCCGGTTCTCAATGGAATCGAGCATCTGATTAAATTCATCCTGAAAATCTTTTAGAAAATCATGCTTGCGCAGTTTAATTCTTTTAGAAAAATCTCCTGAAATTACATTTTTCGTAACAGATTTAAAACGCTGAATAGGACCAAAAAATCTGTGAGTTACAATCACGCTGTGCAAGCCCATTATAAACATTGTTAAAACAAGAGCCGGCAAATAATGCTTCTCAAGGAAAAAAAATTCCCTTGCAGCCTGTACCTGTGCATCAAGAAGATAATTTTCTGAGCCAAGAATCCATAGAGTTGGCATGTAAATAAAAAACGTGAGAAACATAGTATAAACCATCAAATAGACCACAACCATTATGGCGTATTTTGACTGGGCAAACCGGTCCACAACATATTTTTTTCTTTTATCTTTTTCTAATGCCATTAATTTTCCTCCTTATGACTTAATCTTTTCTAATTTGTTTTCATAAAACTTGAGCCAACTTGTTGATTATTTTAAATTTTGAGTACTGCTATTGTCAATCAAATTCTGCTTTTATGCTTGATTAGAATATCATTTGAAGTTAAAATGAATTTAGGTAATTTGAAATTATTACAGGAGAGTTTATAATGCGAATCGGTGTACCAAGGGAAATCAAAGACCATGAATACCGTGTTGGAATCACACCAGCAGGAGTAAAGGCTCTGGTAAATGCCAGGCATAAAGTATACATTGAAAAAGGAGCCGGGATTGGAAGCAGTATAAGCGACTCTACTTTCAAGTTTGCAGGCGCCAATATCATCAAGTCTGCAAAGGAGGTATATTCAGTTGCAGATATGATAATGAAGGTAAAAGAGCCGCTTCCTGAAGAATACCCGCTACTCAGAGAAAACCAGATACTCTATACATTCCTCCATTTAGCTTCTAACAGAAAGCTCACTCAGGCTCTGATTAACAGAAAAGTAATTGCAATAGGTTATGAAACCATTCAGATAAAAAACGGAACACTTCCTCTTCTTACTCCAATGAGCGAGATTGCAGGCAAGATGTCAATTCAGATTGGCGCTTCATATCTCCAGAAGGATAAGGGGGGAAGAGGAATATTGCTTGGAGGAGTCCCGGGAGTAAAGCCCGGAACAATTGTGATTCTTGGCGGCGGTGTCTCAGGAATAAATGCCGCGAAGATAGCTGCAGGATTGGGAGCCGGAGTTATAATACTTGATATAAACCTTGAAAGGCTTGCCTATCTTGATGACATCTTTCAGGGAAGAATCATAACCCTTATGTCAAACTCGGAAAATATTGAAAATTTTGTTGTCAATGCTGATTTGTTAGTCGGGGCAGTCCTTATTCCGGGTGCAAGGGCGCCTGTGCTTGTAAAAAAAGAACTCGTCTCAAGAATGAAGCCCGGTTCAGTGATTGTTGATATTTCTGTTGATCAGGGAGGCTGCATTGAAACCTGCAAGCCGACAACCCACAGCAATCCCATATTTACCGTCAAAGATGTAATACATTACTGTGTAACCAATATACCTGCTGCAGTTTCACGCACATCAACCTTTGCGCTTACAAATACAACTCTTCCCTATGCGCTGAAAATAGCAAACAATGGCTTTCTTAAGGCTGTTACCTCAGATGAGGCTTTAGGCAGGGGAATAAATGTATTTAAAGGCAGAATTACTCATCCGGCAGTTGCAGAATCATTTGGAATGAAATATACACCGCCGAAAGAGTTGATTTAAGCAAAAATATTATGCCTTTCCCAAAGTCTTCTTTCCGGGCTTCCATTCAACAGGACATAGTTCCCCGGTCTGAAGAGCTTTAAGAACCCTTAACACTTCTTCAACGCTTCTCCCAATACCAAGGTCGTGGACAAGCTGGTATTTAAGTGTTCCTTCAGGGTCAATTATAAAGGTTCCTCTCAAGGCAATACCTTTATCCTCAAGAAGGACACCATAGTTCCTGCTCACATCTTTTGTGATGTCTGAAAGCAATGGATACTTAAGCTGTCCCAGTTCTTTAAGCCATGCCTTATGAGAGAACTTGCTGTCAATACTCATACCAAGAACCTGAGATTTAAGTTCCTTGAACTCATCATTCCTTTTGGAAAACTCTGTGATTTCTGTTGGGCATATAAATGTAAAATCCAGAGGATAGAAAAACAGCACAACCCATTTACCTCTGTATTTGCTCAGACTTTCTGAAATGAACTGATCTTCCAGAACCCCTTCAACCTCAAAATTCGGTGCTTTTTGTCCCACTTGTACGCTCATTTCTAAAACCTCCTTTAAAATATTTGGGATTCTAAATTTTACTACTCTTTCCAGTCTTCCTCAATTATCCTGTATTTCTCAGGGAACTTTCCTTCGTAGCGCAAAAATGATGGTACAGGATATCTTATTCCTCCCTTTTGTGTTCCTTCCAAGCCTTCAAGAACTTCGGAAATCCTGCTATAGGGAATTGTAAATGCCATTTCATAATCCTCAGTCTGGGCAAAAATTCTGTCGCCGTAACATGGGAAAATGACCTGGCATATGGCGATTCTGTGCCCGAAATCTTTTAAAGGGACTTTTGCCTTCTCAGGCAAAACATCTCCTTCCCTCATCATTTTAATTCCAAGTGGAAATGACTGTGCGCGGATGTAGAATTCAAGCCTGTCATTTATTTTTTTTAAATCATCCATATTGCAACCACATAAAACTGAGGAAACAAATTTCTCAACAAACAAAATTCTAAATCCTAATTTCTAAACAATGCTTCGACTTCGCCCAGTATGGTGAGCCTGTCGAACCATAAAATTCAAATTCTCAAAACTGTTTTGGATTTAGATCATTAGGATTTTAACTTTGTTTAGAATTTAGGATTTAGAATTTAGAATTTTTTACTCCTCACCTTTCAATCTCCCCAACAATTATATTCAAACTCCCTAAAATCTCAATTGCGTCTGAGATTATTCCACCTTTAAGCATATATGGAAAGTCCTGATATAAAGGGAAACACAGCGGTCTGACTTTTATCCTGTAAGGATTTTTGTCTCCATACTTATTATATAAAAACCAAGCTCATCATTGGCAACCTTAGTGTATGAATATATCTCTCCTTCAGGTGAAAAAATCCCATGCATAATTAATTTTGGTTACTCTTATATTTCTATAATTTCAAGGCTTATTTTCAAAGCCTCATTTACTTCTTGTATTTTCTCAGAAGAAACTACCCCGAGCTTTTTCCCCAGC